>Ga0210044_10004523_pt1 | contig 19378 bp, 18 predicted proteins | sample CryGey13umfilter_2_FD_183959 | JGI IMG/M metagenome (GOLD analysis project Ga0210044, IMG submission 183959) | Groundwater microbial communities from aquifer in Utah, USA - Crystal Geyser 4/9/14 3 um filter (SPAdes) (version 2) | ecosystem: Environmental > Aquatic > Deep subsurface >... | reverse complement strand
AGTTGACTTACTTCGCGTCGTACTCATTTCATTCGTGTGCCCCGAGAGGGAATCGGACCCCCATCAAGACCTTAGAAGAGTCCTGCTTTATCCATTAAGCTATCGGGGCGAGGAACTCAAATATTCGGACGGTCTGTGGGCGCAGCAGGAATCGAACCTGCGACCGTTGGCTTAAGAGGCCACTGCTCTACCGACTGAGCTATGCGCCCAAATTTTTGTACTGGATCCCGTCCGTACCGAACGGTACGTTCGGGCGAGTATGCGCCAAAGAATACTGATAAACAAAAAGCGTTTTTGATAAAAACAAAACGCAATCTCATCGTATCAAAATAAGAGGAAAACGTCAATAAAAACACGTTCAACAAAAAGTCTGTCTAGGGATGTATGTCCTTGTATTTACTCCATTCTTTTTCTGACCAGCCTTTTGGTTTGCTGGTGAGTGTTGTGTCCTGATCAGGATGAGGGAAGAGACTGGGAGACTTGTAATTGCTCCAGAAGCTGTCACGAATGAAGTTTTCTCCACTTTTGTTGTTCACTTCTTGAGAGAAAACAGTTTTCATACTGCCATCGCCACCTCTTGAGAGGATATGTGGGCCGTCGATAGTAACTGTTCGGCCGTCTTTCGTGCCATAGAAACGAAAAGTGAGTTCATTGCCATCGATGGTCGATTGTATCAGCACAGCACCGGGAGTGTTGTTGATGAAAGTAAGATCAGGTTTGGGGATATAGACTGTCGCATCCATACCGTACGGAGTGTAGTAACGCACAGGATAAGCATGATTACGTCGTGCTGTTATCTTCATCCCGCTATAAATAGCAGCGCGAAAAACGGTCGTGGAAACCTGACAGATACCCCCGCCGAATTCCGGTGTCGTCTGGTTGTTTTTGATTACCAGTTCCGGAAGATAGCCATGCTCGCCATCGACATCTCCGAGATATTTCACAAAAGAGAATTCTTCGTTTGGAGCGATGATGATATTTTGGAATTGTTCCAAGGCCCGTTTGATGTTGTAGATACGATTCTTCGGTGAACCTGTGAAGTTCGTATGTCCTTCTCCGACGAGTTCGCGCAGACCGAGACGTTCACGATCACTGGCGACCAGCTTCGGTGCTGTCACTTCCGTAGGGAGAGATACTTTTATTATTGCGTTTTCAGCATTCCGCAGGACATTGGTGAGGAGAGCGACACTCTTTTCTTCTTTCAGTCGTCTGCCCATTTTTTCCGGTTCAGCTACGACGACTTGTCCATCGACAACTGAAAATTTCACATCAACAGGATCCTGGGTGACTTTTTCAGCAAGATTCGCGATGAAAATCCTGATAGCTTTTTCATCTGGTGTGCTCTCTGTGACGATATGAAGGGTATGACGGAAGGAGCGAGAAAGAGAGAATGTACAGAAAAGTTTTGTCGTAGGGCAGAAACTGACGTTTTCAATCTCGGATTTCTTGAGGAAAGCGTATTTCATTCGTGTGTCGAGATGCATAAAGCGTGAAATATCGAGAGAAGAGAGCGTCTCGGTATAGTCACCGGCTTGGAGCGTCAGTGTTGTCGGTGTGATAGCTGACGCTTCGTCCGGAATGAGAAAAGAAACACTAAAAACAGTCACAAGAATGAGCATCCTTGTGGCAAAAAAACGAGAAAAACAAGAGATGGATATTTTCATTGGTAGCGGAGGAACAAAAACCGATCCCATCAAAACGGAATCGGCGAACAAAAGAATATTCCGGGTGAGATGGATTAGAAACCGCGTACTTGTATTTTCTTCGTTTTGGTCGTATCTGCTTTCGGTAAACGAATAGTCAGTATGCCATTCTTCAGTGCCGCGTCAGCTTTTTCAGGGATGACATCAACCGGCAGGAGGACGGATCGAGAGAAGGATCCCCAATAACATTCTTGGTAGTAGTAATTTCCGTTTTCGACGATTTCTTCATTTTTGCGTTCTCCTTTGACCGTGACCATATCATTGTTGATCGATACGTCGAGATCTTCAGGTTTGACACCGGCGATCGTAGATTTGATAACAATATCATTCTCAGTCTGGTAGACATCGATCGTGAGTTGTCCCTCGGCACCGTCGCTTTCGAACCGTTGGTTCGACACGGATGCTCCCCATGCTTCTTCATTGTGTGTTGTAAAGGCAGGTGAAGGTTCGCGCATCGGAATGGACTCTTCTTTTTCTTCATTGTAAACAGGGACAGAATCGGCATACCCATTGTTTTCTATATTCTTGGCGCCAGTGAGACGTTCGAAAAATGAGCTTTTTTGTTTTGTCATAAGATAACGTGAACAAAGTTTAGATAAATCAATACTACTTCCAGTATAGAGGATTTTGTAAATATTGACAAGTTACTTAGGTTATCAGGAAAATGAGGATATTGTACAGGAGATGGAAGAGCACTGCGCCGGATATAATCCAAAAACTTTTCAGCGTGAAAAGGCGATTTTGTTGTGGTAGACGGAAGAGAGAATAGATGAAAAGAAGGCTTGTACCGATATGAAGGGAGAGTGTCCTCATAATCGGAAAGAGCGATACTGTGGTGGTATTTTGTGATGCGAATATGATCTCGAGCGATGAAAAGCCTATTCCGAAAAGGATAGCCGAGAGGAGAGAGAGCGAAAGAGTGAGCGTATTTTCATACAGAATGTATCTTCTGTATCGGAAGAGGAAGATATATTTTGAGAGTTCTTCAATAATGGCAAGAAGAAGGAAACTCAGTAGGATTCCGGATGAGAATGTTCCTTCGAGAGTGACAGGGAAGAAAGAAAGATTCATCATAGGAAGCTCGATGATGAGTGCAAGGCTTCCCGCGAGCGCACCGAAAAGTATGATGGTAATAAACGGCATAATGAAGAAGTATTAAGTAGAAAGTAGCAAGAGGTAAGGAAGGACAGAGGAACAAGGAGAATACAAATTCCTAGAGAAGGGAGGCAAGATGGTGTTCGATTTTGACGAGCTCTTCTTGTGCGGCATCCAATTTTATTTGTTCAACTTTAACGATTTCCGGTTTGGCGCGTTCGATGAAATTTTTGTTACTCAGTTTTGTCTGAAGCGAAACGATATGTTTTTCTTTTTCAGATTTTTCTTTTTTGAAACGTTCGCGTTCTTTTGTGATGTCGATAATACCATCAAGGCGGAGGAAGATCTGCAGTGGTCCTGATTGAACAAGAATGGTGTTGTGTGTGTTTTCTTGGTTAGCTTTCTGTATTTCTTCTATACGTGCGAGACGCCTGAACATTGCTTCATTGGTACGGATAATATCTTCCGATGAAGTGTTTACGCTCACAGTGATTTTTTTCGCTGGTTCAATGTGATAGGTAGCGCGGACATTGCGAATAGTGGTGATGAGGTTTTTTATTAGGTTGAATGGATTTTCTGGTGAAATTTTTTCAGTCGTTTTATCAGATGTAGGCCAAGAGGAGATCATCAGAAGTGCATTCTTCTCTGGAGAGAAGGTCTGATGAATGGCCTCAGTAACGTAAGGGATAAATGGATGCCAGAGTTTCAGAAGGGTTTCAAAAACAAATGTAAGAATAACATCATTTTTTTCTATTTTGTGGATCTCGACATACCAGTCAGCAAATTCGTTCCAAGTAAAATCACGTAATTTTTCTCCCGCGAGAGAAAGTTGATAGTTTTCTAGGAGAGAAGTTATTTCTCCGACGATACTATTGAGCTGACCAAGAATCCATCGATCTGCGTCAGTTTTTGGTTGTGGACTACTCCTTTTTCTTTTGTCGTCCTTGTTTTGGACACTCATCACGTAACGTCCAATATTCCAGAGTTTATTGGCAAAATTTCGATAGGTCGCTATTTTCTCTTCATAGAGGCGGAAGTCGAGTCCTGGTGTCGCCCCCAAAGTGAGACTGAGACGTACGGCGTCAGCACCAAAACGATTGATCATTTCAAGAACATCAATGCCATTCCCTTTGGATTTTGACATTTTTTGACCTTCTTTGTCGCGGACAAGCCCGGTGAAATAGAGGTGTTTGAATGGAGGCATTTTTGTTTTGTAAAAACCAAACATCACCATCCTTGTTGCCCAAAAGAAGAGGAGGTCGCGACCCATTACCATCAAATCAGTAGGGTAGAAATCTTTCGCATCCTTCGCATCTGGGTATCCGAGTGTGGTATAGGGCCATTGTCCTGAAGAGAACCATGTATCAAGGGTGTCAGGATCCTGCTCCCATCCAGATCCTTCTGGAGCGATAATCCCGCAATATATTTCGGCATCTCTATACCATACGGGTATTTGGTGTCCCCACCAAAGTTGTCTCGAAATACACCAATCATGAAGGTTCTCAAGCCAGTGTATCATCTGTTCCTTCATATTCTCTGGATGGAAAATAATAGCGTTGCCTTCGAGTGCCTTGATAGATTCTTTCTTGAGTGAATATTTTTGAGCATCGACATTGACAAACCATTGTTTGGAAACGAGCGGTTCGATGGATGTTTTGCAACGTTCACATTGTGAGAGGCTAATGATATGATCTTGCTCGCCTTCAAAGAGATGAAGAGTATTGAGATCTGTAAGAATTTTTGTGCGTGCCTCCATCACTGACAGTCCAGCATATATTCCCCCGAGACTTGTAATCACTCCTTTCTCATTGATGACTTGAAGAACTTCTAGTGAATGATCCTTGCCAATTTCCCAGTCGAGAGGATCGTGAGCAGGGGTGATTTTTACGGCACCAGTACCAAAATTTTTATCGATACGGTTACTGGAAATGATAGAAATTTCACGATTTGTCAACGGAAGAAGTACAACTTTCCCTATCAGCGTCTTATAACGTTCATCATCTGGATGGACAGCTACAGCGGTATCGCCGAGCATTGTCTCTGGGCGTGTTGTAGCAACAACAATATACTCGTTTGAATCCTTGAGAGGGTATTTGAGAGAATAAATTTTTCCGGGAATATCTTTGTGAATGACTTCAACATCAGAGAGTGCGGTGGCACAGCGAGGGCACCAATTAATGATACGCTCTCCACGATAGATCATACCATCGTGGTACATTTGAACAAACGTCTCAATAGCACGTCTCGATACTTCGGTATCGAGAGTAAAGGTTTCTCTGCTCCAGTCAGCCGAGAGACCAATACGCTTCTCTTGCGAACGCATATAATTTGCTCGATCAATACAGAAATCATAGGTAGCTTCATAGAATTTTCCCCGACCGAGATCAAAGCGAGTGATACCCTGTTCATTTTTGAGTTTTTTTTCAAATACCACTTGAGTTTGGATACCAGCATGATCCTTACCAGGAAGAAGGAGTGACTTCTTACCCTTCATTCGTTCGAAACGACCAAAGATATCCATAACAGTATAGCCGGAAGCATGGCCAAGATGGAGCTCTCCGTTAGCGTTGGGTGGAGGGAGGATGTTGCAGTAACGTTCTCCAACATGGGAATTGTCAACCCAAGGCTGATCGGCCTCGGGTCGAAAAAACCCGCTCTCTTCCCACAGGGCGTAGAGCTTGTCTTCCCATTCCTGGGCGTTATAAGCTGTTGAAATTTGTTTTTCTTCCATACTACCTAGAGTATCATTTGTCAGACTTTCTTTCAATAAGAGAGATTTTGGAGAGGGAGATTGGTATTGGGATCAAGCGTGAGGGGAGTCTGCGTGAGTTCCTTTTTTTGCTTTTCGTTCATCTGTTCATAGCGGAAAGCAGCAGCGACGCCGATCATTGTGGCATTATCGAGCGAATATTTGAATTCCGGCGTGAGAAACTGTGTTTCAGGAAAATCATTTTGTATGAGCGTATTTAGTTGTTTTCTGAGTCTGACGTTCGCAGAGACACCGCCGGCGATGACAAATGTTTTAGGAGAATAGAGCGTGATGGCTTTTTTCGTTTTGGCCACGAGAACATCAACCACTGCCTCTTGAAAAGCATAGCATTGCGAGGCGATAAATGTTTCATCCTTAATTGTTTCTTCAGATTCTTTTTTGAGGGAATAGAGGACAGCGGTTTTGAGTCCCGAGAATGAAAAGTTGAAATTATCATCATTCAGCATCGGCCTCGGAAATTTTTTCTGCAATGTTTCCATTGATGACGCTTCATTCTTGATTCTGTACTGATCAGCGCGTTTGCTGATCTCCGGGCCTCCGGGATAGGGGAGACCGAGCAGTCGTGCGACTTTGTCGAAAGCCTCACCGGACGCATCATCTTGGGTCTCGCCCAAAATAGTATAGTCGAAATGTTTCTGCATCAGTACAAGCTGTGTATGTCCGCCGGATACGACAAGTGCGATGAGGGGAAAGATATTTTCCGATTGAAGATTGAAGATTTTAGATTTTAGAGTTTGATTTGAAATTTGCGATCTGAGAAAGTTCGCGTAAATGTGTCCTTCGATGTGCTGGATACCGATGAGCGGTTTGTTCCAAACGAGTGCCAATGTTTTGGCGGCACTGACACCGATCAAGAGTGCGGGCATCAGTCCTGGCCCTTCCGTGACAGCAATGAGATCGATATCCTCCTTCTTGATATGAGCATTCGTGAACGTTTCTTCTATCACGGGCACGATATTTTTCAGATGTTCGCGCGAGGCGAGAGCGGGTACGACGCCACCCCATTTGGTGTGGAGGGCTATCTGGGAAGAAACCGTATCTGCCAGTACAGTAGCGTTTTCCCCGTCCCACTCTATGATGGCAGTGGCTGTGTCATCACACGATGTTTCAATACTCAAAATACGCATAGGAGTGATATACTTTAATCATACGAAGAGGTACGAAATTAACTGTACCAAGCCTATGGTAAAGTGCAAGCCCGAGAGAAAACTAAAAAGGGTGTTGATTGATGAAGAATTGGTATTTTTGGCATTGGATAAGGACCCTCGATATTTTGAGGAGATCGTCATCCGTTATGAGAAAAAATTGCTTCTGTACCTCCGTTATATGATCGGCGGAAATGATGAAGCTTCAGATTTGCTCCAAAACGTATTTGCAAAAGCATTTGAGCATCTCAAAGATTTTGATATTGAACGAAAATTTTCTCCGTGGATCTATCGTATTGCTCACAATGAAGCGGTCAATTATTTGAAAAAACAGAGTTATCGTCGAATCGTCGATTGGGAATCTTTGATAGATACTAAAGATAAACTGAATATGATCGATGAAAGAGAAACACCTCTCGAAACGCAGATGCGCGATGATGCCCGTGTTGCAGTCCGCAAAGCTCTGAACACGCTCCAAAAGAGAGACAGAGAAATTTTGAAACTGCGTTATTATTTGGATAAATCATACGTCGAGATGAGCGAGATCCTCCATAAGCCGGAAAATACCATCGCCAGCCATCTCTCCCGCGCCAAGAAGAAGCTGTTGATCGCATTACAAGTTCAGCAGTGACAAAGGTAGGCAAGAGAGGGTTTGCTCTTGCCAAGATGCCTTTTTATGATACTATATGAAAGCAGTTGAGAAACTGTTTTTTCTTTTGGCCCCATCGTCTATCGGTTAGGACATCAGGTTTTCATCCTGGTAAGAGGGGTTCGACTCCCCTTGGGGCTACCAAAATTGATTTGCATCAGAATTGACTGCGCCCGCGCCAAAGGCGCGGGCTTGGGCTGGCATTTCCGCTAAGAAATTCCAAGGGGTTTTGAATTTCGCCAAAAGCATTCCCGCCGAAAGGCGGCGGTTCGAGCCGATGTCCACAAGAAAATTTTTCATCCCCGAAAGATTTTCTTGTTTAGAGAGATTTTCGGCTTAGTTGGCTTCAGTAATCCAGTTTCGCATGAGTTCGAGCCAATGATTACCTTTTCGCTCAAAATCACTTAATTTCTCTTCCAATGTCTTTTTTTCCGACATTAAAATATTCTTTTTCTCTTGATACTCGGTAAGCTCCAACGCTTCACTTAAATATGCGTCTGTAAGTCGCTCTAGCCGTATTTTAATGGCGGAAATATTATCGCGGAGATTTTGAGCGAAAAGGTCTGATGAATGGCGGGATTCTGATTGCTCGCTTTCAAGACGAGCAAGATACTTTTCCCGCCATTCATCGGGCAAAGAAACTTTTTGACAAAGATTTTTCACTTGCTCGGTTAGCACTTCTTCCCGCAAAAAGCGATTTTCAGTACAGACAATGGTTTTGCTTTTGTGGGTGCAACGATAGTAAATAAATTTCAAACCACTTTTCTTGATATGTCGCTCGGCGGTTATCGCATATCCATAAACCCCACAAGTAGCAAAACCTAAAAACTGAAAATTCTTTGGTTCTCGTTTTTTGCGGGGTTTGCCGTTAGTAATACGCGCCTCTTGAATTTGGTCAAAAAGTTTCTTTGAAATCATTGGCTTATGCGATCCGGCGTGCACCTTGCCACGATATTGAAAATGTCCGTAGTAAAATGGATTAGTCAAAATATGCTCCACCGAGGCAAGGGCGAGGTGCTTGCCGGTTTTGCCAACCAAGCCGACAGAAAACATTTTGCGCTGAATACCAGTGAGCGTAAATTGTCCCGTAGCAAAAGCCCCTAAACACTCCTTTACTTTGCCAAAGGTTTTTCTATCAGGCTCAATCGTACGAAGTCTCGGCTCGTTGAAATAACCGAGAGGGGCTTTTGCCGACAATTCACCACGGCGTATTTTTTGCCGAATACCGCGCAAAATGTTTTCTCTCAAATTGTCGGTGTAATATTTTGCTTGACCGAACGCCACAGACAACATGAATTTACCCTGTGGCGTCGGCTCAAACCAAAATGTAGGGAATTTTAGCGTGGTGATTTTGCCAGTGTCTACGAGATATATCACTCGTCCTCCATCTATCGAGTTGCGTGCCAATCTGTCGGGATTCCACGCTAAGATTCCCTGTGCAGTGCCTTTTTCAATTTCGCCAAGCATTTCGTTAAAAATCTCTCGTCCCGGCTCTTTAGCGGTTTTGCTCTCGTAAAACTCTTTCACCACGAAAAGATTATTTTGCTTGGCGAATTCCCGAAGCTCCGTCAATTGCGCCTCAATACTCAAAATTTGGCGTTCCTCATCCTCGCTCGATTTCCTACAATAGATAAAATATTTCGTCATAGCTTCGGGAATTAAATTGATAAAGGCAGTGCACTTACACCGACAATTTGCAATCTCTCCGCATCGGCTCCTGTGCGAAGCACAGAACAAGCGTTAGCTTGTGGAACCGCCGCCTTTCGGCGGGAATGCTTTTGGCGGAATTCAAAACCCCTTGGAATTTCTTGGCGGAAATGCCAGCCCAAGCCCGCGCCTTTGGCGCGGGCGCAGTCAATTCTGATGCAAATCAATTTTGGTGGTGTTTGTTTGAAAAAGTTAGAACCCATTTCGAGCAGAACCCCTAGCTTCGCACGCGCGGAGCGCGTGGTAGCTTGAAACTGCCTCGTACGCTCCGATTGCGTGGTGATGCGAACCAATGCGCCTCGGACACGCTCGCGGACTCGCGTATGCAAAACCCAAAAATTTTCCTTACCTTTCTTCTTTTCTTCGGCGGGGGGTGTGGGGAGAGCCGACAAAAAATGGAAAGGAAATTTTTGATTTTGCTTCGCCGTTACCATATTGAAAATATTTAATATATTTGCTATCATACTATTGTCATCAAGTATAACACAAATAATGATATCAAAGTATTGAAACTATGGCAACGATTGGCGAAAACATTAAGAAGGCACGAAATAAGCTTGGCTTGACCCAAGACGATTTAGTGAGAAAGTCCGGCGTAAAGCACACTACCCTTACAAAAATTGAGAGTAATGTGGTCGTCAAGCCGAGCGTGCAAACAGTCGCAAAAATCGCCAAAGCGTTAGGTGTTCCAATGGAAGATTTGGTATAATAATTATTATGACAAATGAAGAAATATTTAGAATCTTGATTGAAGATGGATTCAGTAATGGGAATGTTACTGTATTTGACACATATTCATCGCCGGACTTTGTAGAACATCAGTATGGATTTAATCCACCTAACGCAGAGGGTGTTAAAAAAGCAATCAAAGGACTTCATGATGCATTCCCCGATTTTTCTTTGAAAATTGAAGACCTGATTGTAGAAGGCGATAAAGTATGGGGACGAATGACAGGCCGTGGAACTCATAAAAACCAATTTGGTCCTTTACCTCCAACTGGTAAGAGGTTTGAGATTACAGTAATAGATATTATGCGCTTCAAAGATGGTAAACTTATTGAGCATTGGGGTGTACCTGACCGCCTAGCTTTAATGGAACAACTGGGTATGACGCCGCCGCCAAAGATTATTATGAAAATAATAAGTTTAATAAAAAAGCTTAACAATTAAAAAACCATGAAAATGCATCAAGACCCAACAGTAACAGATTCAGATAAATATAAAGTAGTTTTTGAAAATGAGAAGGTGCGCGTCCTTGAGTATAAAGATAAGCCCGGGGACAAAACTACTCTTCATCATCATCCAAACAGTGTCATGTGTTTCCTTTCCTCATTTAAGCGCCAAATAGCCGCTAACGGGAAAACTGTTACCGTTGATGGCAAGAAGGGAGTTGTTACGTGGCTGAAAGCGCAGGATCATATAGGAGAGAACATAGGCGACACAGACACGCACGTGTTGTTGGTAGAACTAAAGGAATCTGGTAACAATGACCAACAAGATCAAGATGTTTTAGGTCCTGAAAAAATCGCATAATTGAAAATGTTACTGACCACTCTTTACTCCGTGGGTGGGAATCTTAAGTAATCAAGACGGGTTTCATTTTGCAATTCATTTCGAGTTTTAGTTTTACTATGATTCCCCGTAAATATTTTATAATATTCAAATTTCACAGAGTTTGCCGCCAAAGAAAAACTTGAAAAAAATGTTTAAATAATCTTATGAAACTTGGCATTATCTTACAATCAAACAAACCCGAACATGTGTGGAATACGTTCCGCCTCGGAATTACCGCACTCAAAGCAAGCCATCAAGTAGAAATCTTTCTGATGAATGAGGGGTCAGAGCTTGATACCATTCCCGATAGTAATGATTTTGATATTTCCGCAAGGGTGGGGCAATTCAAAGAGTTAAAGGGCGAAATATACGCTTGTGGCACTTGTTTAGAACTACGAGGCAAGAAAGAAAACAACGTCTGCCCAATTTCTACTATGTCTGATTTACTTAAAATGGTCGAGGAGTCGGACAAAGTTTTAGTTTTTGGATAATCAGCAATTATTATGAAAAAATTTATTTTTGCAATTCTTACCGTAGTCGTTGTTGGCTCATTTTCCTCTGTCGCGAATGCACAAATGATGGGCAGTTTTTCTAATTCCTCGGCAGATTGGAATGAAGTAGTCGAGCATACAAGCCGAGAAGAAAAAGAGGGTAAAGAACTTTGGGATAAATTTCAAGCCAAAGAGATTGCTTGCGCAAATCTCAACGATGAACAATTCGGCGTTCTTGGCGAGTACTTCATGGGTCAAATGATGGGAAATTCACACGCCGCGATGAACGCCATGATGATTCGGGCACATGGCGAAGAGGGCGAGGAGCAGATCCACATTACAATGGGTAAGCGGCTATCCGGTTGTGATACTTCCGCAAGTGTTACCGGCACCAACGGTGGCTGGATGCCGATGATGAATATGATGTGGGGAGGGTGGTCGTCTCCTTTTAGTACTAATCAATCAAACAATTCTATGATGAACTTTGGATTTATGCCTTTTGGCGGTTTCGGCTGGATTTTTATGTTGGTCTTTTGGGGCTTCATAATTTGGATGATCGTCTCCCTAATAAGAGGAAATTTTGGAGGTGGTCATATGAGAGGGCACAGTCATGGTAATGATGCAAATGAAAAATCTCCACTTGAGATTTTGAAAGAGCGATATGCAAAAGGCGAAATTGACAAAAGAGAATTTGAAGAAAAGAAAAAAGATTTAATCTAATATTACTTGGGAGCAACCCCGCCGTTTTATAATATCTCCTAAAAACGGCGGGGATTTGTGCGCGCATAGGGCGGGTGGGGCAAGCACATATAGATATGCTTGTGCTTAGCACAAACCATATTCTTTGAGTTATCACTAAACTTTGTCGAAGCCATCGAGCGAACACGCACAACGCCGAAGTAGTCAGCACGAACGAAGTGAGCGGGCTATGCGTAGGCGATTGTGTGTGGTTCGCGGAGGTTAGAGTTACCACAAAGCTCGGATACGGGAGCGCCTCGGTCGCCGTGAGGGCGGAGAAAAGAGCAACCAAAAGTGATAAACTAATAGTGCTCTTTTCGGAGACTGAAACGGCGAAGCAAAACCAAAAATTTCCTTTCCATTTTTTGTCGGCTCCCCCCACACCCCCCGCCGAAGAAAAGAAGAAAGGTAAGGAAAATTTTTGGGTTTTGCATACGCGAGTCCGCGAGCGTGTCCGAGGCGCATTGGTTCGCATCACCACGCAATCGGAGCGTACGAGGCAGTTTCAAGCTACCACGCGCTCCGCGCGTGCGAAGCTAGGGGTTCTGCTCGAAATGGGTTCTAACTTTTTCAAACAAACACCACGTAAAGCAAAAACTACTGCCATTTTTTGGTAGTAGTTTTTGTTTTTGCATCCAAGGGGAGGAGAAGGGCGTGATGTGAAATTCCTTATCGTCCGGGGTTTTATCGAGATTGATGATGAGAAATGTTTCTTATTAACCAGTCTTGGCACTGTTTGTTCTGAAGCAGATGGAGAAGAGGTTCGGTCGAATGACCGATCTTGCTCAGTACAAGCACAAACATAAGCTTAAGTTGCAACGCAACGCAATGAGGGAACTTCTTTAGAAGCCTCTCATTTTTCTGTTACTCTATCTTCGGCTGAGAGGGCATTATTTCTACAAATGTTTGCATAAAGAAGTGCACTCGGGCGAGGAGTACGCACCTCTGTTTCAAAATCAACAGCGATAAGTCCGAAGCGTGGCCAGTAGCCTTTGTCCCATTCGAGGTTGTCGAGGAGCGACCAGTAGAAATAGCCGCGAACGTCGATGCCGTTTCTGATGGCTCGGTGGACGGCGGAGAGAGCGGTAGGAATGAATTTCTGCCGTAGTTCATCGGAGCTATCTGCGATGCCGTTTTCGGTGATGTAAATTGGTTTTTTGTAGGACTTCAACTCGACAAGTGCTTGATAGATGGAATCAGGGTGATATTCCCAACCGAGATCGGTTTGGGTAGCGTTCGGATTTCTTCCGAAGCCATTGTCGATGATGTTTCTGTTGTAATGATTGAGTCCGATGAAATCCTGATGATTCCTGATACGGTTGAGGAGGAAAGCATTCCAGCTCCAGTCAGCGATCGCCTTGAGAATGTGGTTTATGAAAGTGGGGCGTGCCATTTCAAAAGCGACCTGATGTTTGGCAATACCGATTTGTGCCGTAGGAGAAAGTTTTTTGATAGTCGTATAAGCACGTCGATGTGCTGAGATGAGATGACAGATCGCACGGAGATATAGGAAGGGATTTTTCTTCTGTGGTGGCCAGGCGCCTTTGAGATAGGCGTGAGAGGACACGACGTCAGGTTCGTTTAGTGTAATCCAGAACTGTATTCCGTTTCCGAGCGCTTCGACGATTTTTTCGGTGTAACGATCGAAATATTTCGGAAACTCAGATGAAATCATACCACCCTTCTCAGCAAGCCAGAGAGGGAGTGTCCAGTGCCACAATGTGACGAACGGTTCGATGCCTCGTTTTTGTAGAGCTCCTATTATCTGACGATAGTGTTCGATTTCTTTTTCGTCGAAGTCTCCTTCGCTTGGTTCGATACGTGACCATTCGATGGAGAAACGATGGGCATTGTGAGAGAGTGATTGTGCGAGGTCGAAGTCTTCGTTGAAACGATGATAGTGGTCACAGGCAATACCGGAAATATAATTCTCTGGATTTGTGGCTTCTTTTTTAAATTTTTTCCAATGAGGATTCCACAAGAAACTCTGTTTTGATTCCTTTGCTAAGCGCTCGGCATTTTCCTTCTCCCACTTTGTCCAGTCATTGTGATTGTTCCCTTCGACTTGGTGAGAGGAAGTGGCAGCACCCCAGAGAAAATCTTTTGAAAATTCGAGTTTTACCATAGAAGAAAGCCGATTTAAGATTTTAGATTTAGGATTCAAGAAGAAGTGGGTCTTGCCAGAATGGCTTATCTTTGGTATCATACCATACTTCTCGAAGGAGAGGGAAGAGAAGTGATATAATAAGGAACAGAGCAAGAAACGTGCTCGAAGAATCGAGAGCATTTTTCTTTTTTACTATAAAAAAATGCCCCAAAAAATCATTCAAAATTTTTCTTTTCCTGATCCGAAGACGAAGGATCCTACCAAACGACGCGTACAGCGTGCCATAGAAATGATTCCAGGATTGATGACATGGACGACACTTCTCGGTATGGTAGTTATCTCATTTTTCGTACCGATGTGGGCGGCGATTTTCGTCATCGTTTTTGATATTTATTGGATTCATAAGGTACTGTACATTTCCATCTTTTCGCTGACCGGACAGCGTGATGTCGTCGAAGGCAAGCGTATCAATTGGTGGGAACGCTGTCAGAATATCGCACACCCGGAACAGTATATCGTTCTATTGAAAGCACATTTTACAGGCTTGAAAGGAAGTTTGAGAGAAGTATCATTCTTTCATTTTTGGGAGAGACACATCATTCGGAAAGAAATTCATCGCACCAAGAAGAATCTCGCAGAAACGAAAGAACTCATCCCTCTCACTGACAAGATAATGGATTGGAAACAGGTGATACACGTTGTTTTGCTTCCGACAGCTGGGGAGCCGGCAGAGATCATCGAGCCAGCCATTCAATCACTGATGGAGAGCAATTTTCCCAAAGAACAGATGATCATTCTGCTTGCGACGGAAGAACGCGAAAATCCGGAAACACGTCTGCCGAAGGTGGAATATCTGAAAAAGAAATTTGATGGTGTATTCCGTGATTTCCTGGTGACGACCCACATTGTGGAAGGCGGTGAGATGAAATGCAAAGCGTCCAATGCCCGTTTTGCCGCGCGTGAACTGATGAAGTATCTCGACGCAAGGGATATCGATTACAAAAATGTCATATTCTCGAATTTCGATTGCGACAGCGTGGCGCATCCGGAGTATTTCGCGGCTCTGACGTATCAATACATCATCGATCCCAAGCGTCTGCAACGTGCCTATCAGCCACTTCCGATGTACCACAACAACCTCTGGGATACCAATGCCTTCGTGCGTTTGGTGGTCACCGGTTCATCTTTCTGGCATTTGTATCAGAGCACTCGTCGGGAAATGGTGACTTTTTCATCGCACTCGGAGCCGTTCGATACGCTTGTCAAAGTGGGATTCTGGCCGGTCAATATGATCAGTGAAGACTCGGTAATTTATTGGAAATGTCTTGCGTATTTTCACGGCGATTATCGCGTACAGCCGATTCATCTGCCGATTTCCCTTGATGCGGTGTTGGCAGAGACGTATTGGAAGACACTCGTCAATCAGTACAAGCAGAAACGACGCTGGGCGTATGGTATCGAAAATTTTCCCGTGACGATGCGTGCTATCTGGCCCGACAAGCTGATTCCAATCAAAACGAAATTGCGCGTGACATTCGAGATGCTGGAAGGACATTATTCCTGGGCGACGACGTCATTTATCCTCACCTTTCTCGGTTGGCTGCCGCTTCTTTTCGGGGGAGCAGTTTTCAGAGAGAGCGTCCTCGCACACAATCTGCCTTTCATTACGAAGACACTGATTACGCTCGGTATGATGGGACTCTTCATTTCGATCCCGATGTCACTCTTGTCACTTCCGCCTCGTCCGAAGAAATATCACTGGTCCCGTCATTCTCTGATGCTCTTTCAGTGGATACTTATTCCTCTCGTCGGTTTTCTTTCTGCCTTCCCGGCCATTGATTCACAGACACGTATCCTCCTCGGCAGATACTTCGGCGAATTCTGGGTAACAGAGAAGATGCGAAAGAATTAGATTATTCCAAGTGAATCTTTTCTTTAAACTTTTTCAAGGCATCTTTGAGAAGCGGATGTGAGGAGAGATCGGTATCCTTTGCGAGAATGTTTTTCGCTTCTTTGCGGGCGATAGTGATGAGTTTGATATTGGTCAGACTTTCCATTGCGATATCAGGTATACCTGACTGACGCGTTCCGAAGAACGCTCCAGGACCACGGATACCGAGATCGGCTTCAGCGATTTCGAAACCGTTGGTAGTTTTCTCCAGTATTCTCAATCGCTCATTTATTGAATTTGCTTGTTCGTGAGGGAAGAGGAAGCAATAGGATTGATGTTCGGCACGACCGACTCGTCCGCGGAACTGGTGGAGTTGGGACAATCCAAAACGTTCGGCCTCTTCGATCAGGATGATGCTGGCATTGGGAACATCGATACCGACCTCAACAACAGCGGTAGCGACAAGGATATCGTATTTCTTTTCGTGAAAATCTTGCATAACCATTTCTTTCTCTTTGGCTTTCATTTTTCCGTGGACGAGACCAATAGAGAGATGAGGGAAAACAGTCTCGGCGAGATGTTTATGCTGTGCTACCGCCGCCTTGATATCCTTGAGTGCGAGTGATTCTTCGACCAGAGGGAAAATGATAAACACTTGGCGACCTGATGCGATTTCGCTTTGGACGAATGTATAGACTTTTTCACGATCCACGGAAGTTCGAGCGATCTTAGTGATAATCGGTTTGCGATCCTTCGGGAGTCCATCTAAGAGTGAGAGATCGAGGTTGCCGAAGAATGCCAGAGTGAGGGTACGGGGAATAGGGGTTGCGGTCATACTGAGGAAATGAGGTACTTTTTCTTTGGATCCATCGAGGTTATTGAATGAAAGTTCTTGGAGGCGTGCCCGTTGTGAGACTCCGAAACGATGCTGTTCATCGACGACGATGAGCGCGATGGCATCAAACGTGACATCATCTTGGAGGAGAGCGTGCGTGCCGATGATGATTTTCGGGATACCGGCTGAGATAGCTTTGATAAGGGTGGGGCGAGTGACGGATTTGCTGTCAAGAATACGGTAGCTTCCGGTGAAGAGTGCCAGGCTGTGATCGGTCTCTTCGAAAATACGCGAGAGATTTTCGAAATGTTGACGCGCCAATACCTCTGTCGGGGCAAGGATCGCTGTTTGGAAACCTCGTTCGGCAGTGACGAACGCACCGATGGCAGCCACGATGGTTTTTCCACTTCCCACGTCACCATTCAAAAGCCTGTTCATCGGACGTGTTTTCCCGAGATCGATCAGAATTTCCTGGTAGGCTTTCTTTTGGGCATCGGTCAGTACGAATGGGAATGAAGCGATGAATTTCTTGAGTGTTGTTTCGTCGTACGAGATAGGACTTCCTTCGGATGTTTCGAAAAGTGTTTTTATCTGCAAGGCTTTGAGTTGGATGAAGAGCATTTCGTCGAAAGCGAAGCGTTTGTGCGCGAGCAAAGAGAAATCTTCATTCTTGGGGAAATGAATGTAATACAGCGCTTGTTTGAGAGAGGGGAGATGGAGGCGAGTGAGGACTTCTTTCGATACCGGATCAGGGAATGTTGTCAGTTTTTGGAAAATACCGGTGAGTTGCCAACGAAAAAATCGTGATGTCAGTCCGGCTGTTTCTGGATAGATGGGGACGAGTCGTCCGGTGTGCGTCGCATTGCGGGTAGCATTTTCGAAAGCTGGATTGGTGAGAGTGAGTCCTCTGCTATCTTTTGTTATTTTACCACTGGCACGGATGATCATTCCTTGTTTCAAGGATTGCGTGACGAAACGCTGATTGAACCAGATGAGGCGTATCTGTCCGCTTGCGTCTTCGAGTATGGCTTCTGTCAGAAACATTTTTCTCTTCCATGTTCGGCCGGCTTCGATGTAGATTATTTTTCCTTCGATGGTGCACTTTTCATCAAGCAAGAGAGTATCTATGGAACGGAGTTTTGAGTAGTCCTCGTAGCGAGAGGGAAAATGATAGAGCATATCACACACCGTGAAAAGTCCTAAACGCTCAAGTTTGCCAAGCGTCTGTTTCTTTATTGTTGGGATATTTGAGAGAGGGGTATCGAAAGTAAACATAGTGCCAGTATACCACTTTGCTGGATGCCTCTTCTAGAGGACGGTGAAAACCAATATACAAGGAGAATTAAGTCCGCCAGTGTGTATCAAAAGAGGAAATTGAAATGAAAAAGCCCTCAGTAACACGTTGTGTCAGGGAGGGCTCTTTTGTTGCTTTATCTCTAGACAATCTTTATTAGAACCGGATGACCTTCTTCGGATTCCGTTCATCAAAGAAACGGAGATTATCGTCGAGGACAATGTTATTTGCCCACTCATCGAGCCCTAACATCCGCAGAATGTTTTGGTAATTCTTCACCGCGGTTTGTATCGCGAGGAAATATTCCTCAAGCAGAGGGTCGGGGTAGATGAATATTTCCTTACCCACAAACTCCCTCTCAAGAGCGATCCCTTGATCGAAGAATTTCTGACATAACTCGATAACCTCTTCATTCGTCAACGGATTGAAGAATGATAACGAAAGGAAATGACATTTTTTTCTTGTCAATCCTATCGCAACTTTCTCTATTCTTTCCTTCACTTGTTCCTCCTGTTCTCGTTACTGCAACTTCAAGGCAGTGACCATTCACTGCTCTTTCTCGTTCAAGTAACCATCATATTATACTCCTTTTCTGTTGAATGGTCAAGCTACGAGAAGCGGAAATAAGAAGGGGGTCAGTTTTCCGAAAACTGTATATTGCAGAGATTGTTGATATGTTTGTGCGACAAAAAAAACAGACCCAAAGCGTACGTGACGTGATGGGTCTGGAGAGATCCCTAGGTAAAGGGATCGAGGAATTGGAAGAAAAAAAGGACAAGAACAGAGAGATTAAATGGTCTGGGTCTTGTGACGCCTGATCGAATCAGGTCGTTTTTTGTGAGACAGTCTTGCAATCACCTTGATGGGTTGACAGTTAATAGCTTGGAGAATTTTCGCTATGTCTTCATCATTAGGAGAACATTTGCAGTTGCGGGTAGTGTGGAACAGAATGTCTGATCTGTTTACTCCCATAACGATTCGTGCGAAGTCGAGTCTCTTTTCAATGGAAACTGCCGTGAAAGTCGATGTATCTTGTGTGCTGTAATTATACACTTTGCGCGAACTTTTTTCGAGCGGAAACTGAACGAATGAATCAGCCCCGCCACCACCTCGCAGAGCCTCGGCGGACACCAAAGAAAAATGTTCCTTGCTTTTCGGATTTGCGCACAACCAATTTCTTCTAAAAAGGAAAGGACATTTTTCTTTGGTGTTCTGCCCTAGAAGTTTCTGGGCAGGTGGCGGGGCTTCAATGCGGACGAAGTTTTGCCAAAACTATTTTCTGGGAAAAGGATTTGGCAAAACCTCGCCTCTACACTCTAATACAAGAGAACTATTTCTCTCATACTGGGTCTGGGGAATGAATGCGGGCGGGCAAAAACTTTACAAAACAGGTGGGATA
>Ga0210044_10004522_pt1 | contig 19378 bp, 17 predicted proteins | sample CryGey13umfilter_2_FD_183959 | JGI IMG/M metagenome (GOLD analysis project Ga0210044, IMG submission 183959) | Groundwater microbial communities from aquifer in Utah, USA - Crystal Geyser 4/9/14 3 um filter (SPAdes) (version 2) | ecosystem: Environmental > Aquatic > Deep subsurface >... | reverse complement strand
TATGGATCAGCGTCAGATCAAGCGAGGATTGATATTGTTGTTTGTGATGAACCGGTTGAATATACAAATGCAACTTATAATTTTAGAACTTGGTATTGCCGAGATGGTAGTGGTGATGAATTGTTACCAGAATTGGACCCACATGAATCGAATAATTTGGGAGATAATATTTTGTATGATGTTTTGTATACTCAAGATGGTAGTGTTGATGGTATCGGGTTGAGAATTTATACCAACTTCTATCATTATGATCCATTATTATGGTATCAAGAAAATATAGATATTATGGGTAGTCCGGCAGCTACTAGTATTGATGGCTATGAAGCGATTCAAGAAGGCCGGTCTACTTATATTAACGCTGTCAATCAACCAGTAGAAGATATCTATACTAATATTTTTGTTTGGTCATACACTCAAAATGCTTCACCAGGAACTATTAATTTATATAATCAGTTAGTCAATAATCTAGAGTTTAATACTAATATACCAAGTCAGGCTACCAAACAAGGGCTGACACGTGATGCCAAGAGGGTAGCAGATTATCGCGAAATTAAGTTAGTTTTGGGTGATGGCAATTATCCAGCACTTGATTCAGGAAGTTATTTGCAGCACACCTCTGTCTCTACTTGGGATTCATGGCAAAATGCATTAGGAGCGGAACTGGGTGTGACTTTGCCGGTTGATCCTCTTAATCAACATGTTAACTGTGATTTGCCAGGCTTTGACCCCATCACTTGTTGGAATCAAACAACAGAAGAGTATAGCTGTACTTTAGGCTCTCGCATTTATCGTTATGATTATCTAGCAAATGATTCATATTTGATCAATATGGAATTTGATATTACGAACAGTTTATGGAAAGGCGACCTTTTTTCAGATATTCCTGATTTCTTTGTTGATCACAATGATTGTGCTGTTGAGCCGATCAATATTCAGGATGATGCCGATAATAGTGATAATCAATAAGTCTTAAGTTTATGAAAAAAAATATTTTAATATTAATAGTTATTCTACTGACAATGGGTTTTTTTAATATTACTAGCCTTCGGGCTGAGACAGTAGCTGAATGCGTCCAAGATATTGAGAGTAGACAAAATATTGAGCCGTTGAATGAAATCAGTGCTGGCATTACCCCTAAAAATATTTTTTATTTTTTAGATGGTTTTGGTGATTGGATCAAGTTGCATTTATTTTCATTTACCACTGATGCTCAGATCAATACCCTACTCGAACAAGCCCAAGAAAGAGTAGCTGAGCTAGAGTCCTTACAACAGAGCAATGATTTATCTCTACTCCATATTAATACGATTACTGAAAGTTATAATAGCATTATGGATCAGTTGGATCTTGAGGTTCAAGGTTTAGTTGAGAGCAATAAAGATATTAGTGATATTTTGGCACGAGTAACCAAGCTGAATGCTAAAAACAACTTAATTATTAGCCAACTAATGGTTAGGGTGGGAGTTAGTAATTTTACTCCTTTAAGCGGTGTTTATAATAGTACTAAAGATAGTTTATGCGCCACGATTGATCTTTGGCAAGATGTCATAACGGAGTGTAATGACAGTGCATTTATTTCTCAGAAGCTGTCAGTCTATTATAATGATGCGATCAATGAAATAGCTGATCTGGACGCTTCTCTAGAGCAAATTTCTACGGATCAAGCAATGTTGACAGACTATTATGATCAAGTTTCGGGCGTGGTTAATAATATTAATACAGCCACAGCACTGCTCAATAATGTGATTGATAGTGGTTCGATTTCGATTACTGATAAAGAAAGCATAATTAGTAGCTTTATCGCTGATGTTAATAGTGATGGTAATTATAGTAATATCAAAAATTCACAGCCAAATAGTGCAGAACTTGTCGAATATGGTTTGTCTGGAGTTTTGGCTACTGCCAATACTAGTTTGATCAATATTTTAAATCGCTTGGAAGACTTAACAGCAGTAGATAATGATCAAGGGTTGGCAAGTTTTGTGGGAGATGTTTTGGCATTACAAAGTGATAGTGCTGAGTCACGTTTGGCTAGTATTCAAAGTCTTAGTGATAATATTGGTCAGGATCGAGCCAATCTACTTAGTAGTAAAAATAGTTGTCAAGCCTTGCGGAGTAAGTTTTTGAAAATCAGCGACGCCTTGGAAGATAGTAAATTGACTAGCGCTACTGTTCTCTTAAACAATTTACAAACAGAGATTGATGATGTTGTTAGTGATTTATTACCTCGTTGTGGAGTGGGTGGACTTGTTGATTTTCTTTCTGAAGTATTTGCTGAAAGCACTGTTTTGAATAGTGATGGGCAGTGTCAAAGTGAGCAGTATCTACACGAGCTTGGTCAGTGGTCTCGCAATCAGCTAGCTTACTGGGATGAAACGATTTCTTATGTCGATGATTTAGCTGACAAGGTTGGTGAACAACAGACAGCTTTGGGTGGGTTTATAAATGGTCAACAAACAGCTGTTAGTATTGCTCAAAACAATGCCGCACAATTGAGTCAACGACCAACTAACAGTTTTAATATTAATGAGTTTTATAGTTTTGACCGTGGTTGGTTGACCGATGAAGTGGTTGATTTTCAAGATCAGATGGCTGCTTTAGGAATAGAGATGGCTATTTTACAGGATGATTTACAAAATGCACAGATAATAGTTAATAATTTACAGAACAATGTATTGGTTGCGGCGCAAAATAATGTCAATCAATTACAATCCGAATATGACCAATTAACTAGTGCTGTTCAAATATTGACTCAAGATATTGTTCAGACACAGGCGCAGGTGGCCATTTCTCAAGCCAGCTTTGAAAATGCGACAGCTGGTGAGGCTAGTAGCGACCATGCAGTGCAGAGTGCATCTAGCATTGTTACTGCAGCTGAATTGGCTTTAGAAGAGGCGCAGGCCGCTTATGATGCTATGATCAGTAATGATGATCTAAATGTTGCGGTTAAAAATGGCGTGGATTATTATTATACTACTGCAAAAAGCCCCATCACGAATGGTATTTATTTTGGTGGTTTAGGAAGCTTCATTACTTATTATACTTTTGATCTTCCAAGTAGTGGCACGTATAATTTTTGGGTAGAAACATTGAATTATCCAGTTGATATGGCAAAAGACGGATATAATATTCCGCTGCGTCTTTACTATACGGCGCAAGATACAACACAACTCGTCTACTGGAGCCCTATTATTAATAACCCTGCATCTAATCCAGAGATGCAGATCGCTACTTGGCCTAATAAATCTTTGATTGCTGGAACCTATATTTTTAAACTTTATTATGCGGTCGATCGTACCTTACCGACTGAAGTTTCTAGCAAAATAAATATGTTGATCAATCGTGTTGGTATTGATAGTACTCAATCTGGTAGACAGATAACGGTTTCAGAATTGGAGAATGCCGTAACTAGTGCCCAAACAGCATTAAATAATGCTCAAACAGCATTAAATAATGCTCAAAACAATTATGATCAGGCATTACTTGTCTTGGATTCAGCCGAACTTAATTTAGAAGTAGTGCAACAGAGTTTAGCAACTTTACTAGCTGATTTGATGGAGCAGCAGGAACTAGTGACTACAGCCGAGGAAGAGTTAGAAATTGCACATGCGAATTTGAGCGATCTTGTTGATAATCAGATTCCGGCTGCTCAAGCAGAAGTGATTAATCTCCAAAATCAAGTAAGTAATTTTGCTGATATTTTAGCTAGTGGTAGTGCTGAAGATATTATCAATCAAGAAATGAAGGCAGATATTATCAAGCAAGAGATCAACACAATCGTTAATGATAGTTTATCCGGTATTGCTAGTAGCTATCAAGACTTGGTGACTGAACTGTCAACTTATCAAAACACAGTGGCTGAAACGATCGCTTTGTATAGTGATTTGGCCACGGAGCTAGTCGCTGTGAATCAGTCATTGAACAATAATCAACTCGCTCAAGCTAAACAACAGATCAATAATATTTTATTTAATTCATTGCAGGACTTGAAAACTAGCGAGTATGCAGAGCCAGCTTATTTTATAGGACACAATCTTAATGTCTTACAGTGGTTGATTGATATTGATCAGCTTGATTTTGCTCGGCAAGATTTATATTTAGCAGAGGTAAGGGATGCTTTTGTACAATTACGAGAATTGTCATGTCCAGCTGCTCAACAATTCTATAACACTGGAGTTAATGGTTTCTGCTCAATATCTATGAATAATAGTTTGTCTGCTGGTTGTGATTATATGACCAATTTGCAAATGTTGATTACTGAGGCTTGTACTACGGGCAGACAAGATTATTGCGGTGATGGTATAATTGATAGTGGTGAAACATGTGACGATTTCAATGATGTTTCAGGTGATGGTTGTGGTTCAACTTGTCAAAACGAGATTCTTTATTATTGTGGAGATGGTATCATACAGACACCAAACAGTTTGGGCATCAATGAAGAGTGTGAGAATACACCACCAAATCAGTTTGACGATGATGGTTGCTCAGCACAGTGTCAAAATGAAAATGAAGCATATTGTGGTGATGGTATTCTGCAGCAACCAAACGATGATGGTTTTATGGAGCGTTGCGATGATGGTAATAGATTTGCTAGTGATGGCTGTAATAATCTTTGTGTTATAGAAAGAGGACAAAATAGTGGAATTATTATTAAATCTATTAGACCTTAAATAAAAAATAATTAACAATAACTATGTTTGAAGATTTACAAGCAAAAAAAATAAATGATCCAGCCGCTGCTGGAGGAGCAATACCACCAGTCAACACACCGCGACCAGCGCCAAGTCTAGACATGGACAAAGAGCCAGAAGATATGTTTGAGGTTATGGATAGTGCTAGTCCTGGAGCACCAAAGATTGTTATACCACCAACTCCTGGACCAATGCAGGCTAAGCCAGCACAAAGGGATTTGGGGCCAGCAGAGCCTCTCAGCACTTTGCCAGGTGGCAAGGCTACTAAGGGGGCTAAAAAGGCCAAATTAATTAATTTTAAACTGCTCAGTATCATTGGCAGCATCATTATCATCGCTGTTATTGTTGTTATTGTGGTCGTTTATACAATCCCTACTCAGGAGGCTGATTTAGAAAACGATTTGCTATTAAATTCAAACTTAAATCAAAGCGACCCTGCTTTACCAGATTTGGGCGCACCAGTGACAGACAGTATCAATGATAGTCAAGATCAGATTGATCAACCTGCTGAGATTATTGATTCTAATATTGATAGTGATGGTGATGGTTTGACTGACAGACAGGAAACAGTAATTGGTACAGATCCTTTTAATCCAGATAGTGATGGTGATGGTTTGTTTGACAATGAAGAGGTGGTCCTTTATGAGACAGATCCTCTTAATACTGATTCTGATGGTGATACTTTTCTTGATGGTGATGAAGTGAAGAATGGCTATAACCCAGCCGGTGAAGGAAAACTTTTACAATTACCTGTCGAGTAATTAGTTGTGAAGTTCAGCGATTAGAAATAGTAATTAATCTAAACAAAACTTAAAGGATAATATATTAGATAAGTCGTATGATACCAAATGATAATTTAAGAGATAGTGAAATAATTGTTAATGGTGTGGATGCAGCAGCAGAGATTGGCATGCCTAGTAGTAGTGATTCTGGCCAGGCAATCAATGATGATTTTTACACTATGCCAACTAAATTCAATCAGCCACGAACTAAGAAAATCAGCAAGTCCTTATTGATTATTATTGGTATTATAATAGTTGTTGGTTTATTAATTGCTGGCGCCATTTATCTTTTTACTGCTAATATTTATGATCAAGGTAGTGATTTGTTAAACCCAAACTTGGTCAATCCAGGCGTCTTGGACGGTACCCCTAATGGTCTTCTAAACCCAGGAGAAAATAATAGTGATTATTTAGTAGAAGATCAGGAAGTACCAAAGGAGAGAGATGAGCAGAGGATAGCAGATATAGGAGATCTCCGTTCGGCTTTGGCTTTGTATTATTATGACAAGTCTGCTTATCCAGACATTTTGACAGATTTGATTAGTAAATATTTAAATGATATTCCGGTTAATCCTAGTCCCGGTGGTAGTACCTATCTTTATTTACCACAAGATAATAATCAGTCTTATAAACTGACTTTTGTTCTAGAACAGGGTGGGCAAATAGGTGGCTTGAAGTTGGTAGCAGGGGAGTATCAGGCTGATCCCAATATGATCAAGCCAATTTTAGGTGAGATTGACGATGGTCCAGAAACTACAATTCTACCGATCGATTTAATTGGTGGTTTGGATAGTGATAATGATACTTTAACGGATATTGAAGAAAATCTTTATAATACTAGCTCCATTTTAGTAGATACTGACGGTGATGGCTATTCAGACGCGGCAGAATTGGTCAATCTTTATGATCCAGCAATTGGTGGTAGTATACGATTGATTGATTCAGACAAGGTTGAGCAATATATCAACACTACTCAAAATTATTCCATTTATTATCCTAGTGATTGGACAGTTATGGCCTTAACTGAGGACAAAACAGAGCTCTTGTTCAATTCCAATACAACAGAATTTATTCAAGTGATCATTATTGATAATCCTTTGGGGTTGTCTGCTGAGCAATGGTATCTGCAATATAATCTTAGTGCCACTAAAGCAGATCTGACTGAGATAGTTGTCAATAATACTATTGGTATTCAAACTAGAGAAGGCTTGAGCACTTATTTCAGTTTGGGTAGCAAAGTCTATGCAGTGATTTATAATATGGGTACCACTAGTCAGTTAAATTATGAAATTACCTACCAGATGATGTTAAAGAGTTTTAATTTAATTACTATTGGATTAGCAGATCCTTTGGCTTTGCGCGATGCTCAACGATTGAGTGATATTAATGCTATTCGTTTGGCATTGCTTAGTTATCAGGTAGACCAACTAGCCCTACCAACAGAGATTGATGATGATGTGGAGACTTATCAAATGATTGGTTCAGCAACTGATAGTTGTGTGGTTGCTAGTAGTAGTCGCACAATAGTGGAGCAGTGCGTTGATTTGTATGATTATTTGGTGCCAGAATATTTATCAGATTTTCCCTATGATGCACTATTGGGATCCACTAGTAATACTGGATATTATTTGAATCTATTAACAGATGGCACCTTGATTCTGGGAGCGATCCATGCGGAAGTAGAGGATGTTTTAGAAGTAAATAATTAACATGGCTATTGAATTAATTGATTTTGATCTATCTACCCAAGAAATGAGGGTTTTAAGAAAGACAGCTGCTCAAGCTGTTATTTCTTTGCGTTTAAAGGATATTGAGATTAGTATTATTAGTATTATTAGTCAGCGTATTAAAAATCTCAATAAGCTATATCGTCAGCAGGACGTGGTAACAGATGTTTTGTCTTTTCGTTATGAGGATGAGGGGGAGATCTTTATTTGCTTACCGCAAACAAAGCGTCAAGCTAAAGAGAATAAAGTCACGCTTAGAGAAGAGCTACAGAAATTGATAGTTCATGGCATGGCTCACTTGGCTGGCTATGACCACATCAAGACAAGAGATTTCCAAGAAATGAAAAAGATCGAAGATAGAATTCTTAACAAAGTTAAATAGTTGATTGGTTGGTGGGATCAGATAATTAACTAATAACTACAAAACTAAAAACATAAAGATATGTGTTTAAAGAAATTTAGCAAAAGTTTGTTCAGGGCCTTAAAGGGTTTACGCCAAGTTTGGCATGATGAAAACAATTTCCGTATTGAAATTGTTATTGCTATAATGGTGATAGTTTTAATGTTTTATTGGCAACTCCCTATTTTGGAAAAGATTAGCTTAATCAGCATGATCGCCTTGGTCTTGTCTCTAGAAGTTTTAAATACGGCTATTGAAAGGATAATGGACATTTTAAAGCCCAAGATTCATGACTATGTCGGGACAATCAAAGATATGGTAGCAGCAGCAGTGCTGATTGCCAGCTTAGCGGCTTTGATTATTGGTCTGATTATTTTTTATCCATATTTATTTTAAGAACAAATTAATTGTTCAGCAGAAATATTATTTTATTTGGCAGAAACCCTATATTTTGTTATAATTTTTATAATAAAATAAAGTAGCTTATGGCTCAATCAGAGATAATAACCGGTATCGACATTGGTACCAGTAAGGTCAAGATCGTTAGTCTGCAAAGATTAGCTGATGGTGGCGTACAAATCATTGGTGCAGCAGATAATGAGATGGAAGGTGTCACAAAAGGCTCTATCAAAAGCATTGAAGAGTCTGTTTCGAGTATTTCAGAGTGTTTGGAGAAGGCTGAGCGAATGGTCGGTTTCCCGATTGAGAATGCTGTCATTGGTATTTCAGGTTCACACATTATGACTCAAGAGAGTAAGGGTGTGATTGCTGTGGCCAAAGCCAATGGTGAGATCCAGGAAGATGATGTTGACCGGGTGATTGAAGCTGCACAAGCAGTGGCCACTCCACCAAACTATGAGATTCTCCATATCATCCCAAGAGATTTTACAGTCGACAGTCAAGAGGGTATCAAAGATCCTATTGGTATGACCGGTATCAGACTTGAAGTGAATGCCCAGATCATTCTTGGTTTGACAGCACAGATTAGAAATCTAACTAAGTGTATTTATCGTACTGGAGTAGATATTGTTGATTTGGTGTTTTCGATTTTAGCTAATGCTGAAAGTACCTTGACGAAGAAGCAAAAAGAGCTGGGAGTTTGTCTGATCAATATTGGTGCTGCTACGACATCAATGATTGTTTATGAAGAAGGTAATATTTTACACACCACAGTCTTACCGATTGGTTCCAATCATGTCACCAATGACATCGCGATTGGTTTACGGATTGCTATTCCGACAGCAGAGATTATCAAACTAGAATACGGTCAAGCCATAGCTAAAGACATTTCAAAGAGAGATGAGATTGATTTATCAGCCATAGCAGACACAGAAAAAGAGGGTAGTATGGTTTCACTAAAATATATTTCAGAGATTATCCAAGCGCGTTTAGAGGAATTGCTAGAGATAGTAAATAGTGAATTAAAAAGTATTAATAGAGATGGTCTTCTGCCTTCTGGTATTGTGATCACTGGTGGTGGTGCAAAGCTACCAGATTTGATCGAGTTGGCAAAGAAGAAATTAAATCTCCCTGTCTTTATGGGTTATCCATTGGAGGTCAATACTACTATTGATAAAGTTAATGATCCAGAGTACACTCAAGCCTTGGGATTGGCTCTGTGGGGTATGCGCCATACAGGTGGTAAGAGCAGCTTCACTTCCGGAAATTTTTCTTCAGTAGAAAAGGCCGTTGATCGGATGAAGGGTTGGTTTCAATCACTTTTACCTTAAGTTAAAATCAAAAATTAAAAATTGAAATACTAACAATCAAATTTTGACTTTCAATTATAAATTTTAAACTAATATTATTATGCCGAAGATAAAAAGTATATCCAGAGAAATAAAACCAGACGTTGAGACTTTTGCCAAAATAAAAGTTGTTGGTGTTGGTGGTTCTGGCGGATCAGCTATCAATCGAATGATCAAGGCTGGTATCCGTGGTGTTGATTTTGTTAGTATCAATACTGATGCGCAAGCACTGAGTGCCAATGAGGCCAATAAAAAGATTCATATTGGTAAGGAAACGACACGTGGTTTGGGTGCTGGCATGGATCCAGAAATTGGTGCTCGTGCTGCTGAAGAAAATAAGGACGAGATAGTGGCCAATCTAGAAGGGACAGATATGGTCTTTATTACTTGTGGTTTGGGTGGTGGTACTGGTTCAGGTGCCGCACCAATCATTGCAGAGGCAGCCAAAGATTTAGGTGCTTTGACCGTCGCTGTGGTAACTAAACCTTTTGCTTTTGAAGGTGCGCAAAGACGGAATATTGCCGAGCGTTCCCTTGATAATTTAATAGATAAGGTAGACACCATCATTACAATCCCTAATGATCGATTGTTGCAGGTGATTGATAAAAAGACTTCTTTACTGGATGCTTTTGCGATCGTGGATGAAGTTCTTAAACAAGGAGTGCAAGGTATCTCTGAATTGATCACCATGCCTGGTTTGATCAATGTTGATTTTGCTGATGTAAAATCAGTAATGAAGGATACCGGTTCTGCTTTGATGGGTATTGGTCGAGCTAGTGGTGACAATCGAGCTGTAGAAGCAGCCAAATTAGCCATTGATAGTCCATTATTAGAAATGTCGATTAAGGGTGCGAAGGGAGTACTATTTAGTATCACCGGTGATGCTAGCGTTTCGATGTATGAGATCAATGAAGCTGCTGAAGTGATCACTTCCTCGGTTGATCCTAATGCGCGTGTCATTTTTGGTGCAGTGATTGATGATCGGATGGAAGATGAGGTGAAGATCACTGTCATCGCTACAGGCTTTAATGCTAAGCAACAACTAGATGAAGTATCTGCAGTCAAAAGCTATACACCAAATCCAATGTTGAATATTAAGCCGGAAGATAAAGAAGATGATAAATTAAAGAAGGGTGATCGAATGCCAGAAGTGTTTAGAAAGAGAAAAGAAATAGAGGTTAAAGAAGAAGATGATGAATTAGATATCCCTACCTTCATCAGAAAGAAAATGAATTAATGCAGTGTCCACTTTGTTTGAAAAAAGATACAAAGGTTTTGGATTCAAGACTGATCGCCGATGGCTTTGCTGTGAGAAGGCGCCGAGAGTGCCAGGATTGTAGTTTTAGATTTTCGACATATGAGGAAATGGAGATACTAAATATTTCTGTTGTTAAAAGAGATGGTCGCAGTGAAAATTATAGTCGCGAGAAGATGGCACGGGGGATTGAGAAGGCTTTGGAAAAGAGATCGTATACTTCAGATGATTTTAAAAAATTATTAAATCGGATTGAGAGAGATATTCAGAAATTGCGTCGAGATGAGATCACAAGCAATAAGCTTGGTGAAATAGTGATTAAGCAGTTGAAGAAGTTTGATAAAGTTGCTTATATCCGTTTTGCTTCAGTCTATTATTCTTTTGAAGATGTAAAATCTTTCACTAGGGAAATAAAAAATTTAAAGATCAAAAAATAAAATGAGAGTTAATCATGGGTTTGTTATTAGAATAATATTACTAGTTTCTTTAGCTGTAGTGGTTTGGATAGCTGGGGTGATGGTTGGTCAAGAAAATACAGTGACTATTCTCAATCCAGAAACTTCTGTCACTGGCAGACAATCTTTTTCCAATCCTCAAGTCAGTATTATGTTGGATTTTGGTAATGGTCAGATTGATGTTTATGATCAACTATTTATTATTAATGATAAAGATCTTTGGGCCGCTCTAAAAAATCTTGCAGTTAGAGAAGATTTGCAACTGGATTATAATAAAGATTGGGCGATCAATGGGCTTGATTGGTACCGTTTGCAAAACAAATTGACTGGTGAAAGTGGTGTCACCTGGCATGTCTGGGTCAATAATCAGTATCGGACTGAAGATTTGACAGATATTGTTTTAAAGAATGGTGATGTGGTCAATTTTAAATATTTATACTATCAGCCATGACAAACTACGCCGGTGCTTCTATGGAAGACCAAATAAAAAAATTACTGCAGGAAAATTTGGAATACTCAAAGGAAATTTACGAAATTAATCAGAAAGTTAAACGTTATATTTTTTGGGGTAGAATCATCAGTCTAGTACAACTACTATTAGTGATTGTACCAATAATTTTGGGTATTATTTATTTACCATCGCTTGCTAGTGACTTTATTCATAATTTTACAGGTCTCAATGCCGTCAAAGGAGAGGTGCCTAGTGTTGATGGTGGTTCTTTAAATATCTTATTAGATCAATACAAAGAACTGCTGAATTATAATAAGTGATCATTTTTGTGATAGAGAGCACCTTTTCGTGCTTTTTTTGATACCCTAAGTAGAGGATTTGCATTTTTAAAATAAATTGGATTATAATAAATGAGCTTAATAATTAACTTTTTTTGCGTATGAATGACAAAAAATATTCAAAAAATTTATTAATTGTTACTATTATTATTAGTGTTGTAGTGGGTTCATTTGCTGGTGGTGTCACCGGTTTTCTAGCTGGTACTTTTTTTTCAGTGGACATTGGTAATATTTTAAGTAATTTTGGTTGGGATAATAATCAAAATAGTTCTTTGTTTGGAATTAGGGAGAGAAGTGGAGACAAACTTTCAGTCGAACAGATTGTAGTTAATGCGACACCGGCAGTAGTTTCTATTGTAGCTACTAAAGAAGTTACTCAATATAATCAGACTGGATCAATTTTTCCTTTTGAGGATTGGTTTAATTTCAACTCACCATTTGGTTGGCAATTGCCTCAATATCAGGTACCACAACAAGGGCCACAAACAGAGATTCAACAGATTGGTGCGGGTACAGGATTTATCATCTCTAGTGATGGTTTGGTTTTGACTAATAAACATGTTGTTGATGATCAGGCAGCGACTTATACCGTGACTTTGAGTGATGACACTTCTTATGAAGCCGAAGTTTTGGGTAGAGACCCTTTCAATGATTTAGCGATTCTAAAAATAGCAGCAAGTGATTTGCCAATTTTATCATTGGGAGATTCAGAGAGTATCAATATTGGTGAGTCAGTGGTGGCGATCGGTTTTGCTTTGGGTGAATATAGCAATACAGTCACTACTGGTATTGTTTCTGGACTTAGCCGTGATGTGGTAGCTGGCAATGGCTTGTCTTCGGAAAAATTGGAAGGCGTAATTCAAACTGATACAGCGATCAATCCAGGAAATTCTGGTGGACCATTGATTAATATGTATGGTGAAGTCATTGGCATCAATACAGCAGTTAATCGGGAGGGCCAGTTGATTGGTTTTGCCATCCCCATCAATGGGGCTAAGCAGATGGTCAATGGCGTGAAAGAATTTGGACGAATAGTCAGACCATATATGGGTGTCAGATATGTAATGATCAATGAAGCAATGGCTATTGAAAATAAGCTCGCTGTTGATTACGGAGCACTAGTGGCGCGCGGTCAAAACATGACAGAGTTAGCGGTTATTCCTGGTAGTCCGGCTGATAAAGCTGGGATTGTCGAGAATGATATTATTTTAGAAATAGAAGGAGTCAAGCTTGAGAATGATAATACTCTAGCGAAATTAATTGCTAATTATCAGCCAGGTGATAAAATAGAAGTAAAGCTATATCATCGTGGTGAATATCAGGATGTTAATGTAGTTTTAGAAGAATATCAAGAATAAATGAAAGAATTAAATGCCAATATCAATGACTTAGCGGGTAAGATTGAAAAGTTGCCCGCTTTGTTGCATTTACCAAAACAAGAAAAAAAATTAGCTGATTTAACTAGTAAAGCAAAGGCTGATGATTTTTGGCAAGATAGTCAACACGCTGCTAGTATTAACAAAGAAATATCAGATATTCAAGATGAGATCAGCAATTATCAAGTTTTGCGAGATGAAATTGAAGCTTTGCAGGGTTTGATGTTAGAAATCGCAGAAGAGGATATTGGTTTATTAAAGGAAATTGAGGTTAAATATCGTGAAATTGCTAATGCTTATCAGAGTTTAGAGTTTTTAACTCTTTTTTCCGGTCAATATGATCGCTATGATATTGTGATGACTATCAACTCAGGCGCTGGTGGTGATGAGGCACAGGACTGGGTAGCGATGTTGTTGCGGATGTACTTGCGTTTTGCCGAACAAAGAAATTGGACTGCTGAGATTATCAGTGCTAGTCGTGGTTCAGAAGCAGGTTATAAAAATGTAGTTTTGGAGATCAAAGGTAAATACGCTTATGGTCAATTGCGCAGTGAATCTGGTGTTCATAGATTGGTTCGGCTTTCACCTTTTGATGCTGATCAAGCCAGACATACATCTTTTGCCATGGTTGATATTTTACCAATCATTGAGGAGGCTTTGGCTATTCAAGTTGATCCCAAAGATATCCGCATTGATACTTATCGAGCATCAGGTGCTGGTGGCCAAAAAGTGAATAAAACAGATTCAGCTGTACGTGTAGTCCATGAACCAACGGGTATTGTGGTTACTTGTCAGAATGAAAGATCACAAGCGCAAAACAAAGAAACAGCAATGAAAATTTTAAAGAGTAAGTTACAAATCTTACAAGATTTGCAGGTAGAAGACGAAAAAAGAAAGTTGAAGGGAGAGATTACTGACGCAGCTTGGGGTAATCAGATTCGTTCTTATGTCCTGCATCCTTATAAATTGGTGAAAGATCATCGAACTGATTTTCAAAGCACAGATCCGGACAAAGTCCTAGATGGTGATTTGGCTGAGTTTATTCAAGCTTATTTACTACAGCAGCAACATGAAGCATAAATTGATTCACTTTATCAAGTATGGAGCCTTCACAATTTTGTGGATGGCTTTTATTTTTTTTCTTTCGGCGCAGTCACGATTAGATATTGGTTTAGAAGATTTGTGGGATATAATATTTAAAAAAGCAGCTCATATTTTTGTCTATACTATTTTGGCATTATTGATTACAAAACTTTTGTATGGTTATCGACACTGGTCTCAGCAAGGAGGAAGGGTTAATAGTTTGCTGATAATTATCTTAGCCTTTTTGGTTGGTTTTGTTTTTGCCTTGTCTGATGAGTATCACCAAGCTTTGGTGCCAGGCAGAGATGGCAATATGATGGATGTCTATATGGATTCTTTAGGATTATTCATGGGAGTAGTTTGGGGTTACCGTTTACATCTTGATAAATTAAGACACGGCTTAAAAGTTTTATTTTCTAAATAATTCTTTGTTGTTTTTTAAGGGGTTTTTAGTCAAGTTCAAACAGTCGAAAGTCTCTATTTATTCGATAGAAACAAGAAGATTCTATTAGAGGCCGGGCCTCTATATAGAGGCCCGGCCTCTGCCAGTGTTGTTGACAAATCAAACTAAAAAGAATAATTTAATATCGAGGTCGCTTAAAACAGCGGCCTTTTATGTTTACAAAAAATAACAGAATAATAATATATTCCCTGGCCTATATGATCGGCATTGTTTTGGGTAATCAATTAGATCTTGATTTGACTTTTTATTATTTGTTAATCTTTGTGCCACTCATTTTTTTATTTTGGCAAACAAAAAAGATAAAATTTATTTTATTAGTACTGATAGCAATAGTGTTTGGCATAGTGCGTTTGCAATTTTCACATCCAGAAATTAATGAAGAACAAATTGCATTTTATAATAATTCTGCTGGTTTAGAGTTTAAACAAATGTCAGAAATGCAGTGGCAAGGAATCGTAACTAAGGAACCAGATATTAGAAATGATCATATTAAGTTAACATTACAGACTAGTCAGGTCTTAGTGGATGATGTGTGGCAAGCGGTAAATGGTTTGGTATTAGTGAAAAGCAATTTATATCCCGAATATAATTATGGTGACCAATTGGAAGTCAGGTGCAAGTTAGTTCAACCCGATAAAATCGATGACTTTGCCTATGATGATTATTTATCGCGCTATGATATTTATTCCCTTTGTTATAGTCCCAAAATAGAATTAATAGCTACTGAGCAGGGAAACTACTTAAGTGCAAATATTTTGAAGTTTAAGGACAAAGTTCATTTATTATTCAAACAAAATATTAATGAACCAGCGAGCAGTTTATTGTCAGCTATTTTGTTAGCGCGTAAAAGGGGATTGTCAGACGAGCTATTAAACAACTTTAGTCGGGCTGGTGTTTCCCATATGATTGCAATTTCAGGCATGCATATCAGTATTATTTCCTTATTAATCGCTCGTTTATTAGCTGTTTTATATTTACCAAAGAAAGTGGCTTATCCGATTGCTTTATCATTGTTAGCAATTTTTATAATTTTGGTCGGGGCACCAGCTTCGGCAGTGAGAGCTGGTATTATGGGAGCGATTGTTTTGATTGCTGATTATTTTGGTCGTTTCAATCAAAGCTATCGCGCCCTGATCTTTGTTGCCACCGCTACACTGCTTATTAATCCAAAATTAATCATTTTTGATTTGGGTTGGCAGTTGTCATTTTTGGCAGTTCTTAGTTTGATTTTTTATTCACCGGTGATGGATAAACTTTTTAAGAGAATACCACAACTTGGTGGTCTGACAGCGATCTTAAAGACCACTTTGGCAGCTCAAGTCCTTACTTTGCCATGGATCGTCTATAAATTTGGGATCATCTCTGTGGCGGCGCCAGTGGCTAATATAATGTTATTACCCAGCTTACCAATTATTATTATTGTTAGTATCCTGGCGATTGTGATCAGCTTTATTTACGCGCCACTGGCGTCGCTATTTTTTTGGTTGGTCTGGTATATTTTAAATAAGTTAATTGAAGTTATCAATCTCATCAGTTCATCCTCCTTAGCAGTGATTGATAATATTACCATCTCTATTTGGTTTGTAATCTGTTTGTATCTGGCAATTTTTTGTATAACAAAAGCTGCCACGTTTAAGCGGCAGCTTCCCAAGATTTAGTTCACTTGGATTAAATCGTGATCACGAAGATATTGGATAACATTGAGATCAGTACCATTGGCTGGCGTGATAGTGCAATGCCAACCTTTGTCTGTCGTCAGGACATGGACTTTGATGTATTTGCCATGCAAGCCACAGTTAACGATTCGAGCAAAATGTAACATCGCGTTGTGGCTTGGTGTTTCGCCAAGAGGGTCAAGATTGATATCAGGGACTCGCTGGTCGTGTGAAAGTTGGATAAAGCCAGAAGCGATGATAGTCGGATTAATGCGACAGTTTATTTCGTGATCGATAGTAGTGATTGAGCTCACTAGTCCTCCTTATTCGGTTAGTTGTTGAATGTACAAATAATATTCATTTCCTAATTTACCAGTAAGTCGTACAAATGTCAATAGGTATAAAAAAAATGATTAAATATGCTAGTTTATTCGCGATGATTATCATTAGCTTGCTTTTTTATTATCAGTTAGAACAGAACGATCAAGTAGCGAAAGTTGTCTTTTTTGATGTTGGGCAAGGAGATGCAATCTTGATTACCACGCCAGCTAAAAAGACTATTTTGATTGATGGCGGTCCAGATAATGCTTGGTTGCCACAGCTCGGCGAACAATTACCATTTTATCAAAGAAAGATTGATTTGATGATTTTGACCCATGCTCATGCTGATCATGTTGTTGGCTTAGTAGAAGTATTGAAAAGATATCGGGTTGATTTGATTCTTTATCCAGGTTCAATTGATTATGATTCAACGCCATATTTAGAATGGTTAAAAGTGATTGAGGAAAATTCTTTAAATTTACAAACTACTAAACAAGGGGATTATTATGATTTTAATGATCATAGCTTTTTATTAACTCTTTATCCTTTAATTGAATATAATGGTCAGAAAGTTGATGATGTGAATAATACTTCGGTCATTAATCAGTATTGTTTTCTTGAAATATGTTTTCTCTTGACTGGCGACGCTACTGCTGAGTCTGAAGTCGAGATGATTGCTAGCGGACAGGATATGCATTCAGAAGTATTAAAGGTGGGGCATCATGGTAGTCATTATTCAAGTACAGAAGAATTTTTAGCAGCTGTAGCTCCTCAGGAAGCTATTATCCAAGTTGGGCAGGATAATAGTTTCAATCATCCTCACCCTCGGACACTGAAAAAACTGATTAGGATGAACATCAAAATTAGACGAACCGACCAAGATGGGATGATCATTTTCTATACGGATGGGCAAAATTATTGGCTTGAGCCCACCTTGTCAGACAGTCCTTTATCGGCTATAATGGACTTAATTAAGAAATAATAACCATGGTAATGGCCAAAAAAATATTGATTATGGAGGATGAGGATACTTTAGCTAATATGTATAAGTTGAAGTTTGAGAAGTCTGGTTATCAGGTTATTTTAGCTGATAATGGCGAGGCGGGATTAGTATTGGTCAAAGAAGAAAAGCCAGATTTGGTTTTGCTTGATATTATCATGCCGAAGATTGATGGTTTTGTAGTTTTAGAGAGAATGAAGCAGGATCAAGAGATCAAAAATATTCCTGTTTTTATGTTGACCAATTTAGGACAAGCAGAAGATATAGAAAAGGGGAAAGACCTTGGTGCTAATGGTTATTATGTTAAAGCCAATTTAACACCCGGTGAACTTGTTATTAAGATTAATCAATTTTTTAAGATATAATTATCACTATGAAAAAGTACAAAGAAGAAAACCCAATAGCACTAACTAAGACTGTGGTTGATGGTTTGACTACAAAATTTAATCTGTCACTTCTAGATGAGAGGGAGAAATATTTTGAAGCAAAAGTTGGTAAAGAGATAACGGAGTTAAAAAAATATTTTGAAAATAACACATTTATTGCTTATTGGATGGGCAAAAAAAATTCTGGTAAAGGCACATACTCTAAATTTATGGTGGAAATATTTGGTAAGGACAGGATAGCTCATGTATCAGTTGGCGATGTGGTAAGGAGTGCCCATACAGATATGGCTGATGAGGATAAGAAAAAAGAGTTATTAGATTATTTATCTGTTCATTATCGTGGTTATATTTCGCTCGATCAAGCAATAGATGCTTTGTTGGGAAGAAATACTGCTTCATTATTGCCTTCTGAGTTTATTTTGGCATTGATCAAGAGAGAAATTGATAAGACGCCAAAGAAGATCATTTTTATAGACGGCTTTCCTAGGGAGTTAGATCAAGTATCATATACTTTGTTTTTACGAGATTTGATTGACTATCGTAAGGATCCAGATGTTTTCATTGCTATTGATATTCCAGAATTTGTGATAGATGAACGAATGAAAAATAGAGTAGTTTGTCCAGAATGTCATACACCTAGAAGTTTGAAGCTATTAACGACGCCTGAGGTGGGTTATGATCAAGAAAAGAAAGAGTTTTATTTGATCTGTGACAATCCAAAATGTAATAATGTGCGCATGGGGTCAAAAGAGGGTGACAATGCTGGTATTGAATCAATACGTGATAGATTAGAATTGGATGAAAAGCTGATTGAAACGGTTTTTTCTTTGCATGGTGTACCAAAGATTTTATTGAGAAATTCTATACCAACAAAAGACGTTAATGGTTTGGTGGATGATTATGAAATCACGCCAGAATATAGCTATCAACTCAATCCAGATAATAGTGTCAAAACAATAGAGAGTGAGTGGATCATTAAGGATGATGAGGGTCAGGATGCTTATAGTCTATTAGCACCAGCAGTGGTTGTCTCTCTAATTAAGCAACTCCACACATTATTCCTCAAAGATAGTTAGTCTATAATTTAACTGTTATATCAAAATCCCGTTGCGTCTGACACAGCGGGATTTGACTTTATTGTTTGGATTGTTATACCGGGAATAGGTATAAATATATGACAGACATTTGTTTCACAACCTGGATGAAGTCTGATCACCGTAATGAGTCAAATTACGGTACTTTTGGTT
>Ga0210044_10004521_pt1 | contig 19379 bp, 27 predicted proteins | sample CryGey13umfilter_2_FD_183959 | JGI IMG/M metagenome (GOLD analysis project Ga0210044, IMG submission 183959) | Groundwater microbial communities from aquifer in Utah, USA - Crystal Geyser 4/9/14 3 um filter (SPAdes) (version 2) | ecosystem: Environmental > Aquatic > Deep subsurface >... | reverse complement strand
AGATAAACGTCTTTTAACACTTGAAAAGATGCTTGAAAAGTATGAACCCATTGATATCTATGAATATCATAAAGGTACTACTACCGAGATAGAGATAGAAGAAGAAGGTTCTTTGCTCAGGTTATATGTTTATATTGAACGAAAAGAGGATTGTGAAAGTCGCAATTACTTTGATATATATGATATTGAATATTGGGATAGTGACAGTAATTTATTAGACTTAACAGAAGCTGAAAAACTATTATTTAAAAGATATTTAAATGAAAAAATATAAAAATGAAAAGTAAAACACAATTAAATGATGCTCCTAGGTATTATTTGGTTAAATATTATGGGGGAATGTATGATGATTATTATAATACTAATATTTTTGTAACTACTAAAAAATCAACTGCAACAAAATATTGCACAAAATTTAATAATTTACTAAAAAAATGGAAAAAATATTATAAGCAGTATGAAGTAAAAAAATATGGATTTATGATTTGGATAGCAGATGAATATGTTGAAAAACACTTTGATAGGTGGGATAAATTACAAAATATAACTAAATGCTATTATGAAGAAATATCTTTTAAAGAATAGAACGTATTAAATATAAATAAAATTATAACAACATTGAAATTAATAAACTTGATGCGTTCATCAAACTACAGCCCATACACAGGAAAATTATCAAAGAAAGATAATTTAATCGTTGCGATTGATTTGGCTAAATTGTGTAAAAATTTTGCAAATAAAGAACAGATGGATGAAGCAATGAACATCAAAAATAACCAATGGATTAAGGTAATAGATGAGTTGGAAGATAAACTTCTTAAGTGTAAATAAACATATTTTAAAAACTTAAAAAATGACAAACGAAGAACAAATTAAAAACCCTAGAGATGATTGGAAGCTACACAAAGTTGAATTAGAATTTCAATCTTATGGAGAATATAAAGATAAATATGTTGGTAAAATAAGATTTCAAAATGAAGAGTTTGAAAGTTTTGAGTTTAAAATTAGACCTGAAATGGCGCAACCCTATATTAATCTTATAAGCGCAGATATTGTTAAATGTGCAGAATCATTAGGGTCCAGATTAATAGACTCCTTAGGATTACAAAAGTAAATAATTAAATTTAAACTCAAAAATAAACATAAAATGAAAAAATTATTATTATTACTATTATTATTAAATATTACTATTGAACTAAATGCTCAATTATTTACTATCGGAGATTCTAAAAAAGATGTAATAAAGAGTATAAAAAGTAATTTAACTTTAAATAATATAATTAAAGAAACTGATACTCAATTTATATATGATACAGATATTATGGCAGTTATATATAATTTTGACTTAGATGGAAAAGTTGCTGTAATTTCTAGATTTCCATATCTTACATCTAAATTAATTAATATTTTATACACACTAAGTTCAGAATGTGAATTAATTTCTAATGTTCAATGGAAATGTACTGAAAATAATGTTGATACTTCTGTAGAATTATATACTAGTCAACAATTTATTGTACTAAGAACATCATTATATGTTGAAGGAAAACACTTATGGATAAAAGAATAGAATCTCAAAAAATGGTTGTTGATTTATATTTAAAACACTCTACTATATCCTGTACTTTAGTTTTAAGTACAGGGTATGGGAAAAGTAAAATTGCAATAGATATTTTAAAAAAATTAAAACCTAAAAAAATTTTAATTTTAGTAAATAGTATTGTACTTAGAGATTTTAATTGGATTTTAGAATTTAAAAAATTTAAAGCTTTAAGACTTTTAAAAAGAACAGAACTAGTTACATATCAAACAGCGTATAAATGGACAAAGAAAGAAAAAGATTTATCAGATTATTTTATAATAGCTGATGAAGTTGATTTTGCAGCGGATACTATTCAACTTAGTAAATTTTTCTATGAATATAAAACTAATACAATATTAGGATTAACTGGATTTATTTCTAAGGATAAACAAGTTTGGTTTCAAAATAATCTTCCTATTTTAACAGAAATTTCAGCAGCAAAAGCACAAGAATTAAACATACTAAATAAAATACATTTTGTTTTTATTAAGTATGATTTAGATAGTAATAATAAGACTCACACAGTAACTTATTTAAGTAATGGTGAGGAAAAAAGTTTTCAACAAACAGAAAATTCTGCTTATAATTATTTACAACAAAAAATAACAAAATTATTAATAGAAAAAAAGAGTATAGAGTTAGACTTTGAAATGGGAGTTCTTACTTATACTGAAAAATATAATTTACTTAATATTAATAAAAGTAGATTACAAACCCTTAATTCAGATAGAGCAAAGTTATTATGTTCTTTAAAGTCTTCTAGAATTTTAGTGGGTAAACTTATACACTATTTACAATCTCAACATCCAGACAATAAAATATTAATTTTCTCAAAACGTACAGCACAATCTAATGCTATATGTGGAGAAAATAATATTTATAATGAAACAATACCTAACATAAAAGCTAATTCTAATTTTAAAAATTTTCAAGTAGGTACTATTAAATATTTAGGTGTTTGTAATAAAGTAAATAGAGGTGTGAATATACCTAACTTAAATATGGCAATTTTAGAAAGTTTCTTTTCTAGTGATACAGAAGCTACACAGAGATTAGGCAGATTAATGAGATTAAATCATGATGAACAAGCTTATGTTTATGTGTTACTTCCTTATTTTATGAAACAAGAATCTGACTCTACATTTTCAGTTCAAGAAACTCAGCAAGTAAATTGGGCTAGAAAGATGCTTAGAAGTACTAAAATATCCTCATCTGAAGTATGGGATTATCGAGTAGTAAAAACAAATAAAAAATGAATGCAAATGAAGTATTAAAAAAATTAATTGATTTAAACATTATCTACGAAATTGCAGAAAATAATTATTTACTTACAGAAAAATATAAAGAACAAAAATCTTCATCTATTCCTATAAAAGTAAATAAATCCTCATCTTTAAATTTAATTAGGGATGAAATTATTGTAGATAGAAATAACCCTAATAATTTAGATTGGACAAATGAAATTATACAATCTAAAGGAAGAACGAGAGCTATAGCAGTTAGAACTTTATGTAATGTACCACGTATATCTAAGAAAGGATATAGATTACACACTTTAACTCAAGATGCTATATTTAGTATAAATAATATTGTAAATAATGCAAATATAAATCCAGCTATATTTATAAGTGCAGTAAGACTATATTATTTATATACAGAATATCCTAGAAATTTTTCTAATTTTATCTTACATGAATCTTTAGATATATATGAAGAACATTTAAAAGGAATCTATTTACCAACCTTAAATACTAAATCTGATAGTAATCAACAATGGGGTTAAAACAAATTAATAGAAAATATAAAAGTGGATTTTTAGCCCAGGTAGATGCATCTATAAGAGGAGAAATTACAAGTATTCCAGTAGGACTAAATCGAGTTGGAACTGTGTTTAATCTATTACAATCCAGATATACTTTAATATCTGGTGCTACAGGTTCAGGAAAAACTAGTTTTACTGATTATTTATTTATATTATCTGTATGGAGGTATTTAAAAAATAACCCTGAAAATATTTACTGGGAAACTATTTATTTTTCTTTAGAAAGAAAAGAAATGTTTAAACATGCTAAATGGTTATCTTGGTTTATATATAAAGACCATAAACATATAGTATCAGCAGATGAACTTATGGGTTGGGGCCAAAGCCCAGTAAATACTACAGGTTATAATTTAATACGTTCTTATGATGATGAAATGACTGCTTTATTAGAAAGAGTGAAAATATACGATGGTAAATTTTCACCTAAAGCAGTTAGTGAAATTATAACTACAAAAGCTTTTTCTTTAGGTACATTTTATCATACTGATAATATAGGATTATATATACAAGGAGAATTATTACCTAGTATGTTATTTTCAGACTTAAACTTAATAGAAAATACACCCACAGGACCAGAAAAATATTTAGATTTAATGCATAATGGAGAATCTTTTCGACTTTATACAAATGACCATAAATATTTTATGACTAATCCTAAAAGTTTTATATTTATTGTTATAGATGGAATTAATTTAATAGGGGATAAAACTATAATTGATACTATAAGTATTGAACTAGCAAATGCTCGAGATTTATATGGATTTAGCCCAGTAATAGTAACACAACAAAATAGAGCTATGGGCGATATTCAAAGATTAAAACTTCAAGCAGATGATTTAAGTCCACAACTAGAGGATATTTTTAAATCTAGTCAAATGGGATTTGATGCAGATTTAGTACTAGGTTTATTTGACCCTTATAGGTATAAAGCTTATGATGCTGGGGGAAAATATGATGGCTATATATTAAAGCCTCCAGTACTATCTGTAAATAAACATTCTATGCTTTCTCCATTAGGACAAAGCAGGTTTAGAAGTATTCATATTTTAAAGAATACTTTTGGAGCTGAGGGTCTTAAGTTTGCATTGAAATTTTTAGGTGAGTGTAATCATTTTGAAACACTTCCCTTTCCAGATGATATTTTAATGGAAAATATTTATGCAGAAATCAAACAAGGTATTTAAAAATTTAGTACCTTTAATAACTCTTAATTAATCACAAAATATGGCAGAATTAATATTATATATGGGTCCAAGCGGCTGTGGTAAAACTACCTCTTTACGCAATCTAAACCCTAAAGAAACAATTATCATTACACCCAATGGAAAATCTTTACCTTTTCCAGTAAAACCAGGGGATTATGTTAAAGGTAAAAACTTATTAACTACTAATGAGTTGGATATGTTAAATCCTACTATAACACTTATTTCAAAAGATAAACCAGAAATTAAATATATTATAGTAGAAGATTTTACACATTATTTTACAGCCCGAATTTTAAGTCAAACATTTTTAAATAGAAATACTGGAAATGAAGCATTTCAGAGATGGACTGACTTTGGTGCTTCAGTATATCAAGCATTATTTTTAAATTCAAGTGTATGGAGAGATAATTTATACATTATCATTTTACATCATACAGATATAAAAGAAGATGGTAGTATAGGCTTTAAATCTGCAGGAAAATTATTAGATAATACTATTGATATTCCCAGTTACTTTAACTATGTTTTTCATGGTGTAATAGAACAAACAGAAGCAGGAGCAAATTATTTAATACAAACAAATAGAGATACTATAAGACAAGCAAAAACTCCTTATGGATTATTTCCTATTCTCAGAATACCAAATGATTTACAAACTATCTTAACACGAATAAATGATTATAAACAAGGAAAACTAAAAATAACTTTTAATTAAATAATATATGAGCTTAATCACAGTAGGCATTCATGACAATTTAATGTTGTCGCCTAAAACACAAATTAATGAACACGGAACTTTAGAACTAGTAATTTGCTCAGTTCAAAATGCAAATGCTTTGTTAGATGCTTTTGAGGGGAATAATATTATGGATAATATGGAATCTTCTGTACGATTTTATCCTCCTTCTTTAGTAGATTTTAATAAAAAACAAAAAACAGCTGCAGAAATAGGTAATGACTTATTAAAAATAAGACATCAATTTATGCAATATGCAAAAATATATGCTACTACGGATAAAGTAGAAGCAGCTGTTGGAGGATTAAATATGTTTGAAGGATTAGGTATTCCTCCAGAAGATATGAAAAAAGCTATTGCAGGATTAGTAAAAGAAGAATTTTTACTAAAAGTAATGGCTAATTTAACAAAAAAATTCTATGCTTTTTTAGTTCAGCAAAATGCTTTCTCAGGTAAAGTAACTTTTAGACAGAAATTCTTAAGACAATCAAAAGATAAAAATTTTATCTCTGTCCCTACTTCTACTTATGATATTTGGATAGAACCTATGACTATTCCTAAAGAAGCTTCTAAAATAAGTTATACTAAATGGGAAATTGACAACAAGAAAAATTCTTCAGAACAAGCAATAGCAGATGCACCTATGGTACAACCTAATGTGTCAGCTTCTAGTTTGTTTAGTACTCCAGAAACAGACACAAAACCTGAATTGTAGATAATATTTATTATAAGGGGTATAACTAATTTATACCCCTTACTTTATAATGGATACACTAGAAAAATTCATAGATGAAAACTTACTATCCAAAGAAAATATTTTAAAATACATTGATGATTATTCTTTATATAGTTACTATATTGGAAGTGAACTAGAATTATATACAAAGTATAGTTCTCCATTAAGATTAGGAGATAATGACCCTAGTTTTACACTTTATTACAGTAAATATTATAAAAGTTGTATTTTCTTTAAAGACCATGCAACTGGCAAATCAGGAGATGTATTTACATTTTTATCTCATTTTATGGGTAAAAATGGTGTAAAAATAAGTATTAAAATGGTTTTATTACAAATTAACAATGATTTTAAGCTTTGCTTAAATGATGAAGAAATGACAACATTTGTTCCTCATTTAATAAAAAGTAAGCCCTTAAAAAAAAGTCCTGTAAAAATTAAAATTACTTCACAACCATACACTCCTAAGTTTTTAGAATATTGGGCTAATTTAGATATATCTATATCTACATTGGAAAAATTTTATGTTAAAGATGTTAAAATTTTACATTATATAAATGGAAGTTATATGACTTTTGTTATTAAAAATTTAACTATATCGTATGAAATATTAGGATATTATAAAATTTACCAACCGTATGGCAATAAAAGTGATAAATTTAGAAATGATTATCCAGAACAATTTGTAGAAGGTGCTTTACAACTAACTTATACACATTCTTTTTGTATAATTACAAAATCTACTAAAGAATGCTTATTTTTTTATGAACATTTTGGATGGGAATGTGTTGCAGGAAAATCAGAAAATACACCTATATCAAAATATTTTATGAATAAATTACATAAAAAATTTAAAACTGTATTTATCTGGTTAGATAAAGATGAAGCGGGAATTAAAGCACAAAATAAATATTGTAATACTTATAATTGGCTAGTACCAATTACTTTAGACTCATTTATAGTTCAAAAAGACCCTACAGATTTATATACAGCTTCTAAAAAAGTGGGTAAAGAAAAACTAAGCTTAAAGTATTTAAAACAATTAATAAACATAAAAATAACATAATGGCAGAACTACAATTAACAGTTGATGAAAGACCAGGAATTTTAAAAGAAATAGATGAAGGTGCTATTGATTTAATTTTTCAAGCAATTCAAGAAGATATGTACTCTTTTCCTATAAAAAGTTTTATTAGGGAAACTATATCTAATGCATTAGATTCTATTACAGAAAAAGAAATTGCTCTAGATATTATAGTAAATGGAACACCTCAAGAACAATATTATTTACAAAGACAAGATAATAAATTATTAAAAGACTCTGCTTTTAATAAAGATTATTATGACCCAAAATATTTATCCGATAATTCAAAAATAAATATTATTTATAAGGAAGATACACCAAGAGATAGTATTACAATAAAAGATTATGGGGTTGGTTTAGGTGGAGATAGACTTAAAGGATTTTTTAAATTAGGATATTCCTCTAAAAGAAATTTAAAATCTGTAATAGGTAAATTTGGAGCAGGAGCAAAAGCAGGATTAGCTACTGGAGCTGATTATTTTGTTTTAACTACTGTTTATAATGGGTTTTCAACTTCATTTATGATTTTTAAAAATGATTATGAGCCTATAACACCAAAAACTAGTACTTCTCAAGAAGAAATATGGAAAGTCAAATTAATTGATGGTACTATTGTAGAAAAACAAATTTATTGGGAGTATAGTGATAAGTATAATGAAGTAAGTATAACCTTAGAGGTAAAGAAACATAATAAAAGTAATTTTATTAATGCTATTAAAGACCAATTTCAATACTTTAAAAATAAAATTAATTTAGAAGTAATTGATGAATATGGAGAAAGTACAAGTACTGAAATTTATGAAATACCTACTTATGAATCAGATAAATTAATTATTCCTAAATACTCTACTTATTTTACACCTCATATATTAGTAGATGGTATTGCTTATGGTACGGTAGCTTGGAATGAGCTAGAGTTAGAAACTAGAAGAGGTAAAATAGCTATTAAAGTAAAAGCAACTGATGTAGATATTACTCAATCTAGGGAATCTTTAAAATGGACTGAAAAAACTAAGCAAGTAATTTTAAATGCAATAGAAATAGCTAAAAAAGAAGCTGGGGCATATATTAGTGAACAAACAAAGTGTATAAATACTAATAACATACTAGAAATTGCAACTAATTCTTATAAAATTTCTAAAAACTCTGGGGGAAATAATTCATTATATGAATTTTATAGATTTATAAGTTCTGAGGAAATAAAACCTACTTACAATATAAATATAGGAACAAATAAAATTACTAGTCCTTTAGATGAAAATTTATTTAAATTTTTATTTGGTAATTTTTCTGTGAGTTCTGTTACACCCACCTCTAAAAATAATAAACTTAAATTTAGCAGAATTGCTGTTACTGATTTTAATACTCTTATTAATAGTACAATAGTATATTCATCATCAACTATTTTAGGCCCTAAAATTTGTCAGCATATATTAAATAAATTTATGTTAAATAGTTTTATTTATATTAGACCTATAAGTATTAATAAACTTACAAGCAGTTTTACTAATGAAACTACACCTGAAGTACTCATTTCTACTGATGTTATATCACAATATATAGTAAATTCTCTTATGGAATTAGAAATTTTAAATTTAGATACTTATGATGTACAGTATGAAGAAAAAGAAGAAGACTTAAATACAGAGGTAATAGCAGATAAAACTACTTTAGCTACAATACGAAGATTAAATCAAGAAGTACTATATTATGACTATTACAGAACTAAACATAATATTAAGATTGTAGATATACATGAAAAGTTTAAAGATATAAAAGATTTAATAATATGTACTGGGAAGTATAAAAATTTAGGAAAATTTTTAATTGATTCACAACTAAAAAGGTCTAATTTTAGTAACTTAAATATTATATATGTAGCAGAAAATATTTTGAAATATTTTATACCTTATGGAACATTAATCACAGATTATTTTAGAACTATAAATTACCAAACTGGAGAACTTATGATAGGAGAACAAATTAGAACTTTTAATACAGATAGAAAAATTGTAGAGTTATTTGAAAAATACAAAAGTTTTAGCGAAAATGAAGATTTAATGCAAGTATTTTTTGAATCTAATCTTAGACCTTTTTATTACAAGGTAAATATTGTTAAAAATGATACTATTATAGACTACTTATCTTATAATAATGACCCAAAAATGTGTGAAGAAATTTTACAATATTTAGATTCTTTAGATATTTTTCAAAATGTTGTAAAAACAGGAGATAAAAAGTTAATTGCAGAAAAAGCATTAGATTTATTTAATTCTTCCGATATTTACACTGTAAACAGCTATGATGAAGAATTAATTACTTCTTTAGAAACTAAATTTGAATATCTTAATACAATTGAACCAGTATTAAAAATTATGGGTACACGATACCCAAAAGAATATTACCAAGAGTCTAAAGCTCTTTTAACCTTATTAATAGAAACTAAATTAAAACAAAATGATAACATTTAGAAAATTAGAACAAACCATCGTAGGAACAGTAGATGGTAAACCATTTAATGTAATTCGCAATTCTGACACAGAAAAAGCTTTAACTAAAATGCAAAATGATAATGCATCTTATGAAAAAGTAATGCAATTTGTCAAGGATTCTAGAAATCTTGAGATTACTAGTAAGAATAAATTTCTTACTTATAATCCTCTAACTCATGAATATTTCTTAACCTTTGAAGGATTTAGGTCTTCTCAAGCTATTCCATCAGCTTTAGTAACTTATATTGAAAATTCTTATAATAAAAATATTGACTTTATGCCAATAATTAAAACTTGGGCTTTATTATTAACTAATCCAAGATACACACCTGCAATGGGAGAATTTTTTAATGAGTACTTAAATAGAACTTTTGTTGATAATGTAGAAGTAGAAAAACTACTAAAAGAAGGTTATTCTAAAGAAGTTGCTCAAACTTTAGCAACTTATCAAGATATTGCAATTACACAAGAAGGACTTTTAGCCACTTATAAAGTAGCTGAAATTGTAACATGGGAATATTTAATGGTGTTGAATGAAAAGGGTGAATATGAAAAAGTTAGAAACCTTAAATATAAAGCTATACCTCCTGTATTAGATTCTGTTACAGGAGAAGTACTTACAGAGGGTAGTTTTGAAAAACCTGAATTTTTAGAAGATTATGTTTTTACTCCTGCTATTTATAAAAGTGGGGATAAATTCTTTTCTGGAAATGTTCTAGGATATACTTATAAAGTAGGAGAAATGCAATGGTTACCAGCAAAAGCATTAAGAAATTTACAAAATACTTTTGGCGGTGGTGGATTATATATAGGAGGTTTATCTTATATTGAAGCATACAAAAAAGAAGGAACACATGTATTGACTTGCTTTGTAAATCCTGGAGATATTTTATCTTTCCAATCAGAAGGGAGCGCTATTCGTGTAGATGCTTTATTTCCTAATAATGTTTGGGAGGAAACTATTCCACTAAAAGGACTATATCACAGCTCAGAATATAATAAAATGTCTAATGAAAGATTAGAAGCAATTATAAAAGATGCTGTAAATAGAGAAGTAGATTTAAAAATAGAGCAAGATTCATTTAACCAATAAAATGAATAAAAAAATTGCTTTGATAGATTTGGACGCTATGCTACACATTGTAGCATGCGTTCAATTTTATTCTGGAAATAGGGATAATGACCGCATAACTCAAAATCATATAAAAAGTTTTATTAATACTATAGTAAAAAACTCTTCTTGTTCTTCTTATATACTAGTATTTCAAGGTTTAGATTTTAAAAATTTTAGAAAAGAATTATTACCTGAGTATAAAAACAACAGAGTTAAATCTGAAGCAATACAAATATGGGGAGATAAAATTAAAGAAATGTTTATTGCTCAAAATGCTTTTTCTTTAAAATATATAGAATCAGATGATGCTCTTAGTGTATTAAGTAAAACAATAGGATATGATAAAGTAATAATAATTACCTCAGATAAAGATATGAAACAAATACCTGTACAAATTTATAACCCTTATAAAGCGGATATAAGTTTTGAAGACAGATGGACCACTATTAGTTTAATAGAAGCTTATAAATTTTTAAACGCCCAAATTCTTACTGGAGATTCTACAGATATGTCAAACAAATTATGTGGTATAGAAGGAGTTGGACTAAAAACAGCGTATAAAATTTTAGATTCTTACCCTGTTGAAATGCCATATTATGAAATTATACAAAGAGTATATACTAAAAAATATGGAGCTAAAGAAGGTTTTAAAAGAGCTTCTATAACTTATAAAATGGTAAAATTACTAAGTGATTTTACTGACTATACTTCAGATGTAGTAAATGAAGAAATTAAAAATCTTCAACTAAATTATAAACTTTTTATTAACCCTGTAACTAATGATGTAGAAGAGTTATTTAGTAAAACTTCGACTAGCTCTTTATTTACCTAATTTAATTATGTATGTTTTTAAGTATAAAAGAGGGAGAAAATTTAGTTTTATATTATATTTTACCTTTAATAGGGTTAAATAAAAAATATTTTGGACTATCTTTATCTTCAACATATATTAATAAGTCTGGGGAAAAAATATTTATAGAATTAAAACATAATATTGAAAATCCTATATATAAAACAAACCCTAATTTTTCTACTGAAATATTATTTCAAGATAAATTATTTTTAGTTTTTAATACCCCACCAGAATTTTTACCTGATGTTAAATTATTTATTGAGGGTACTTACTCTTTAATGTCAAAAAAAGCAAAAAATTTAATCTTTAGAGATTCTGGTTTACCTTATAATAAAACTATTGGAAAATTTATGGTATCTAGCCCTATTTTATTAGCTTTAGATAAATCTCCAACATTAAGAAATTATTTATTAACAGAATTAAATGTAACAGCTTTAACTGAAAACAATGAATTAATTGACAAACCTTATTCTACTTGGTTCATTGAATCTAAATTTATATAATAACTAAAATTATGCTAACACTATTTAAACCTCAATTACTTCCTAATAATGAAATGGGTGTAGATATTAATTGGGAAGAACGAATAAAAACTCCAACAGAATGGTTATACTCTCCAAAATTAGATGGAGCTAGAGTAGAACTTATAGTTAATACTAATCTAGCTTATGGAAGAAGTTTAAAAATAATTCCTAGTACACATATACAATTAATGACCGCAGCTATAAATTCTTATAATCCTAAACATATTATTGAAGGAGAATTTTATAGTCCTAATATGACTTTTCCAGAAATTATGCACTTTTTTAGAACTTCTGATATAAGTTCTAGTAAAACAAAAGAAAGACTAGATAAGTTATGGGAAAAATCTAAAGGTGGTACTACTAGTTTATGGGAATTTCCTGGTAGGTCTGTAAAATGGCTTACTACATGGCACTCAGACTTAAAATTTCATGTTTTTGATTATGTAGTTCCAAATTTAACTAAAGAAGATAGACTCAAAGAACTTAAATTATTTGCTTCTAAATTACCTGACTATATACCATTAGAGGTAATTACTCAAAAAGTACCTGATTCATTAGAGAACATTTATACTGCTTTTGATAAGGCTATACTTAATAATTATGAAGGTTTAGTTCTTATTAAACGAAATTCTTTATATAAAACAGGACGTATTACAGTTAATGAAAATGTAGCTTATAAATTAAAAAATGACAATAAACAATTTGATGGTGTAATTTTAGATGTCCTAGAAGCTACTGAAGCCATAGAAGGAGCTGAAAAAACTATTAATGAATTAGGAAGAAGTGTTACTTCTAAATTACAAGAAAATAGACAATTAAGTGGAATAGCAAAAGGATTTTTAGTTTTAATGGCTGATGGAACCAAACTTACGGTATCTTTAAAAGGATTTACACAAGAGGATAAAAAAATATTATTATCTAATCCTGAAGAATATATAGGAAAAACTATTATCTTTACAGGAATGTCCCCTGTAAAAGTAGGGGGTGCTCCTAGACATGCTCATTTTACTAAAGGCTTTATACGAGATGATAAGTAAATATGGAAAATATTATTCATTTAAATACTGTAAAACCCATAAATAAAATTACTGGAACTATAATCAAAATAGATTTTAGTCATCCAACTACTAAAACAGAAGATTCATTTTACATTGTATATTTTAAAGATTTACATAGTGTACTTAAATCATTAGTTTTACCTTTAAATAGTACAGCAAGTAAATTACTTTTATTTAAATTATTACTGATAAATATAGATAATCCTATTACAATTAAATGTAATTCTGATAGAACTAATATATTACTATATCAAGATGATGTACAAATTAAGTTAAGTCCTTACATAAGTAAACCTTATCTTGTAAATACTTTTAATTTAAGTTATGATGAATGGTATATTTTTTTACAAGATATTATTTTATATTTACACAAAAAATATAAAATTACAATATGAATTTATTAACTAATACTACACAGGAAGAATGGTTTGATATCTGGGCAAATGAATTAAAAGATAAAGGGTATATAATAGCTATTCATAATCAAGAAAATTGTACTACTTTTTCTTTATTTGAAGGATTATATCAAGTAAAAACAATTCAAACTAAAGTTTTAAACAAGAAAACTAATAAAACTCAGCTAAAAATTATAAATTCTCATAATACATTATTACACCCCGTAACTTATACCCCAGATAGATTAATTATATGGGATAAAAAAGCAAAAGATTTATTTTTTACCCTAGAAAATTCTTTTAAAGAATGTTATTTTATTGGGCATGAAATGAATGGAGGATATTATTCTGCTTTGGATGTAAAAGCACCTCCTGGCTATGGTGGAAATAATAGTTCAGACCAAGGATTTGTTGTAAAACAAAAATGGATGTGGGAGAAGTATAAAATATACATTAATAAAGTATATAATTACCCAAATAAAAGTGTTAAAGTAGGTAAAATTTACTTATGGTTAACAACTTTTACTCCTGCTAGATTTTTTAAAACAGATAAATTAACAAAGGATAGAACTATAAGTAAATGGACACCTAGAACCTTAGAAGAATTTTTAGAAAAATAAAAGGGGAAAATTGGACTTTTCCCCTTTTACCTCAACCTCAATTCAAAAAAAAAACACTTAACCGTGTACAAATATAAAAAAAATATTATTATGGAATATATATTAATTGAAGATATTTTTTCGTGGTCAGAAGACCCCTTAAATACCTGTGCAGGACAACCTGTTATTATGGGAACTTCCTTTAGTGATTTAGCACATATAATAGCTACAAACTATGTAACTAAGCTTACAGAGGATGAAATAAATGCATTATTTTTAGAGCAAGCAAAAAGATTTTCTGCTTGTGGTGGAAATTTTGCTAATGTAAAAACAGGAGTATTAAGAAAAAGTCCTGAAAATGGATGGGCTTATTTGATAAATTTAATTATAAAAGAAAAGCCCCTGGTATGAGGGGCCTCTTTGTTTAATTAAAAGTATCTTATGTTTCAATTACAAAAGTAATTCAAAATTATTTATAAAACAAATAAAATTAATTAAAAATAATTTTTATTATGTAAATAATTTTTATTATTTTTACCTAAAATAAATAATTAAATTTTATTAAACCAATGGATAAACAAGTAAAAAAAATGCATCCTGAAGTAGAAGCTACTGCAGAAGAAAAACCAACTCCAAAATCATTTACTATTGTTACAGAAGACATTAATGAGTTAACTGTATGTATGGAAGATATTATTAAAAGTCCTTATGTTAAACAAGTGTTATATGGGGTATTAAACAAAATATTAAAACCTAATTTTTAACAGTCTTATTTTTATGTGTGACCCCATTACTAAGCAAGCTTAGTAGCGGGGTTTTTTTTATTTTATATAGAATTTCCTGCTTGAAGTACATAAAGTTCAACTATGCTTGAAAAATTATGACTGGTATCCATAGCAGCTACACCCCATACATTAGAAGTTCCAGGAAGTAGATTACTTATGTCTAAATAAGTATTTGTAGTTCTTGCATAAAATTCAAACACAAGAGTAGAACTATTTTGTTTATAAACTGTATAATCTTTGATTGCTTTATTGTCAGTAGAAGCATCCCAATTTAATTTAAAAGTGGTTTCTCCTATAAATAATGCAACTAAATTAGTAGGATTTGAAGGAGCTGTTGTATCAGGTATAATTACAGGATAAAGTTCTGGATGTCCATAACAACCAGATGTCCAAAGTATATTCTCATATATTTGAATTATTACCCCATTTAAATCAACTTTATATAAATCAATATACCTATAAATATCCCCTAAAGAAATTTCTGTTCTTACAAAAGTAGTAATATAGTAAAATCCACCTACTACAGGAGTTACTCTCATATTATCCTGATATAATACACTTCCAAGAGATAAAAGTTCTCCTATATTTTTATATACTGGTGTAAGAACTCCTAAATCACTTTCAAGTATTTCAGAACATTGAGTAGTAATATGATTTATATTTACAAGTTCTTTAAAATATACATTTGGAATTAATTCTGCTAAAATTACATCTACATTATAAACAGACTCTAAAACAACTAAAGAAGCTATTTTATTCATATCATATTGTGGTTTTGGCTCCCAATCCATTACTGAAACATTAAGGGGTAAATTACCTGTTAACCCTGTTGTGACTAAAGATAAATAAATTGAATTATTTTTTAAAGATTTCCAAAGACTACTACCAGAATATACTAAATCAAAAGAAGTACTTAAAACATCATTAAAATGAGTTAATTTAGTACTTCCAGCAGCAATTTTGTATAAAACATTTCCTTGTGTGCTAAATATAGCAGAGTTTATTTTTAATAAAATATCATAGGGTAATGGTGCATTTAAAGTAACTGTGTAAGCTGCTATTAAATTTCTATCAGTAGAATACTGTTTTGCCCCATTAACATCCATATAGAAGGATACAGAAGGATATACTATGCTTAATGAAGTACTTACTAATGTACCCGTAGGATATCCTCTAAAAGACATCATATCTTGAGGTTTTTTATCTTTAGCATCTTTTACATATCCATATAGTAAAGAGGGGTTTGTAAATAAAATAAGTTCTCCTAAATCTAAACTTAAATTTTCTAGTTTAAGTACATAAGAACTAGGAAAAGTTCCTGTCAATAAGTAAGTAGAAATTACTGCTTTATTAATAGAACCCTCTATCCAATCAGGATTATTACCAAATAAAGATACAGGAGAACCATTAACACCTGTATCATTAACTGGAACTCTAGTTCCATTATGTTTATTATTCCAAACAGTGTTTAAAATATTGGTATATTGCATTATTTAACTTTTTCTAGAGTTATGGTTTTAGGTTTTCCACATTTTGAATCTGCTGTAACAGTACCTACTTTTTTACCAAATAATCTAATTTTAAACCCTAAAAAATTCCACGGTTTTCTTTCCCAGCCACCAACAATAACAATATCATTATCCCAAATTCTTTCCTTTACTTTAATTTCAAGTGTATCATTTTTATAATCTAAAGAACCCTTTATAAGTAAACAAGTAGAAGAATCTTGCCATTGTTCACTTATTGCTATATCATTTTTAATATATTGTATAATAGGACTTGTATTGTGTATTTGAATTATTGTATCTATATGGGTTTCATTTATAAAAGCTAAATTTTCAATTTTTTTATACTTAATTTTTAAATTTTGTAATAAATGCTCTAATTTTTTATTAGAATTTATATACTTAGTTAATTCTTTAGTACTTTTAAACTTAAATTGAGCTGTATTAATAGAATCTAATAATAATAAGTTATTAAAATTATCTTCTTGACGTTCTTTTTCACTTTTTTGATATATTATTTCTTTTCTAGCTTTAAGAAGTCCTAAGCCTAAAATTACTATAATAATAATTAAAATATGTTGGTATTTAATACCTTTTAATATTTGTATCATATTTATATATTTATTTGAAAATGCATCCAATCTCTATTTTTTTCTACTCCTAAATTAATAAATCCATATTTATAAAATATATCAATCATAGGTTTATATTCTGGTCTAGCAAATCTAGCAGTAGCTGATGTTTCATGTAATAAGTTTCTATCTGGGTCTAAATCAATTGCTAAACCCCAAGCATGAAAACTAAGTAATTTACTATTACGACTTAATCTATAATTAAAACAACCTCCAAAATCATCTAATTGATATTCTTTAATTTTTTCTAGCCCATAACAATCTAAAATTTCTATAAAGACCGCCAATAATCTTGAAGCTATAAGTTTATGACAACTCATTCTAGTAACATATACACTAGAGTTCCAGTTTAATCTCATAGGATATGGTAAATTTATAATAGTAATATATCCTTTTCCCGTAGAATTAGGCTTACCATATTTTTGTAAAAGATATGTTCTAGATATTAATTGAGTCATTAGTTTTAGTTTTTATATTAGTATATGCTTGAATTACCGTTTTAACATCAACAGTACCCTGAGCAATTAAATAGATAATTGTAATAAACATCCATTCTTGACCATCAATCTTATTATTCCATAATAAAATAGTAGCTATAATCCAAGCTAATAATTTTCTGCTGTATAATTTAGTTAATATAAAATGCATTTTCATATTTTAATTTTTAGTAATTTTTTTTTAATTGAATATCTAATAATTTGTGAACAATTAAATTAGTACTATTATTAAGTTCAGCATTTTTTTCTATAATAGTATATAATTTTCCAAAATCAACATTATGTCTTATTAAAATTAATGTATCTGAACCATAAAATTCTTTTTTAATGTCTAAGATTTTTTTATCCAAATCATTTTCAAAGATTAATTTGTCTTCTCTATTAGTCCATTCAATAACTTTTTGTGTTTGAGCAGGAGATTCAAATCTTAAATTTTTATAAACATTATCATTATACCCAACAGATTTAGCCCACCCAAATAAAGATATAATAGTTGTTATTATTGAAATATAAAGTATTATTTGTTGTGGGGAGCTAAAAAATTTTTTCATAATATAGAATTAAATAATATTAATATTGTAGCAAAAAGACCCCACAAAATATCTTTAATATCAAATGTTCCTAATTTTTGAGCTCTATCTCTAACAATTTCTTTATAAATAAAAATCAATAAACATAATATAAACCCAATAATTTTAATTTTTAAGCCCCAAAATATTCCAGGTACTACTATAAATAAATACCCTAACATAGAGGCTAAAAAGAAATGCTCTAATTTATCCCCTTTTATTTTATTTACTGTAAATAAAATAATTTCTATAAACTTAAATAAAATTTTCATACTACAAAGCAGTAGCAATTAATTGTAAATCTGCATTAAGCTCAGCTAATCTGGACGTAAGCATATTAATCTCAGATTCTAACTGAGATTTACTAAGTGTTCTAATCAAAGTTTTTACTTGCACAATTGACCCATCTACTGCTTGAGCATCTTTATATTCATAAATGTCATATAAGTCTATTGGTACTTCATTTACTACGGATTTAGCTTCTACTATCATAATAATTTAATTATATAATTTAAGAGTACTAAAGTAATGATATTAATTAAATAAAAAAATTTTATTTTTATTGTCCTCCTGGCTGTGTTACAGCGGTATCATTGTTATAAGTAGATAAATTATGCGAAGTATCTTCTGCTTGTACTGCCCAATTTGAAGTAGTTCCCGCAGTTAATCCTGTAAATGTATAACTTGTATCTGTTACATTTTTAAACCAACTTCCATCTTTATACACCCTATATCTAAGAATAGCTACATTATCCGTAGAAGCATTCCAGTATAAATATAATTCTGTATTAGAAGGAAAAGAATAGCTTATACCAGTAGGTTCTGTTGGTACTTCTGTATCTAACATAGTTACACCTAAAGAAGTAGATAATTCAGACTCATTATTTGAATAATCTTGAGCAGATACTTGCCAAATATTATAACTTCCATTAGCTACTATAGCATCATAAGAAGTAATAGTTTTATCTATATAAGTTTGAGCTACACTATTTTTATAAACTATATATCTCTGTAATCCAGAACCTCCTGAATCAGTAGAACCTGTCCAATTAAGTGTAAAAGTTGTAGCTGTTATATTAGTTGCTGTTAAATTAGTAGGTACAGAAGGAGCTGTAAAATCTTGTGTAGCCATTATCATCATTATTCCTCCTAACATATTAAAAGCCTTTACGTATTCCTAAAAATAATAAA
>Ga0210044_10004517_pt1 | contig 19388 bp, 17 predicted proteins | sample CryGey13umfilter_2_FD_183959 | JGI IMG/M metagenome (GOLD analysis project Ga0210044, IMG submission 183959) | Groundwater microbial communities from aquifer in Utah, USA - Crystal Geyser 4/9/14 3 um filter (SPAdes) (version 2) | ecosystem: Environmental > Aquatic > Deep subsurface >... | reverse complement strand
ATTAAATCAATATGTTGCATGGATTTAGCGATTCTCCTGCCAGGTGATGGAGTTAATTGTGATAGGTATTTGAATAGGTTCTTGTTTGTTCTTGACCCTGGAAAAATACTTTTTCCAGGGTAAGTAAAAGCTGCTTGTTCAATTTTCTCGTCATCGCGGTGAATGCCCGTAACGAACAAGTTTCGCTGATCTCTTGTCGCGCCTCAGAATGCCAGCACTTGAATCACACGCTCATGTTTGTTATTGACGGCAAGTTCCATCGGGGTTAAGCCCGCGTAGGTCTTTAGTTTCCTGTCGGCTCCCTGTTCCAGCAACAGTTCGACCAGTTCGAGATAACCGGATGCTGCGGCTTTGTGCAACGCGGTCATTCCATCATTGGCGGCCGTATCCAGATTGACTCCGCTGGCTATCAAGAGTGCCGCTCCTTCCAGATTGTTGCGTGCCGTTGCCTGCATGAGGGGAGTCCAGCCGAAATTATTGCGTGTATCTGTTCGGGCATGATGTTCAATGAGTATCCTTGTGCAGGCGGTATGGCAGCCAAAAACCGCCCAGTGCAAGGCGCTATTGCCGCCCAGGTCAAGGGCGTTGATGTCTGCCGAGGATTTGATCAGTAGTTCGGTAATTTCAATATTGCCCAGGAAAGCCGCCAGCATCAGAGGAGTCCAGCCGCGATTGTCACGGATTTCAGTGCTGATCGGAACTTGGATAAATAAGGCTACTGCCGCACGATTGTTCTCTTCGATTGCATCAAAAAATCCCTCTAGTGTGACGTAAAAGCCGAGTTTTTTTAATTCGTCCCTGATGTCTGCGGGGGGGGCTGGCCAGCTGTTTTCCAGGGTTGCATGTGGGGTAAAGTTTACAAACAAGTCTGATGATGCATCCCAGATGTCTTTGTTTTTATCGGGGGATTCCTGAGCCGCATGAACCAGGCTCAGGTACATGATTTCTGCTGCGACCTCGGGTGGAAAACCAACGCGATCGCCCCTGTTGGTGACCATTAAATCCATAAAGCAATGATCAATTTCATCGCTATCCCATAACGACATGATTTGTTCCAGAATGCGCGGGTACTTGCTTTCCAGCGCGTAGGGATAATGTTCGGTTGATCCACCCAGGATTCTGATTAGCCGCTGGTTCATGATGTAGCCATCCTTAATTGTTTTGCGCGATGTTGTGTCTGGAGAGCGCAGGGTTTTTGGAAAAATAGCGATTGATACCGTTCAAGATGGCATTGGCTAATTTTAATTGATAATTTTCATCGTTCAGGCGAAGTTCTTCGCTGGGATTGCTGATGAAAGCAGTTTCTACCAGGATGGACGGAATGTCGGGCGATTTTAATACGGCAAAGCCGGCTTGTTCGACGTGACCGCTATGCAAGTCATTGATTTGGTTTAGTTCTCCCAGAACATGTTTGGCCAATGTCAGACTGTCGTTGATGGTGGCGGTTTGCGACAAGTCCAGCAAGGTGCGTGCAAGATAAGGGTCTTTGACAGCGATATTTACCCCGCCTATCAAATCGGCCTCATTTTCCTTCTTGGCCAGCCAGCGTGCGGCGGTGCTGGTTGCGCCGTGCTCGGAAAGGGCGAATACCGATGAGCCATGCGCATTCGGCTTGATAAAGGCATCTGCGTGTATGGAAACAAATAGATCTGCGCGCGCTTTGCGCGCCTTTGCGGTACGACCACCCAGCGGGATGAAATAGTCACCCTCGCGGATAAGTACGCCCCGCATATTCGGAGTGTTATTGATTAGCCCATTCAGCCTGCGCGCAATGGCCAGCGTGACATTTTTTTCCTGTGAACCATTGCTGCCGCGCGCGCCGGGGTCTTCACCGCCGTGTCCGGCATCAATCGCGATAATCAGCGTGCGGGCGCGTAGTTCGGGTATATTTTTCCCGGAAATTGCAGGCATCGGCGCAGGTGGGCGGGTGTCATGGTTGCTGAGGACGTTGCTGCCGGTCACCTCGGGTGTTGCCATGGTGTCATTCGCGGGAGGGGTTTCGGTTAACGGAGTAGCGGCAGGTGAGTCGGTGCTGGCTGGCGGGGTAACTTTGTCGGGCTCCAATAGCGCCAGTAACGGGTCGGCCGGGTGGGAGGGGTAGATGTCCAGTACCAGACGGTTGCCGTACTCGCCAACCGGGTTTAGATCGAACAGTTGGGGCTGGACCTGGGTCTTTAGATCCAACACCAGACGCACCACGCCAGGCTTGAAACGACCTACGCGCACGCTTTTGATGTAAGGGTCATTGCCCGCAATTTTGCTGGTGAGTTGGTTGAGGGCATCGTTTATATCCACCTCCTCCAGATCAATGACTAAACGGTCAGGATTGTTGACCAAAAACATGTTGTGCCGGATAGCCTGCCGGGATTCCAGTGTCAGACGGGTGTAATCCTGTGCTGGCCAGATACGGGTTGCGATAATTTCTATGTCGGCGTGCGCGGCGGAGACCCCCACGCAGAACAGCACTGCCGCCAGTCGCACGCTGCCAGCAAGCCACTGTGAAGGTGTGAAAAACTTTATAACTGCTGCAAACATGTCTTTCCTAATTGGGTACGTCCCGTCAATACTGCGATGCGTCCGGCTGGCAAAATTTGCAAATCTATCATTACGTCAGCAGGGGGTATCACGGACTGTGCTTTTTCCGGCCATTCGATGAAGAAGATATTGCTGCCGTCGAATTCATCGCGGAATCCGGCTGCTTCCCACTCGTCTTCATTTTGCAGGCGATACAGGTCAAAGTGGCGCAAGTTTAACCCGGCGGCGTGATAAGGCTCAAGCAATGTATATGTCGGGCTTTTCACCCGTCCGCTATAGCCCAGCGCATGCAAAATTCCGCGCACCAGACAGGTCTTGCCCGCGCCCAGGTCCCCATGCAGATAAATCACCATGCCGGGGCGTAGCTGTGCGGCCAGGCGACCTGCCAGCGCCAGGGTGGAATTTTCATCGGCGAGTGGCAGCGTGATTCGGCTATCATCGGGGCTATGCAAAATGGAAATCCTCAATCAGAGCAATATGTCGAGCTTGCCGAAAATATCCGCGCCTGGGCGCGGGAGCTTGGTTTTCAGGCCGTTGGTATAACGGATACCGACCTGGCCGATGCTGAAACCGATCTGCTGGAATGGTTGGCACGCGGTTTTCACGGCGACATGGATTATATGGCAAAACATGGGCCCAAACGCAGTCGTCCTGCGGAACTTGTGCCTGGCACGCTGCGAGTTATCAGCGTGCGTATGAATTATTTGCCCGTTGCACGCGACAGTGAAAAGGTATTGCAACAAGGTGAGCGCGCCTTTATTTCACGTTATGCCCTGGGGCGCGATTATCACAAGGTGATACGCCATCGCCTGGCGAAACTGGCTGAGCGGATACGCGCTGCCGTCGCAGAATTTGACGGGCGCGTGTTTACGGATAGCGCGCCGGTGCTGGAAGTCGCATTGGCGAACCAAGCGGGGCAGGGCTGGCGCGGCAAGCACACTTTATTGCTGACGCGCGAACATGGGTCGTGGTTCTTCCTCGGTGAAATTTACGTCAATCTGCCACTGCCTGTGGATAAACCACAAGCTGAGCATTGCGGCAGTTGCCAGCGCTGCATCACAATTTGCCCGACCCAGGCCATCATCGCGCCCTATCAAGTGGATGCGCGCCGTTGTATTTCCTACTTAACCATTGAATTAAAAGGAAATATTCCAGTCGAGTTGCGCCCGCTCATCGGCAATCGCATCTACGGCTGCGACGACTGCCAATTGGTGTGTCCGTGGAATAGCTTCGCGCAGACCAGCGTTGAGCCGGATTTTGCGGTGCGGCATGGGCTGGACGACGTGGGGCTGGTGGCGCTGTTCGCGTGGGATGAAGCCGAATTCAAGTCCAAGCTGGCGGGTAGTCCCATACACCGCATCGGTTATGAGCAATGGCTGCGTAACATCGCTGTGGCGCTAGGCAATGCGCCGAAAAATGCGGCTATCGTTGCGGCGTTGCAAGCCCGAAGTGAGCATCCATCAGAACGGGTGCGCGAACACGTTAAATGGGCGCTGGTGCGACAGGGCATTATGTAACCTTTTGATTTAAATAGATAAATTTTATTCAGTCTCTGACTTGGTCAATTTTTACGCTCGGCGACATCGCAAAAGTGGGAATGCTACAATGAGGTCAGTCCACCAACTGACAAGAAAAATCAGCCATGAACACCCAGAACGCCGATCCCGAAGAAGAAGTGATGTGTCATTGCAGCGGCACAAAGCGGCACTATATCCAAAGCCTGTTTGAACAAGGTATGGACAGGGAGGCCATTTCCAGATGGACGGGGGCGCTCTCCGGCTGTGGCGGCTGCGAATGGGATATTGAGCAATTCCTGAAAGAACTCGCCGCTCAAAAGCACGCTCGCTCGTAATTTCCCCCTTGACCCATTAGCCCCTATGCCAAAAAATTCTCCAGCTCGCACCGCAGCCCTTGATTTAATTGATTTTATTGATGCTAGTCCCAGCCCGTGGCACGCCGTGGCGAGTGCCGAGGCGCGCTTGCTTGCGCAAGGTTTTACCCGGCTTGATGAGGGGCAGCGTTGGCAAATCGTGGCGGGCGGACGCTATTACGTCGTGCGCGGCGGTGCGTCGCTGATCGCGTTTGTGCTGGGCAGTACCGCGATGGCGGAAACGGGTCTTTGCATCGTTGGCGCGCATACCGATTCGCCGGGGTTAAGGCTCAAGCCGAAAGCCGCCCTGTCTGGCGATGACCTGATTCGTTTGGGGGTTGAAGTCTATGGCGGCCCGATACTGGCGACGTTTACCGACCGGGACTTGAGTCTGGCCGGGCGCGTGGTGGTACGCAGCGCTGGCCTGCCGCAAACCCGACTGTTGCGCTTCGCGCAGCCGCTGCTGAGACTGCCTAATCTGGCGATACATTTGAACCGGGAGGTCAACGAACAGGGGCTGAAACTCAACAAACAGACCGAACTGCCGTTGATGCTGGGGCAGCTTGGCGAAGGCGAGAATGCCGAAGCGTCCTTGCGCCGACTGCTGGCCGATGCCGCACAAGTGGATGCGGCAGACCTGTTGAGCTGGGAGATGGCGGTCTATGACGTGCAGAAGGGCTGTCTGTGGGGCGCAAACGAAGAATTTATCGCGGACAGCCAGCTGGACAATCTGGCCTCCTGCCATGCGGCGCTCACGGCGCTCATGGCAATGGAGTCGCCGACGACCACCTGTGTGGTGGCCTGTTTCGATCACGAAGAGGTCGGCAGCGAGAGCGCTGTGGGTGCGGGCGGCAGCTTTGTCGCCGACGTGCTGGCTCGCATCAGTCTTCATGCCAAATTGGACGAAGAGGACAGACGGCGCACTTTGGCAAACAGCTTATTCATCAGTGCCGACACGGCTCATGCCTATCATCCGAATTTTCCGGCGGTCTATGAACCCGCACATAAAGTGACGGTCAACGGCGGGCCGGTCATCAAAACCAACGCCAACCAGCGCTACAGCACAAATGCCGAGACGGCGGCGCGCTTCATGGGATTTTGCGAGACCGCCGGTGTGCCGTACCAGCAGTACGCGCATCGCGGCGACCTGGGTTGCGGCAGCACCATCGGCCCCATCGTGGCGGCGAAGTTAGGGATCGCCAGCGTGGATGTCGGCTCAGCCCTGTGGGCCATGCACAGCGCGCGGGAAAGTGCGGGCACACAGGATCAAGCCTACATGATAGCTGCCTTGATCGCAGCTTTCGCCAGTTGAAAAACAAGCGAAAATTGACCGCCCCCACGCTTCATTTATCGCCCTCACGCCGCGTGTGAGCGTTGAGCGTAACACTTGAATGCAAGACCTGATTCCGTTGCACAAAATAGGGAGACACACAAAACAGGGGGACACAAAACAGGGGGATAGACCACGGTTTCCTTCCAAAAGTTGAGTAATACGGCACAGTCCACGCCATCCCCCTTTAATCACCCGCACGCCCCGATTGCGCCGCAACTGGTGCAGAACTCGCAGCCGTCTTTTTTGATCAGCGTGGCGTTGCCGCATTCCTTGCACACTTTTCCCGCCAGCGCCTTGATGCCGGTGGGTTTGAGCTGGCCGTCGGGGATTTCCAGCACGCCCATTTGTTGCACCGGGTAGCCGTATTCGTCCAGCACGCCGAGCATGGCGTAGCGGTGGATGATGAGTTTGGCGACATACGAGACGGTGGAGGGGTAGCTTTCCATTTTTGCCTGCCCCGGCACGCGCGCCATGAAGTCGCCCAGCGGTTCGCCAAAATTGAGCAGTTTGCGCAGCTTCATGCCGATCCAGGCCGGATCAATCACGCGCATGTCCAGACTCAGCACCTTGCACAACCCATCGAGCGCGCGCGGATAGACACCCGCCAGCCACATCGAGTAGGGGCGGCGCTGGCCGTCGGGCAGCAACAGTTCTTTCAGTCCCAGCACAAAATCGTCGCCACTGCCCGCGTTGGAAATGTCCACCGTCCAGCTCATCGTGCCGTCCGTGCCGGTCTTGGGTTCTTTTTTGGCGAACAGCGCATCCATCATCGGCGTGGTATCGCCGTCGCAGACGGCCAGCGCGCCCAGTTGTTCGATGCGGTATTTCAGCAAGTGGGCGAAAGCCGCCACCAGGCTTGGCATACGCATCACGGTGCCATCGGGCGGCATGGGCATATCAAAAGCATCGTCGCCAGCGGTCTTCATCAGCATTTCCAGCTTCATGCGCACCCAAACCGCATCGCGTGTGCGCATGTCCATGGACAGCGATTTAGCCAGTGCGCCCAAGCCGCGCGGTTGCTCCGAGCCATTCACCCAGACCTCGAAGGGGTGGTTGCAGGCGTTGCTGGTGTGCGACACGAACGCCACAAAACTGCCGAGCGGATGCTTCACCACGGGCGATGTCCAGCCTTCGCTGCCAGCCGACAGGTTCGGTCGTCCCGGCCAGCGCAGGGAGGCGAGTGCGGGTTTCGGTGCGGCATCGAGCACGATGCGGCGGTCCTGGTCGAACACGAAATCCTGCGGTTGTTCTTCGATAGTTTCGGCTTTTTTGACTTCGGGCGTGACCGACAACACCGAGCCCAGCACGCTGTTCGGGCGATAAGTCGCCAGTCCCTTCAGCCCGGCTTTCCAGGCTTCGGTGTAGAGATTTTTGAAGTCATCATAAGGATAATCAGCGGGGACATTGACGGTCTTGCTGATTGACGTGTCTATGAACGGCGCGACGGCGGCGACCATTTTCATATGGTCGAGCGCGGAAATTTCCAGCGCGGTGACGAAGGCTTCCGGCAGTTTGTCCATGTCGCCGCCGAGCTTTTTGTACAGCCGCCAAGCGTGGTCTTCCACCGAATAATCCTTGGTCGTGCCGTCCATCATGCGTTTTTTGCGCGTGTAATACCACGAGAAAGGCGGCTCGATGCCGTTTGAGGCATTGTCGGCGAAGGCCAGCGAAATCGTGCCGGTGGGCGCGATGGAGAGCAGATGGCTGTTGCGGATGCCGTACTTTCGGATATTGTCTTTCAGTTCATCCGGCAGGCGCTGTGCGAAGCGCGGTGCGGCTAAATACTGTTCTGCATCCAGCAACGGGAATGCGCCGCGCTCCTTGGCCAATTCCACCGAAGCGGCGTAGGCCTCGTCGCGCATGATGCGCGTGATGTCGGCGGCGAAGGCGCGCGCGGCATCGGTGTCGTAACGCAGCCCCAACATCATCAGCGCATCGCCCAAGCCCGTAAAACCCAGCCCGACGCGGCGTTTGTTGCGCGCTTCCTGCTGCTGTTCCGGCAAAGGCCAGGCGGTCACCTCCAGCACATTGTCCAGCATCCGCACCGCGACTTTCACCAGTTGCTTGAACGGTTCATAGTCGAAACCGGCATGATTGGAGAAGGGATTCTTTACCATGCGTGTCAAATTTATTGAACCTAAACAACAACATCCGTAAGGGGGGAGGGGTTGCTCGGCACAGTTGTGGACATACAAGCCATTGGCATCGAAGGCGTGTACCTCGGCAACCGTTACGTCATACACGTCTTCGATCCCGTCTTCTTCCAATGACAGTACCGTGGCGACAAAACGTTCAGAGTTAGGCTTGCGCTGGTAATCAGCCAGCAAGCCGTTCAGCCTGTCCATTTTGTCGCTATCCGCAAAGCCGATCAGGTCGGCGTAACGCCCAATGTTTTCGCCGCTGATGATGAGTTCATGCAATGCCTGGCATGCATATTCTTTCGCGCCGCCTTTGCCGTCCGGCAAAGGCTTCAGGCCGCAGGGGCGGCGATTTTGATAGAGGGTGGCGATGATGCCGAGACGTTGCAACATGCGCTGCGCGGCTTGCAGATTACCCAAGTCTATTTGCGTCAAGCGAACGCTGATACCCTTTTCCTGTGAACCTTGTACCGAGCCGTCGGCATCGAACATGCCGCGCAATACCCCGCGATAAAAGTCTGATGAATCCGTCTCCATCGCTACGGTGAAGCGTTTATTGCCCGGTGTCAGCCCCAATTCCAGTGCCAGCGTGCGCAACGCGCCAGTCGCCAGACGATACTCGCCGCGACCAGCGATGGGCTTTTGCCAGCCGTTGAAGTCGCTGCGATGCGGCAATGAGCGCGCCGCGTGTTCGGCGACGCGCATGACAGCAGCGATTCCGGCGGAGGGAAGCCTGTCCGCGCCGTTGGCAATTTTCAATGCGGCAACGTCCCAAACGCTCAACACGGCCTTGTCGTTTTTGAGGGTTCCATCACCGATCAACAGGCCGATCAAATAACCCTCGTCTTCGCTGTGTACACCGCTCCAGCCTTGCCGCGCGCGATGATCGTGCAACACGATCTGGTCGTTGGGTTTTAGTTCACCCGCTTTGACCCATTCCGTTTCACGGATGTGGCGTGTCATTTTGGAAACGCGCAGCACGGGATGGTCGGCGGTCAGACGCAGGGAATGTCCTTCAGCCGTTTGCAGGCTCAGCACCGGCTTGGTGCCAGTGAAGAAGAAGCCTTGCGATTCGGTGGGGTAGGATTTTCCATCAATCAACGCGGCAAAGGGTTTGCCTATCAGCTCACGCACCTGACGTGCGCCCAGTTCGGTCATCACCCAGGTGTCGGCAGTGACACACGGGTTGGTCGCCTCGATGACTTCGCAATAAGACAGGTTGTTGTCGCGGTTCATCAGGTCTATGAACAGCACGCCCGGTTCGGCGTGGTCGTAGGTGCTCTCGATGATCTGTTTCCATAAATCGGTGGCGCGCAGTTTGCGATACACCCACTTGCCATCTTCGCGCTGTGTCGCCCCCGCTTGCTTGAGCAGGAGGGAGGGTTCGGCACGATGCACCAGTTCAAATTCCTGATCTTTTTCAACCGCTTGCATCAAGGCATCGGTGACTCCGACAGAGATGTTGAAGTTGCGCAGGTCGCCCTGATCCTTGGCGCGGATGAATTTCTCAATGTCGGGATGGTCGCAGCGCAATACGCCCATCTGCGCGCCGCGCCGCGCGCCTGCCGATTCGACCGTTTCGCAGGAGCGGTCGAACACGCGCATGTAAGAGATAGGTCCGCTGGCGCGGGAGTTGGTGCCTTTGACCTGAGCGCCTTCGGGGCGGATGGAAGAAAAATCATAGCCCACTCCGCCGCCGCGCCGCATGGTTTCGGCGGCTTGTTGCAAGGCATCGTAAATGCCGGGTTTGCCGTCCGTGATGCCGGAAATCGCATCGCCCACCGGTTGCACGAAACAGTTGATCAGCGTTGCCTGCATTTTCAGGCCAGCCGCCGAGTTGATGCGCCCGGCGGGGATGAAGCCGTTTTCCTGTGCCGCGAAAAAGACCTCCTCCCAATGGGCGCGCTGATCGGAGGATTCGGCCAGCGCGAGTCCGCGCGCCACGCGGCGGCGCACGTCTTGAACGCTGGTTTCGTCGGCTTCGGCGTATTTTTCCAGCAGGACTTCGATGCTTATTTCTTGGGTCATGATTCTTTCCTTGTGGCTGAGTGAGGTTTTGCGGGTGTGTCTGGTGTGGCTTGTTGTGCTTTTTCTCGGGCGAGTGCCGCGCGGTAGGCTTCGAGCCGCTCGTGGAAATTCTGTTCGTCGCCGTAATTGAGGAATTGTTCGTAGCGCGTATTCGCACCGCGCACTTTACGCGCATGTTTGATCGGGCAGAAATATTGTTCGGTGCGGGCGATGATTTCCTGTGCGTAGGCGAGCAGCCCGACCGCGTAAGAACAATACAGGCAATGAAATTTCTCGATGACGTTCAGGTAGGCTAAGTGCTGGTGGTCGAACACGATATAGTCGGCGCGCGACACGCGTGCGATGCGGTAAACCGGAAAGCAAATCCACTGATACAGCGTGATGGAAAAATCAAAAAACAGCAGCGGGACAGCCGCGCCGTAGATGATGGGCATGGTCAGATAATTTTGTGGGCGCACCGTGAGAAACCAGCGGAACACGCCCAGTTTGACGCGCTGGTGCGCCTCGCGGATGACCTGCTCGAAGACGATTCGATGGCCTTCAATCTGGTAGCGCAGCCGGCTTTGTTGCGCTTCCAACAGCGTGCGCAACTCCTCTTCGAGCGTGCCCATCTGTTCGATAATCTGGCTAATCCGGTTGTTCATGCGTACCTCGGTGAGGTGGGCGTTGCATTTTCCTGTGCTGACTAAATTGACCGTGTTCCCAGCAAATTGACCAGTCCGTCCAGGCCGACAAAATTCAGTGCGTAACTGGCTTGTGCGCGCACCACGGGCTTTGCGTGATAGGCGATACTGATACCCGCTTGCGCCATCATCTTCAAGTCGTTGGCACCATCGCCCATGGCGATCACCTGTGCCGGTTCAAGCCCCAACTGCTCGCGTATTTTGACCAGCCAGTCTGCTTTGCCCTGCGCGTCCAAAATCTCGCCCAGCACGCGACCCGTAAGTTTGCCGTCAATAATCTCCAGCGTGTTGGCGTGGGTGTAATCGAGCCCCAGACGCGGCTTCAGCCGCTCGGTGAAGAACAAAAATCCGCCCGATACCAGCAACGTTTTGATGCCCTGCGCCTGCAAGGCTGCCAGCATCATTTCTGCGCCGGGGTTCAATTTTAGCCGCTCATCATACACGCGCAGCAAGGCGTTCTCGTCTAGGCCTTCGAGCAAAGCCACGCGGCGGCAGAGGCTCTCGGCGAAGTCTATTTTGCCCTGCATCGCCGCATTGGTAATCTCCGCCACTTGCGGCTTCAGCCCCTGCATGTCGGCAATCTCGTCTATACACTCGATGGAAATCAGCGTCGAATCCATGTCCATCACCAGCAGCCCGAAATCGGCCAGCGTCCTTTCGGCAGGCACGAAACCATAGTCTATCTGCTGTTCGAGGCAGTATGCCGCGATGTCCGCGTGCGGCCGGGCTTCCTGCAAACGCCAGACTTTTTCGCCGACTTGCTCGATGCGACTGGCCTGGGCAAGACGGGCGAGGTGTTCGATTTGCGGGGAAGGAAGGTCGTGTAAGGCTTGCAGGATGAGGTTCATATTTGAATAGCGTGGGTAAAACGGTGCGCCATTCTAGCGGATTATCACGGGCGGTGTTTGTTCTGAAAAAGGGTCGTAGAGTGGAACCGCAAGCGTTCCACCCTACGCTTGCTGCATCATTTCTTCTTTCTTGGTCGGAATTATGTAGAATGCAGCCACTTGAAAAGTGGAGTCCCCGCCATGAATAAAATAGACACGGTAAAGGATTTGGAATCGCGTGCCAAAGAGGCTTATCAGTCCTGGTTGGTCGCCGAAGCGCAAGCGGGCGAGGCTTACAGCGAAGGTAAGCCCACCTCGACGCATGAGCAGGCAATGGCTGAGTTTGAGCGCGTCATAGCACGCCATGCAAAAAAAGCGGCTTGAATATTTTGCCTCGGCACGTCGCGATCTGAGGCGTATTGCCGAGTATTACATCGAAGTAGCAGGTACTGACGTTACTGCCAGGATAGGGCGAGAAATCGGGAATGCCATTCTGCAAATTACTGAACAGCCGGAAATTGGGCGTAAGCTGGAAAGCGCACCCTATCGGCAACTCGTCGTCAGTCAATATCCCTTTGTCATCCTTTACCGCCTAAGTCCCGCTGCGGTAAGCATCATTCGCGTTTTACATCAGGCTCAGAAAAAGCCACGTTAAGTGACATAAACCCGCGTATGTCACACGGAATTTCCGTTTTCCCTAAGCTGAACAAATGTAGGTTGGGCTACGCCCGATCTGCAAGTCTGCGTAACATCACTTACTTCAATTCGCCGAAGAATTTTTTGATCGCCAGCACCCGCTGATTCAGGTCTTCAAATTTCAGTTCGATGCGCAGCTTGTCCTGTCCGGTCATTTTGAGGTGGCGACGGCTCTGGATCATTGTGATGATCTTCATCGGGTCTATGGGCGGATTTTGCACGAACTGGATCACGATGGCCTCAGAGGAGGCATCCACTTTGCAGATGCCGAGCGGCTTGGCGGCAATGCGCAGGCGGTGGCTATCCAACAATGTTTGCGCGGGTTCGGGCAGCAGGCCGAAGCGGTCTATCAGTTCCTGCTGCATGTCATCCAGTTCGGTTTGGCTGGCGCAGCTGGCCAGGCGTTTGTAGATGACCAGCCGCTGGTGGATGTCGCCGCAATAATCGTTGGGGAGCAGGGCGGGACTGTGCAGGTTGATTTCGGTGGTGACACCCAGCGGGTGCGCCATGTCCGGTTCGCGCCCTTGTTTGAGCGAGGCCACGGCGGCATTGAGCATATCGGTGTAGAGACTGAAGCCGATTTCCTGCATTTCGCCGCTTTGCGATTCGCCCAGCACTTCGCCGGCTCCCCGTATCTCCAGATCGTGCATCGCCAGATAAAAGCCGCTGCCCAGTTGTTCCATCGCCTGAATGGCTTCGAGGCGTTTGTTGGCCTGTACCGTCAGTCCGTCCATGCTGTCCACCAGCAGGTAGGCGTAAGCCTGGTGATGTGAGCGCCCGACGCGCCCTCGCAGTTGATGGAGTTGCGCCAGGCCGAAACGGTCGGCGCGGTTCATGATGATCGTATTCGCTGTTGGCACGTCTATGCCTGTTTCGATGATGGTGGTGCACAGCAAAATATTGAAACGCTGCTGGTAGAAGTCGCGCATCACGGCCTCCAGCTCGCGCTCGCCCATCTGGCCGTGTGCCACGCGGATGCGCGCTTCCGGCAACAGCGTTTCCAGCTTTTCCTGCATGTTGGCGATGGTGTCCACCTCGTTATGCAGGAAATACACCTGCCCGCCGCGTTTGAGTTCGCGCAGCACGGCCTCGCGGATGACTCCCTGACTGTAGGCGCTGACAAAGGTCTTGATGGATAATCGGCGCTGCGGGGCGGTGGCGATAATGGAAAAGTCGCGCAGCCCTTCCAGCGACATGGCCAGTGTGCGCGGGATAGGGGTAGCGGTCAGCGTCAGAATATCCACCTCGGCGCGCAAGGCTTTCAACTTTTCCTTCTGCTGCACGCCGAAACGGTGTTCTTCATCGAGAATGACCAGTCCCAGATTATGAAATTTCACGTCCTTCTGGATCAGCTTGTGTGTGCCGATGACGATGTCCAGACGACCTTCAGCCAGCTCTTTTAGCGCCTGATTCACTTCTTTGCTTGAGCGAAAACGCGACAGTTCGGCAATTTTGACCGGCCAGTCGGCGAAGCGGTTGGAGAAATTCTGGTAATGCTGTTCGGCAAGCAAGGTGGTAGGAACCAGCACTGCCACCTGTTTGCCGTCCATCGCGGCGACAAAGGCGGCTCTGAGCGCGACTTCGGTTTTGCCAAAGCCGACATCGCCGCAGATTAACCTATCCATCGGTTTGCCCGATTGCAGGTCGTCCAGCACGGCAGAGATGGCGGCGGCCTGATCAGGCGTTTCCTCGAAGCCGAAACCGGCGGCAAATTCCTCGTAGTCACGCGCCGTCAGTTTGAAGGCGTGTCCCTTGCGGGTGGCGCGCTGTGCATAAATGTTGAGCAGTTCGGCGGCGGTGTCGCGCACCTGTTGCAAGGCGCGGCGTTTTGCCTTGTCCCATGCGCCGCTGCCCAGTTTGTGCAAGGGGGCGGTGTCTGCCGCGCCGCCGCTATAGCGCCCGATGACGTAGAGTTGCGACACCGGCACGTACAATTTATCGGAACCTGCGTATTCCAGCAGCAGATATTCGCCTTCTCCCTCGCCCAAATCGAGATTGACCAGCCCGCGATAGCGGGCGATACCGTGCTGCTCGTGGACTACCGGATCGCCGACTTTGAGTTCGGACAAATCGCGCAACATGCCTTCGATGTTGCTTTTCTTCGCGGCGCGTGCGGCACGGCTGCGCGGTTGTGCGGCATAGAGTTCGGTCTCGGTGACGATGGCGAGTTTCTCGTCCGGCAGCAGGAAGCCGTATTGCAGCGGGCCTACGCACAGCATGAAGCGTTTGCGACTGTTCAGGAAGACCGCGTAGTCGTCGCAGATTTCGGCTTTCAGGCCATATTCGAGCAGGAAACCTGCCATGATCTCGCGACGACCGAGACTGTCTGCCAGCAGCAGGGTGCGCCCGTCAAAGCCCTCCAGAAACTGCGCAAACGCTTGAGTGGGAATCTCGGCGTGGCGGTTCACCGCGATATTGGGCAGGGCGGCGGTGGCGCAGGGGGTCAGGTTTTTGGGCGCGTTTTCATCCCCGCTCCCCTGCTGTGAACGGGCGGCCAATGCCTCTTCAGGGGAGGGGATGATGTCCAGCCGCGCAAATGCCTTGAGCGCGATAAAAAATGCCTCGCTGTCCATAAACAGTTCCCGCAGCGGTAACAGCGGGTGTTGCGGGTCGCCGCGCAACAAGTTGTAGCGTGAGGCAGCCTCTACGCCGAACTGCTGTATGGCTTCATCCACCTTACCGTGCAGGCACAGCGTGGCTTTTTTCGGCAGGTAGTCGAACAGCGTTGCGGTGCGCTCGAAAAACAGCGGCAAATAATACTCGATCCCCGCTGGGGCATTGCCACGGCTGACTTCCTTGTAAATGCGCGACTTGGAAGGGTCGCCCTCGAAGCTGTCGCGGAAACGCTGGCGAAAATGCGCCTGACTCTTCTCGTCCAGCGGAAACTCACGCGCGGGCAACAGGCGGATTTCCGGCACGGGATACAGTGTGCGCTGGGTGTCCACGTCAAACGTGGCGATGGTTTCGATCTCGTCGTCAAACAAATCAATGCGGTAGGGCAGCACGCTCCCCATCGCAAACAGGTCAATGATGCCCCCCCTGACGCAGAATTCGCCGGGCGACAACACTTGCTGGACATGGCTGTACCCGGCGAAAGTCATCTGTTCGCGCAAGCCCGGCAAATCCAGCTTCTCGCCGCGTTTGAGGAAAAAAGTGTAGGCAGCCAGATATTCCACCGGCGGCAGCGGGTACAGCGCGGTCGTCACCGGCACGACCAGCACATCGCAGGACTGGCTGCGGACATGGTGCAGTGTGGCCAGGCGCTCGGAAATCAAATCCTGGTGCGGTGAAAATTGATCGTAAGGCAGCGTTTCCCAGTCCGGCAGCAGATGCACGCGCAAGTCGGGTGCGAAAAACGGGATTTCCGCCACCAGCCGCTGCGCCTCCAGCGCATTAGCCGAAATCACCACCAGCGGCGCTGCTTTTTTAGCTAACTGCGCCAGCGCCAGTGCATCGGACGAGCCGGTCAATCGGGTGTAGCGGGGGCGGGCATGGGGGGAGGTGAACAGCATGGCGGATGGCGAGTTTGGAACGGTTAAACGGAGCGCCGCATTATAAATGAAACGCTACGCTGCTGTTTTATCCAAACGCAGGTTCAGTGTTTTAGCGAAACACGGGGCGTTTTACATTACAATCTTGCCCATGACTCAATTCCACGCCCTGGTTCCCGCCGCCGGTTTCGGCGCACGCATGGGACACGACACCCCCAAGCAATATCTGCCGCTGGCAGGTCGCCCGATGATTTTCCACGCCCTGAAAACCTTGTGTTGCTGCACCGAAATTGCCACGGTGTTCGTGGTGTTGTCGCCAGAAGATACGCTGTTTCACACTTACGACTGGTCGCAGTTTGGCGATAAGTTGCAGCCGCTGTATTGCGGTGGCCAGACGCGCGCGGATACCGTATCGAACGGCCTGATGGCGGCAGAGATTGAGCCGGATGACTGGGTACTGGTACACGATGCGGCACGCCCTTGTCTTACGAATGATAACCTATTGAATTTAATCAATAATTTAAAAGATGATGCGGTGGGCGGTATTCTGGCAGTCCCCGTGGCGGATACCTTGAAGCGTTCTGATGCCGACGGGCGTATCGCGCATACCGAAGATCGCGCCGGATTATGGCAGGCGCAAACCCCGCAGATGTTCCGCGCAGGTCTTCTGGCCTGTGCCTTGCAGCAATGCAGGCATGTCACGGATGAAGCCTCCGCCATCGAGGCGCTGGGGCTGCACCCCAGGCTGGTGGCGGGCGACTCCAGCAATTTCAAGGTGACCTATCCGCAGGATTTGCGGTTGGCGGAGTTGCTGCTTAATGCGTAGGTCGGAAGCCCCGTTGGGGCGTTCCGCCATCATGTCGCCGTGTCGGAACGCCCCGCAAGGGGGCTTCCGACCTACATTCAACGTGAAACTCGCGCAGCGACGAATCTTCCCCCTCGCCCTCTGGGGGAGGGGGTGAAGGAACGGGCATGACGGGTTTTATTATCAGGGGTGGCAATATGCCATGCCCGTTTGAATGGGAGAGATAGGTTGAGAATTGGTCAAGGTTTTGATGTGCATCAACTGGTGGAAGGCCGCCGTCTGATTATCGGCGGGGTGGAGATTCCTTTTGACAAGGGCTTGCTTGGTCATTCCGATGCCGACGTGTTGTTGCACGCGATTGCTGATGCGCTGTTGGGGGCGGCGGCGTTGGGCGACATTGGTCGGCATTTTTCCGATAGTGATGCGAAGTTCAAAAACATAGACAGCCGGATTTTGTTGCGCGAATCGCTGCATTTGGTGCGCCAGCAAGGTTTTCGCGTGGTCAACGTGGACGCGACCATCATCGCCCAGGCACCGAAAATGGCACCGCATATCGAACAGATGGTGGCGCATATCGCCGCTGATCTGCGCGTCGAGAAATCCGCCGTCAACGTCAAGGCGACTACCACCGAACAGTTGGGCTATACCGGGCGCGGCGAAGGCATCGCGGCACAGGCGGTGATTCTGTTGGTTGCCGATCAATGAAAATACTCGCGCTGGAAACTTCCACCGAATACTGTTCGGTCGCCTTGTGGCAGGACGGTTCGGTCATTTCGCGTTCGGAATTAGTCGGACAAAAGCATTCCGAATGGCTGATGCCCATGCTGGGCTTGTTGCTGAAAGAGGCGGGCGTGACACTCGCTCAGTGCGACGGTGTCGCCTTGGGTTCGGGGCCGGGTTCGTTCACCGGGGTACGCATCGCGTGTGGGGTGACACAAGGCTTAGCGTTCGGTGCTGAACTGCCAGTAGCGTGCATCTGCACCTTGCTGGCGCTGGCGGAAGGTTCGGGTCAGCCGCGCGTTATCGCGGCGCTGGATGCGCGCATGGGCGAGATTTATTTTGCAGCCTATCAACGAACGGAGGAGGGCTGGCTTGCGGTGTGTGAGCCTTGTTTGTGCAAACCGGAAGCAGCCCCCCTCGTTTCGGGCACAGGCTGGTTTGGCGCAGGGAGCGGCTTTGCCGCCTATGGCGAGGCGTTACAAGCGCGTTATGCCGGAATGATGAGCGGTGTGGATGCCGCCGCCGTGCCGCAAGCCGCCGCGATTGCCGTGCTGGGTGCAGCGCAATTTGCGCAAGGTCTGGGCGTGGATGCGGCGCGGGCTTTGCCACTTTACCTGCGCGACAAGGTCGCGCTCAAGACCGTCGAACGCGAGCAGCTTGCCGCCAGCCACGCCTGACGATGCGAGCCATGACGATAGCGGATGTGGAGGCCGTACTGGCACTGGAACAATCGGTGCAGCCCTATCCGTGGACGCGGGGCAATTTTTGCGATGCGCTGGCCAGCGGTTATTTGTGTTATGTGGACGAGCAGGCAGGTCTGCTGCGGGGTTATGCGGTATGGATGCCGGGCGTGGACGAGGCGGAATTGCTCAATATCGCCGTGGCGGGGGCAGAGCAGCGCAAGGGCGTGGGGCGAAGGCTGCTGGCTGCGATGCGGGAGCTGGGCGCAGCCAGGGACTGGGCGCGGGTGTTTTTGGAAGTGCGTGCGGGCAATACGCCCGCGATCGCGTTGTATCGTAGCGCCGGATTTGCCGAAATCGGCTTGCGGCGCGATTATTACCACAATGCGCAGGGGTGCGAGGATGCAATCGTGATGGCATGTAATTTATCAATAAAATCAAATGGATAGACGTGAAGCGATGTTGCGCGAGTTGAATCTGTACCCCTTGTGGGTGCGGCGCGATTTGCCTGTTGCAGCGCAGGACGAGCTGCCTGTCGTTGCGGTGTCGAATGCCGCCGGAGCGGAAAACCCTGCCATAACGCATCGCGTAGCGCCCGAGGCGATCATTCAGGCGAGTGAGGTCAACCCCGCCCTTGATGCCGTTCCGCCGCACGTCCGCGATGAGATGCCGGATAGTTCCGCGCGGGTGTCAGAAACAGATATTTTTTCCCTGTCTGCCAACCATGAGGCGGCGACCGAGAATTCCGCTATTGCACTGCAAGCGCGTAAAGACTCGCTGCTGGAATTTCAGCGCAAACATGCGGGCGGGGCGTTGGCTAGACTGGATTGGCCGGAACTCAAGGAAAAGGTGCGGGACTGCAACGATTGCAGGCTGCGCGCGGGGTGTGCGCAACCGGTGTTTGGCACGGGCGACGAACACGCCGACTGGCTGTTTGTCGGTGAAGCGCCGGGCGCAGAGGAAGATGCGCGGAATGAACCGTTTGTGGGTGAATCGGGCAAGTTGCTGGATAACATGCTGATGGCGATTAAACTCCGTCGCGGCGCAAACGTGTACATCGCCAATGTCATCAAGTGTCGTCCCCCGGAAGATCGCACGCCCCATATCGGCGAGATCGCGGCTTGTTTGCCCTACTTGAAGCGGCAAATCGGTTTGCTTCAACCCAAGCTGATCGTGGCCATGGGCAAGACTGCGGCAACCTCACTGCTGAATTCGGATGCTACGCTCGCTACCCTGCGCGGCAGAGTGTATGACTATGCAGGCATCCCGCTGATCGTCACCTATCATCCTGCCTACTTGTTGCGTAAGCCGACCGAAAAAGCCAGCGCATGGGAAGATTTGTGTCTGGCGGTAGAGACGATGAAGGGTTTGGCTGGCTAGGAGTCTGTCGGACTTGAAGAATCGTAGCGAAAATTTGGCTGGGCGAGGGCAGATTTTGCTGGTTTCTTGGTCAATAGTTGTTCTATTGACCAAGAAAGCGGTGAAATATGCGCCGTCCAGGCGAATTTGCAGTAGATTTCCTTTAAGTCCGACAGACTCCTAGATTTTGCCGTCGTCCTGAACGTATCTATGACGCTTGTAC
>Ga0210044_10004516_pt1 | contig 19388 bp, 14 predicted proteins | sample CryGey13umfilter_2_FD_183959 | JGI IMG/M metagenome (GOLD analysis project Ga0210044, IMG submission 183959) | Groundwater microbial communities from aquifer in Utah, USA - Crystal Geyser 4/9/14 3 um filter (SPAdes) (version 2) | ecosystem: Environmental > Aquatic > Deep subsurface >... | reverse complement strand
CCCCCCCCCGGAGGGAGAGGGGCCAAACGAATCGGTGTGCGAAATTATTCATATCAAGCGCTCTGCCACCCGCAACACTGCACTGCGCGCACGCGGATTGGCCGCCACTTCCGCCATTGACGCGCGGGTCGCCTTGCCGATCAGGCGCAACTGGCCCTGCGGCACATCGGCGGCGCGGATCGGCACGCTCTTCGGCAGCTTGTCGCCCTGCGCCATGTCACGCATGAAGCGCTTCACGATGCGATCCTCCAGCGAGTGAAAACTGATGATTGCCATGCGCCCGCCCGCTTTCAGATGGCCCACGCATTGCGGCAACACGCTCTCGAGTTCTTCGAGTTCGCGATTGAGATGAATCCGTATAGCCTGAAAGGTGCGCGTTGCCGGATTTTTCCCCGGCTCACGCGTGCGCACGCAGCGCGCGACGACCTCAACCAGCTGGTGCGTGGTGAGGATCGCCCGTTCCTGGCGCGCAGCAACAATCGCCCTTGCAATCTGCCTAGCAAACCGTTCTTCGCCGTACTCACGTATCACCTCCGCCAGTTCGCTCTCATCCACTGCAGCCAGCCACTCCGCCGCCGTCTGCCCCCGACTGGTATCCATGCGCATGTCCAGCGGCGCATCAAAACGGAAACTGAAACCGCGTTGCTTGTCGTCCAGTTGCGGCGACGACACGCCCAGGTCGAGCAACACGCCATCCACCCTCTCCACCCCCAGCTTGCGCAGCACATCCCCCAGATGCTCGAAACCGCTGTGCACCATCTGAAAACGCGCATCGCGTATTGCCTGCCCGGCCGTGATCGCCATCGGGTCTTTATCCAGCGCGATCAACTTGCCGTGCTCGCCCAACTTTTCCAATATCAAGCGACTGTGCCCGCCGCGCCCGAACGTGCCATCCACATAGATGCCATCGGGCTTCACCTGCAATGCATCGACGGCTTCACTCAACAGTACGGTTGCGTGAACCAGCCCTTCGCTCACAAGGTGAAGCCCTCAAGCTCCGGCGGCAGATCATCCATCGAGAAACTCGTCATCTTCTCGTACTGCGCCTGCCAGCGCGCCTCGTCCCACAATTCGAATTTGTTGCCCTGACCGACCAGCATCACGCGCTTGTCCAGCTTGGCGTAATCGCGCAGGGTCGCCGAGATCAGCACACGCCCGGCGGCATCCATCGTCACCTCCTCGGCGTGGCCGACGAGGAAACGCTGCAGGGCGCGGATCTTCGGATTGAGTGCGGAGAGCTTCATCAGCTTCTCGCGGATGGGTTGCCAATCGGGCTGCGGATAGACCAGCAGGCAGCCGTCCGCATCGGCAGTCAGCACCAACTGACCCGCGCAATGCGCCAGCAGCATGTCGCGATACCGCGTCGGTATCGTCAGCCTGCCCTTGCCATCCAGATTGAATTGCGCCGCCCCTTGGAACATGGAACCCCTTCGCCTCCCATTTATTCCCACTTTTCACCACTTGCCCCCACTATATTCAAAATATTTGGGGTGGTCAAGCGGATAAACTGGATTTATCTTTTCAGGACAAGGAGTTAGCGCAGAATGTTGATGCGGGGCAAATATACTTAAAAAGCAATGAATTGCACAAACAAGCTAAAGTTATTTGTAATGGGAGGTCTATCTATTTGGGTCAAGCAGGAAGAGATGATGGCGAGTAATAAAGTCTGTCGGATGAGAATAAAGTCTGTCGGAGGGGAACCGCAAATCCTTAACGCCATGAAATATCAACAAAATGAGGAGTGGCATTGAACGGAAAGCGCAGGCGCTACGCTTTCCCAAGAGCGTTAGTTTATGCAGCTCTGAATGCGGGAGCGCACAAACAGTGTCATTTAAATTTCTCTTACAGCACGATTTCCAGGGCGGTTTGAGAATCTAGTTAAGCAATTTTGTGCTTCAATCTCAATCTTTGCGCTACGCCCACCATATACACTGCCTTTTAGCCAAGTTACTTCAGGTTTCAGTAGATCATCTCCGGTCACTGTGATGTGCCAGCACTTCTTATCACCATCCCATCGATAGCCTCTTGCCTTGAGGATATCTTTGGTTTCAAACGGTGAGCCAAGCGCATACACGGTGTAGCTCTTTTGGCCCAGTGACTTGAGTATTGATTTCAGCACAATGTCCCCAGATTTTGGGAGCTTTTGCTGCAATATCTCTAGTAATGCGAAACAATCCTCTTCGGCTCGATGTGCGCCATAGAAAAATCCGTATTGATAAGCAATGTAATCCAACTTGGCAGAGCCGACACCTTCACCACTCCAATCGACTTGCGCGAAAGAGCAGCCCCAAGGAAGTGACTCAAATACTGGTAATCGCTTCTCAAGAAATACACGGTCAAATTTTGCATTGTGGGCAACGACAAGAGATACACCCTCTAGAAATTTCTCCACATCAGAATCATTGATACTGTGACCAGCAACCATTTCGTCGGTTATGCCATGCACAGCAGTTGATTCTGGCGGGATTGCAAATCCCGGTGCCTCCAGTTGATCGAACGTTCCAATTACGTTGTATGCGGCCCCTGTTTCTGGATCGTACTCAAACAGAACCATCCCCAACTCAATAATCGCGTCTTTATTTGAATCAGTGCCAGTCGTTTCAGTATCAACAACAACCCCTTTGGACAAAGTTCGTCCATCACTATCTGCAAAAGTTATTCGGGGTGATATTTTTCGAATAATTTTGAAGTCAGGATGCGAGCTTAGTAATTTGACCGCATCACTGATAGCTGCCTCGTTAAATTTGGTCGTCATGTCGTTATTGGAAATAACGGGGCGCAGTCACCCATATAAAAGACTGCACATCAATCATGTCCCGTGGTGCAAGAATATCTCTGCCATCCTTGAGTAACTCGTTGCGAATTCGTTCAGCTAGTGCAAGCACCTGACTGTATGTCAGCCAGTTCAGCTCTGGTCTGTAATTGATTTCCTGCCCCAGTACATTTGCTGCGTCCTGCGTTACAACAGGCTTGAGGAACATATGGGTTTCAGGTTGTGCGATGAACAGAAAGTAGGTGGCAATAGGCCATTTCGCTGCACCGATTTCCGACAACAGTTCGGCAAAATGCTCAAAGCGAACACGCATCTCGTTTTCACCATAGAGCAACGCATAAAGTGAGTCAGCAAACTTTCTCTGAATTGCTTCAGTAGAAATACCATTTGAAAACCAGATTTTTTCGTATGGACTGATCAGATTTGTTTTATTGATTACCCTTTTCGCCCGATCATGAATTTCTTTAGAATTTCCTTGCTCCAGCAAATTTAAGAATACATCTTTACCCAATAGCTCAATCATGAGCTTGTTTGCTTCCACCTTGTATTCTCTCTCGCTGGTTGGTCCAGATAGATATTGCCTATCTTGAAACCCTGATGGAAAGATACTCAGAAAGTTCTCAACCGCTTTTGAGAATGATATGAAGGAAGGCTTCAGCTTTCCCGGGTGGACTGGCTTGTTAAGTTCGGCCTTGTGATAACACACCAATGAGTTGAGGTAATCAGACTTCGCCTCTTCGCCCGATAGGCGCTCAAATTTTGCAAGAGTAAGATCAAACTCCTTGGGGCCAACGTCCTCAAAGAATATTTTTGCTTTGCTACCGGACTCATCAAATAAAACCTCGCCAATACCCCATTCTGTTTTAGTTGCATGTTTTACTCGCTCACCAGCTTTGAATTTCCCTTGCATATTCACTCCGAATATCGATCCGACACAGCAATGTAAGGCTAAGTCCTGTTACGTTTATGCCGCAACAGTTTGTTCATCTGAATCTTCATCTTCAGTATCAATGTCAGATGTCGAAGATGATGCCTTGCCCATTGCCTTTTCAATCAAGCCCAGTAATTTCAACTTTCGCTGCTGATAGAACTGTTCGAAGTCATCTTCACGCAACAATCCAGAAGGAATCAAATGACTTTCCAGAATTAAATCCATTTGTTCATCATCAAGGAGAACCTGCTTGTGTTGCTGTAATTTCTCAAGGTACTTTGACGGCGCTACACCGCCAATCATGCGGTTTGCTTTGTACGAGATAGGTGTTTTGTTGACGATGGCGTTGTACACCTTACGCGGGATATTTTGCTTTTCGCACCAGTCCTGCGGGAATATGTGGTGGATATCGAGCGCCACATCTTCAGCATCCAATTCACGAATATTGGCTTTCCAGAAGAAATCTTCCGCACCGTTTCTCAAAACCAAAACATTAATGCCTTTGTAAGCAGCACTAAGTCGTGACGAAAGGCGATCAAGGCGATCTGGCTGGAATGTCGCATCAACGATGGTGCGGGGCAGTTCTTTTTCGTTCTCAATCCACTGAAGCAACTCATCTACGTCATTTGCAATGCGCGTCTCAACGGCGCCACCATAAAGCTCTCCCAGAACGCCGCTCCAATACCACTGAGTTAATTTGGCATGGATACGCGGCTCAAGCCAGCGTTCTTTGAGTAACGCTAGAACAGATGCTAAGGGGGCTAACTGGGTGCGATAGGGCAAATCCAAAGGACTCAGAAAACATTCCTTACGCAAGAACCTGGCAGCCAACATAAAGCCGGCTTCCACTTCGTCTGCCCATTTCTTATATGCATCAAGGGGCAATGACAATATAGCCACACGTTTTGCACTGACCGGGGAAATCTGCTTGCCTGTCTTGCCAGCAGCAATGTCTGCCTTCCGTCGCTCTAGCGTATGTAACATCGTAATCGCTTGCAGATAGTCCGTGGCTTCAACCCCGCTTAGCATCGGCTCTTTGCCAAGGCGACTTTGACGAGACTCAACTTTGCGCAGGTTGCTGCCGAACCAATCATCCCGCATGTTATAGCCATCAGCTGCATAACTGGCCGTCACCAGTTCAAATACGGAAAGAGGTACTCCACCCGTATTCACCTTTTCAAATACTAGGCACACAGCTTCTTTCGAGGTTTCTTTCTTCAGCTCGATGATAGGCAACTGATAGTTGCGGAAGGCCCCCAGTACATCCTTGCGAAATTTCATGTATGAGCCGAAGTGCTCTGGAGCATATTGCTGTAGAGCTTCTTCCCAAGCATCGGAATTCAATATCTCACTGCATGGGAAATACAGTTGGCGGCATTCCAACTCACGAGTCGACAGATCCAACACTACATCTCTATCAAAATTTGCTTTTACTTTGCGATCTGGGCTAACAGCAATCAACGCCTCTTCAAGGTGTACTTGTCCCTCAAGAGCAGCTTGAATATTGAAATAGTAGTGCCGCTCGATAGCCTTGCCTTTTTCGTTACGTGTTTTGACTGTACCCTTTAGAGCCAATACCTGCGTCAACGTTGTCAGGCGTTGCTGCCCATCCAAAATGAGTAATTCAGCATTGGGAATACCACCAGTAAACGGAACATTTTCTACAGGGCGCACTTGAAACCGCGCCTCGCCACCCGTTTCAAGGAGCATCACGGCCCCCACAGGAAATGAGCGAGCACACTGACCAACAATCCTCGAACATGGTCGTCATCCCAAATCCAGCCGCGCTGAAAATCAGGTAGCTGAACCTTTCCTTTGACGATGTCGCTAAGGATTTCTGGCAATAAACGCTTGGTGCTATCGAACGTGCTCAATGTAATCTCCGTTTGTCTTTAAGCAGCCGCCTGCTCAACCAGCACATCCGCCAGCTTCTGCTGCAATTGATTGGCTTGAGTGATGCGGGTTTTGAGTTGATCGCACAGCGCCATTAGTTCATCGACCTTGGCGACGATACGGTGTTGCTCAATTATTGAAGGGAGCCATATTTTGATTTTCTTTATTGTTTTTACAGCAGCAAGATTCTTCATTGCGCTGCCTTTTGTCGTTTCAAGTATTGAAGCTTGGAAATATGGCGATTCAAAAAGCCTTATAAAAAAATCATTTATCACAACTTCATTCTCAGTTCTGATACGCATCAGGGCCTGATTTATTACGCCTTCTTTTGAGCCTACGGGCAATAAACTTATTTTCCCAATAGTTCCTGCGCAACTAACGATAAAATCTCCAGGGGAAACAGAAAAGTTTGAAAGTTCCTCGAACTTCGACTTTGAAATGTAATAGTCGCCTAAATCACAATCGCCCCTTATGGCATTTTTCTGCTCGTAAACCTTGTACCCAGTGCTTACAAACATGTCTTTTCGAATTGAACTTCCAAATGGTCCCCTACGCAAAGATCCTACAGATTTCTCAAGCAAATCTTCGAATTTCGCATTAAACATATCGGCTGGCCTGAACTTCATATCCGATGTGTAAAACCCAGTCACCGCCATTTGCAGCAGGGTTTGTTTGAGGGCGTCTATGCTGGCTTCGGTGGTGAACAGGGTGTCGAAATGCGCGGCGATGCGCTGCCAGTTGGCGCTGAAATCTTCGGCGTTTTGCGATTGGGTGAGTGTGCCGAGCAGATGGCTCACAAGTTTTTCATGGGCTACGGCGGAGTTGCGGTGCTGGGTTTCCAGTTGGTCGCACAGCGCCATCAGCTCATCGACTTTGGCGACAATGCGGTGTTGTTCTAGGAGGGGAGGAAGTGGAAGTACGATTGAAACCAGTCTAGCTTGGTTAAGCTTCGGAACTGTCATTCCAGTAATAAATGCCCCAAGATCCATTGCATTGAGTGAGAGAGTAACAAAATCATCAAGCAATGCTGATCTATATGGGCGAATCACATGAGCATGGTTATTGACCCATGTTTTACCAGAAATTTTGAATGCGGTATTTTCACCGCGCCCCCATTTAGCTCCATCCTCACCCACCAAGACCAATGGTTCATCAAATAGATAATTTGAAACGTAGTCCACAACGCCTGAAGCTCCATAATATGGGTATGGTCCAGGTTGACGATCTTGTTGTGTAACTGGTTTTCTGAGGCTGTCTAGCACTTCAACAGCTTGTCCCAGCCGAACCCACTCCCATCTTTGTGGCAATTCAAAAGATTTTTCATCCTCAGTTATTGCCGCAATCGGTTGGTCTTTCTTAACTCTCCCTTCCGTAATCAGCTGTTTTTTTTCAGCTTGTATACGCTTGAGCAATTCATGAGCCGGTTCATCGTTCTCATCTTGCGGCACCAGCTTGCCGCGTACCGCCAATTCCAAAATCAACTCACGAAGCTTCTTGATGCCATACACGCTGGCCGCATTACCTGAGCTGCGGCCACGTCCAGATTTCTTTTCGATATCGGCATCCGTCCAGATGTCGATGTGCTCGGTTAGCAAAGTCTGAATCGCATTCATACCTTTACACCACGCTGTAGCGCATCCCCCAGAATGCCTTTCAACTGGCCACGCAACGCGGCGATGTCTTGTTGCATGGCGTTGTACTGTGCCAGCAGCACATCAGGATCATGGATTTCTTGTTCTCCGACATGCGGATTCTTGCAATCGAGGTTGTAATTGCGTGCCTTGATGTCTTCTAGACTGACCTTCCACGCACATTCATTTTCAACGCGCTTTTTGAATCCGTTCTCTTCCTTGCCCCACCATGCAGCCTCCACATCAAACTCTTCGAGTTTCATCGGCTTGGTTTTGTTGTATGCCTTTACACCCGTTGGCAATTGATGTTCATAAAACCAGATGTGCTGGGTCGGCGTGCCTTTGGTAAAGAAGAGCAGATTGGTCTTGATGCTTGTGTAAGGCGCAAACACGCTATTGGGTAAGCGCACGATGGTGTGCAGGTTGCATTCTTCCAGCAATTTTTCTTTGATGCGCGTCTTGATGCCTTCGCCGAACAGAAACCCATCCGGTAAAACCAGCGCAGCTCGCCCACCGGCCTTGAGCAACTGCATAATCAGCACCAGAAACAAATCCGCTGTTTCACGGGTGCGGAAGGTGGCAGGGAAGTTGGTTTCAATACCGTCTTCTTCCATACCGCCGAAGGGTGGGTTGGTGACGACGACATCTACGCGCTCTTTCGGCCCCCAGCTAATCAGCGGCCGCGCCAGTGTGTTGTCGTGGCGGATATTGAACGGCACATCAATGCCATGCAGGATCATGTTGGTAGTACACAGCAAATGCGGCATCGGCTTTTTCTCGATACCGAAAATGTTGGCCTGCAGTTGCACTTCATCCTCAACTGTTTTCACATCCTGTTTACGGATGTGCTCAATCGAGCAAGAAAGGAAGCCGCCGGTGCCGCAGGCTGGATCCAGTACCTTTTCACCGAGACGCGGATTGGCCATGCGCACCATGAATTCGGTCACGGCACGCGGTGTGTAAAACTCACCCGCGTTGCCAGCAGCTTGGAGGTCGCGCAACAACTGCTCGTACATATCGCCGAACAAGTGACGTTCTTGTGCCTTGTTGAAATCCACACCTTCCTGAATCTTGTTGATGACCTGACGGATCAACTGACCAGACTTCATGTAGTTGTAGGCATCCTCGAATACCGAACGGATCACATACGCGCGCTGGTCACCGCCCTTGGCTTGAAGTGACTGCAAGGCTGGGAATAGTTCATTGTCGATAAACTGCTTCAGCTCCTCGCCTGTCATGCCTTCGGCATTGGCTGCCCACACGCGCCAGCGGTATTTCTCTGGCAAGGGAGACTTGTAGTTGTCTTGCAACAACTCCCACTCGCTTTCGCGATCGTCGAAGATTTTGAGGAACAGCATCCACACCAATTGGCTCAGGCGCTGGGCATCGCCATCGACGCCTACGTCTTTACGCATGATGTCTTGGATAGATTTAATCGTGGAGGAGATGCTCATATCTGACCTTCTTATTGGTATGCCTTAATTAGGCGTAGAGGTTATGTTCTAATTCTTGCAGCGCAGCAATGTAGGCAGGTTTGCCGCCAAATGCTGCGACTAGCTCACTGGCGGTGCCCATATCTTTGAATGGGTCGAGCGTGAGTATTTTCATGTCCTCGATGTTCTCGATGCCGGTGTCAGCATATTTCTCCAGCAAACTCTCAAGCACCTTGCGAGCCTGCTCACCATACTTGGTAAAGTAGTTTCGCTTCTTCACTTGTTCGGCACGTTCGCGCCGAGTACGTGGCGGCTGGTCAAAGGCGACGTGGCAGATCAGATCGAAGGCATCGAAACCTTTGCCTACTTCCTCGGCCAGTGGCTCCAGCAGTACGCCATGTGCTTCCAGTTCCTTCAGGATGGCAGCTTTGCGCTCTGCTTTAGTCCAACGAAGCAAGAACTCATCGAGCGAGGAATAATCTTTGCGCACTGCTTGGCGGGTGTAGTCCTTTAGCGACTCGGTAATCAGTTTTCCGTCTGGTCCGTAGTATTGGACACGTTCTGAAACGATATATACGGTGACGTCGCCGATGACGTATTTCACACGCCCAGTTCCGCCTTCGCCACCATTAAAGCCGCCTTCACCGGGTCCTGCGGTCGTAAACCCTGTACCTGTTTCGCTAGGCGGAATTGGATTGCCGTTGTCATCGATGTCGATTGGTGGCTCGGGCGGTACTGGCGGGTCGCCGGCTTTGGGTTCATAAATGACGATAGGTGGTCCGTCAAAGGCCTCGTCCGCAAAGAGCTCGGTCGCCTTCTTGAAATCCATGATGGTGAACCAATATTTACCATAATCCTCATTGATACGGGTGCCGCGCCCGATGATTTGCTTGAACTCGGTCATGGATTTGATGTGCTGATCCAGCACCACCAGCTTGCAGGTTTGCGCATCGACCCCCGTTGTCATCAGCTTAGAGGTGGTGGCGATCACTGGATAACGCTCTTCCGGATTGATGAAGTTGTCTAGTTCAGCCTTACCTTCATTCTCATCGCCAGTAATGCGCATCACATATTTACGATTTTCCTTCACGCGCTCTGGATTCAGGTTCACCAATGCTTGGCGCATTCGTTCGGCGTGGTCGATGTCATCGCAGAAAACGATGGTTTTGGCGTAGGGATCAGTCGCTACTAGGAACTCAGTGATTTTTTGGGCGACCAGCTCGGTGCGTTTTTCAAGCACCAGTGTACGATCCATATCAATCTGGTTGTACACACGGTCTTCGATCAAATTCCCGTTCTTATCGGTTTGGCCTTTGCTGGGGCGCCAGCCTTGAACGTCTTTGTCGATATCAATACGCACGACTTTGTAGGGGGCCAGGAAGCCGTCCTCGATTCCTTGCTTCAGTGTGTAACTGTAGACTGGCTCGCCGAAGTAATGAATGCTGGAAACATCTTTGGTTTCCTTGGGGGTGGCAGTTAAGCCCACATGCGTAGCCGAAGAGAAATACGCCAGAATCTCACGCCAGGCGGAATCTTCCGCAGCACTGCCACGATGGCATTCGTCGATTACAACCAAGTCAAAGAAATCCGGCGAGAACTGCTTGTAGATATTTTTCTCTTCTTCGTTGCCTGTGACAGCCTGATACAAGGATAAATATATCTCATAGCTCTTGTCGATCTGGCGCTTGCTGATCTTGGTCATGGCTGCGCCAAACGGTTTGAAGTCGTTGTTTTTGGTTTGATCGACCAATATGTTTCGGTCTGCCAAGAACAGAATGCGTTTCTTGGTTCCAGACTTCCATAGTCGCCAGATGATCTGGAAAGCCGTATAGGTCTTGCCCGTACCGGTGGCCATTACCAACAAAATACGCTGCTGACCTTTGGCTACGGCCTCAACAGTGTTGTTGATCGCATTGGATTGATAGTAGCGAGGAGCACGCTCTGTCCCGTCATCGTAGTAGGGCATCTCCACGGTATTGCGCGCTTCGGTCGCTTCTATTCCCTTCCACTGGCAATAGCGCTGCCATAACAGGGCTGGTGAGGGAAAATCACTCAGCGAAATCTCCTGTTCCGTTTTGTCGGCCAGACCTGTGCAGTCATGAAATAGAAAGGCATCTCCATTGGAACTGAACACAAAGGGCACCCCAAGGGTTTCGGCATAGTTGAGCGCCTGTTGCATACCGGCACCAACACTATGCTTGTTGTCCTTGGCCTCGATAACAGCGAGTGGGATATTTGATTTGTAGTAGAGGATGTAATCGGCGCGTTTCTGTTCGCCGCGTGTATGCAACTTGCCACGCACGATGATGCGCCCTTTGGTGAAACTTACTTCTTCGCGTATCTGGCTGTGCAAATCCCACCCCGCGCCGACAACCGCTGGAGTAATGTATTTGCTACAGATATCTCGTTCGGACAGCTGATGCTTTTCCAAAAGAAGGCCCCTTATTCTTATTTGGGCGATATTAACCCGCAAAGCTCATTGAGCATATATGCCGATTGGCCTATATACATTCAAATTCAGGAATCTCTGCCAGACAATCCTCTTTCTGATCAACAACTCCTTCGTTCTGCCCTACGGATCCTGCATCCTTTATAGCTCTCAACAGCTTGTCGATATCGCACTTAAGTAACTTTTCAATATCCACCTGTTGCACTCCATTGGATGCACAAGCCACCTCGATGGGCATCCCAAGACGGATCTCAGCAATCGCTTCGCCCATTGCGGCCATGTCGGGATTTCGCAGCGCTGGCCAACCTGCCGCCTTGAGCATTTTTTTTGTATGCGTTAAATCCGTCCCTACCGTTTCAGATATTTTTTTATAACTACACCGAAGCTCCACATATAGCTTGCAAAGCTCATCACTGCTCCAGTAACCCCTCTCGTACCGTCGTTTGGATTTTCTGGCATTGGGAAGATTATCTGTGCTGCTAAACCAATAGTCGATAGCATCTTTTGATGATTCAAACAATGAAGCCAAGCCAAGCACGTAAACGGGGTTAGCAACCGGCCTAGAGGCGATGCTATCTATTGCATGGAAATACTCACCCTGGGCCCTGCTATTTAATGAAGGGTAATGGCTATGAAGCCAAGCGGCGGGGACTTGATCTAATAGTCGATCCGTCAAGGTTGGACGTTGCCCATTTTTTCCAACACGGATGTCATCCCCCCGCAGTAATTCCGCCATCCGATATATGGCATGAATGGATGAAAGTGGTTTATTTGAATTCAGGATGGTGAAAATAATATCAGCGTATCGCTGAATGACAGGGTTCGAATGGATTGCCTCGAATTCATCCTCCGCGAATTCATATGACGACTCCAATTCTATTGAGGGCATGTCATCAAATCCGTTCTTCGCATTCGCACTTATTGCTAGTTGCGTTTCATGTACCGCGCACCAGCACACTCCTGGCAACTGATGTGATCGATGCCATATTGCATAACCTCGCGAGTTAACCTCTTCTGATACACATTTCATACAGAATCGAGCGCCGATTCGCTCCCAACAGCGGATGGCATGCGTGACACTCATATTTGCTTGTGCACACTTCCCGTACTTGGCAGACTTTTCTGCTGGAGGAACCATTTGGAATAAAGGAAGGAGACTGTGTGATTGCGCAAAAATGGAAAATGGCATGTCTGCTGCCATGGCCAGTGCAGAAGCCTCGGATCTGTCGACCAATTCAGAATCCTGTGGGAAGAAATTGGCTAGTAATGCCGATATAACCTTGTTGGGGTGGATGTGGCAGTTAAGGCTCTTGAGTCGCCCGCTGTATCCGCGACTGAATTCATCAGGCAAAATTTTGGATGTCCGGATCACTACTTTCCTTTCTTCAATTCGCGGCGCGCATCGTCATCAATGACTTCCCCAAGACCGCCTTTCAGCAGCCGCAATCATTTTCCGACAATCCCACTCGGATTATTAATAAGTGCAATAGAATCTTATTTATATTCATAGTGTTGCAAAATTTTTTACTTGACGCCACAAAATTTTTGTCTTTAAGATGAATAAGAGAAATCCACACAAGGAATAAGCAGACGTGGGAGCAGGATGCGTAAAGAAGAAAAGGAAACAGGCGGGATGCTTTGGCAGCTGCCTGGTGAACATTCGTAACAGTCGAAATTTGTCTCAGAAAGCGCTGGCTATCCTTGCGGGGATGGACCAATCGTATTTGGCAGGCCTTGAAACTGGCAGGCGAGCACCACCGAAAGAAAAACAAATTATCAGATTGATTGAGGCGCTACACGCATCGCCTGAAGAAGCGCAGGAGCTCCGCGATGCTCACACATTCACAAAATTGCTGGATGTCGCGATGGCTCCATGCCCCGAACGCAACCAAGTTCTGGCAGCTCTCTCGGGACATCTACTTCATCTTTCTGTTGAAGAAATTAAAGAGATTGAGATTCTTGCATCCAAGATGAATCGCTTGGGATCCAATACGAATCACCGAAAGGAACTTATGACGTAGAAAAAGAAAAACCGACCACCGCAAGGTGAATCGGTCTTCCCGCCTCCGGAGAGGGCTTTCTGCTGCTTGGACACCATCAGTTTCCCTCCACCCCGGTTGGCAGTCAAGAGCAATTTATTGACTCAGGGGAGTCCATTCGCCTGAACAAAGCAAACACAGGCATCTCTGTACAAGGAGTGGAGACATGGGAGCACGAAAAGGAATCAGTCTGGCGCGACTGAAAAAGATTAGTGCGCGGCAGGAAAATGCCGAATGGAACGGCAACTATGTACCTTCAATCCTCGCCACACCACAGGAAGCCCCATCGATTTCACATGCCTTTGTGCTGACACCAGAAAAACTCAATGGCCGAGAAACTCATCTTCTTTCAACACCAGAAAGGAATGCGTGTCTGCTCGGCCTGTACCATCCACAAGTCGTCGGGCTTCAAGAACAGCGCATGCTGTCGCCCGGTCCGTGCGAGCATCCTTTGTGGACTTTTCCTGGAATAGACAGGACGCCCCTCCCTCCCATCAAAGGAATCATTGATGTGGCAGACAGGTTGGGCTATCTGGATACCCTACCGAGACTGAAAGTCGATCATCCCAATCCTGACCAACCACCCAAAACCGTCATATTTCCATTGATAGGGGACCTCTTGTGGGCGGTGCAACCTTCCGCAGGAAATATCCATTGCGTGAACTGGACCATCAAAAGCTCGGAGGCGGATTTCAAACGCCCAATTTCTGCACCTCATGGTTTAACGGTAAGCGAAAAGCGATCCCGATCATTACTGGCAAGACATGAAGTTGAGGAAATTTTCTATAAAGATAGTGGCATCCGCACGATTCGAGTCTCGGATGAAGCCATCGATCGCCATGTCTCCGCCAATCTTAGGCAGTTGTTTTTGCATCATCGTCAGCCGCTTGGACTGACTGCAGCGCAAAAGGAAGAAATACTGAGAAAGTATCAGGTCGCACTGCAGTGCGGCCTCCCTCCCGTTGATGTCATTCTTCAACTAACCGAGCGCGGTCGCTATTCAGTCTACCAAGCTCGAACATCACTTTTCCAGGCAATCTGGAATAGAGAACTGAGGGTTGATCTGTTCAGCCCGATCTTGACCAACCGTCCGCTCAAGCCTGAGTCTCGGGACGTTGTCGAAGTATATGCCGACTGGTTCACTGCCTAACTGATATGCACATCGGCATTCAAATCGAGGCCCCAGAGGGGTGGAAACACATGGTGAAGGGAACTACCTACCATTTCCTAAAAAGTGACGCGAAGAAAGGAATCGTATTGCTGGTTCGTTTTGATGGAGGGACCAGTAACAAACAGCCCAAAGCCCATCTTCTGGTTCTCAACAGGAATCAATTCGAAGCTGGAATCGAAAGCAACCAGATAATCATCTGCGAAAAACAGTCATTGCTCCCCCCGTGGCTTGAATCACTCGAGGGTGTTGATCTGTCTCGACTAGATGAACTTCGGCCCAAAGCAAAGAAGCTCCACAGAGAACGTGTGGAAGAACGATTCCAGATCATTTCCTCGACCCTTCGAGATTTCGATCAAATTCTGGATGCCGATGACCCAAAATCCGCGCTCAATCTTCGGGCCAGAACATGCTCACCGCAGCAAAACGAAAGTCGATTCAGGCTTTGGGTACTTACTTACCTTTGCTTCGGTCGTGATGTTTGGGTACTCCTTCCCCAATTCCACAACATCGGACACTGGGATCGGGCGAAGTTCCCTGAGAAAAAGTTCGGTGCCCCATCGATTAAATACGGAAAAAACTACGGATTTCCCTGCAATCCAGAAATGGCAAAGAAATGCGTATCGAGCTTTCAAAAGATCGCAAAGCTCGGAAAAAAAATGTCCGAAATATATCCAGAGGCGATTATTAGATTTTTCAACTGTCGCATAGTCACTGATGCGTCGTCCGGGATGAAATGCTATGAATCCAAAAATGGAGAGCCATTTCCATCCTATTGGCAATTCGCATACTCCGTCAAGAAAGAGCTCGGCGTCGAGCAGGTACAGAAAACGCTGTATGGACAAGCACGCCACAGGACACGCCTTGCTGCATCCAAAGGCTCTTTCTCTGAAGAGATTTCGAACTTGATGGAGCGGGTCGAAGCGGATGGGTACTACATCCAAGAGCGTCCAAAGGGCTATCTTGAAGGGTCTTCTCTCCCCCCATTGTGCGCCGTCACAGCACGAGATGTTCTGAGTGGTTTGAAACTTGGAATTGGCTTTGCTTTAGGGAAAGAAACTGGAGAGGCATACCGGATGATGTTGTTCAGCATGGCTGTCCCGAAAGACTTCTTCTGCAGCTTGTTTGGAATAAAGATTGAGGCTGGAGAATGGCCCAATGTTGGATTGCCTGGTCACCTCACTATTGACCGCGGACCCGGTGCCAGAAAAGACCTGATTGAAGAGTTGGAAAAGAAATTTCCAATAAAGGACATGGCACCTTCTTGGTCTGGCCAATCGAAAGCGACGATTGAATCCTCCCACCCAAGAGACTTCAAATTAGAAGGTCAGCCAACTTTTGTTCAAAGTGACTTCACGCCAATCGAACTCATGAAGAAAGAGATCTACAAATTAATTCTCTATAACAACGCAGCAAATATGGAAGGTCGATTCGAGCCCTGCAGCGAACTGGCTTATGTAGAACCATCCCCGTTGGGACTCTGGAATCATTACAACAAACTCTTCAGAAATGATGCTATTCCATTCAGCATATCTGACGCTGTTCGAACATTCCTGACGCCTGTTGATTTTTCCCTAAAAAGCGATGGGGTGTGGCTTGACCAGCGGCGCTTTGACTCCGAAGGGCTTCGCGATAGCGGACTCTTGGACAAGGTTTCTCGCTCAGGGAAAGAAGGCGCCAAGATTAGTGGATTCATGTTGGATATGTGCCTTCGGCATGTCTGGATTGAACATGAAGGGAAACTGCTTCTGCTTGAAGCCACAGTTACTCGCAGCGCGGGAGAAGACACTATCTATTCATCACTCGCCGAACTCAAGCAGTGGAAGGAATCACGACCGGAAATACAGTCTGCATTTAGGGTTCACAAACAATCTACTACTTCAGAAATCATGTCGCGCTTTGAAGAGAACACGGGAAAACAATGGGACTCCACAACTCGTCGGGCTGGCAAGCCAAAGCGTGACGCCTCATCTCGTCAAGAAGAAGCTGAAGTTCGACAATCCACATCCAAACGAAAGGCCGCATGATGAAACTATCTGACAATCCCTGGGTATCACGTTATGCGCCTCTTCTTGATCGTCAGATCATCAAGGAACGCGCCACTGTTGTGGTTCCAGACATTCGAGGGCTCCGTACTATGTCTACTGAGCTCGCGTGCAAAAAAGTTGAGAATGCCTTGGAAACCGTCTTCTACCCGACTAACCAGTGCATCGACATCCTGCATCGCTTCGCAGATGCTGCATTTGCACACTGCGCAACCACTTATCCTGACAGTCATGCATTCCTACGGGGAATTTATTCGGAGAAATCCCCCCTATCTAACTTCGAGGTTCCGATTCTTCTAACAGGGCTGGCTGGAACTGGAAAGTCACAACTCATGAAGGCGTTCCAGCGAATCCAGGCGGCTGAGAAGTCTGTTTGCATTGACACAAATCACGCTCCTTTTGATCTGAAAGGGCCATGGAATATTACCGTGGATGCGCGCAACTCTCTAAAGGCCATGCTGAGTACGCTGGCGTCATCTGAAGGGATGACCAAAGACCTGATTGAGAGATGCAGAAAAATCGCATTCCGTGATGGAATTGCATTACTGCATGCCGATGAGTTTCAGTTCGCGACCTCTAGCGAGAAAGCAAATGCATTGGTCACCCAGATGTTGTTGTCACTCGGATTGATCGGCCTGCCGTGGGTCTACAACGCCAATTACAGCCTTGTTCGTCGAATCATGAAACGTCCCGAGGAAGATCTTCAACGCCTTGCTTCGAATTATATTGTTCTATTGCCAGAGGCACCTGGAAGTGATGACTGGATAAATACGTTAAAAGCCCAGCGGGCTGTCGCTACCGAGCTCCTGACATTCGACCCCAAAAACGATGCGTCTGATCTGCACATTTATACTGCAGGTCGTAAAAGAGCGATGAAGCAATTGATCGTTCAGACGATAAGAAGAGTACACCCTACAGGTGGAACTATAGATATTAAGGCTCTTAAACGCACGTACCTTTCGACTGATTATGCCGCCTACAGAAATGAGTCTGAAATCATTCTCTCGCAGACCATTCAAAACAAGCCCGACTCTGAAAGGCCTGATCTTTGGTGTCCGCTACCCATTCCTAAAGGACTGGCCGTCACTTTTACAGAGTTCGCAACTGAGCAGAGAAATGAGCGACTCGCAGACGCAGAATTGAAAGCATCCCTAAACAAAGATGAGCGTGACGGATTGAATGCTTTATTGAAAACTACGTCCAAGGCCAATAAGTCAGCAGGCAAAGTAGTTCCGATCCGTAGGAATGCACCGCCGACAGCGGATGAATTGAAACAGAACGCCAATTGGATCAAGGATCAATTCTGATTGTCGCGACTGAAATAGTCGAGCTATACAAGCCATGGTCTATCAGTTTCAGCTCTTCGAGTCTGACAATTTGCATTTACCTAGCCCTATCGAAGGTGAGTCACTCTATAGCTGGTGCATTAGATTTCACAGGCTCAGCACAAACACAAAGGCAAAGCAGACGATCAGACAACTTTTTGGCCATGCGACCACAGGGGCGAGACACGACTTCCCGACTCGACTGGGCCACTTTTCTACTACCACGCAATTCCTTTTGGGGACCATTGAGGAACTGATCTATGAACGAACTGTGTTTTCAATATTCGCACCATTTCTAACTCAAGACGCTGTCGATGACGTAATTAGGAATATGAGAGATGGACAATATTCACGCATTGCATATCGAATAGGACTAAGAGGCATTCCGACATTTACAGTAGCCCCTTTAAAAGCCTGCGCTATCTGCATAAACGAGGACAGAGTGCTACATGGTTCAACATACTGGCATATCGAGCACCAGTTCCCAACAAGTCTTACATGTACGAAACATGGATCCTCGCTATTAGTGGCAACGCAAATTTTCCACGCTGAAATTCAACATTGGAATTTGCCTTCTGATATTCCTCTGAGTGGTTGGATGAATTATCGAAAACCTGATGCAAGGGAAATAATCTTGCTAAACAAGTTGAGTGAATGGAGCCTATGGGTATCCAGGATTGCAGACCGAAATTTTGAAGAAGGCGTTCTGCGCAGAACCTACCTACTTCGAGCAAAGTCCATGGGATGGACTCACTCTGATGGAAAAATTGATTTTGAGAGAATCAGAGTGGCCTTTCGCAAGAAATACGCGAACCTGGAGCCTGTGCCAGGTTTCTCGTTCGTGAAAGACACCTGGTTTGCGCATGGAGGATTTCTAGGTGAGATATTGCTGAGCATTGGCAACAACAAGCATCCTCTCAGGAATCTTCTGGTGATGGACTTTCTATTCGACTCCCACCAAACATTTCTCTCTGAGTACGATCGAGTATGCGATGCACTGGCACAAGACAAGTTGGGAAACCTTTGGTCCGATCTCGTCGATTCCACCAGTTTGCTCAAAATGCTTGTCTCCGATGCAGGGTTCACCGTAAACACAGCGGCACAGAAGCTGCATATTCCAGTACAGAGTGCGATTCGAAGGCTTAGACGGGATGGCGTAGCATTTCAACAAAACCGCCGTATAGCTCTTCCGACTGAAGAGGCAATGACTTCATTCTTACTTGATGGCGACAGCCTTGACGAAATCGCATTGAAACTGCAGATCAAGAAGCATCAGATTATTAGCTACTTAACGAAACACCCAGATCTGCAAATTTCCTGGCGCCAGGCAGTCCAGAAAAAAGAAATTGAAAAGCATCGATCTATGTTTCTTCAGTTCTTATCAGACAATCCGAACATTCAGGAAAGAAATGTTCGCAGAACCCCAGAGAGTGGCTTCCGGTGGCTGAAGGAGAACGATATAGATTGGTTACATGGCCACCTACCTGGAATTTGGAACCAGAGATAGGAGCAGGAAATTTATACCGTTAGAAAACGGTCAGGAGTTCGGCCTTATGGAAAGCTTTGCATAAGGCCGATTATGCAAAGTCGTTGATTATGTAAAGTAGCATATCGGAACACGCGCCAAGAGCTGCTTTACAGCGCACGGCGCGAATTTCGAGCTTTGCATAATCAAAGCGACTTGAGGAAGTTGATCAGCGA
>Ga0210044_10004515_pt1 | contig 19390 bp, 20 predicted proteins | sample CryGey13umfilter_2_FD_183959 | JGI IMG/M metagenome (GOLD analysis project Ga0210044, IMG submission 183959) | Groundwater microbial communities from aquifer in Utah, USA - Crystal Geyser 4/9/14 3 um filter (SPAdes) (version 2) | ecosystem: Environmental > Aquatic > Deep subsurface >... | reverse complement strand
AAGATATTCTTGAAAAAATCCTTCGTGAAATTCGTTCAAAAGGCGTTTCAGTAATTATGCTTTCACAAGGAATTGACGAGTTTAACCAATCCAATTTTGATTTTTCAAGTATGTGCGAAATGTCATTCTTGTTGGATATTAAAGATAAAACAAACACAAAAGCCATTAATAAATTTCTTGGACTTAGCGACAAAGATGGAATCAAAGCAGCTAGAAGCCTTGAAAAAATTCAAAAAGGTCAAGCTATTTCCAATATCAAGGAATTTACAAAAGGCGAGTTGTTTGAATTGAAACAATTTTATGCTAGTTAAAGTATCAAAATATGAAGATAGAACCTAAAAGAATTAAAATAGAAGATTTGATTTTGGACAAAGAAAATCCAAGATTACCAAAATCAATGTCTAATAAGTCAGAAGTAGAAATTATTAGCTATTTTCTATCTGATGCTTCTTTATTAGAATTAATGTTAGCTATTGGAATAAACAACTTTTTTGAAGGGGAACAACTTTTAGTTGTTGAAGAAAATGGAAAATATATCGTTATTGAAGGGAATAGAAGGCTGTCAGCTGTAAAATTATTACACAATCCAGAATTAGCAAAAATTTTAAAAGGTAAAGTACAGCAAGTAATTGCTGAATCAAAGTATTTTCCACCAGAAATACCTTGTTTGGTTTTTCCAAGTAAAGATGATATTTTAAAATATTTGGGATATAGACATATAACAGGTATTAAACCTTGGAAATTACTTGAAAAGGCGAGGTACATAAATAAATTAAAAGCAGATTATTTTAACGAATTAGATATTCAATCGGCAAGTCGAGAAATTGCCAAAATGATTGGTAGTAGAATGGATTACGTAAGACGAATTCTTGTAGGTTTTGAAATATATACTGTTATTGATAATAATGATTTTTATAAAATAAAAGGATTGAATGATGTTGAGTTTCATTTTAACTATATTGCTGATAGCTTAAGTAAAACTCATATTTCTGAATTTTTAGGTGTTTCTATTGATGAAGAAAATCCAATTGAACATCTAAATTTTCAAAATATCAAAGAATGGACTAATTGGCTTTTTAATAAAGAGTTGCCAAATAAAATAATTGGAGATAGCGAGCATTTAAATAAGCTTAACAATGTTTTAAAATTTGAACAAGCATTAAATGCTTTCAGGCAAGGAATACAAATTGACAAAGCATTAGAGCTCACTGATAATTATAATGAAAGAATTGAGAGTTCAATAAAACAAGCAATTAGCTATCTTGAAGACGCTGATAGTGTTTCTCATAAAGTTACATTCTTCTATAGCAATGTTTTAGACGATTTAAAAGACATTAATAAGTTACTTCAAAAAATAAAATTAGCAAAAGATAATTTTGAATCTCAAACTTTTGAAAATGGAATTTAACGATAAACTTAACAAGCTTTTCTCTCGATTAAAAGTTGGAGCATTAACAGAAACAAAGTCGCACTATCATATCTATGCTGACTACATTGAACTTGTGGCTTTAGTATATAATGATTATGTTTCTAAGGGTGAGGTTCTTGATAGACTTAATGATAATGGTATCGTATTTGAAGTTGAAGATAAATCTATTGATGGTAAAATAGGTAGTCTTGCTCCTGAGATTGATGATAAAGGTAGAGGCTATATAGATTTATCCTTTGAGGTGTTAAAAGATCGACTAATGTTGTTTGATGCTAAGTATCCTTTTATTTTGGATGAAAACGGTTTAAAAATTAAAGATCACATAGATGCTTTTCATAAGCAATATCTGTTTTTACTAATATGTTCTTCATTAAATTTCTTTAAAGAAGTTCAAGATGTTTTAACAAGTGAATTTGAAGTGATATCAGAAAAGGTTTTAAAAAATTATCTTCCTAAAAACGCAACAGTTTTACCATTTGGAAACAATACAGTATTTTCAGGAAGTGCACGTGATAAAATTAGAGAACTAGGTAATTTATTAAATATACATCCATCAGATATTAAGGAAAGGGATATTGAGCAAATACCTGCTCAAAGTTCCAAGGAAGAAGGTTTGGATTTAATAGGCTGGATTCCTTTTTCTGATAATATACCTAATCATTTAGTTGTTTTAGTGCAGTGCGGCTGTGGTAAACCTTGGTATGGAAAAAGGTTTGAAACAAGTAGATATGAAAACTTTTTTAGTTTTTACAGACAACCACCAATTCACTCTCTCTTTATTCCTTATTCATTATATAAAAATGATGGGATCTTTCATTTTTCTAAAAACATCATTACCCCTACATTACTGTTTGATAGATATAGATTAATGGAATATTTAGAAGATTATGGTTTAGATGAACTTGATTCAAAACACATTGTAAATAGATGTATTGAATTTGAAGAAGATATAGTTTGATTATTCAAAGTATTACAAATTTTCATACGTCAAAATCCTATAATACGTCAAGAAATATGAACGAAATAATTTGCCCCCATTGTAAAAAAGCATTTAAAGTTGACGAAGCAGGTTTTGCTGATATTCTTAAACAAGTTCGTGACCACCAATTTGAAGAAGAATTAAAAAATAGACTTGACTTAGCAGACAAGGAGAAAGAAAGTGCTGTAAAGTTGGCAGAAGCAACTATTAAAAATGCTTTGCAAGAACAACTTAACAAAAAAGACAAGGAATTAGCTGAATTAAAAGCTAAATCCGACACTGAACTAGCAAAAAAATTAGCACAAAAAGAGACGGAAATCGCTGAAATGAAATCCAAACTTCAAAATGCGGAAACGGAGAAAAAACTTGAAGTCTCAGAAGCCGTTAAAAAAATTGAAAAAGAACGAGACAACTTGGCTAATGAATTAAAAACAAAAGAACTAGAGAAGAATAACCTAGAAAATTCTTTAAAGCAACAATTTACAACTGAGTTACTAAATAAAGACGCAATAATAAAATATAAGGATGATGAGATTGCTCGTGTCAAAGATATGAAGCTAAAGCTATCAACAAAAATGTTGGGAGAAACTCTTGAGCAACATTGTGAAATTGAATTCAATAAACTTCGTGCTACCGCTTTTCAAAATGCTTATTTCGAAAAAGACAATGATTCGAGTGGCGGGACTAAAGGTGATTTTATTTACCGAGAAACAGATGGAGAAGGAAATGAAATCATTTCGATAATGTTTGAAATGAAAAACGAAAATGATGCAACCACAACTAAAAAGAGAAATGAAGATTTCTTTGCAAAACTTGACAAAGACCGAAAAGACAAAAACTGTGAATATGCTATTCTTGTGTCACTTTTGGAATTAGAAAACGAATTATATAACAGTGGAATTGTTGATGTCTCACATAGATTTGAAAAAATGTATGTTATACGACCTCAATATTTCATCCCAATAATTACTCTTCTTCGAAATGCTGCAATGAATTCATTAAAATACAAGCAAGAACTTAATTTAATAAGAAATCAAAATGTTGATATTACTAATTTTGAAGAAAAAATAAATACTTTCAAAGAAGGCTTTGCGAGAAATTATGAATTGGCAAGTCGTAAATTTAAAACCGCTATTGACGAGATAGATAAAACCATTGACCATTTGCAAAAAACAAAAGACGCATTATTATCCTCTGACAATAACCTACGTCTTGCAAACCAAAAAGCAGAGGATCTAACTATAAAGAAATTAACACACGGCAACCCGACAATGAAAGCCAAATTTGATGAATTAAATAAAGAATAGAAAAATCCAATGCTAAAGCCATACACATTGCCAAGCCGCACCAGCCAACGCAAAACCAAAGATTGGCAAAGAGTGTGTCTGTCCAACCGCACGACCAAAAAGACCAACAAACTAGCGGTCGAAAAAGAACACCGAAGCGGTAACATCACCTATACGCAAGAAGTGGTTTTGTTCTTCGTAGGATAGGAAAGTGTTAAATTTAATGTTCAGTTCTTCGTAGGAAGTTTTGGAGTAAAATCCCTGCCTGTGGGTAGCTGAGAACCATTAAACAATGAGTTATTTCTTTAAAAAAATCAGTGCCGTTTTTTTGAAAACATCTTCCATTGGTTCAAACTCAAAACACAAAGCATTCTTGATTTTAGCTGCGCTATAATAGGTTTTTTGTTGTGAAGCTATTGCAGTTTCTTTGTTAAATAAGGCGGGTTTATTGGTTATAAAACTTTTAATTGTATCTAAGCGCCAAACCAAGGCGCTAAGCCATTTGGTCACTTTAATAGTTGGTTTTTTTACATTTAAAGCGTCGGCAATTGTGTCAAAAACTTGTTTAAAATTCAAATTTTCACTCACCAAAATATAGCGTTCTAAACTCAAATTACTTTCCATTAAGGCAATCATCGCTTTTGCCACATCGTTTACCCCAACAAAACCGGTAACACCAAGGGTATAAAATTGAAATCCTTTGTAAATGTTCGTAAATAATTGTCCCGAACCCGATTCCCAAAAACCAGGTCCAATAATCACTCCGGGGTTTACAATAACAACTTCTAAACCTTCCTGCGAACCGCGCCAAACCTCTTGTTCTGCCCCATATTTTGTAATGGCATAGCATTTATTTTCGGAGCCACTCCATTCATTTTCTTCGGTAACATCGCCTGTTTTTGGTGCATCTTCTAGGGTGGCGATGGAGCTAACATAACAAAACTTTTTTATCTTAAAATCAAGACTCAGGTTAATCATATTTGCCGTTCCGGTGATGTTGGTTTTGCGCATTTGTTTATAATCATCGGGGTTAAAAGAAATGATAGCTGCACAATGGTAAACCAAATCAACCTCTGCAAAAGCAAGCGTTAATGCGGGTAAATCTTCAATGCGGGCTTCAATCCATTCAATTTTATTAAACAAACTTTCGGGTTTATCACTATAAAAAGAAAAAACAGCTTTTGTGCGGTTTATAGATGCTAAAGTTCTATAAATAGCACGAATTTTTTTGTGTTTTAACGCTAGTTGGTAAAGCAAGTGCGCGCCAACTAATCCTGTACCACCAGTAACTAATATCATAAAGCTAAAATAAAGAATTATCTCAATAAATAGGGCTATTTAACCTTTGATTTTTATCTTTGCGCAAATTGTAAAACCATGAACAATAATTTTGTAGAAGAACTACGCTGGCGCGGATTAATTCAAGATATCATTCCCGGAACTGAAGAACAATTAACCAAAGAGCCTACCAAGGCTTACATTGGTTTTGACCCAACGGGCGAATCCTTACACATTGGCAGTTTGGTACAAATCATTTTGTTGGTGCATTTTCAAAAATTTGGCCACACGCCCATTGCATTGGTTGGTGGCGCTACAGGCATGATTGGCGACCCGAGTGGAAAATCGGCAGAGCGCAATCTACTAGACGAAACAACCTTGCAAAAAAACCTTAATGGGATAAAAAAACAACTCGAAAAATTTCTAGATTTTAATGCCAATAGTCCGAATGCCGCTAAAATGGTAAACAATTATGATTGGACTAAAAACATGACCTTAATTGATTTTGTTAGAGATATTGGCAAACATTTAACCGTGAATTACATGATGGCTAAAGATTCGGTTAAAAAGCGCTTAACAGATGAGTCAGGCGAAGGCATGTCGTTTACCGAATTTACTTACCAATTGTTTCAAGGATTTGATTTTTTACACCTATATCAAGCCGAAAATTGCAAAATGCAAATGGGCGGTTCAGACCAATGGGGAAACATAACTACCGGTACCGAACTCATTCGCCGCAAATTAGGCGGTAAAGCTTTTGCGTTGACCTGCCCTTTAATTACAAAAGCCGATGGTACAAAATTCGGCAAAACCGAAGGTGGTAATGTGTGGCTTGACCCAAAAAGAACTTCGCCCTATAAATTTTACCAATATTGGCTTAATGCCTCTGATGCCGATGCCGAAAACTACATTAAAATATTTACCTTTTTAAATAAGGAAACAATTGACAATTTAACTTTAGCACACCGCGCCGAACCTCATTTGCGCTTGTTGCAAAAACGCATTGCTCAAGAAGTAACCACTTTAGTTCACAACGAAGCTGACTACCAAAATGCGGTAAAAGCCTCGCTCATATTGTTTGGAAATTCAACCTCTGCCGATTTAAAAACCCTTGACGAACAAACCTTTTTAGATGTTTTTGAAGGTGTGCCGCAAGCCGAAATCGACCAAAGTCAAATCACACAAGGATTCGATGTGATTAGCGCCTTTACTACCAACGGATTTTTAGCCTCAAATAGCGAAGTGCGCCGTGCCTTAAAAGAAAATTCCCTATCGGTAAACAAAGAAAAAATTACCGAAGATTTTAAAATTGATAAAAACCAACTCATCAACAATAAATTCGTGTTGCTACAACGCGGCAAAAAAAACTATTTTGTGCTAAGGGTGGTTTAAAGTTTTTATCCCACCAACAAATTACAACCTCTAATATCGCTGTTATCAAAGCGTCCTAAAATTTCAAAGGTCCCATTTGTGTAGATTTTGCCTAAATCTTGGGTGGCAATAAAGGCGCACGAATTGAGGTTTGCTAAATCAATTACATTGATACCACCCGCTTGTCCTATTGGTAAAAAACTAAAGGCGTCTTCGGTATCGCGAATGCTAATTTTCATCCAAGGTGGGGTGTTAAAAAAGCCAGCTCCTTTTGAATACGCTTGACTCAGCAACTCGGTCATTCCGTATTCAGAATGAATTTTAGAAACGCCAAAACCCAAACAAAGTTGTTGGTGTAGCGCTGCTCTAATCAATTCTTTTCGCCTTCCTTTCATACCACCGGTTTCCATTATGATTGTATTTTTTAAATGAAAGTTGTGTTTTTCAATGAGGTCTAAAAGTGCAAACGAAACGCCAATTAGCATAACTTTTTCACCTTTTTGATCGAGTGCTATTAAGGTTTTGGCTAAATCATCCAAGTTGTTGAGATAAAATCCGCTTTTTGGTTTACGCGATTTTTTTATTAAATCGGCTACCATATAAATCAATGAAGAACCATTTCGCTCAAGATACGAAGGCAATAGCGCCAAAATGGTATAGTCGGTAATGTTGCCATAAAAATATTGAAACCCTTTTAAATAGCTGGTTTCATAGAGCGATAAATCACTTACAAAATGCTTGCTTTGTTGCATTCCCGTAGTTCCACTGCTTAAAAAAGTTTCTTGAATGGGTTTGTCAACCGATAAAATGCGATGGGTTTTAAAAAATTGAATGGGTAAAAAAGGAATGGCTTTTAGGCTTGAAACCTTTTGATAATCAAAATTTAAATAATTTAAAAAAGCGCGATAAACCGCATTATTTTCAGCTTGAAATTTAAATACCGCTAAAGCCGATAATTCAAATTCGGATGGGTTTTTTATTTTAAATAGCGAGGCTGAATTTATCATTTAAGCTTGATTTCAAGGCAAAAGTAAACCAATTTTTAGAAAAGTTTTTATGATTTTTGCAAGGGGAATAGAAAGGTGTTTTGTTAAATTAGGCTTATGATTGCTTTTTTAGCGGTTTAAATTGTTGTAATTTTGCCACTCTAAAAGTTATAGAAAATGAACGCCGAAAATTTAAAAATTGACATCAGCAAAGCCTTAAAAACATTGGGAATTAACGCCGAAAATGCGGGAAATTCAACCGGGCAAAATAGTTTTGGCTCCGGCAAAAGCATCGCCTCTTATTCGCCTGTTGACGGTGCTTTAATAGGCAAAGTGAGCACAGCCACTCAAAACGATTACAACAAGGTAAGTCAAACTGCTAGCGAAGCATTTAAAACTTTTAGGCAAATTCCCGCGCCAAAACGCGGCGAATTGGTGCGTCAGTTTGGCGAACAATTAAGAATATTAAAAAATCCCTTAGGGCAATTGGTGTCTTATGAAATGGGAAAATCACTTCAAGAAGGTTTAGGCGAGGTTCAAGAAATGATTGACATCTGTGATTTTGCCGTAGGTTTATCGCGACAATTACACGGATTAACGATGCATTCTGAGCGACCAAGTCACCGCATGTATGACCAATACCATCCACTTGGCGTTGTTGGTATTATATCGGCATTTAATTTTCCGGTGGCTGTTTGGGCATGGAATACGGCTCTAGCTTGGGTTTGTGGCGATGTTTGCATTTGGAAACCTTCAGAAAAAGCCCCTTTATGCGGAGTTGCTTGTCAAAATATTATTAAAAAAGTCTTAAAAGAAAACAATATGCCCGAAGGCGTTTCGTGCTTAATCAATGGCGATTTTAACATTGGCGCCATGATGACAAACGACAAAAACGTGGCTTTAATTTCGGCAACAGGTTCTATTAGGATGGGTAAAATTGTGGCACAAGCTGTAGCACAGCGTTTAGGTAGAAGCTTGTTGGAGTTGGGTGGCAATAATGCGATTATTGTAACGCCTAGTGCCGATTTAGAAATGACCATTGTAGGCGCATTGTTTGGTGCTGTTGGAACTGCCGGACAACGCTGTACCTCTACCAGACGTTTAATTATCCACGAAAGTGTTTACAATCAGGTGAAAGATAAATTAGTAAGCGCTTATGGGCAATTGCGCATTGGCAATCCGCTTGACGAAAATAATCATATCGGACCACTAATTGATAAAGAGGCCGTTGCAATTTACCTTTCAGCAATTGAAAAGGTAAAACAACAAGGGGGAACAATGCTCGTAGAAGGAAAGGTTTTACACGGAAAGGGCTATGAAAGTGGCTGTTATGTTTCGCCTTCAATTGCAGAGGTAGAAAACCATTACGAGGTGGTTCAAAATGAAACGTTTGCACCCCTACTATATTTAATAAAATATGCTGGCGAACTTAGCAACGCCATTGCGCTACAAAATGGTGTTGTTCAAGGTTTATCATCGGCTATTATGACTACCAACATGCGCGAATCGGAATTATTCCTATCGCAGGCGGGTTCCGATTGTGGCATTGCCAACGTAAATATCGGCACTTCAGGAGCCGAAATCGGGGGTGCTTTTGGGGGAGAAAAAGAAACCGGAGGTGGACGCGAATCAGGCTCCGATGCTTGGAAAGCCTATATGCGCCGTCAAACCAATACCATTAACTATTCAACCAGTTTGCCTTTAGCACAAGGCATTAAATTCGACTTTTAGTATTCAATAGAGCGCCGATTATTTGACGGTATTATATTTTTATTATATTTGACGGGTTTATAAAAATTTTATGGCATTTACAAGACTGCAATTTGCTTTTATAGGAGTCGTTTGTTTTTTAGCGATTAAAAGTAGCGCTCAAAATGCCGCTATTTGGATAGCACCAGATAAAGCCAAATCCTTGGTAAATCCAATAAAAGCGAGTGATTACGACTATTCTATAGAAGAAGGTAAATATCAATATACTTCAAATTGTGCATCCTGCCACGGCGAATTAGGTTTAGGTGATGGAGAAAAAGCCAAAAAGTTTAACCCACCACCAATAGATTTTACCTCAAAGCGCTTTCAATCTCAAACAGATGGCGAACTTTTTTGGAAGATAAACGAAGGTCGGGGTAAAATGCCAAAATATAAAAATGAATTTTCAGAAGACGACATTTGGTTTATGGTAAACTATATTAGAACCCTTACTAAAAAATAATTTTTTCAGGATGTAATGTTGTTTTTGGATTGCGACTAAGCTTTTCAATAATAATTTTATTCATGAAAAAATCAATCTTAATTGTTGTTATTTCGCTCGTGTTTATGAGCTTTAAACTCCTAGAACAAGAGCCTTGGAAAGCGCCAGAATCTGCAAAGGCACTTAAAAATCCGGTAACCGAAAAAAAATTAAAAGCATCTGCCAAAACAGGTGAAGCAACGTTTAACAAATTTTGTGTTGTTTGTCACGGTCCTAAAGGAATGGGTGACGGACCCGGTGGAAAAGCTTTAACGCCAAAACCTGCAAATTTAACTTCTGCACGCGTTCAAGCCCAGCAAGATGGCGAACTTTTTTGGAAAATAACAAATGGCAGAGGGCCTATGATTAAATGGGGCCCCATTATAAAAGAATCAGATCGTTGGGATTTGGTTAACTACATTAGAACACTTAAAAAATAACTTAAAACAACAAATCTTATGAAAATTAAATTATCAATTGCCTTATTAGTTTTAGCAGTGAGCTTTATTGGCTTAAGCGCTTTTAAATCACCTGCTAATGATTACAAACCCTTAGAAAAATACAATCTTGGCAACCCTTGGGACGGCTATAAATCTTGGTATAAAATAACCAAAGATGCCGCAAATACAGGAGACCCAACAGGGTTTTTATCAAATAAACACAGCGGGTCAAAAGCATTTAGAGAAATTTACATTAACAGTGTTGGTGAAGGCACGCAACAAGGACACGCCCCTTATAAATATGCCGAAGGAACCATTTTAGTTAAAGAAACTTTTAAAGACAAAGCTGCTTATGATAAAGGTGATAAATTTATCTTAACCGTGATGATTAAACAAAAAGAAGGCTCATCTCCAGAAACAGGCGATTGGGGTTTTGTTATGGGTGCTGGTGGTGCAATTAGTACCGGAACTTCTAAATGGGCTAAGTTTTGCAGCAATTGCCACGTTTATGCCGCAAGTAATGATTACGTGTTTATGAATGCAGATTTTATGGCTACCAAAAAATAAATTTTACTACTAACTATTAAAATTTAAAAAGGGTTCAGAAGTATTTCTGAACCCTTTTATGGTTAATGAGATTAACCAAATTAACTAACCAAACCTAACTTATCTTCAATTTTTTATTTCAAGTTTTATAAAACACGCTATTCTCAATATCTAAAACTTTAGTTTTTTATCGAATGCGTTAACAACATAAATCAACATCCGTGCCAAATTAAACTAACACAGGACCGTTGGCATTAAAAAATTGTTAATTTATTTAAGGATAATATTGATTATCAGTTTCAACCAGATTAGAAATTTTGACAAATAATTTTTTGCTATTTATAAAATAGGTTAAAACAGCTTCTTTATCGCTGAGGTGGTAAGGGTTTTGAAGGGCAACTAAAGGAATTTGCTTTTTTGTTTGAGGCGTTAATTCTATGTCAATTGGCGCTTTATAATCGGTAAAATATCCCATAAAAATTAGGGTATCTTTTTTAATGTGAGTTTCAACTTTTACCGCCTTGTTTTTAAAGTAAATTGAATCAGCTTTAAAGCCAATTGCGTTTGTATTTAGCACTTTTAAAACCACATTTGTACCCTTTACGCCAGGTTGCCCACCGCTCCAGCGATAGTAAGTTGACTCTAAAAATTTAAAGGGAAAATCGGCATGTACTTTTGTTGATTTGCAAGAAAAGAACAAGGCAAATCCCATTAGAAAAGGAACAAAATAGGTAGTTTTTAAATTTTTCATTAGTAAGCGCGTTTTTTATTGCCTTCATAAAAGTTTACAAAAGCATTATTGACAACTCTTATGCCACCTTTTGTGGGATAATTTCCCGTAAAATACCAGTCGCCTTTATTTTTAGGACAAGCGATGTGTAAGTTTTCAACGGTTTGATAAATCACTTCAATTTCGGCTTTTATGCTTTCTGATTTTAATTTTTCGGCTATTTTTTTTGAAATTTGAACATCCGTAAAGGGATTGTAGATTGCCTTTACAAAATTTTCAGTATTCAAAGGGGTATTTTTGGTTTTACAGTTTTGATAAACGGTTTCAACTATGTGATATTGATTGGTATCTTTTAGCAATTCTAAAGCCGCTTTAAAGGCGATAAAATCTTCTAAGCGCGCCATATCAATACCATAACAATCGGGATATCTAATTTGTGGCGCTGACGAAACTACCACTATTTTTTTTGGGTGAAGACGGTCTAGAATTTTAATAATGCTCTTTTTTAATGTGGTACCGCGAACAATACTGTCATCTATAATTACCAAATTATCGGTGGGTTTTACCACGCCATAGGTAACATCATAAACATGTTCTACCAATTCATCTCGGCTGTTATCATCTGCAATAAAAGTGCGCAAGGTAACGTCCTTTATGGCAATTTTTTCTACCCTTGGGCGCTCTGATAAGATGCTATTTAAATCATCAGCCGAAATGGTGCGTTTGCCTTTTAAAATTTGTTTTAACTTTTGTTGGTTTAAAAAATCTTCGGCGGCTTCGGTCATTCCATAAAAGGAAGTTTCGGCAGTATTGGGGATATAAGAAAAAACGGTATTTTTTAAATCATTTTCAATACTTTTTAAAACATCAGGAAAAATGAGTTTTCCGAGTTTTTTTCGCTCTTGATAAATTACGGCATCACTACCTCTTGAAAAGTAAATCCGTTCAAAGGAACAAGCTTGTTTTAATAGAGGTTCTTTAATTTTTTCAACGGTAACCAATCCGTCTTTTTTAATGATAATGGCGTGTGCGGGTTCTAGTTCAATAACCGATTCGAAAGGGACATTAAAGACGGTTTGAATTACGGGGCGCTCTGAAGCAACCACCACAATTTCATCATCTTTATAAAAATAGGCGGGTCTAATTCCCGAAGGATCTCTAAAAACAAAAGCATCGCCATGACCAATTAAACCGGCCATTGCATAACCGCCATCCCAATTTTTTGAAGAGCGTTCTAAAATGCGTTGAATGTTTAATTCTTTGCCAATAAGTGGTGAGGCTTCTTTTTTATTAACGCCTAAGTCTTTAAATTTAAGGTAAGTTTTAGCGACTTCATCATCTAAAAAGTGACCGATTTTTTCCATAACGGTAACGGTATCTGTTTCTTCTTTTGGATGTTGTCCTAGGTCGATAAGTTCTTGAAGCAACTCGTCGGAATTTGTCATGTTAAAATTGCCGGCAACAATGAGGTTTTTGTGCTTCCAATTGCTTTGTCTTAAAAAGGGATGAACACTTTCGATGCTGTTTTTGCCAAAAGTGCCATAACGCACGTGGCCTAAAAACAATTCCCCTAAATAAGGCAGGTTTAATTTTTGTAATTCAACATCATTCTCATATTCAGGATGTTCTTTCATGCCTTCATTTAGGCGTTCATTAATTTGCTGAAAAATATCCTGAATGGGTTGGGAGTTGTTTGAGCGAATTCGGCTAATATAGCGCGTTCCGGGAATGTCATTAAATTTAATACTAGCAAATCCGGCGCCATCTTGACCGCGGTTGTGTTGCTTTTCCATCATTAAATACATTTTATTGATGGCGTAAAAAGAAGTGCCGTATTTATCTTTATAAAATTGTAAAGGCTTTAGCAACCTAAGCATTGCTATTCCGCATTCATGTTTTATAGCATCGCTCATAATTATTTTATATTAGATAGTTGTTTTGTCATTTTATTGCAATTCAATATCAAATTGGGTAAGATTTTTAAATTGAGTGAGTCTTTGTTGAATTTCGCTTTGTGAGAGTGTTTCCATTTTTGTTGTGCCGAATTTTTCAACACAAAATGAGGCTAGATTAGAACCGTAAATAATGGCATTTTTCATGTTGCCAAAAGACAAATCCTCGGTTTTGGTCAAATAGCCTATAAAGCCTCCTGCAAAAGTGTCGCCTGCTCCCGTAGGATCAAAAACTTCTTCTAAAGGCAAGGCGGGTGCAAAAAACACATTGCCATTGTTAAAGAGCAAAGCGCCATGTTCACCTTTTTTAATCACCACATATTTTGGACCCATGGTGTGAATTTTATGCGCCGCTTTAACTAAAGAATACTCGCCACTGAGTTGGCGCGCTTCTTCGTCGTTAATGGTAATGACATCTACTTTTTTTATCACTTCCATCAATTCAGGTAAGGTGTTATTCATCCAAAAATTCATAGTATCTAAAACCACTAATTTTGGTCGTTTAGGCATTTGCTTAATAACGCCCATTTGAACGGCTGGATGTAAATTGCCGAGCATTAAAAACTCAGCATCAACAAAGGCTTGAGGCACTATTGGATTAAAATCGGCTAACACATTAAGTTCGGTTATTAAAGTGTCGCGCACATTTAAATCATTGTGGTATTTACCGCTCCAAAAAAAAGTTTTACCATTTTTTATAATCTCGATTCCCGAAATATCAATGCCATTTTTTTCAAGCATATTAAGATGACTTTTTGGAAAATCACCCCCAACCACCGAAACAATACCCGAATTTACGCCAAATTTTGAAGCCGAAAGGCTAATGTAAGTGGCTGCACCACCTAAAATTTTATCAGTTTTACCAAAAGGGGTTTCAATAGCATCAAAAGCTACGGTGCCGACAATTAAAAGTTTACTCATTATAATTTTGTTTCAGTGACTTTGTAGTTAACTTTGCAAAAATAACTTTTAAAAATGAGTATCAAAGTAATACAGCAAGAAATTATAGACGCGTTTTCAATGTTTGACGATTGGATGGAACGCTATGAATATTTGATTGAATTAGGAAAGTCACTAAACCTCATAAAGCCTGAATTTCAAACAGATGACAATTTAATAAAAGGTTGCCAGTCTAAAGTTTGGATTCACGCCGAATTAAAAAATGATAAAATAGTTTATACTGCTAACAGTGATGCCATTCTTACAAAAGGAATTATCGCTTTGTTATTACAAGTGTTTTCTGATAAAACACCGCAAGAAATCCTCGATGCCGACACTGTTTTTATTGATCAAATTGGACTAAAAGAACACTTGTCGCCAACGCGCGCAAACGGATTGGTATCTATGATCAAACAAATAAAATGGTACGCCTTAGCTTATCAAGCCAAAATAAAAAACTAATTGTTTATATTTGCCCTTATTTAGAACGCTTATAAACAATAGTGTTATGGAAACTACCGAAAAAAAAGATTTAGGAGCAAAAATTGTTGAGGTTTTAAAGACCATTTATGACCCAGAAATACCCGTTGATATTTATGAATTAGGTTTGATTTACGATGTTTTTGTAAATGAAAACAATGACATTAAAATTTTAATGACTTTAACATCACCTAATTGCCCTGTTGCTGAAACCTTGCCCGTTGAAGTTGAAGAGAAAATAAAAACCATAGAAGACGTAAACAATGCCGAGGTTGAAATCACTTTTGACCCTCCCTGGAGTCAAGATTTAATGAGCGAAGAAGCAAAACTGGAGTTAGGATTTCTTTAAACACACCCCTAAATTTATGGAATCTATCGTAAATAGAGTAGCAAAAAGCCCCTTAATAACCGTAAATTTAGAAGATTTTTATCCTAAAGGAAACCGTTTAGTTTTAGATATTACCCCTTGGTTGTGTGAAGGACTGATTCTTAAAGAAAAGGATTTTAGAGCTTTTGTAGCCCAACATCAGTGGAAACAATATGCCGATAGCTATGTGGCCATTACTTGTAGTGTCGATGCCATTATTCCGTCGTGGGCTTATTTATTAGTGAGTTCACATTTAGTAAATTATGCCAAAAAAATTGTGGTTGGAGATTTAAATTTACTTGAAACAGTCCTTTTTTCGGAGCTTATAAACACGCTTGATTTAACCAGTTATCAAAACAAGCCCGTTATTATAAAAGGTTGTGCTAAAAAACCGATTCCCAATAGCGCATTTAGCCTATTGGTGCAAAAATTGCAACCCTTGGTAAAAAGTTTAATGTATGGTGAGGCTTGCTCTAATGTTCCCCTTTTTAAAAAGGATTCACAAACATTTTAAACTTTAATGTAATTTTTTACTTTTGCTAACTTATAAAAAGCGAATGAAAAAATTGATTTTAATTGTGGCGTTAGCTTTGAATTTTAATTCAACTTTTGCACAAGAATCAATCATTGAGGTTAAAGAAGGCTGGTCTAAAAAAGGACATATTGTGTTTTTATTTAGCCAATTTGGATTTTCTCATTGGGTTACTGGAGGTGATAATAATGTGGCGGGTAATTTGGGTTTAGATTACGATTTTAACTTTGTAAAGAAAAATAATACCTGGGATACTAAAATTATTGCAGCTTATGGTTTAATAAAAAGTAAAAATGTTGATTTTGCAAAAAAGACTGATGACCGATTTGAGTTGAATTCGGTAATTGGTAAAAAGGCAAGTAAAAATTGGTACTACTCGGCTTTTGTCAATTTTCAAACGCAATTTACAAAAGGCTATATTTATAAAAAGAATTCCAATGGCAGGGAAATAAGAGAAGAACACACCGATTTTATGTCGCCAGCAGTGCTCACTTTTGGTCCCGGGATGCAATGGAAAAAGAGCAATGAATTAAAATTTAATATAGCTCCTGCAACATCTAAACTAACGATGGTTGACCCAAAATTTACACTGCCAAATAATGCCTATTTTGGTGTGGAAGCGGGCCGTAACAGCAAATATGAATTGGGTTTTAGTGCAGCCGGTTACGGCAAATTTGGTATTATGGAAAATGTAACGATGGAAACAATTTTAATTTTCTTTTCCGATTATTTAGAATCACCTCAAAATATTGACATAGATTATACGACCAATGTTACAATGAAAGTGAATACCCATTTATCTACAAAGTTTACGTTTCAAACAATTTACAACAACAATGCCTTTAAAGGATTTCAAATAAGAGAGTTATTTGGTTTTGGATTTAACTACAACTTCTAGTTATAACACTGATAAATATAAAGTTAAACTTCTTGTTCAAATTCTTGATACAAAAAATCATTATAAGGAAAACGGGTAATATGTATTTCTTTAACCGCTTCAAAAATGCTTTCTTTTAGAATTTCGAAATTTTCTTTTTCGAGTGCCGATATAAACAAACACTTACCATTTAACTTATTCATCCAAGTGTTTTGCCATTCTTTTAAAGTAAAATGTGCCTTAGTTTTTTGAGTCATTAAATCATCGTCATCAATTGTTTGCGGAAGATAAGCATCAATTTTATTAAAAACTAAAATAGTGGGTTTATCGGCACTTTTAATATCTGCCAAAATTTGATGAACAGAAGCAATGTGTGCTTCAAAATTTGGATGCGAAATATCTACAACGTGCAATAATAAATCAGCTTCGCGCACTTCATCTAAAGTTGATTTAAACGATTCAACCAATTGGGTTGGCAATTTTCTGATAAAGCCAACGGTATCGGTAACCAAAAACGGGATATTTTTAATCACCACTTTTCTAACGGTAGTATCAAGTGTGGCAAACAATTTGTTTTCGGCAAACACCTCGCTTTTGCTAAGCGCATTCATTAAAGTAGATTTTCCAACGTTGGTATAACCCACCAAGGCAACACGCACCATTTTTCCGCGATTTTTGCGTTGCACAGCCATTTGCTTATCAATAGTTTTTAGCTTCTCTTTAAGCAGGGCTATTTTATCGCGGATAATGCGTCGGTCGGTTTCTATTTCAGTTTCACCAGGTCCGCGCATTCCCATACCGCCTTTTTGTTTTTGTAAGTGTGTCCAAAGGCGCGTTAAGCGCGGCAACATATATTCACATTGGGCTTTTTCTACCTGAGTTCGGGCATAGGAAGTTTGAGCGCGTTGTGCAAAAATATCGAGAATTAAATTGGTGCGGTCAATCACTTTACATTCCAGGATTTTCTCAATATTTCTAAATTGAGCAGGACTCAATTCATCATCAAAAATAACTGTTTCTACTGCTTGTTCTTTAATATATTTTGAAATCTCCTCGAGTTTGCCAATTCCTAAGTAAGTTTTTGGATTTGGCAAGTCTAGTTTTTGAGTAAAGCGTTTTACCGCTTCACCACCGGCTGTTAAAGTTAAAAAAGCCAGCTCATTTAAAAATTCTTCGGACTGTTCTTCATTCTGATTTTGGGTAATCACACCCACTAATACCGCTTTTTCTATTGCTTTTACTTGTTTATCAATCATACTGCAAAGATATGCATTTAGTGATTTTGAGATGGAATAAAAATAAATTGGTAGTTTTAAAACAATGCTTTAACAATATCTTCAACTTTTGAAGCCCTTAAAACCGTAATGTTGAATTTAGTTTTGCTGAGTTTAGCAAATTTGGAAATCATAATGGCATCAAACCCTAGTTTTTCGGCTTCTATAATTCGCTGTTCAATGCGGTTAACCGGACGAATTTCGCCTGCCAAACCTACCTCGGCAGCAAAACAGTAATTTTGAGGAATGGCAACATCCTGATTTGATGATAAAATAGCCACAATTACCGCTAAGTCTATTGCCGGGTCATTCACGTTAAGGCCACCGGCGATATTTAAAAAAACATCTTTAGCGCCGAGTTTAAAACCCGCGCGTTTTTCGAGAACCGCCAACATCATGTGCAGACGCTTAATGTTATAGCCCGTTGATGAGCGTTGTGGCGTGCCATAAACAGCCGAACTCACCAAAGCCTGAACTTCAATCATAAAAGGGCGATGTCCCTCTAAAGTTGCCGCAATTACAGAGCCACTTAAAGCACTATCCTTTTCGGAGATTAACAGCTCTGACGGATTTGCCACTTCGCGTAAACCGTTTTGTTGCATTTCGTAAATGCCAAGTTCGGAAGTTGAGCCAAAGCGATTTTTTTGAGCGCGTAAAATGCGGTATAAATGATTCCGATCGCCTTCAAATTGCAAAACTACATCAACCATGTGTTCTAAAATTTTTGGACCGGCAATTATGCCTTCCTTAGTGATGTGGCCAATTAAGATAACGGGTGTATTGGTTTCTTTGCTAAATTTTATCAATTCGGCTGCGGTTTCTCTAATTTGCGTAACACTTCCAGGCAGGGCATCAACCACGCTGGTGTGTAGCGTTTGAATGGAATCAATTACCACAACTTCGGGTTGTAATTCTTCTATGACACTAAAAATTTGCTGGGTATTGGTTTCAGTTAAAATCAGGCATTCAGAATTCTTTCCGTCAAGGCGTTCGCCACGCATCTTTATTTGATTTTGACTTTCTTCGCCCGATACATAAAGTACTTTTTGAGTCAAGCCCAAAGCAACTTGTAGAATTAAAGTTGATTTGCCAATGCCAGGTTCGCCACCCAATAAAACCACAGCGCCTTTGACCAAGCCCCCTCCTAAAACGGTATCTAATTCCTTATTATTGGTGTTAATACGGTCTTCTTCGGTAAAAGTTATTTGGTTGAGCGCCAAAGCTTTTTGTGTGTGTTTTACAAATGAACCTTGTTTCCAACTGCGCTTTTCATCTGTTTGAACAACTTCTTCAATAATGGTATTCCATTCGCCACACGATGCGCATTGACCGAGCCATTTGGCGTGTTGAGCACCACAATTTTGACAAAAAAAAGTAGTTTTGGTTTTAGCCATGATAATTTTTAAATGTAAACAAAGATAAGCCATAAAAAAATCTTAACACAATTAGTTGGAATTTTTGTTAATGCGTTAGTTATTAATTCTAAACTTAGTTTATTTTTGTATCAAGGAGCTTTAGTTTTAATTAATTAGATTTGTAGGTATTAAAACACATGCTTTTGTATGAAATTGGCATCTAAAAATAGAATAATTTATAGCTTTTTATTATTATTTTTTGTAATCCAAGTGGTGGATGCACAATACACACACTATTTTAAAAATTATACACTTTCTGATTACAAAGCTAGCAACCAA
>Ga0210044_10004510_pt1 | contig 19399 bp, 22 predicted proteins | sample CryGey13umfilter_2_FD_183959 | JGI IMG/M metagenome (GOLD analysis project Ga0210044, IMG submission 183959) | Groundwater microbial communities from aquifer in Utah, USA - Crystal Geyser 4/9/14 3 um filter (SPAdes) (version 2) | ecosystem: Environmental > Aquatic > Deep subsurface >... | reverse complement strand
TTCTCTCCAATATATTTACCGGAGAAAGAATCAGAGGAAATTTTTTGATCAAATTATATTTTTCAATAATTTCCCAGATGAGATCGTCAATTTCCAAAAAATACCTAATATCAATACCATTGGGAATGACGACGGTTTCGCCGTCATGAAGCCCCATAAGGTGCACAAAAGGTTCTCTGAAGCTTTCTGAAATAAGGATGTAGGTAAGGTTTTTTATCGGCGTTGTTAAAAGCTCTTTTTCTAATTTTGAATTAACAATTTTGCTGAGATCTTTGATTTGGAACTCGTTGATGTATGAATGATCATGAATCCAGCCGAAATATTTTTTTTTCGGGTATTTTTTGACGAAATTTTTAAAGGCATAGACAAAAGGCAGATTTCTAACAATGGTGATCATGTTGTGGGTGACAACAACGTCGATTTTATCAAGGGCTTTTTCCAACCCTTGGTCAATCGTGTCAGCCAGTTTATAAAATTCATCGTCGATGATACCCTTATCCAAAATTTTTTCTTGCAAAAAAGGATTAAAACTCATCACAGACTGTAATTCGGGAATGACGACTAATTTAATTTTTGGATTTTTTTCCTCTCCCGATCCGGTAATCATAGTAATCTCGTAACCGAGATTAGTTAGTATTTCAGCGTGTTCTTTAACCATGCCTTCAACGCCGCCGATATTAGGCGGATAGGCAAAATGAAGCAAAGCAATTTTTTTCATAAAGTTATATTCGGTCGCTTGAATTCGCGACCTTAACTTTGTTTTAATATCTCTTTATAAAGATTTTCATAATTATTAACCATGGTTTCTGTTGAAAAATTTTTCACTACATGCTCTCGGCAATCCTTAGGATTAATTGTAGCAATTTTTACCAAAGCTTCCTTGAGTCCGTCAATCCCTTTTTCTGGATTAACAACAAATCCGGTTTTTCCGTCAACAATTAATTCCTTGACTGAGCCGCGGTCAAAGCCAATAACCGGCGTGCCACAACTTCCAGCCTCGGCCATTACCAGGCCGAATGGTTCATACCAGTTGATGGTCATTAAAAAAGCACGGGCATTTTGCATCAACTTAGCGACTTCTAGTTTAGTTAATGTCAACTCTGAAGAAATCGGGCTCAGCCATTTAATTTTATCGTTAAGATTTGGTTTGACATCTTGATTATAAAAATTCATGTCTTCGACGTTGCCGCCCAACATTAATTTGGATCCGGTTTCTTGCGCCAGTTTAATTGCCCATCTGATTCCTTTTGGATCCATAAAACTTCCATCAGGGTTTTTTGCTTTTGACAGCCGGCCGAGCCATAATAAATAATCATCTTTTTTTTCCTGATAAGAATAAATATTGGTATCGATGCCGTTGTAAATTACTTTATAAATTTTCGCTTTTTTGAAAAGTTGTCGATGGACCTGAGAAATCGATATCAAATAAGTATTAGGAAATAAACTCAAGACTTCGTCTAATTCTGGAAAGTATTGGGCGTGAATGGTGGAAACGATCGGCGTTTTAACCTGATTACTGATGAGAAGATTGATAAATTCCGGATAGGTGTGATTATGGATGATATCAAAGTTCGGCCCGATTTCTTCGATTTTTTTGGCTAATTTAACCAGATAGGCGGTCTCGGCATAAAAAGGATTTTCAAAGACCGGCATATCGACAAAACCTTTTTCAATAACCGGAATAATTTTTACACCTGGTATATAACTATCACCAGTTCCCAAAAGACTAATTTTATGACCTTTTTTCACCAGACCATTGACAATTTCATAGATTACACGAGGTCTTGAAGCCAGCATATCTGGAGAAACCTTCCTTTTCAAAAGAGAAACAAGCAAGATCTTCATAGAATCATTTTACATGATTTTTTCCGTTGTTGGGCTTTGGTTTTTACAGAGATTTTTCGTAGAGATGATAAAATTTGGTAGCGATTTTTTCCCAGTTGAATTTTTCCATGACGGTTTTGTAAGCTTTATCTCCCATCTTCCATCTTAATTTATCGTCGTTAAAAAGAAGATTAACTTTCTCGGCAATAAGAGCCGGCGAGCGGGGTCTGATTAAAAAGCCATTGACGCCGTCTTTAACAATAGTGGTTACTCCTCCCTTTCGAGAGACAACGACAGGAGTTTTATGAGACATGGCTTCAAGAATTACTAATCCTAGAGGTTCATTCCAGACTGAAGGAGCGACGTAGACATCGGCGCGAAGATAGAAATCGTTAATGGTATCAAGTCTGCTTGAGAAGTAGCCGACCATATGGATATTAGTTAGTTTATATTTAGTTATTAAGCTTTCTAGATATTTCTTTTCCGGTCCGTCGCCGGCGATGACGATCTCCGCCTTGATTTGCCGAGCCGCTTTAATGAGATATTCAACACCTTTGTGTTCGGTCAATCTTCCGGTGAAAAGCACCATTTTATCGTATTTAAAATTATATTTTTTGTCAATCCAGGAAACGTCTTTATTAAAGTCTGTGTCATAACCGATGCCAGCGGGAATGGTTTTCATTTTTTTATATAAATCATGGCCAAACATATCAAGATACCACTGGCGGGTAAAGTTGCTGTTGGCAGTAATAAATTTTGCTCTTGTAGATGCATCTCTCACCAGTGATTTCCAACGCCCGTCCTCTTTAAAATAATAAAGGTCGCTGCCATGAGTGGTAATTAAATAGGGAATTCTGTAAAGATTCGCCAACTGTCTGGCGATTGGCGGAAGAAAAGCCGTATGGAAACAGTGGATAAGATTTGGTTTAAATTTTTCAATTACTTTGGCAGTTTGCAGGAGATAATAGTTATATATCTTAATATGGTCTTGGTTGGACATTTTTGAATATTTTTTTTCATTAGGTAGTTCAGGGTTGCCGACAAAAACTCCCATCTTTGGCGGTTTGAGAGATCTGATTTTTGCTCCGGGCATTTTTCTTCTTTCCGGAGCCACAATTAAGGCTTCAAAATGATCAGGATAGTGTTTCTTAAGATTCCTAACCAATCTTCTTAACCAATTTCCTGATCCGTTGCCCCATAATGGAAACATGTACAGGTAAAGCACTTTCATATCTTTTGAGAAATTATATCATCTTTTTTTAAAAATCAACTTAAAACTAAAAAGTGTTGATTATATACGACAGGGTATATCGTTAATTTTTTCCCGCCTCTTCGCCCTATTTCCATACTTTTGTAGGTTATAGTCCATAGACAAAAGAGTTCATAAGGTTTATAAAGTCTATAAAGTCATAAAGCTTACTATCTGTAGAGAGGTATTTTTCTTTACAGACTTTCGACTTTACGACTTTATGACTTTAAATTATATGCACGGACATTTCATCTATGAACGGTTAGGACACTATATTACCAGGAAGAGGTATAAGATGAAACTGTCGCAAGAAGAAATGGCATTTAGATGTGGCATTGATCGTACCTATTTATCGAGGATTGAGAAAGGAAGAGCTAATCCTTCACTGAGATCGCTGTGCAAAATCGCTAAAATTTTGAAAACTCGCTTGACAAAGATGTTTAAATATTTATAAAGATGTTGGATATAAACGATATGGTATATGAGAGAAAAAATATTGTTGTTATCTTCTAAAATATCAACTTTGTAGGTTATAACCAACTGAAATAAGAGAAAGATTTTAATATCATTCCTCAATATGCGAGGAAACTTCTACTATAAGAGATTGGGAGAGAACATTGTTTCTAGTCGAAAAAAACAAAAACTTTCTCAATATAAACTGGCTACCTTATCTGATGTTGACCGTAGTTATTTAGCCGAAGTGGAAGAAGGTAAGGCTAATCCGTCGATAAAATTTCTTCATAAAATCACTAAAGCCTTAAAAATCAGCGTCAAAGAGTTATTAAAAAAGTTATAAAAACTGAGTTTTTAGTTGGGAAAGGAGTTTAGGGAAAATTTCTGTTTGTAAAAGTTGTTTTTCTTTAGGTAAAAAGTTTTTTAAGACATAAGCTTCACCTGGGATCTTGTTTTTTGGTTGACGATTATCAACACCAATTCTTACTCTCCAGAAATCTTTGCTTTTTAGCTGTTGTTCAATTGATTCTAGACCGTTATGGAGGCGCGGACCAACCGTAAACTGAATATGGAATTTGCCTAAAGGAATATCTAAGTCATCATGGATGATGACTAAATTTTCAATTTTCAATTTACAATTACCAATGAGTTTTTTGACAAAGATTCCTGATTGATTCATAAAGCAGTCGGTTTTATAGAATTTGAAATTTGAAATTTGAAATTTATTTGAATCTTGGGATTTGGAGCTTTGGATTTGAAGGTTTTCAATTAGATAATTAATGAATTGAAAACCGACGTTATGCCGATTATTTAGATACTTTTTTCCTGGGTTTCCCAAACCCACGACGATTTTCATAGTATCTAGTATACTGAATTTATGCCTAATTATATTTCTGACTCTACTAAAACTCACTGGATGGTTAGTAATCCAAAAAGATTAGTCCGTACAGGCATGGATGGTAAGCCATTTCGTTGTCCTTTTTGTCCGGGAAACGAAGCTGATACTCCGCCTGAAATCTATCGTATCGGCGGAGGAGAAGCCAATAAACCTGGTTGGCAGATAAGAGTCGTTCCTAATTTGTTTCCAATCACAGAAATTCACGAAGTAATTATCCATTCGCCTGAACATGAAAAAAATATCGAGGATTTTTCTCTTGATCAAGTAGAAAATATTATCAAAACTTATATTAATCGTTTTAATTTTTTAAAAGACAAAGGCAAGGTTTTTATCTTTCATAACTGTTCTTTAGTCAGCGGGGCTTCATTAATACATCCTCACTCGCAACTTTCTCTGGTTCCAAATGATATTCCAACCAAAACATTAGCCGTTCAACCAGTAGTCAATATTGTTGAACAGATTGAAGAGTTTGTCAGTTACTGTCCGGAATATTCGGAATGGGCATATGAACTGTGGATAACAAAAATTACAAATGACAAATTACAAATGACAAATGAATTACAAATTACAAATTTTAAAAATATAAACGAAACACAGATAAAGGATTTAGCAAAGATTCTTCAATCATCAATTATCAAACTAAAAAAAATCCACACTAATAATTCTCATTATGCAAAGAAAGCGTTTGGGTATAATTTTTATATCTATCCATACGACTCTTGGTATCTGCGCATCATTCCTCGTTTTATGGAGCGAGCCGGATTTGAGCTGTCGACGGGGATTATGGTAAATAGCGTGGAGGCGAGGGAAGCGGCCAAGAAATTGAGAGAGATTAAGTAATTTCTACCTATTGACATTTATTTTATTGTATTTATAATATATGTACATGGTAAAGCAGGAGAGTATAATAGAATTTGAATGGGATAAAGGAAATATTGATAAAAATTATGAAAAGCATGGAATTACGCCAAATCAAGCAGAAGAAGCTTTTTTGGATGAAAGATTAAAAGTTAAAAAAGATTTTAAACATTCTCAAAAAGAAGAAAGACAGATTGCTTTAGGAAAAAATTTAACAAAAAATATTTTATTTATTGTTTTTACCAGAAGAAAAAATAAAATTAGAATTATTTCGGCCAGAATGGCCAATATAAAAGAAAAAAGAAACTATGAAAAAACTTAAAAAAATTCCGTATTTCAAATCAGAGGTTGAAGAAAGGAAATTTTGGCAGAAAGTCGATTCAACAGAATATGTCGACTATTCAGATCTTGAAAACTGGCAGTTCCCAAATCTAAAATTAACAAGCAGACCTATCACCATAAGACTGCCGAATACCTTGGTAGATCGTTTAAAAATAAAAGCCCACCAGAATGATATTCCTTATCAGACTTTAATCAAAAGAATTCTGTTTGAAGCGGTAGCTTAAAAGCTAATTTCTGCCTAATTTTCCTTATTCCATGGTTTATGGAACGAGCCGGATTTGAGCTGTTGACGGAGATAATGGTAAACAGTGTGGAGGCGAAAGAGGCGGCAAGGAAGTTAAAAGAAATAAAGTCTTGATTTTAAATTAAGCATGTTTCTCTTTACTTGCTAATAAACCAAGAGCACCTAATAATCCAAGAATGCTGAAACCTCCTGTCAACAAACCTTTCTTGCTCTTTCTTAAAATTTCTTGTCTATCCCATATTTTTTGTAGCTTTTCTAGTCTATCCCGAGATTGTTCATCGGTCGCTGTTTTAATATCAGGCGGTTTGGCAATCTCGCCGCTACGGAATAACTCTACTACTAGTTGACCATCTTCTGGTGACAAAGTACCAGCGTTTAATTGGTCAAAATAATCTTTAAGAAATCCTTCTTTAAAGGCTTTGATTGTGTCAAGACAAACCAAACTCTCAGTTTCGGCCAGAACTCTTTGTACTTCCCATTGCCTATATATTTCATTAGTTAGCTTAACAGTATGAGGTTTACCTTCAATAGTCATAGTGATAGTGTCACCAATTTTCTTTTTATTAGCTTCAAGAAGAAGTTTTAATCTAATTACTTCTTGGGCAGCTTGATTTTGGGTTTCACTTAAACTGACCGCATTAACTCCTAGTTCAGAAAATAAGGTAATAATTTGTCGTGGATTATCGACTATATATCCATTATCTTCAAAAGGTTTTAACAGTTCAGCCACTCTTTTTGCATTACGTTCGTTAGCAGCTTCAAGTACTTTAGTATCTTGTTGATCTTTAGGAATTGGTGTTTGAGGGAACATTCTTTCAAGAAACTTTCTTATATCATCGACTGTTAAAATACCGGCCGCTTCAAGCGCCTCTTTTAATTTCATCCGATCAAATTTTATTTCCGAAGTCGGAGGATTGCCGCTTACAGCATCGACATAAGCCTGAACGAGAGGACGTTGGTCTTCGGGAAATGAATCGATATTGGGAGCGATATCTTGGACGATACAGGCTTTAATCAGATCGCTTCTGGAAATCAATTGACCTTTATTTCTTTCAGAAAATCTCTGTGGGTTTCCCGGGCTTGTGGCGTCTTCTACTTTCAGATCGAAAGAGTCTCCGACAACATTTGTTACAGAAATAACTCTTAGATGGTGTCCGGCCCAGTCTGTAATTATTATATTCTTTGTTGCTAATATTTGATATTCAGCATTGTTGGATGCATTTTTTTCGTTGGCGGCATCAAGTGATCGTTGCTCTAATGATTGAATCGCCCGTAAATTAACCAATCGAGCATTATTGGGATCTTTTAAAAATTTACTTTGTTCCTGTGGAGTCAGATTTAGATATCGTTGATAAGTCGCCTCTGCCTTTTGCATTAACAGAGTTACACCTACTTTTTCTGCCGCATCTGGATTCAGGCTAATTTCGTCTGCAGTGCTTCCTGCCTCCGTTTGTTTAGGAGTGTCTTGTGGTTGAGTTTCCGGTACTGACGCCGGTAGCACTTGTGGTGGAGATTCTTGTTCCAGTTGTACGGGTTGAGATACAGCTTCGGTCATTGGTCCATCTAACATAGCTTCGGTCATTGGTCCATCTAACATATATTATTAATGATACTTGAATTTGTTTGATAATTCCAATATTATTTATTTATATATGTTAGACGGACCTCAGACTCGAGAAGTATCAAGTCAAACCTTGGATGTATTGGATAATCTTCCGCAGAAAGTTGCCGGTACAAAAGCCGCCACAGGAACTGATGCTTTATTTCAACAAGCAGGTGTTAATGCCTCAACTCAACCGCAAAAAGTTCCAGAAAAGAGCCCAACATTCAGTCGATCAAAGTTTTTCCGAGTAGAAAGTACTGGTGTTGAAACAAAAAATTGGCGAAAAAAAGAGCTAGGGCAAGAAAAAAAAGACATCCAGTTTAGCGCCGAAATGAGAGATCAAATGACGCAATTCTTGACGAAACATATTGGTAAATTGGTCGGTTCTACCGAAGGTATATCTACGCCTCAAATTCTAAAAGATTTTCCGCTGGAAGCCGATTTGATTCAAGCATTAACTAAGGATGGTAAAGTGGATGAGATGTTGGTAAGGAATTTTTTGGAAACCGAAGCCGGTTGGCAAACAGCAATTCAACTACTTGAACACGATACCGGCTTAAAGATATTTGCTAGCGGATTAGTAGCGAATATCAATCCGGATTCTGTTCGTCAATATATGATTGACCCTCACACCATGTATCTTCATGAAGATCAAGGATGGTTAAGGCATCAATTGTCTGAAAGATTTTTTCCATGGCTTAAAGAACCAGCATTAAGAGCAGGTGGCCGGCCGGCAACAACATGGACAAAAGGTAAAAACCTACTAGCTCATCTAGCTGGTTATGGAGGAGCCACTAGTTTAGCCGGTGGTATTGCCGCTGCGGGTAGTCCTGTTGGAGCAGGAATTATTGTCGGAGCCGAAGCAGCAGGCGGGATCGTCGAAGGCGCCGCATATTCTTTAAGAAACGGAGTGATCATAGATTTGAAACAGTGCGTTCAGACGTTTAATGTCCTTAAAAACGGTTCAGCCGAGCAGAAACTATATTTGAAAAAAGTAATAGGTATAGATTTAGATGACTTTAAGGTCAATGCCGCGGGAACCGGAATAGAAGTCATTTCAGGAGGCCCGGGTGGAAGAACTATCGAGAGCCTATCAGCTAACGTGACAAAGAATGAGATTTATCAAGGTTTATTAGCCAGGGCTCAGTTTTATAAAGAAGCGGGCGTGCTTCCTGAAGTTTTGGATTCCCTGCCTGAAGAGTTCTTGTATAAAGGATTACCTTCCCCAGAGCAAACCGGAAGTGTTTGGTCAGCGAGAATAATGGAGATATATAAACCAAATGATCCCAGCCGCACCGGTAAGAGTATAGAAGAAAATATCCGTGACTATATGGCGGCAAGACAACAGGCAATGACGGAAATAATAAGGGATTATTTGATAAAAACCGTTGATGGAGAAGCTAATAGCGCTTTTGTATCAAGAAATCGAAGAAGAATCGTTGATTTGCAAAATCCTGAAAGCACTTTAAGAAAAGATTTGATTGCTCCGGAAACAAGAAGAATAGACGAATTAACAAAACAAAAAACTGAATTAGAGACAGGGGAATTCGCTCCGGTGAATGCCTACGATGCAGAACTTACTAAATTTGAAAAAGCCAAACAGGAATACGAAACGACATATCCTGATGATTTTTCTGCTGGTCCAATTGAATTAGCAATTAAAACATATGAAGATTTAATATCAACAAAAAGTACCGATTCACATTCTTTTAAAGAAATATGGGAAGATCTGAGAAGAAGAAAAAAAATAAGATATACTGAAGAAGAAGACAAAGTAAAAGCCTCGATTGATGCAGAAGTCGCACAGATTAATGCATTACCTGCTAAACAAAGGCAGAGCGAAACGGCTGACTGGATAGATCGTAGATACCAAAGAGGCGAGAAAACAGTTGATGCTGAATTCAAAAGAGAAGAAGATGAATTAACTGCTGAAGAGGAAAAAATCAGAACTAAAATAGCCAAACTGAAGGAGATAAAAGAAAGAATAGACGCGGCTGATAAAGCAAAAAAAGAAAAAGAAGATCCTATCTGCAGTAAGGCAAAAGAAAATTTATCCGCAATGGAGAGTGATTTCACCACTATAACCGTATGGGGTATTGACGAATCAAATTTAAGGAATTTGACCATCGATGAAATAATGGCAAGGATAAATTCCCTTTCGGTTAAGAGTCATAAGGGTAGGTGGACTGAAGCTCATAACTTTGATCAGGATAAAAGGGCGATGGTCATTAATGCCATTGCCGAAGCCAAAGCCCGGTTCGAGGAAGGTTTCGACGAGAAAAAAGAACAAAGAGATAAAGACTATGGTGATTTAACAAATATTGGTACTAACCCATGGGGGTTAACTCCTGCTGAATTGAGAAACATGTCAAGACAGAGGTTGATTCATCGTATCCACCAAATTTGGGTAGCAGATAATACTAAGGGTTGGGAAAATACTCTTGCTAACAATACCAACCTAGCCAACCTGAAAAAACTTGACGATGTTATTTTCGAGGCGAGAAATAGAATAATACTTCGCCATAACGCAGTAGTCAGAGCCAAACTAGATGATCTTGACGTTCAAATAAAAGCGCTGACCAAAAGGAAAGAATCCCTTACTTTTGCAACCGATGTCGATATTTTAATCTGTATAACTGATGCTATGGAAAGAACAGGAAAAACTTATCAACAGATTCTTGATGTAATGCGCAGATCTGAAACCTATTTTAGCCCTGATCCTATATCTGCTGATAACAATGCTTTTACCGCCGCTGAAAAAGCTGCTATAAATGGTGAACCAACCTTGACAGGATATTGGAATATGATGGATATGATTTTTGGTTATAGAGAAAGAGATGATCGAAGCGCTTATGCACAAAAGATTGTTAAAACCTTACCTCCTTCGGAGCTATCAGAATATATACGCGATAGTTTAGCTGAAGCAGGCATCACTCTGCCAACAACCACGGATTTAACTGCCAGTTTAACCGTACTTCAGGCCGCTATCAAAGATAATTCATATAATAAATTTGATTTCCAGACAATGATAAGAAATATTCTCAATGGAGATGGCGAGAGAAACGATCAACTAGGTTTAATAGTAAAAGCCAATGCCACAGGCTCATGATTATAAATTAATTTTGTTATTATGGTCTTAACGACTTTGGATATCCTAAAATCGTTACCGTTTGATCAAGAATTTAAAAACCGGATCGTCGACGGATTCGATAAATTCAATCCAGACCAAAAATTCGTTATAGAAAACGTCATTTGGGAGATGTACAACGCGATCTATAAATTAAAATTGAATCGCAATATCGAGATTGCTTTGAAAAAGGTGATAAAAGAACATCTTCCCACTGACAAGAGTTTCTACACAAAAATAAAACAAGAGACAGAAAAAGAAATGGACCTGGAATTCTATAAAAACGTCGAACAAACAGATCTATCGAGAGTCAGATCTAAACTTGAAGAGATTATGAAAAAAAATTAATAATATATGCTTGATGCAACACCAACTCCAGAAATGTTAGTCCCGCCTGTTGTCAAAAATGAATTACATCCTAAAGATTTTACACCATTAGGAGATCATTTATATGAATTAAAAGCTCAAGCAAAAGAACCAGTATCTACTACAACGTCACTAGGTCCAGACCAAGATTATCTAAAAGAACTAAAAGAACAGCTTCAGCAAGCAGCAGTTGAACAAGGTCTGGATCCGGATAAAGTGGTTCCAGAAAACGCAGATGGTCAACCAGAACCTCAACAGAGAAGAATTGGTTTAGTCAAACGAATAAAAAGTTTTTTTACTAGAAGCTGGAATTGGTCAAAAGATTTCATCAATAAATTCGTTAAAAATCTTGAAAGAAGAAACATAATAGCGAAAAGACCCGAACCCGTACCTCCATCAAGAGAATCTCAGCCTTTAGCCCCACCTCAACCTGTTTAACAAATGGTAGTCTTTCTTCTTTTTGTAGACTATAGTCTATAGACAAAAGAAAAACATTGTTATATGGTTATACCTGACTTTCGCAAAAACTATATTTTCTCCATAAATTAGCTTCAATTATTTAAATTTCAGGACACTAACAGGCACAATTGAGTTAAAATGTTTTCGTGGCCTTTATCAGAAAAGTCAAAACTAAAAGTGGAGCAACGGCAGTACAAATTGCTCATAAGGTTGCCGGTCAACTGATAAAGTTAGAACATTTGGGAAGCGCTCACAGTTTCCAAGAGCTGGAAACGTTAATCTCCTTAGCTAAAGAACGATTACGGGGTAATCAGATGTTTTTATTCCCCAATCAGGGGAACAAATTACAAATTAGATTAAGACGGTCGTCTTCCAGTTTTCTCTTTCAGATTTTAAACCGGCAGTATCAAAAATTAGGTTTTTCTCAACTCGAAGATCCTGATTTTGCCAATCTTTGTATTGCCAGAATTGTTGAACCAACTTCTAAATTGGATAGTTTACGGGTACTTACCGTAAAATCATCAGTCAACTTTGTTTTAACCATGTGACCAGTCAAAATCTCAATTTGGTTTTGTATGACGTCACCACCCTATATTTTGAAGTCCAAGAAGAAGATTCCTACCGTAAACCTGGATTATCAAAAGAACGAAGACTCGAGCCACAAATTGTAATCGGACTTTTAGTCGACCAGTTTGGATTTCCGTTGGGGCTCCAAAGTTTTGAAGGCAATACAGCAGAAACTAAAACAATTATTCCTGTTCTTGAAGAATTTCAGAGAGAACATCATTTGAAAAAAATTACCGTGGTGGCTGACGCCGCCATGTTAAGCCGAACAAATTTGGAATCATTAACTGATAATGATTATCACTTTATTGTTGGTTCTCGTCTTACAAAGATTCCCTACGATATTGCCCAGTTTCAAAAACAAAAAACTTTAACTGATAATCAGATTATTACTACTCAAAAAGGTGATTACAGAATTATTTACCAGTACCGAGAAAAAAGAGCCCGCTTGGATATTAAAAATATTGAGACACAAATTGCCAAAGCCAAAAGAATGGTTAACGGAATAGCTCCGGTAAAGCGAAACCGTTTTGTTTCTCTGACAAGCGAGCGAAAAACTTTAAACCAGAGTCTTATTGACAAAGCTTACGCTTTGGCAGGTATCAAAGGTTACGTTACCAATTTAAATCTTCCCCCTCAGGAAATTATTAACGCCTATCATCAGTTATTTGAAGTGGAAGCAAGTTTCAGAATGGCGAAATCTGATCTTAAGGCCAGACCAATTTTTCTCCACAAACGAGATGCGATTGAAGCCCATCTGACAATTGTTTTTACTAGCTTAGCTGTTTCCCGGCGGATAAAGCAACTAACAGGAGTAAGCATTAAACAAATTGTTAATCTCCTTCGACCAATTCGTTCTGGCACAATCGTTATTAACGGCTCAGAATACTCTGCAGAACCGGAAATTCCTAAAGATATCCACAATTTATTGCAAAAACTAGAATCAGGACACTAATTTGCGAAAGTCAGGTACCATGGGTGCCAACTGATAAAAACCAGACTTCGTCTTTCTTAATAAATTCAAATATTATCATCTCAAATCACGAAGAGATTTCAAAAGTTTTCCTTTTCCGGATTTTATTTCTTGGCGACTGTTTTTAAGACTGTTCAAAAGCCGGCCTTCCATCCAAGCGCGAAGGAGATCGCGAAAAAATTCACTTTTGCTAGCATATCGACCCTGTTCCACAGCCTCTTCAATTACTTGATTAAAAGAAAATGGTAGGGAAATATTAACAACGCTTCTCATATTATTGTAATAAATTGTAATATAAATTATTACAAGTATAAGAAATAAAAATAATAATGTCAAGAGGAAAAAGAATATTTAGTCTTCTTATCTATCTCCACCTCTTCATCTGTAAACTGGCATATTGAGAGAGTTTTCTTGTTATTCGAGGGGCAGGTAATCTATAGCAAAATACTTGAGTTGATTTGGCGTTGAAATTAGGAGAGGGGAGGAGTACAATTTTCTTATATGTCAGACAAAGATAAAAGTCGAGCCATTGTTTTAATTGAAAAACTTCGTTTGGTTGAGGCGGAGATTTTTAGGTTGGCATCAAAATATGGAGTGAAAAGCGTTGATGAGCTTGATTCCTTTATTTCTAAGGGTAAAGTAACGGAAAAAAAAGTTGAAGAAGACCTTTTTGTTTTTGATTTTCTAATTAGTCAAAAAAAAGAGTTGGAAAAAGAGACTGAGAGTCTTTCTATAAACAAAGCGGATATATGGAAAAATTTGCAAAATTTGCTCGAATTGCCGAAATTGAATTTTCGGACTTAGTCTTATCTACTCAGGATTTAAATCATAAACTTAGAATTTATCTTAAGGATAAAAGTTTTATTGATTTTTTCTTTACAACCGCGGCAAAAGTCATCCGTTTTTCTTTGCATTGGGAGAGGCAGCATCTTGATAAGACAATCTATAGATTGGATAATATTCCGGATCAAAAATGGAAAAAAGTAAGCTCATTTCCTATCCATTTTCATGATAAAAGCTACGAAAAAGTTACGTCCGCTCCATTTAAGATTGGTAAAAAATTAGATTTGGAAACGATTTTTAGAGACTTTCTCAAATTTATAAGAAAAAATTTTCCACCTCTTCATCTGTAAACTAGCATATTGAGAGAGTTTTGTTGATATTCGAGGGACAAGTAGTCTATAGCAAATTGTTAAATTGATTTGGCGTTGAAATTAGGAGAGGGGAGGAGTACAATTTTCTTATATGAGAACAAAAAAATATCTAACTTTAGCAGAGTATTCGCTTCCTATTGAAATTCAGCATGAAGATGATGTTTTTATAGCTAAATGTCCAGTTTGGAGTGATTGTTTTGCTCAGGGCGATACGATTGATGAAGCTATTAATGAAATTTCCTATGTAGCTTCATCTTTAATAGAGCTTTATAAAGAAGAAGGATTGGAGATACCTTTAAAACTGAAAAAAATCAAAGAAAATAGATCAACTTATTTTAAACTAGATTTTCCCTTGATTGTTTCTGCCAACTAAGAAATTCCATGAAAATTTCACCACAAAAATATCGGCAAGTGATTAAAAAACTTCGTAAACTTGGTTTTGTTTTCCGAAGATCGACCGGTGGTACTCATGAAATCTGGTGGAATGAAAATAAAAAGAAAACCTGTGTTGTCCCGCATCATAAGGAAATAAAATCGGGGACCTTAAAAAGTATTATTAATCAAGCCGGTATAACTGCAGAAGAATTCATAGCAAAATAATATCTCCACCTTTTTAGATGTAAAGCGGCATATTGAGTTTTTAAGTTGTTATGAAGCTCCATAAAATAGGTCTTGTAGGTTATTGTCTATAGACAAAATATTACTAACCTTTATAATAAATTCGAAGCACGAAATCCGAAATTCGAAACAAATTATAATGACAGAAATAATAAATCAAAAACATTACGACCTTGAAGAAAGAACTTTTAAATTTGCAAAGAGAGTAAGACAGTTTATAAAAAAGCTTCCAAAGAATCTAAATAATTATGAAGATTCTTCACAATTAGTAAGAGCTTCTGGTTCGGTTGGGGCAAATTACATCGAAGCTAATGAATCAATAAGTAAGAAAGACTTTATTTTAAGAATTAAAATATCTCGTAAAGAAGCTAAAGAAAGCAGATATTGGTTAGAATTAGTTGATATAAATAATAATTCTAATTTAGAAATTGAACGTAAAGAATTAATAAATGAATCAACAGAATTAATGAAGATTTTTAGTGCAATAATGCGAAAGTGTCAATAGTTTATTAATTTAAATTTATAAATTAATTATTGTTTCGTATTTCGATATTCGAATTTCGAATTTAAATCTACCTTTCTTCTTCCACTCCCAGCAATCGAAGGATGACCTCTTTGCGGTAGCGGCGGTCGCCGCGGGAGTTAATGCGAATAGCGGGTAGTTTTCCTTTTTTTCCCCAGCGTTTGATGGTCAGGGGAGAGATGCGTAAAATTTCTGCTACTTCGCGAATGGTTAGTAAATCAGGTAAGTCGTCAAGCGATATTTTTCTTACTGGTTTGGTAGAGATGGACATAGTTTGTATTATATATAAACAATTTCAAATGTCAAATAGGAGAATTATCTATATTTTTTATAAAGCGAAAGAATGTCATTGGAATACTGTTCGCATGTTGTGTTCGTACAAGGATATTGACCGCTTACGTGTTTTGCTGCTGCAGTATTAACAACATCATCCGACCAGACTTCGCCACATTCCGGTTCGACAACACGATTTATAGTGGCGGACGCAAAAATAATAGCCGCATCAAAAATCACCCGGCGGTCTATATTATTAGGAAGAAATTCCACTGTATTTTTTCTAGTGGTATCTTGTTCCCACTGGTTGATGGCAAAAAGTCCCATTATACCAGGAGTTGCGCCAGGGGTAATCATACAAAATCTTCCGGCATAATAACTATCTGAAGGGACATAACCTGTCTTTGTATCATAACCAAATCCTTTACAGGGATCAGCAGCAGAAGTCTTCCACCAACCATAAGTATTGTAAGGTACGGGATTATCATAATAATGGAACCAGGGTCCGGTTTCTTCTTCCTGAAACGCCCGCAGAAGCGCTGCTGGGACGCAGATTCTTTTATTAACCTCTTCAAAGATTTCTTCCAAGGTAGTGCCTGGCCGGACGTCTGAAGTAATTGGCTGGGGAGCGGGAGTGGCAGTCGGCTGCGGACGGGGAGTGGCAGTTGGCTGAGGTTTTGCGGTTGGTCTGGGGGTTGCTGACGGCCTTTGTACAACCGGGGCGGTTGTACGAAGGGTTGATGTAGGGGTTTCATTAATGAAACCCCTACTACGATTGGTTGGCAAGAGTGGAGGAGTAGGAAGGGTAAAAGAATTATTTCCATTATTCCATTGATTCATTGCTTGATTGTTGGCTGGGTTAAAAAGTTTAAAAGTAAATAAGTTTTTAAAGTAGGGAAAATCAGGAGGTTTTATTGATTGATAGTTTTTATATAGATAATTTCCGCCGAAAAAAATCAGCAGAGAAAAGAAAATGGCTAAAAAGATTTTCCAGTTTGGTGTGTCCATATTGACTTCGTTTTACTATTAATATACATTATATGATAGGGATTAGGGAATAGACAATTAGGGAATAGTTAGTTGATAAACTAATCCCTAATTCCTAATCCCCAATCCCTATGAAAAAAGCAGAGATCGGAACGGCGCTTATGATAGTGGCACTGGTAGTGATGAGCATCATTGGTTTTTCTTCTTCTAAATTTTTATCTTCCAAAAAAACTTCTTCAACTCAAGCAACTGGAGGAGTGGTAAGATACGGTTCGGCAAACTGTACATGTTCACAGATATGTGGAATTTCAAGCAATTATGTTCCAAGTTCTCAGCAAATCACCAGTAGCGGCGCGAGACAGTGTACTTGTAAACAAGATACTCCTGCTTCAACTTGTAGTATTAATTATAACGATAACGATCTATCAGCAGTTCCAACCATAAATGAAAATCCTGGTAAATGTAGCTCTGGTTCCTACATGGCATTAGTAGATTGCGTGAATGCTTGCGGGGTAGGAAACTGTCAAAGTTGTATGTTAGGTTCAACGATCAAGTATGAATGCAATGTTAGTAGTGATCTTGATTTATGTAAAAAGCCAAGAACATATGCAAGTCTTTCTAACTGTCAAGGTGAATGTAGTAATGATTGTACTCAATGTAAAGTAGAAGACATGGTCAGGTATGAATGCGGAGGCGTAGGTCCAACTATGGCACCTTATGCCACTCCGACTTCGCCACCTGAAAATAAAGAAGATATTTGTAAAAAATCTGGTGGATATTGTGCTCCTAATGTGGGGGACTGTGAAGGAAGAGGAACAATAGCAGGTGAGGCAAAAAAATATTGTGAGTCAATAGGAAAAAAAATTTGTTGTAAAAAAACTATCTCTTCGCCACCTGACAGTAATAGAGGTGTAGAAGTTGACTGTCAAGAAATAACTTGTCCGGAAGGAACAGAAGGTGGTCCTTATTACACAACAAAAATAGAAATATCTGGTACAGATTATGATTGGTACTATGTAAATAAAGCAACTTGCGAAAACAAAATTACTAATTGTGATCTTGATTGTGGTGTAGGCCCAATAGGAAAGAGTTTTATTGAGAATAAAGTCTGTATGAATTCTGGAGCAAACGCTTCAGACGGTGAAAACGAGATAAATGTGTCCACGACCAGTACTCCTGAGCCGACGCCAACAGTTGCTGCTGATTTATCCATTTGTCAAACAAATATTCCATGTGGTAACAATCCAAACATAACTTATTCAGTAAAATGCACTTCGATAGGGAGCAACAATGAATGTGTTAGTCCATTATATTTTGAAAATCCAAATTCCTGTACAGGAACGAGTTTTATAGATGTAGCAAGTTGGTGCGCTACTAAAACAACACAAGTAAATATCAACTATACAATTAATGCTACAGGGAATATAGATTTAGCTCAAAATAATACTTGTTATTTAACATCTGATTATGGAACAGACAAAGTTGATGCATCTGGTCATTATATAATAATTTCAGTATTAAAAGATAATATCTTATTAAGTAGTAAAAGAATTGATAACAGACCTACACAGTTTCCTCTTACAGGTTCTTTTTCAGTTACTACCACAACCGGAGGATCATTTCAAATTAATGTTTCATATCTGACTGGAATCTCTGACGACGGTTACTGTATTGCTACTTATAGATCTGTAACTTCAGGATTTGTAGAGCAAGCAGCAGGAAACGTTCCCGATTTATCAGTGGATTTAGTTAATGCAAAATAATCTATGAAAAATTATAAAAATTTGATAAAACTTTTTTTAATTTTAGCTTTAACTTATTTTATTAGCAGTATTTTTATAAAAAATATTTTTTTAGCTAATTCTCCTAAAATCAGACCTAATCTAGGTGGATATTTTTTGGCGAAAATCAACAATACTAAAGAAAAAATCTTGGCAAGACTCAATTTTAATTTTAATCTTTTTCCTTCATTTAATATTCCAAGCTCTAATAACATTGTTTCTAATCAAAATCAGAGAGAAACGGTTAACTTTCTCAAATCGTCTCTCAAGCCAATCACAAAAGGAGTAAGTGCGGCTACTAAAGGCAATTATAGTTATACTCAGTTTCGATTAAACGAGATTGAATGGGTACAGATTACTTATACTTTTAAAAACGGTAAAACTATTACAATTCAATATCCAAAAGGCACTAATCCGCCGCCGAAGGAGATATATGAAGAATAGAAAATTGTTAATAGTTAATTGTTAATAGTTAATTGTTAATTGTTATTTGTTAAAAGACAGAGAACAGAAAATAGGAATAGAAGCGGGTTAGGAGAATGGAGGATGGAAGATAGAAGTTTATTTGCTATTTGATTTTTAATATTTTATATTTAAAATAGATCCCTCGACTCGTCCCGCTTAGCGGGACTTCGCTCGGGATGACAAAGAGGGGAAAATTATGTACATCGGACCATTCTATTTCGACACTAAAGAACTGTTTTTAATTTTAGCCGCGATTCTCTTAGGTTTGGCTTCGTTTTTTGGCTGGAGTCTCTGGTGGTTTGACCGCCGGGCATTGTTAACTCTAATTATCCTGGTGTTAGTGACTAAAGGATTGTTACCATCGATTCACAACGAAGCCTTTTTCATCCTGGCCATCGTCGCCATATTCTTGACTTTATATTTGCCGATCTTTCAGGTAGTGCTGTTTTATTTTCTGAGTTTTCTGATGTTTAGGCTGTTAAAGGTGATTTGATAGATTCCTCCCCAGCTAAGCGGGGTCGGAATGACGAAGGGGGGAATGGTGTTGCTTTACACCTCTATATAATCTTTTTTCATAAATCTGCTGTACCATTTTTCAAACTGTTCTTTATTAGAGATGTGTATCTCAAAGGGACCAT
>Ga0210044_10004509_pt1 | contig 19399 bp, 13 predicted proteins | sample CryGey13umfilter_2_FD_183959 | JGI IMG/M metagenome (GOLD analysis project Ga0210044, IMG submission 183959) | Groundwater microbial communities from aquifer in Utah, USA - Crystal Geyser 4/9/14 3 um filter (SPAdes) (version 2) | ecosystem: Environmental > Aquatic > Deep subsurface >... | reverse complement strand
GGGCCTCTCGACACCGGAGGTTAGGGGCAGGCAATCGCCGAGGTCAAGCGGGTCGTTGACTGCCGCGCGGGTCCGGCGTCATCTCGGGTTCACCGCGGATCGTTGACCCCCTGGTGCTCGCGGGAGATCATACTCCATGCTCCCGACGGTGATCTGCCGCGGCGTGATGCTCCTCCTGCTCGTGTGCGTCGCGACGGCGGAGGCGGCTCCCGACCTGGACCCACGGTCCATTGCCCGGCGGACACCCGATCCATCGGCCTGGCGCGTGGACCCGGTCGCCCCGACCGCGCACTTCGACCGCCGCGAGGTCGCGCGCTGGAAGGAGCACCGCCAGCGACACCGTCGGGTCGACCTGCTGGGCCTGGCGCTGGATCTGGCGACCTACCTGCTGCTGCTGGGCAGCGCGGGGCGTGCGCTGTACCGCCTCGCGCGGCGGGTGCCGACCCCCCGACCCGACGGACGCCTGCACCGCCTCGGTCGCCGGCTGCTGGGGGAGGACTGGCTCCCGGCCCTGGTCTTCGCCTACCTCTACTTCGCCCTGGGGGTGGTGCTCGATCTGCCGCTGTCCATCTGGCACGAGCTCATCGCGCGTCAGGCCCACCTGTCGACCTACACCGCGGGGCGCTGGGTCGGTGACCTGCTGCGCGGCCTGCTGGTCAGCGGCCTGCTCTACACCTTCCTCGTGGTTGGGCTGTACGGCCTGGTGCGCCGCTTTCCTCGTCGGTTCTGGCTGATCCTGGCCCTGCCGGTGGCGCTCGGCACCGGGGCCAGCGCGCTGCTCTCGCCGCTCAGTCCGAGGCTGTACCACCAGATCACGCCCATCGAGCGCACGCGGTATGCGAACCCCGAGCTGGTCCGCCGGCTGCGCATGCTGGCTCGATCGACGAGCGCGCTGCGCCTGGCCCAGGTCAAGGTGGTGGACACCAGCCGGCGCAGCCGGATGTTCGGCGCCTACATCACCGGCCTCGGGCCCTCCCGCGAGCTGGTGCTCTCGGACACGCTGCTCGACGCGGCGACGCCCGACGAGATCGAGGTGGTGGTGGCCCACGAGCTGGCCCACCTGCGGCACGGCAGCCCGCTCGGGATGCACGGCCTGGCGGCGCTGGGCCTGGTGGCGCTGCTCGGGCTGTTCGCCCTGGTGCTCAACCGCGGCGCGCGCTGGCTCGGGCTGCCGGGCCCGGGGGACGTCCGCACCCTGCCGCTCCTCGGGCTCACCGCCCTGCTGCTGTTCAACCTGGCCCTGCCGCTGAAGAACGCCCACAGCCGCGCGCGGGAGCGCGAGGCGGATCGCCTGGCCCTGATCACCACGGGCAACCCCGAGGCCTTCATCTCGCTGCAGGTCAAGCTGGCGCGCCAGAACCAGCAGGACATCGCCCCCTCGCCCTGGGTCGAGCGCTGGCTGTTCAGCCACCCGTCGATGCTGGAGCGCATCGGCATGGCCCGCTGGTACCGGCGCTGGCTCGATCGGGCCGGCCGACAGGTCGCGTGTGACAGAAGTCGGTCGAGCCCGGCACCCATCGCCTCGGATGTCGCTTCCGTGGCAGGCTCCATGCAGGCCGAGATCACACGCCGCGGGATGGTGAAGCAGGGGCCGTTCACGCTAGTACGTCATGCCTGAAGTCCGTTCCGGGTTGTTCCAGGATCGATGGATCGAAATGCGGTAGCGTTTACTATCCGAACTCTGCTCACCGGGGCTGATCGACCGAGATGCGGTAGCGATTACTGCCCGAACTCTGCTCACCGGGGCTGATCGACCGAGATGCGGTAGCAATTACTATCCGAACTCTGCTCACCGGGGCTGATCGACCGAGAAGCGGTAGCAATTGCTGCCCGAACTCCGCTCGACAGGGTCAGGACGGGTTGATCAAGCTCGCGTGTGACCGTCCGAGCAAGGTCAAGGTTGGCCGTGTCCTGCGGGCCAAGGATGCCTTTGGCTGGACTCTCAGCCCCATATTCGAGAACCAAGAAGGAACTTCGGATCCGCAGGTAGTATCAAGGGCATGTGGCCTGATCGAGGGTCCCCTGCATCAGAACCAAACCACGCTCCGGCCGGGGTGCCGGCTGCGGATCCAGCCGGTCGGTGGTTCGCCGGAGAGCATCCGCGCGGTGACGGTGGCGCTGGAGCCGACGCTCCCCTGTACGGACGGACCATGATGCATCCTGTGCATGCCGGGCTTTTGCCTCTGCTCTGTCTCCTGCTCCCGGCGTGCCCCAAACGTTCTTCCGTGGCTCTCGATATCGGGCCCGATGCTGGCTCCGACGCACCTCTCGCGGACAGCCAGGTGCCCGACGGTCCCGTGGGAGACGGGCGGTGCCGCGTCTCCATGGTCGCTGTCACGTCGAGCGGACAGCGGGCCAACGCTACTAGAAGCCACACGCCCGTCATCAGCCGCGATGGTCGTTTCGTGGCGTTCGTGACCGAGGCGACCAACCTCCATCCGGGAGCGCCCCCCGGCGTCTACCTCCGCGACCTGTCCAGTCAGACCACGACGCTCCTCTCGGTGGACAACAACGGGGCACCTGTCTCTGCGTCAGGCTCCACCAGCATCAGCGACGATGGCCGCTACGTCGCATTCTCGAGCAACGCCAAGAACCTCGGTGTCACCGGCTACGCTGCTCAGCTCTTTCGCCGCGACCGGCTGGCCGGCCTGACCGAGATGCTGTCCGTCTCCAGCGCGGGAATCCCGGCGTCGGCCGACTGGGGTGCAAATGGACGGCTGAGCGGAGACGGCCAGCACGCGGTGCTGTACACCGGGGCCACCAACCTGGTTCCCGGCGACACGAACACCAACCAGGACGTCTTCCTGCGAGACATCGCAGCCAGCACCACCGTCCGGGTCTCGGTGAAGCACGACGGCAGCGAGTGTGATGGCCATTCGGGCGCGCCGTCCATCTCCCACGACGGCGCCTGCGTGTTCTCCAGCAGCTGCGCCCTGGTCCCGAACGTGACGGCGCCGAGCAACATCACCATGGCCGATGTTCGCGATGCGGCGGGGACGCTGACCCTGGTGTCCACGAGCCAGATCTGGGGCGCCAGCACGGGGCAACGGCCGATCATCAGCGGGGACGGGACCCTCGTCGCCTACCTCACCCGGCGCGATCCAGACACCGACGCCACGATGCCCCACTACACCCTCTACCTCCACCACACGACGACGGGACAGCACACGCGGCTCACGTACAGCGTCACCGGCGGCGACCCGGACGGCGACATCACCGTGCCCGCGATGAGCCCCAATGGACGCTACATCTCGTTCTCGAGCCGAGCGACCGACCTGGTACCCGGCGGCACTCCCGGATGGTTCGACGCCTACCGCCTGGACCTCCAGACGGGCACCATTGTCCTGGTCTCCGTCGACCGGCAGGGACAACGCCTCGACGCCTCGCACGACATCGCAGAGAACCATACCAGCGTGGCGGACGACGGCAGCGTGGTCTTCGATGCCTACGTCAAGGACTGCGTCCCCGGCAAGGGCGCCAGCTTCTGCGTGTACCTGTACCAGGGCTGCGACTGAACCGTCGGACTCGATGCATCCACGGCACGGTAAGGTCCCGACCTGCATCCATCGTCGGCCGCGCTACAGCGTCGCGGTCGCGCGGGTCATGGTGATCACCGGGATCGGCACCAGGTCCCGCGGCGCATTCACCTCCGCCAGCCCGGCGGGCGACACGGAGCGGTAGCGCAGGAGCACCTCGACCTTCAGCGGACCGCGCGGCGCGCCGGGCACCACCACCTGCTCCACCACGCTCTGAAGCGGCGGGATGCGGTGATCCCGGCCCTTGCGCACCGTGTTCCAGAACCGCGTGGTGACCTTGCCCTCCCGGTCGAAGACGTCGGTGTGATACAGAATGGTCCCCGGCAGCAGGTCCCCCTTCGCGTCCAGGCCGCCGCTGCGCAGCACGGTGCGACCCCCACCGTCGGTGACCGTGACCTCCAGCCACATCTGGCGCAGCTCGGTCACCCCCGTCGGCAACCCGTGCCCGGCCCCGACGTTGCTCACGCGGATTGGCAGCACCAGCCCCACCGTTTCGCGCCGGGGCGTCTCGATGTACAGCCGGGCCGCCTGCTGCATCAGCTGCAGGCTCAGCCGCTTCAGTCGGCGCACCGGCTCGGAGTCGTTCGTGGCGAACAGGATGTTGGGGCCGATGAAGCCGTGGTCGGAGATGTGCTCGCGCGGCGGACCGCCGTGGCCCGCCCGCCCGGGCTGCGCCAGGCGGTGGGTCAGCCCCCGCGTCATGTGGCAGTCCTGGCACACCACCCCCTGCCGCGCGTACGGGCTCGCGCGCCACTCGCTGTAGGTCGTCTCCAGCTCGACGCCGCAGTCCGGGTGACTCACGTCGTGGCACGTCCCGCACAGCTCGGCCTGCCGGTGCAGCGGCGAGAACTCGGTGCCGTGGAACGGGGAGCGGGCGCCCCTGAGCGGACCGCGCATCACGCGCACCGCGGTCAGGCGGTAGCCGCCGTTCTTCAGCGCGTCGTACCCCGAGATGGTGTGGCAGAAGTCGCACTGCACACCCTCGGTGGCGACCTTCGAGACCCGCGTGCCCCCCGGCCCCCGGGGCGCGCTGTGGAACGGGATCTCTCCGAACCGCACCCCCAGCGGCGTGTGACACCGGGCGCAGAAGGTCTCGATCTTCTGCCCCGTCTCCTGCGAGGCCTTGATGAAGTAGCGCTCGTACACCACCTCCTCGTGCGCCCGGGCGTGCATCGAGCCCGACCACTGCGCCACCTGGTTCGGGTGGCACGGCCGGCACATGTCGCTCAGCTGGTAGCGATAGGGCGGCAAGCCGGCCGACGCCGTCTCCTTGCCCGCCAGCAGCCGGGCCAGCGCCTGGATCTGCACCGGCTTCAGCCGGACCCGCAGCGCCCGCATGGGCGGGATCTCCTTCAGCGCGGTCTGGATCTCGTCCGCCGTGCGCCCCGCCAGCTCCTTGCGCGTGTGGCAGCGGGCGCAGGTCTCCTGCCACAGCGCCGCGGTGTCGTCGGTTGTCTGCCGTCCCTTGCAGCCGGCCGTCGTGACGGCGACGAGCAGCAGGGCGTGCATCGGATGGCGTGTGATCTTCATCGAGGTGCTACTATGCACGGGACATGGCTCGAAGACCACCGACCTGTCGCAGCTGCGCGCACTTCGACGACGATCCGGCCTCCATCGAGCGCCAGCTGCCGGGGATCACGATCCTCGGCTCGGCCTACGGCTCGGTCCGCGGCGACGCGGGCATCTGCGGTGTGCTGAACCGGTTCATGGAGCCGTTGCCAGCCGACGGGTGCGCGCACTTCGCGGCGCGCGCGGTCAAGTCTTGCGCGCTCCGCTCCCACAAAGACTCAATTGATCGTGGAAAGTCTCGTCCGTTTCGTCGATAATGCGCGGTCGCAGGTGAGGCCCCGCCGGCCTCCAGGGCAGACGAGGAGTGGATCCACGACACCGTCACGCGCAAGGCGCCGCCCGCCGAGGGGGTGACGCTCGACGCGCTGCGGCCGGTGCCGTCCCTGGCCGCCGACGAACCGGCCGAGGAGGGCGAGACCGAGCGAACAGCGGTGGAGCAGAAGGACGATCTGGAGCATGTCAAGCGCCTGGTCCAGGCCTTGGCCAAGGAGTAGCCGCGAGCGTTCCGGTCACCAGGTCTGGTCAAGTCCTATTCTTGGTTGAAAGAGGAAAATCGACCTCCTCGGTTCTGTCTAGGCCGCGTCTTCCTCCGCGGCGGAACGGATGTTCAGTTCCTTCATCAACGCCTGTCTCAGCAGGGGCAGGTGTTTGTACCCATGGACGCGCCGTAGGCGAGGCTCGACATCTCGAAGGGCGGTCGCGAGCCAACGCTGCTTCTGCTTGGAGTTCTTCCAGTTCTTGACCTTGGAGCAGAGATCCTCCGCCATGCTGTTGATCGACTCGATGCAGTTGGTCGTCTTGAACGAACGCCCGATCTTCGCGAAGACCCCCAGCCGATGAAGCGTCAGGGTCTCTTCGAACCCCTCGTCGAGGCTACCAAGGGCTGATTGGTTCTCGGTCTCCAGCTCGGAGCGGACCTTCTTCAGGGCCTTGTGCGCTTCGGCGTATGTCGGTCTCTCGTAGGCACGCTGCAGCCGTTTGCGCATCCAGTTCTGCTGGTCTCGCGGAAGGTAGCTCACGACGTTCTCCCGCTTGTGCCACTGGCAGCGTTGAATGACCGCCCGCTTCTTGAAGACCTGCAGTGCGGCTGAGCGGACCCCCTTGGAGCCGTCGATGCAGACCAGGACGCCCTTGTCCACGTCGAGCCCGCGGTCGAGGAGGGAGCGGAAGAACGACGACAGCACCCGCGCGTTTTCCGTTCCGGCCTCGACGAAGCCGAGGACCCGCTTGGAGCCGTCCATGGTGACACCGAGGACGATGACCATTTCGTCTTCTGCGAAGTACTTGCCGTCGACGAAGAGCGCCACGAAGTCCTCCTCGAGGCGCCGCTCTCTGAACGCCGTGAGGACGCGGCTGCTCGCTGCAACGAACTCCTTCGAGACGGTCGACTTCGAGGTCCCAATCGCTCCCGCCCCAGGCCTGCAGGAAACGCCGTACAGCACCCGGTCCATTAGCCGCTCGTCAGCCGCCGCGACACCGCGATGGAGGAGCTCGTAGCTCTGCAAGCGGACTTCTCCTTGCTCGGTCCGAACTCGGGGGACACGGATCGGCAGGCGTTGCCCGCCAAGCAGCACCGAGCCCGCATTGCTTCCGAACCGGTAGATGGCCTCTCCCTCACCCTCCTTGCGGCCGTGCCGGATGCCCGCGAGTTCCTCGACCTCGCGCTGCAACTCCTCCGCCGCGGCCATCAGGCCAAGAGGGATGAGCTCTTGGATCAACGCTACCCGTCGTTCGAGATCCAGCGATTCGAACTCCTCACGCGTCAAGACATCTTCCTTGCCCTTCACCCGCGACTTCCTCCTGCGGCGTCGTAGCGGGACAACCTTGCCCATGTCGCTCCTCCTTGCAACCCGGATTCCTCCGGCTGTTAGCAAGGAGGTCGCTCTCCTTCAACTCATTATGGGACATGCCCCCAGGTCTTGCCGACCATCTGCTCCAGTCTGCCGAGAAAAGCGTCGCCGCTCCAGCACCCCGACTCGCGAAACGGCACGTAGTCCCGGGTCGAGAATAGCGCCTGGGTGGCGACCTCCTTGGGGTTGAAGATCACTCTCACCATGATTTCCTGCTTGCCGGCAAGAAACTGGCTGGCAGTGCGATGGTTGCCGTCGCCCAGGGCCCAGAACGGCTTATCTCCCACCCAATCGACCCAGTAGACCTCCGGGATGCTGCCCGTCGCGGGATCGTAGGGCGCATGGAATGCGCCCCAGTCGATCTCGTTCTGCCGTGTGTAGATCTCCGTCATCTTCAGCTTGATCACCTCGCCTTCCTTGGCCGCGGCGCCCGCCGGGTACTTGTACTTGACGAGGAGCTGTTCTTGATGGCTGAGGGTCTTGGCCAGCTTCTTGGGCCTCCTTGCCCTGATCGCGCGCTCGAGGATGGCGTTCGCCTTCCCTCGCGTCGCTATCGCGCGGCTGCCGACGAGCAACGACTTGACCTTGGGGATGCGCAGAATGCCGAGTTTGGTGATGGCGGGCAGGAGTATGGTTCCACCGATGATGATCGCATTGGCCATCTCGGCCGCCGCCTTGTCGAGTTCCCGGTCAGTGGTGGCCGAGCAGGCCAGCCTTCCCGCCGAGAACAGGTTGTAGGCCGCCGTGAGAGACAGGCCGGCCATGGCGAGCACACCGAGCATGGGCAGGATCGCGGTGCCCCCGGTCGCGATGACTACCGCCACCACTGCGCCGATCAGCACGAGACTGGTCGGGCTGACCAGGTCCTTCAGCTGGTCGCCGAGTTCATGAGGCAGAAGAGGTATCGCCCGACGTAGCGCTTCCTCCACTCGCTCGGTCGCGTCCATTTGCACCAAGTTCTTGTTCATATCCAGACCTCCGTCTTGGGGCGACCATTTGTTACCATGCTACTCACCGGCGCCGCAAGGCGCAAAGCAGAAACCATCGCGAGCGGCCACATGCCCGGATCAGAACCACGCCAACGTTCAGGTGTCCGGCACCCACCGCCAGCAAAGGACCTGAGGGAACCAGGGGAGCTGGCAAGGGTGCCATCCGGCCCGCCGCCAAGCCGCCGCATCCCCTGGGCCGAGCTGCTGCGAAGGACCTCTTGGCGTGGACGTGCTCAACTGCCCCCGCTGCCTCACCGACACATCGCACTGCCCGAGCGAGCCTGTCCCCAGGGGGCCGGCGCCCTGGCCCCTCTGGGGGGCTCCCCCCCAAAGGGGCCTGGGGACGACGATCAGATCCCCGACCAGTAGCCCCCGAACACGTACCGCGACAGGACGTAGCCCAGCGGGACGTTGACCGCCACACCGATGGTGAAGGCGTAGAACGGCTTCATGCCGAAGGTCGCCAGATCCTTGAACCGGGTGGAGAGCCCGATACACAAAAAGCACAGCACGAAGCACCACGAGCGCAGCTTCTTGATCGGCCCGATGGCCAGCGGACCGAGCACGCTCTCGAACCAGTCGGAGCTGTGGTGCAGCTGCTTGAGCGCCGAGCGCTGGTCGCGGGTGGCGGCGGCGCTCAGCGCCAGGGTCAGCTGCTGCAGCGACATCTTCCCCGAAAACTCCAGTCTCCGTCGGGCCTGGTCCACCACCAGCCGCCCGGCGAGCGCCGGCGGCACCACGTAGCCGCCGAAGTCGGCGCGGTACGTCTCCTTGCTGGCCTTGGTCTTGAACGTGCCGGCGAGCGGCGCCACGCCGCGGTGATCCGCAGGGACCGCCGCGCTGATGATCGAGATCGCCACGGAGGCGGCGAAGAACCCCAGCACGAACTTGGGGAACCGCTGCCACACCACGCCGATCCCCACCCGCTGCGCGGTGGCGGCGTCGCGCTTCTCCCAGTACAGCACCGAGATGATCGACAGCCCGAAGGCCCAGATCCCGATCCAGATGTCGCGGCCGATGACCTTCATCAGCGTGAAGGTGTGGATCGGCGCGTCCCCGTACTCCTGGGCCAGCTCGGCCACCACCGCGAAGCCCGCGGCGTCGGCGTACTCGCTGGTGCCGATCCAGGCCCCCGCCACCCCCGGGGTCAGCGTCCCCGGGACGAGCCACTTGCAGACGAAGGTCAGCACCAGGATCATCACGATGGCCCACACGCTGACCACCGCGATGCCGATGGCGATGTGGTCCTTGTCGGCGCGCACCGCCCCGCCGATGGCGATGGAGCCGCTCACGCCGCACACCGCGCCCCCTGTGCCCAGCACGGCGCCGAACCGGGGGTCGAGCTTGAACAGGCGCGTGGCCGCGAGGTAGATCGTGCTCCAGGTGACCACGCTGACGATGGTGGCCTGGAGGAAGGCGATGGGCCCCGCGGTGAAGATCAGCGTCAGCGGCAGCGTCGCCCCCAGCAGCACGATGCCGGTCTTGATGTAGTACTCGGTCCGCAGCGCCGTCCGGAACCACTCGGGCATGGCGCGGATGTTGCCGATGACCAGACCGATGATCAGCGCCAGCAGCGGCGCGCCCAGGTCGGCCTTCTGCATCACCTTCCACCCGGCGAGGTAGAACATGACCAGCGATCCCGCGAACAGGATCACGAAGCCCGGGATGAAGTGCCGCGGGCGATGCCCCATCACCGCCATGCTCAGGGTGAACACCGCGCCGAAGCCCAGCAGCAGCACGAGGTACGCCGGACCCTGCAGCTTCAGATCGGCCCACAGCTCCCCGGCGCTGGACCACGCGCCGGGCGTCACCGCGACGTGCTTCAAGCTCCCGCCGGCGAAGAACAGGCCCATGGTGGTGACGATGATGGCGAACCCGAGCCAGATGGCCCAGTAGTCCTCGGTCCGGAACAGGGCGGCGGCCCCCGTCGGCTTCTCCCCGCTCATGATCACCTCCGCTGCCCGGCATTTTCGGCCATGCCGCCGCCGTTTGCCAACGGAAACTTCGAGCGGGCGCGGGGTCATGGACAGCGCCGCCGTTTGTCGATAGATCAAAGAGGTGTCCCTGTTCAACATCGAGCACACCGTCCACACCTACTCGCTCCACTTCGGCGACGAGCACGTCGACCTGCTGCGCGAGCTGCTGAGCTCCGTGTCACGCAGCCTCGAGCGCGTGCTGCCGGCCCGGGCGTCCCGCGCGGTGGACCGGGAGGGCTGCGCGCTCTCGACCCACGACGGGCGCCTGGTGGTGCAGCGCAACCCGCGGATCCAGGCCGCCCTGGATGATCTGGCGCGGCTGGGGCTGTTTCGCATCTTCGTCGCCCAGGAGCACGGCGGGTTCGACCTGCCGCTGGCGATCTACTACCTCGTGGTGCAGCTGGTCTCGTACCACGACACCGCCCTGGCGCTGGTGTTCCTGGTCCACGGCAACGCGATGTACGCCATCGGCCGCCACGGCACGCCGGACCAGCAGCGGCGCTACCTGCCCTCCATGGCGGCGGGGGAGCGCCTGGCCTCGGTGGCCTTCACCGAGCCCGGCGCCGGCTCCGACGCCGGCAACATCCGGACCCGGGCCCGACGCGACGGCGACGACTGGGTGCTCGACGGCGACAAGCAGTGGATCACCGACGGCGGCGACGCCGACCTGCTGGTGACCACCGCCCGCACCGGATCCGTGGAGGCCGGCATCGACGGCATCAGCACGTTCATCGTGGAGCGCGAGGCCGACGGCGTGGAGCTCACAGGGCTGGAGGACAAGACCGGCCTGGCCGGCTCCCCCACGGCGGCGCTGCATTATCCGGGAATACGCATCCCCGGGGACCGGCTGCTGGGCCGGCTGAACCGCGGGGCGCACGTGATGTTCGCCGGCGTGGGCATGACCCGCGTCAACATCGGGGCCCAGGCGCTGGGCATCGCCCGGCGCGCGTTCGACGCCGCGGCCGAGTTCGCGCTGCAACGCGAGCAGGGCGGCTGCCGCATCGTGGAGCACGACGCGATCCAGCAGCGGCTCGCCGACATGGCGCTGGTGATCAGCACGATGGAGAACCTGATCTGCCTCGACTCGCTGCTGGAGCACCGCGGCGAGTGGCACGTGCGCGAGATGTCCCAGACCAAGTACTACTGCTCCGAGGCGCTGCAGGAGCTGACGCTGCGGGCGATCAACGTCCACGGCGGCTACGGCTGCTCCCGGGACCACGTGGTGGAGCGCTGCCGGCGGGAGGCCGTGGCCCTGCCGCTGTACGGCGGCACGAGCGAGATCCAGTGGTACATCATCGCCCGCGAGCTGCTGGACAGCCTCGCCGGGCGGGGCAAGGTCGACTACCGCGAGCGGGACCACCGGCTGTGCCAGGCGCTGCTCGAGCGCGCGACGGATCCGCCGCTCGAAGCGCTGGCGCTTCGCGTGCAGGCCGTCACCGAGCAGCTGTGGCTCGCCGTCGAGCGCGTGGCCGCGATGGACCACCCCACGCCGTTTCACCGCCACCTCACCGCGCTGTCCACGGCCCTGGTCGGGGCCCAGGTCCTGCTGTGGCAGGCCACGGCCCCGGCGCCGGACGCGCTGGAGCTGGAGCTGGCGACGGTGGCCGTGGAGCGCCTGGAGGATCTGGCCCGCAGCGTCGGGCGCCGCATCGAGGATCGGCGGGACCGGGGGGTGCTGAAGCGGCTGCTGCGCCAGCGTCTGAACCCGCGCTGACCGGGCTCACCCCCCGCCCACCGAGGCGGTGAGCAGCACCACGTGGGCCACCCCGTCGCGATCGATCACCGTCTCCATCCCTTGCAGATGCTGGATGTTTCGGCCGTCGACGATGATCGTGGCATTGGGCAGCGGCTCACCGTCGACCCACAGCACCGAGTCGCGAAACACCTGGCCGTGGCGCGCCGTCAGCAGATCGAACAGATCCGCCACGGTGGATCCCACCGGGAGCGCAACCTCCTCCTCGGGCAGCGGAACCGCGTCCCGGCTGGGGCCGAAGTAGAGCACCCGGAGCGTGACCATAGTATGGGAGCATAGCACCCTCTCACGGCGCGGCGAGGACCAGCACGGCCGCGGCACCGCCGTCACCGCGGTTGCCCACGGTGAGCGTCCCACCGGACGCCTCGGTCAACCCGCGGGCCACGGACAGTCCGATCCCGGTCCCGTCCGTCTTGGTGCTGTGCATCTCGCCGTCCAGTACGCCTTGACGCAGACCGGGGCCGTCGTCCTCGATGTGGATCTGGACCCATGTCGCGTCCGCGACCACGCGCACGTCGAGGTGAGATGCGTGGCCCCGGGCGTCGCCCTCGCAGGCGTTGTGCAGCAGGTTGAGCAGGATGCGGTGCAGGGTCGGTTGACCGCCCGCCACCAGCACCTGCAGCCCGTTCGGGATGGGCTGGACCCGGATCGGGATCGCCTGCTGGCCGCCCGGGTCGAGCAACTGCCGGGCCTGCTCCACCGCCACGGCGAGCTCCACCGGCAACCGCTGGTTGAGGGCCGTGAGGTCCCCCATGGCGCGGCACCGCACCTCAATCGCCACCGTGCGGACCTGCCGCAGGCTGTCCGCCAGCTTTTGCGCGAGGCCGCGAGTGTCGTCGCTCACGCCCGGCCGTTCCAGCTCACGGACCATCAACTCGGCGCCGATGGTGGCCGCCGTGAGCAGCGAGCTCAGATCATGCGAGTCGGCCAGCACCGACCCCAGCCCCTGCTCGGCGAGGTCGGCACGCTTGGCGGCCAGAGCGCTGTGGTGCGCCAGCCGTCGGGTGACGAGGGCCAGGATCACGGCCAGCGCCGCCGTGCCACCGACGAAGATGAGGTACATGCTGGCCACGGGCAGGCTGACCTCGAACCGCGCGCCCGAGATCGCGCGATCCACCAGCACCAGCACCACCAGCGCAACGCAGTTGGCCAGGCCGCCGGCCAGCGCTGCCCGGGGAGACAGCCTGAGACCGGCTCCGATGGTGGCGACCAGGATCCCGACGGTGTCCGGCAGGAAGAGAATGCCCCGCTGCTCCGGCGCGATCCACAGCGCGTTGGGCAGCAGGGTGAGAAACGCGGTGCAGCTATCGAGCAGCACCGAGATGGTCCACAGCGCCTGCCCCGCGGGAGGCGTACGTACTCGGGCCAAGACCCAGACCGAGAACAGGATGCTCAGCAGAAGCGGCGAAGCCGTCAGCAGCAGCCGACCCGGGGTGAGGTCGCTCACCAGCAGGAAGCGGATCAGGATCGCGGCGTAGAACACCGCGCGGGCGGTGCACACCGCGCGCTCCGCGGTCAGCGCCGCACGGCCGATGGCCAGCGCGACGGCGGCCTCCGATTGAAGAGACAGCTTGCTCGGCTGTCCATCCGACTGAGACATGATGGGACCAGGATTGACAGGTGCGTCGTCTGTCCCGACACTTATGTCATGGAATCGCGAGACATCCATACGGTAATGGTGGTGGATGACGACGTCAAGCTGCTTGCCATGCTGGAGCAGGCGCTGCAGGGCGAGCTGGAGCTTGAGCTATGTGAAAACGTGCAGAGCGCGCTCGCGCTCCTGAACCGCTACACGCCCGATCTGCTGCTGCTGGATCTGTCGCTGCCCGACGGTGATGCGTTCATGGTGCTGGAGCACGTCAACACGCACCTGCCCACGCCGCTGGTGGTGCTGATGAGCGGAACGGCGGTTCCGGCGCAGTCGTTCAAGCTGGCCCAGCTCGGGGTGCAAGGCTACCTGACCAAGCCCTTCGACCTGGCCCAGCTGCGGCAGACGATGGAGCAGGCTGCCAGCACACCGCCGGACATCCGACCGCAGCTGAGGAACATCGTGGGCCAGCGTTCGATCCACGAGGTGGAGGCGGAGGTGCGAAGCGCCATGCTGAACGAGGCGCTGGCCCGCACCGGCGGCAGCCGCCGCAGCGCCGCCCGGCTGCTGGAGGTCTCGCGCCAGCTGGTGCAGCACATGTTGCGCAAGGGCCGCTAGCCGCAATGCGGTTCACTTCTGCGAGAGCGGAGGCCGGGCCCACGGCGGCGAGGGTCCGCCGCAGCGCGAGTTCCGCAGCCGCTGGCCGAAAAATCAGAGTGATTTCTGCCGCGACGTCGACATACCTCCAACAGACGCCAGCGGCGAGGACTGTCTGAGCGCCAGGCGGAACCCTCGCCACCCCGCCCGTTCGGGCCTCCGCATGCAGCTAACCCCGCAGAACCAGATCCAGCGATCATACCCACGCAAGGGGGGGTTCTTGGCGCGACCGGTTCCCTGTGGCACGATCACAGGGCGCGATCATGGAATCCCAACGACCCAACCGGCTGGGCAAGTACCAGCTCCTGGCGCGGATCGCCAAGGGCGGGATGGCCGAGATCTACCTCGCGCGTCAGCGCGGGATGGTGGGTTTCACGCGCCTCGTGGTGATCAAGCGCATCCTGCCCCACCTGGCCGAGGAGCCGGAGTTCGTGCGGATGTTCATGGAGGAGGCGCGGCTGGCGGCCCTGGTCAACCACCCCGGAGTCGTGCAGCTGCACGACGTCGGACAGTGGGAGGGCCACTACTACATCGCCATGGAGTACATCAACGGGCTCAGCCTGGGGATCATCGCGCGTCGCGCCCGGCAAGAGGACCGGCCGCTGCCCTTCGACGTCGCGGCCGAGATCGTGGCCCAGGCCTGCGACGGGCTCCACGCGGCGCACGAGCTGCGGGACGAGAGCGGCCGACAGTTGAACCTGGTGCATCGTGACATCAGCCCGCACAACCTGATGGTCTCGTGCGAGGGTCAGGTAAAGCTGGTGGACTTCGGCATCGCCAAGGCCAAGGACTCCAGCGTCAAGACCCGCACCGGCAAGATCAAGGGCAAGTACCCCTACATGTCGCCCGAGCAGTGTCGCGGCGATCCGCTGGATCGACGGACCGACATCTTCTCCCTGGGCACCGTGCTGCACGAGCTGCTCACCGCACGGCGGCTGTTTCATCGCAACACCGAGCTGATGATCCTCAAGGCCATCACCGAGGAGCCGATCCCCGACTCCAGGGAGATCAATCCGCACATCCCCGAGGCGCTGGCGCGAGTGCTGGGCCACACCATGGAGCGCCACCCGGACGACCGGTTCGCCACCGCGGCCGAGATGGGCCGCGCGATCCGGCAGGTGGTCCGCGATCTCGACGCCGCGCAGGGGCCGGAGCACCTGGCCTCCTACCTGCGCACCGAGCATGCAGACCTGCTCGAGGCCCGCAACCAGGCCCTGGAGCAGGTGCTGGCCCTGAGGCCATCGGACGGCTCCACCGTCGATGTCCCGCCGTCGGTGGAGGGATTCGACGAGGCCAGCGGCAGCCGCTCCGCCCCCACCAGCAGCACCGCCGGCCTCGGTCCACAGAGCCGCCGGCCCACGTTCCAGCTCCCCACGGTGACCCGCGCAGGCGCACGATGGCGCCGGACGTGGGTCGTGGTGATCGGCGCCCTGGTGGCGATCCTGCTCGCCGGGGGCGCCGGTCTGCTCTACCGCCGGCTCCACTCCGCTCGCCCCGACGGCCCGTCGCTGCGCTTTGGCCTGCCGCCGTCGTATCCGGCCAAGGTCGCACAGCGTGAGATGCAACCCTTTCTGCACTACCTCGAGCGGCAGCTGGACCGTCCCGTGGATCTGGTGGTCCCCTCCACCTACCACGAGCTGCGACGGATGCTGTTGCAGGGCGAGCTGGACTTCGCCAACCTGCCCGCGCTCCAGCTGGTGCTGGCGCGCCACGAGGAGCCCCGACTCGAGGTGGTGGCGACCCAGACCTACGAGAAGGCGCGACGCTACGTCTCATACCTCGTGGTGCAGAGCGACAGCCCGATCAGCCGGGTGGGGCAGCTCGAGGGCAAGCGCATGTGCTACGTGGACCCCGAGTCCACCAGCGGCTACCTGCTGCCCCGCCGCTTTCTGCGGGAGAAGGGCCTGGACCCCGACACCGCGCTGGCCCCGGCCCGGTTCAGCGGCAACCACCTCAAGGTGCTCAGAGAGCTGCTCGACGGGACATGCGACGTCGGCGCGGTCTACTCCGGCGCCGTGGCCAACGCCCAGGCCCACGGCATCGCCAGCTCCCGCGTCCGCGTCCTGGCGGTGACGGGGCAGATCCCCTACGACGTGATCTGCACCGCTTCCACCATGGGGCCGCCGCTGGTCCGACGCCTGAAACAGGCGTTGATGCGGATGGACCCCCGGCGGGACCTGGGCCAGAAGCTGGTGGGAGAGACGTTCCGCATCGATGGATTCGTCGAGCCCAGGCTCGACGAGTTCCGCGCGGTGGAGCAGGCGGCGCGTCTGGCGGGGATGATCAAGTAGGATCCAGGCGCTCCAGGTGCTCGGGCAGGTCCAGGTCCTGTTCCGCCCCATCGTAGTCCAGACTCAACAGCTCCAGGTCGGCCTCCCTGCGGCGCACCAGCTGCCGCAGGCCCACGGCATCGTCACACGCCGTCGCCTCCTCGAACAGCCGGCGGTCGATGATCAGCGGATGACCGCGACCCTGGGCGTAGCGCGGAGCCAGCAGCAGCGGCCGGTGCTCGGCGTAGTGCCGCAGCAGAGCGGCCACCGCCGCGGCCGGAACAAAGGCGTTGTCCCCGGGCAGCACCGCGACGGCGGAGACGGTGGATGGCAGGGCCTCGATCCCGACGCGGATCGAGGAGAGCATCCCGCGCTCCGGCGCCGGATTGACCACCACCGTCACCTGGCTCACCCCCGGAAGCTGTGCACAGGGCGAGGAGGGCTCCAGCACCAGCAGCACCGGGTTCGCGCCGCCATCGGCGAGCGCCTCGATCGTGTTCTCGAGCAAGGTCTTGCCTCGGTGACGAAGCCGGCGCTTGTCCTGCCCCATGCGGTGCGAGGCCCCCGCGGCGGGGATCAGGCCCGCCACCAGGTTGTGTATGTCAAGCACCTTGTCCTCCATCGCGTGCACCTGGCTGAATATTTACGAAAGGAAAACAGCAATATGTGATAAAGTTCCGGGGTCAAGCAACCCACTGTCGTCGATGTGCGAGGACGTACTTCGACTGACTCGATAGTCATGCGCGTTTGTCCCGGCTGTCGCACAGTTTATGAGGAACACATCGTCACCTGTCCAAAAGACGGGTTGCCGCTGATCGACCGCAGTCCGACCTTCGCCGGCCTGGTACAGGGCGAAACGTCTCAACCCGCCAGGACCCGCGACACCACCGTCCGACCCGGGATGATGATCGGCGAGTACCAGGTGGAGGGCGTGATCGCGGAGGGCGGGATGGGGGTGATCTACGCCGGCATCCACCCCCTGATCCGCAAGCGGGTGGCGATCAAGGTGCTGAACAAGCGCTTCGCCCAGGACCCCAAGGCGGTCTCCCGCTTCGTGCTCGAGGCGCGGTCGGTCAACGAGATCGGCCACCACAACATCGTGGACATCTTCTCCATCGGAGAGCTGGACGATCAACGCAACTACCTGATCATGGAGTACCTCGACGGGCTCGCGCTCCACGAGATCCTGCTCAAGGTCAAGCGACTGAGACCGGGCGAGATCCACCCGATCTACGAGCAGCTGTGCGACGCGCTCAAGGCGGCCCACGCCAAGGGGTTCATTCACCGCGACCTCAAGCCCGACAATGTCATCGTGCTGCGGCGGCCGCCGTTTCCGTTCATCAAGATCCTCGACTTCGGACTGGCCAAGCTGCGCGGGAGCATCACCAGCACCAACACCGAGGTGGGGACGGTGCTGGGCACACCGGAGTACATGGCGCCCGAGCAGTGCCGCGGCGACAACGTGGATGCGCGGACCGACGTGTATGCCCTGGGCGTGATGCTCTACGAGCTGACCACGGGCCGACATCCGTTCACCGACAAGTCGCCTTTCCGCGTGCTGGCGATGCAGCAACGCGATGTGCCCAAGCCCCCCTCCGCCTTCTCCCAGATCCCCGAGGCGCTGGAGTGGGTCATCCTGCGGGCCATGGCCAAGCACCCCAATCAGCGGTTCCAGACCGTCGAGGATCTGATGAACCATCTGACGCGGGTGGTGACGGAGCGCCTGCCGTGGACGATCAACCTCGACCCCATCGAGGCCGAACCGGCGCCGGTCGAGACCGCCGAACAGAACGGCGACGTACCCGCCCCGCGGCCGCAGAAGGTCCGAAACATCAGCGTGCCGCGCCCCATCGCCATCTCGGACGAGATGAGCGACGACGAGATCGAGACCCTGGTGGCCGACAGCCGGCCGGGGATGGTGCAGCCGATCGAGATCCTGCGGATGCTGCGCAAGGTGGAGGACGTGCAGGAGATCCGCGGCGACGCCGACTCCGACGCCATCGCCATGCCCTCCGTGCGCAACGTCCGGCTCGCCCCGGCGGAGGCTCGTGCGCCGGCGCCCCTGCTGGGCACGCCGAACAGCGGCGAGCTGGAGGACCTGGGCGCCACCGAGATCAGCGACCCACCGGACGTGACGCACACCGAGGTCGGCGGACCGATGGACATGGACGCTCCGCAGGAGGAGCCGACCAACGAGAACCAACAGGTCGCCGTGGAACCACCGACGGCGATCAAGAAGCGTTCCCCTGCCCCCATCGCCGCCGGCCCGCGACAGAGCGGGACCGCTCCCCGGCCTGACGCCCCGGGGCCCATCGCCGCCGTTCGCACCGAGTCTCTGGCCAACCGTCCGTCCCTGCGCAAGCCAGACCTGCCGCTGTTTGGTGATCCAGCGCCGGCAGTCAAGGCTGCAGAGCCGGAGGGCAGCGCCCGGATCACGCTGGACCCGCCGCCGACCAAGCCCGACTCCTCGGATCTGTTCGTCGACGTGCCGCCGCTGGAGCTGCGCAAGGGCGCAACCGACGTCGACGTCACCACGGAGCGGCCCAACCCACCGCAGCCGGCCAACACCACGCCGGAGATGGCCAAGGTGCAATCCGGCGTGTACGCCGTGACGGGGGTCGGCCGGGCGATTACCGAGCGGGAGAGCTCCTCGCCTTCCGCACATTCCAGGCCCAAGGCCGCGCCGGAAACCGCGGAGCGTCCCGTCGCCAGCCAGCTGGCGTATGCCAAGACCGTACCCCTGGAGGGGATACAGCAGGAGTTCGAACAGCGGCTGGAGCTGCTGGAGAAGGTGAAGAAGCCGGCTGCAGCCGACCTGCCGGGCAGCGGTGCGCTGATGTTCGACGTGGAGCCCCCATCGCTGGCAGAGCTCGCGCAGCAGCAGGCTCCGCCATCCGCGACCTGGACACCCCGAAGGGTTGGAGCCACAATACCCACATCAGCGCGCGTGGTGGCCAGCGTCTCGCCACACAGCGGCGTCGGATGGTATGTCTGGGTTCTGGTCGGGCTCGGTGTCACGGCCCTCGCGGGTCTCGGCGTGATCTTGTATTTCCTCCTCTGATCATCGCCCATCGGACCGAACCAGGTCGAGAGGTGAAACATGAAGGCGTTGCACTACGAGAAACCAGACTCGACGGCAGCCATCGTGGATCTGTTGACCCGGGCCAGGAGTGATGATGGCCGGGCGGTTTCACTGCTCGCCGGCGGAACG
>Ga0210044_10004508_pt1 | contig 19402 bp, 18 predicted proteins | sample CryGey13umfilter_2_FD_183959 | JGI IMG/M metagenome (GOLD analysis project Ga0210044, IMG submission 183959) | Groundwater microbial communities from aquifer in Utah, USA - Crystal Geyser 4/9/14 3 um filter (SPAdes) (version 2) | ecosystem: Environmental > Aquatic > Deep subsurface >... | reverse complement strand
CCCAAATAAATCCATACTATAAATTCCACTCTCCCCTTGTAAAAAAATATCATTTTTTTCAAAAAAATAACACCGAGTTAGGCTATAAAATTAGTCTTCACATGTTTTAACTCCAAATTTATTGCGATATTGTAGAGTTTGTATCTGATTGTTTTAGTGGTGTGTTTTTGAAGATTTGCATCAAGTATCTGTTTAAAGAGTAAAAAAGATTATAAGCGAGTGTTCCTATTGCAAAGTAAAAAGCATTTGCCTGTGTATTTGATGTTGGCGAAAAGCTCATGTTGAAACCGTTTTTTGAGTTCTTTTATTTTATTTTCACTTGTTTCACCTCTTTGGCGATGCAGTAGTGAATTTCATCTTGATATTGCACCCCAAGAGCATTTCCTCCCTTTGGTCAGGGCAAGCTTAATATTGTTTGAGGCATAATCTAATTCCAAGTTAGAAAAAGTTACACCCGATAGGTGAAGTTTTAGGTGTGACTTTTTCGCTTTAAAGTACCTAATTATAGAGCAAGTTGGCTTGTTGTCTAATTTGGTATGGAATTATTGGGATTATATATATCATGACATTTTCTAGACAAAATTAGCTATAATCGTTTATAAAATTATTCAGTGGGAGTTTTTATGTTAAAAACTGTAAAATCAAAGGTTATTGTTTTGATGTTGGCTATTACAATTCTTGGCTTAAGCGGAATAACGTACTACCTATCATTTACTCTCAATAATTTGTCTCAAAAGACAACCGAACAGTCACTCTCTATGATTAGTGAATCAGTATTTCAAACACTAACTGGGAGTATGTTTGCCGGCGATCCTGTTATTGTGCAATCAACACTAGAAGCGGCTAGCAAGATCGAAGGAATAGAGTCTTTGCGTGTTGCAAAGTCAAAATTTGTTATTGATGTTTATGCTCCTGATGAAGAGTTTACAAATGACTTAGTTATACAAAATGTTTTTAAAACGGTTAAATCTGATTTAATTGAAACAAATAAAGACTCTCACCATACAATCCGTATGCTGCGCCCAATGATAGCTGAAGCAAAATGTTTATCTTGCCATTATAATGCCAAAGAAGGTGATGTTTTAGGAGTAATGGACTTAGTAGTCTCTCTTGACAAAAATGATGCAGAGATATTTTCGACTGAATCAACCCTCTTTGTTAGTCTACTTATTGTTGCTGTTATTTTTGGGATTATGGCAAGTATATTTTTTATGAATGAGATATTCACTCCTTTGGTAAATTTAAGAAACCGTATTTCTGAACTTGTTAGCGGAGACAAAGACCTTACTAAACGACTTGATGATAAAAATGAAAATGAGTTTGGAGACACTGCGAAAGAAGTTAACAACTTTATAGGGATGGTTCAAGATACAATAATAAATGTTAAAAGTTTGGGAGTCCAAAATGCCGAGATTGCTTCTGAGATAGAACTAGCAAGTCATGTAATCAGAAAAGGGACTCAACAAGAACACGAAATTGTGCGCGAAACAAGCCAAAAGAGTGAATCTATAAAAGAGCTTCTTGAACTTAGTATTCAAGCAGCTATTGAGACTCAAGAAACGGTTCAAAAAGCCAATACGGAACTTGATAGTGCTAGAGACTCTTTAAGTACTCTCAGTAGTGAGGTGAGCTCTTTTGTTGAGATTGAGAATGAGCTTTCAAATGAGCTTTCTGGTCTTAAAAATAATGCGGATCAGGTCAAAGGTGTACTCAATGTTATAAAAGACATTGCTGAACAGACTAACCTTCTTGCACTAAACGCTGCTATTGAAGCGGCTCGTGCAGGCGAGCATGGACGTGGTTTTGCAGTTGTTGCCGATGAGGTGCGTAAACTTGCAGAGAGAACGCAGAAGAGTCTAGTTGAGATTGATATGAGCGTAAGCACGATTGTTCAGTCTATTAACGATGTGGGCGATAAAATGCACAATAATGCTAAAAATATAGAAAACCTTACTCATATTTCTGATGAAGTTGAAGAGAAAATTAGCACAACTTCGAGTGCCTTAGCTTTATCAAATAAAGTTGCAAATAACTCTAAAGAGGACAGCTTAAAAATGTCATCAAATATTAAAGAGATTATTGACGATGTAGCGAAGATTGAAGCTATCTCAACTGCTAATGGTACAAGTGCACAAAGTATTGAGTTTGACATACAAAAATTAGTTCAAGTGGCACACTCTTTACAATCAACGATTGAAGAGTTTAAGAGCTAATACAAACAGATATATTTAAAAATCTGGCATGTGGATTTTCACATGCCAAGCAGGCTCATTTTTTTCGCTCACTGATGTCTAACACCTCTTCGACTGCTCTTGCTGGTGTAGTTCTTTTTGAAACATGCTTGGCAGATGCTGTATTTTGAGTTTAGGGGCAGGGGTATGTGACAGATTCTGCATTTGGCTACGAACTGGCTTTGTTGGAGGGACTCTTCTATAAACTTGTTCAGTATTCCTCTTGACGTACGTGCTTTTTGTGCATCTACGAAGTACTCTTCAAACCTGTAACTCAGCCACAAATAGAGTGAAATCTCTTTTACCATGTCCTCTGCACGGAGCAGTTCGTCTGCTGTTTGGGCATAGTTGCCTACTAGGGCAGGCGGTGTGTATTGCACCGGCATTTTTTTCTCTAGTGCCAAAATGTAACTCTCGTACGCTGCGATAATATAGGGCGATTTGAGCGTCAGCGGTGCACATGCCAGATGATATTTCATGGCTATATCTAAGTCGAAATTGTCAACTATTGTGGCGGCTTCGAGCATATCGTCTAAGTTTGAGGCGTGAAAGGGACCGTTAAACTCCATGTTATCGACGAAAAATTTCAATATCTCTCTTAAAGATTTCTCCTCTAAAATACTGCCTACAAGTTTTATGTGTTCCAAGTTCGCCATCACTCTAAAGGGGATAGTTATCTCTTTGTCGTGTTTGTTAAAGTTTCGCTTTATAAGGTTTAAAACTTCTTTGTTGAGTGCGCCTACAAAACCAGCTTCATGTAAGCCAAAGCGACCGGCACGACCAGAGATTTGATGAATTTCCGAGGGGTATAAATTTCTTTCACTGATGCCGTCAAACTTTACAGCCTTGGAAAAAAGAATGGTTTTAATAGGCAGATTCATCCCCATCGCTATAGCATCAGTTGCGATTAAAATCTGTGTTTCACCCTCTCTAAAACGTCTGGCTTCTTCTCGTCTGACTTCGGGAGATAAATTTCCATATACTACGCTGACACTGAAAAATCTTGAAAAATTCTGTTTTAAGCGGAGCACCTCTTTTCTGCTAAAAGCGATAACGGCTGTAGCCTCTTTGACATCAGCGACATCCGTTGGTTGGGCTAAAAGAGTAAGCGGATTCATTCTCTCGAACTCAATAATCTCCAGCTCCTCTCCGAGATACTCGGCAAGAGCTATAATCGCCTCTTTGGAGTTGGAAGAACCCGTCATAATAATTACCTTTGCAGGTGCCCCGATAATGGCATTTGCCCATGCCCAGCCTCGGTCACGGTCATCAATCATCTGAACCTCGTCGATAACACAGACATCAACATCAACTTCAAAGTTGAGCATCTCTATAGTCGAACTTATATGCGTCGCATCTTCGTTTAAAATCTGCTCTTCTCCCGTAATCAAAGAGGAGTCAATCCCATTAGCCTTTAGAGTTTCATAGCCCTCGAGAGCAAGCAGTCTCAGAGGTGCAAGATAATACCCGGTATCAGCCTCTTGAAGTTTCTGCATAGCCTGGTAGGTTTTACCGCTGTTTGTCGGACCTATATGCAAAACGAGTTTTCTTCGCATCTCTCTCGCCATCGGGAAAAGGTTTTTAAAATCCCTTATGGTTCTTGCCAAAAGTGCCTGTCTCTGTTTTTTAATCAGCTGCTCATGAATATTGTAAATAAATATACGGGTTGTTTTTCTTACAATTTTGGGACTAATCACCAAAGAGTTCGACATCAACTCCAGTAAAAACTCATACACCTTTTTGTGTAAGGCCTCCTGACTAAGATGAAGCAGTTTCGCATAACCCCCACACTCCTGCACAAGCGCATTTAACTCCTCTAAAAAGTTAGCTTCATGCTCTTTTTTGGCACGCTCTACAAGTGCATCAAAATCTAACTCCTGAGATAACCAAATCATTTGCAAAAAAGAGTTAAGCTCTAAATGCAGCTCCAAGATATACGGCATGTGGATATCGGAGTAAGGGAGTTTACAGTTCTCATTTACTTTGAGTAAAAGTTCTTCCTCATGTACTTCTACATCCACAACATCGAGTTTTGTATCTAAAACGCTTTTAAGTATATGTGGTTTTAGAAGTGGGTAAGCAACTTTTACTTTAGGAGGCGATGCACGAAGAGAGGTAAGAATTTCTTTATCAGTCAGGTAGGCATGTGGAATCTTTAAACTGTGTAAAAAATTATTTATTTGCTCTTGTTTGGTTGCTACTGCAAGCTCTTTGTCTTTTGATATTTTAGAAATTATCTCTTCATTGGGGGTGTTTTGCAAATATTCATAACTGTAGGGAGTAGTATTGAGTGTTAATATTTTGTGAAATTTCTGATCAAATATTTCGTATTTTATGGAAGCATTAAACTCCAAAGAGTCATCAAGATCAAAAAAACCGTCCAAGGCTTTTTGAAGCATATCTTTCTTTAAATCATATCTGATATGCTGAAGTTTTGACTCCATTTTTTCCAGAGTTATTTTTTTGCTTCTAACATCCATAAAAGCATCAAAAAGCAGTGCTCCTTCCTCGGCCGTTACTTCTAACTCTTCCATTAAAACTTCTATTTTATGGCTTCTGTCGAGATTTTGCTCTTTGGGAATATTTGAAGCGTAAATTTCCCCATTTTCTTGAAAAAAGTCTAGTATCTCCTGACGGTACGCACTGTCTGCTTCAGACCAGACCATTCTTATAGTCTTAAGAAGCACTTTTTTGTTGTGCTCTACATCGTAAATGCCCAAGGTATGACAAAGTTCACTGAGCGTCTCTGTGCTAAGCCTCTCTATACCGACATCAAAAGGGTCACCGTCAAAATATTTTTTCATTCTTTGATTTATTTTTGTATTCTTTTTGTGTTTTTTTGTCATATTTTATTGGTACCAATTTTTTATTTTATGTTATTATACTATACTTAATAGTATGAGGTGATTGTTATGAAATATATTCGTTTTTTTGATTCTCTGGGCATTAATGATATAGCTATTGTCGGCGGGAAAAATGCTTCTCTTGGGGAAATGGTTAAAAGCCTTAGCGCAAAAGGCTTAAATATACCAAACGGATTTGCCACAACCAGTGATGCTTACTGGCTGCTGCTTGAAGAGAACGCCATTAAAGAGAAGATACAAGAGATAATGAACGGTCTTGATATCTCCGATAGCAAAAATCTGCAGTCACGAGGAAAAGCTGTCCGTGAGCTTATTCTAAACTCAAAACTTCCAAAAGCTCTTGAAGAGGAACTCATCAGTGCATACAAAACTCTCTCAAATGAATATAACTCTCAAAATATTGACGTAGCTGTGCGTTCATCGGGAACTGCCGAAGATTTGCCCGATGCCTCTTTTGCAGGACAACAGGAGAGTTTTCTAAATGTAAGCGGTGAAGAAGAGTTGTTGGCATGTGTAAAGAGATGTTTCGCTTCACTCTTTACCGACCGAGCAATCAGTTATAGAAAAAGTCGCGGATTTTCTGATTTTAAAGTTGCCCTCTCAGTAGGCGTGCAAAAGATGGTCAGAAGCGACAGTTCATCCAGCGGGATTATGTTCAGTATTGATACAGAGAGTGGCTGTGAGAACCTGATTCTGATAAATTCTATTTGGGGTCTTGGTGAAAATATTGTAAGCGGAAAAGTAAATGCTGATGAGTTTTTCGTCTTTAAACCTACGCTAAAAAAAGGGAAACAGGCAATACTTACACGCTTTTTAGGAAGTAAAAAAGAGAAACTCATTTACGCAGATGATAGGAAGAGAACTTTAAATATAGCGACAAGCCAAAAAGAGCAACAAAGCCTTTCTTTAACTGACGATGAAGTAACAAACTTAGCCAGACAAGCACTTATAATAGAAGAGCATTACAACTGTCCTATGGATATTGAGTGGGCAAAAGATGGCTTAGATAGTAAACTTTATATAGTTCAGGCTCGCCCAGAAACTGTTCAGAGCAGACTAAAAAACGACCTAACGACAACGAACTACATTTTACATAAGCTCAAAGATGTGAAACTCTTAGCATCAGGAAGAGCTGTGGGGGAGAGAATAGGCACGGGAAAAGTCAACATCATAAAAGACACGACAGAGTTTGAAAAATTCAACGCCGGCGATATTTTAGTAGCAGATACTACTAACCCCGACTGGGAACCTATTATGAAAAAAGCTGCCGCAGTTGTCACAAACAGAGGAAGCAGAACCTGCCATGCCGCCATTGTGGCGAGAGAAATAGGGGTTCCCGCGGTTGTCGGCTGTGGAGATGTGACAGGAACACTTACAGATGGACAAGATGTAACGGTCTCTTGTGCTGAGGGCGATGAAGGGTATATTTATGAGGGCATAGTTGATTTTAGTATCGAGACGACAACTTTCTCAGAACTAAAACCGACAAAAACAAAAATTTATATGAACATAGGAAATCCGGCTCACGCCTTTACTCTCGCCAAAATACCAAACGACGGTGTAGGACTTGCAAGAATGGAGTTTGTTATGGGTCACTCCATAAATGCGCATCCGATGGCTTTAGTAGATATGAACAAAGGTAAAAAAGTAAAAGATGAGGAGAGTATTCGCACATTTATGATTCCACATGCCGACCCTAAAGAGTTTTTTTTAGCAAAGCTAAGCGAAGGAGTCGCAACCATTGCTGCAGCTTTTTATCCAAAACCTGTCATTATAAGAACCAGTGATTTTAAAAGTAACGAGTATAGAAATATGCCTGGAGGAGAAGCTTACGAGGAACTCGAAGAGAACCCGATGATAGGCTTTCGTGGGGCAAGCAGATATTACGATGAGAGCTATAGAGAAGCATTTGAATGGGAGTGCCAAGCACTTAAAAGAGTTCGCGATAACATGGGACTAACAAACATAAAGGTTATGTTACCGTTTGTTAGGACTCCGCATGAAGGCAAAAAAGTTATAGAGATTATGAAAAGACAAGGGCTAGTTCAAGGTGAAAACTCCCTTGAAATTTATGCTATGTGTGAGATTCCTGCCAATGTGATTTTGGCTGATGATTTCCTTGATATTTTTGACGGATATTCTATCGGCTCAAACGATTTGACGCAACTTACTCTTGGAGTTGACCGAGAAAGTGCAAAAATAGCACATATCTTTGATGAGAGAAACGAAGCTGTCAAAAAAATGATGAAGATGGTTATAAAATCTTGTAAAGAGCGAGGAAAATATATAGGCATCTGCGGTCAGGCTCCCTCAGATTACCCTGAAATAACACGGTTTTTAGTCGAGCAGGGCATTGACTCCATCTCTTTAAACCATGACTCTCTTTATAAAATGCATAAAGTTGTGAGTGAGCTAGAAGATAAATAACGACTTTTGTTATACAATATTTTTTCATTATTCAAATATAAGGAAAAAATATGTTAGTTTGTGATTGCAACGAAGTAAGTTATGAAATGGTAAAAGAGGCTGTAAAAAAGCATGGGGACAACTTAGAGGCTATCATGCAAGAGACAGAAGCCGGTACTACATGTGGGTGTTGTTTGGAAGAGGGTTGTGATAAAGTCGATTTAGCTCTTCCTTTAGCAATCGCCAAAGCTTTGCAAGAGTTAGAATAGCTTAGAGTGCCTGCTTACGCTATAATGTACCCCTAAAACCAAACCAGTTAATTTAGTTTTTTTATTCCAAATGTTAGAATAAAAACAGAGAATGCAAGGGATGAAAAAATGAGTACAAAAAGAAAAACATATAGTGCTGAGTTTAAAGCTAAATTGGTTTTGGAAGTTTTAGAAGGTGAAAAAACAGTTAATGAAATTGCAAGTGCCTATGAGATAATTCCAAAAAATCTTATCAACTGGAAGCAACAGTTTTTAGAGAATATGTCACTTGCCTTTGATAAGAGTGCAGTTGTTAAAGAGTACAAAGAGCAGATAGAAACACTTCAAAAGTCAAATGACTGTAATGACTCCTATTTGGTAAACAACGATGGACAATTTGCTATAAATGGAGACCCGACTGAGGGTGCGCTAGTCGTTAGTGCCCTAAAAGGCGGAAGAGTTGCAAACATCAGTTTTTAAAACTAACATATTTAATAATAAACTTTTACTAGTAGGTGTAGCTCTGATGATTTTGATTCAAATAGCCTTTACCCATGCAAATTTTATGAACACCTTGTTTAAAAGTGAAGCCTTAGAGCTTATGACTTAGTTGCAGATATTAGCAATAAGTTTTGGTGTGTTGTTTGTAGTTGAAATCAAAAGATTTATACATAGCGAAAAAGCTTAATCTACTCCTAAAGCTTCTGTTATATAATTTGACAAATATATTAGAGGTTTTTAATGAACTATCCAGACGAGTGGACGCAAAAAGAATTTTTACACAATAAAAAAAAGCTTGAAGAAGAGGGAAAGCTAGTGGTCTTAGTAGACACTATTCTCTCTCCCATTGACAAAGCAAACACTCAAACTTATAATCCTTACGAACTTCAAAATCTCCCTCTCGGCAGTGTTTTTGTTTTTTACTGCGACAGCGGAAAAGCAACTCTTAAGAGGCTCAAAGAGTACAAAATAAAATTTCCGCAGCACCATTGCATATCGCTCAAAGGTGGCAGAGGCTATTGGCGAAAAAATATGAGTATTTTTGAAGAACCCTCGAAGTGATGACGGTGCTTGAGCAGGACAGACTTTTAGACAAATTTACCCGTGAAATAAGTGAAGAGAGATTTTATGATGCCCATGAAAGTTTAGAAGCTATCTGGTTTCCTAGACGCTTTGAAGATGACAACGAGATAAAACTCATAAAAGGTTTTATAAATGCTGCCGTCTATTTTGAGCTCATCAAAAAAGGCAGAAGAGCTTGCGGTAAAAAAGTGTGGCAAAATTACCTCAAATACAGACCTCTTCTTTATAAAGTAGACTCCCCTCATTTAAATAAATATCATTATATCGCTCGGCATGTGGAAAGTATAAAGATAACAAAACATATTTGATATAATTACAAAAAAATAAGAAGGATGAAAATAATGGATGTTTCAAAATACGCTGATATGGCAATAATATATGCCAGTGAATATGGTTTAAAAATCATAGCGGCAATACTGATTTTCGTTATAGGTCAATGGATTGTTAAAAAGCTTACCAGAGTGAGTCGGTCGCTTATGGAAAAAGCAAAAGTTGACCGAACTTTAATTGAATTTTTAAATAATATAATATTCTTTGTGCTTCTAGCAATGGTAGGTTTAGCATCGGTAAATGCTTTAGGCATAAATATTACCTCTTTTATAGCAGTTTTTGCAGCGGCCGGCCTAGCTATCGGTCTTGCGCTTCAAGGTTCTTTATCAAACATTGGGGCTGCTGTTTTAATAATTCTTTTTCGTCCATTTAAAGTTGGTGATTTTATAGAAGCCAGCGGTGCTACCGGAACAGTTGAAAATATAAACCTTTTCTCTACTATTATTATCCCCATTGATAAAAGTACTGTCATAGTTCCAAACTCATCTATTATTAATGGAAATATTGTAAATTTTTCAAACAGAGAAATTCGTCGTGTAGATCATGTTTTTGGCATTGGCTACGGTGATGATTTAAAGCTTGCTAAAAAGACTCTGATGCAAATCATAAAAGCTGATGCGAGGGTATTAGAAGAGCCGGCTCCGCTTGTAGCTGTGGGTGAACTCGGTAAGAGCTCTGTAAACTTTACTTTTCGTGTATGGACTAAAACTGATGATTATTGGGATGTCTACTATGATATGCCTGAGAAAGTTAAACTAACATTTGATGAAAAAGGAATCTCGATTCCCTTCCCTCAAATGGAGCTTCATACAATTAGCACACAAAAGGAAAAAGTAGAATGAAAAAAATACTCTTAAGCTTGGTAGCTACTGCATCTGTAATAGTTGCTGCAGAGCCTGATGCGAAGATACAAAATCCTTTCGTAACCCATACAGAACTAGGCTACATAGAGACGCAGGGAAACACGAAGACTCAAGCCCTTAATCTTGATGCAAAAGCAAAAAAGAACTGGGACAAAAATGCACTCTCTTTGCTTTTGGATGCCCAATATGCCTCTGACCAAAAAGTAGAGACAAAAAATAAGTTTCTTACAGAAATCGAGTACAACTATGAACTGACCCAGAGATTTGCATTTACTTATTTAGTCGGTTACAAGCAAGATAAATTTTCAGGCTACGTCTACCAAACCTACACAGGTCCGGGTGCAAAATACGCAGTTCTAAAAGCAGAGAATCAAAACCTTAACTTAGAGGGAAGTGTGCTTTACTCTCAAGACGAAACAGAAGATACAAACTTTGATGCGACAGGGGCTATCATACCCTACCCAAACCCTACAGACATCGCCACCATAACAACAACAGACGGCGAAGTGCTAAGCTACGGTTCATTCAGAGCCAAAGGGGTTTATGAGTGGCAAATTCTCGAGAACCTCAAGTTTGACCAAGAACTCAGCTACAGAGTTTCGCTTGAAGAGTCTGAGAACTATTTTGTTTTTTCAAAAACAGCCTTCACGAGCAAGCTCTCAGAGATCTTCTCGGCCGGTATCAGCTACAAAGTTGACTATATAAACCAAGCCGCCATCGGCAAAGAGTATACAGACAAAACATTTACCGCCAACATCATAATAGACTACTAAATTATCGGGGAACTCCCCCATAATTTTACTTTTTGAAACTACTTTGATATAATTTCGTTCATGAAATTACTACTACTTTTACTCATCACACAAAGCCTTTTCGCTCTCGTCTCCATCGTTCCAGTAGAAATCGGAGAAGACCCTGGACTTCACGGAAAAATTGGAATCTCTTTAGAGACAAAACGGGGCAACACCGAAAAAGACAACTACAAAGCCTCTTTGAGAGCGACCTATGACAGCAATGCAAGCTATGTCACATGGGCAGAATTTTCAGGAGAATACGGGGAATCAAGCTCAGTTGAAGACACAAATAAACTCTATTCTCACCTCAGGTACATTCATAAAGTGACCGAGGAAGTTGTAAGAGTCGAAGCCTTTGCACAGCTACAGACAGACAAATTCAAACTTCTCAAAGAGAGAGCCCTCGGCGGAGCAGGAACCAGATTTAAAATATTTGAAGTGTTTAAAGATGCCAAAGGCTACTTTGGGATTGGCGGACTGTACGAGCACATAAGTTATATACAAGATGCCTATAATAACCCTAACGAGGACAACATAAGATTTAATAATTATCTGGCATATACCATAAAGTTTGGGGAAGATTCTTCTTTCTCTTACACTTTTTACTACCAGCCCTTATATGATAATATCAATGATTATGTAGCTTCACATGATGTTGAACTAAAACTACATGTGTACAAAGAGCTTTTTTTGCAGTTAAGCGTATCGTACAACCTTGACTCAAAACCGCCGATAGGGGTAAAAAGAGAAGATTTTACTCAAGAGAGTACTTTTGTTTTTAACTTCTGAGAATGTCGGCATGTGGAAATAAAGACTTACCACTTTTTGCTACATTTTCTTATTTTAAAGAGTCTCTCTCCTCTTTTGTCGGCATGTGGAAAGATAGAGACATAACCACAGAAACTCTCAGAGAAGCAGCGTGGAAAAAATAGTTTTAGATATATAGAGGGTTTAGTTTTGTTGTAAAAAGTCTTGGCATGTGCAAAGTTCGAGGTACCGGCTTATAGACTCTTTTTTAAATCTCGAGAAAAAAGATACAAAAATCCACATGCCAGAAGTGCTATAAAAGCGGAACTTAAAAAGAGATATTTTGGGTAATACTCGTAAATATAGCCCGCAAGTAAGGCGCCGCTGAATCCGCCTAGACCGTAGGTTACGCCTGAGAAAAACTGCTGAGCAAGTGCTTTGTGTTTGTAAAGATGGTAGAGGTAACTTATGGCGGCGGAGTGAAAGAGTGCGAAGCTCAGAGCATGAAGACTCTGGGCAAAAAAGAGCATTGGCAAATTTTGAGGAAATGCAAATACTAAAAACCATCTCAAAGCGGTCACAAATGTTGTGATTTGCAAGATAAGCAGCAAGTTGCCTCGAAGCAGTTTTCCTTGGTAAAAAAGCATCACTATCTCCACTAAAACTCCAAAAGTCCAGAGGTAAATAGTCATATCTAAACTAACACCGTAATCTATTTCATAGATAGTAAAAAAGTTGTAAAACGAGCCGAAACTTACCTGCATTAGAGTAAGCCCCAGCCACAGTTTCCAGTCTGCTAGAAGATTGATATCGTTTGTAATCTCCTCCTTTTTATCTTCTGTTTTATGGGCATTTTTCACAATCATAAAGGCTATAACAGCAGTTAAAAAACTCAGTCCCATCAAGAAGGACAAAGCTACAGTGGCCGAACTTAAAAACTTCACAAGCACAAGTGCAACGAGAACAAAACCTACTGAACCAAAGAGTCTGATTTTTCCGTAGCGCTCTTTTCCTATGGAGGAGAGGGAGATGACTTCAATATAGGGAAGCACAAGACTCATGCCGATTCCCAAAGCAATATTTGAAGCTAAAAGTTTATAAAAACTCTCTATCGAGAAGAAAAAGGCCAGGGAGCTTAAAACGGTAATCACAAGAGCAGTGTTAAAGCTTCTATTGTTGAGTTGCAGACCTCTTATAAAAGCAAATGGGAGTAAAAATCGCACCATCGGACCGGCGGCAAAAATGATGCCTATTTCGCTTGCAGAGTAGCCGCTCATGGCAAGCACTTTTGGGAGAAAAATAATATAGACGCCTATAATGGAGAAGTAAAAAAAATAAAATATCCCTAAAAGCAGTTGCATTTGTTCCCTGATAAATAATATTGTATATTGTCTTGGAATTATAGTGGTAAATATTTAAATTATGATATACTTTTTGCTTACAATTTGTATACTATATATGATAAGGGAGGGGTGTGATAATGCTTATAGAGCTAGCAAATGATGATTTTATCATCTCTAAAACTGACTTAAAAGGTCGGCTAACATATGTCAATAAAATATTCATAGATATCGCTGAGTACACAGAAGAGGAGTTGCTTGGACAAGCTCATAACATAGTTCGTCATGTGGATATGCCAAAGGCTATCTTCAAACTTTTATGGGCCACAATTCAAAAGAAAGAAGAACTTTTTGCTTATGTTATAAACAGGACTAAAGGGGGTAACGCTTACTGGGTTTTTGCAAATATTACCGCTTCACTTGATGATAAAGGGCAAGCTTTGGGTTATTATTCTGTCAGACGAAAGGCAAATCCGCAAGCGCTTGAAATCATAAAACCTTTATATGTAAAAATGCTAGAGGCTGAAAAACGGGGCGGTATTGAGGCATCAAACAAAATTTTAACAGATATTTTAAAAGAAAAAGGAATGGACTACAATGAATTTATCATCTCTATTCAAAAATAACCAGACTGTTTTACTATTTGTTGCACTTTTAGCTGTAACAATCTATGGAGTAGTTGGTGCAAATTACATATTTAGTTCAGCCCTGTTTTTCGTTTTAGTTATATCTATATTTGTACCTTCCTCTGCCAACTCTAGTGTAAACACTGGAGTACAAGCCTCTATGCAGAGAGTTTTACAAAGCGCCTCTGAGGGGAAGCTTGAAGAGCGTGTTACTAACATACCTAATGATGGTTCTGATTTATCAAAACGTGCATGGTACTTAAATAATTTACTAGATCAAACAGAAGCATTTATGAGAGATGCTGCAACAAGTATTAAGAGTGCTTCTGCCAGAAAAGCATATAGAAAAGTATATGGGGCAGGACTTAATGGTATTTTTTCAAGTACCGCTGAAAACTTAAACAAAGCCATAGTCTCTATCGTTTCTGGCTACGAAACACAAATAAGAGGTCAATTGTCTTATGATTTTGGTAATCTTGGAGGAGGTATAGCTGAGGGACTGGCTGTAATTCAAGGCGATATAAGTCTAGCGCAAGAAGAAGCACAAGCAATCGTAGGGCTATCAAATAAAACAGCGGAAGAATCATCAAAAAGTTTATCTAGCGTTGTAGACATAGGAGAAAGGCTTAACTCTCTTGTTGCTTTAATATCTTCTAGCCATGAGGGTATCGTAAGTCTGGAGCAGCGTTCGGCTGAAATTTCAACTGTTGTTGGACTTATTAAAGATATCGCCGACCAAACGAACCTGCTCGCACTCAATGCTGCCATAGAAGCTGCCCGTGCAGGCGAGCATGGTCGTGGTTTTGCCGTTGTTGCCGATGAAGTTAGAAAACTTGCCGAGAGAACTCAAAAAGCAACTACCGAGATTGAAATCAACATCTCAACGCTTCAGCAAGAGACAAATGACATGAGAGGAAACTCTGATAATATTACTGAGATAGCAAACAGCTCAAGCCAGGTAATACATGAGTTTGAAAATACATTTGCAGAGCTAAACACTCTAGCTGAGAACTCCTCATATGAGGCAGTTAGAATTCAGAATCGTCTTTTTACGACGCTGGTAAAAGCGGACCATGTACTGTATAAATCTAATGCGTACGCAACAGTTTTAGCAGAAGATGATACAAAAGTTTTTGCTGATCATCATCATTGTCGCATGGGTAAATGGTACTCTGCTACAGGACAGGAAAGATTTGGCCGGACTAAGTCATTTAAAGCTATGGACATTCCACATGCCGCAGTGCACGAATCTGTTTTTGCAAACTTAGAGTTTGTAAAAAATCACAATACACTCAAAAATGGTAATCCAAAAACCATACTAAAGAACTTTACTGCAATGGAGAAAGCTTCATCTGAACTATTTACTCATCTCAATGCTATGATTGTGGAATATGATGCATTAAAATAAGTTAGACCGCTATTTACTTAGCATTAACTTATAATTAATATAATCTCACTTCTCAATTATGTTTTCCCCCTTTCATAAAAGAGAATATATTCTCCTAACAATTATTGCAAACTTCTCAAGCTATCTTCCCCCCTTTGTATAGCTTGAGGAGTTTATGCTAGAATCTGCTTATGAAAATAATACTCACTACTTTAAATTCCAGATACACTCACAGCGCAATCGGTCTTAGATATTTATATGCGAACCTTAAAGAGCTTCAAAAGAGCACAACTATTTTAGAATTTAGCATCAACGACGCCCTTCAAAGTGTTGCTGAAAAGATACTAATCCACATGCCAGACCTAGTTGGACTTGGTGTCTACATTTGGAATGCCAAAGAGAGTGCTGAGCTTATTCACATTATAAAAAAAGTCTCTCCAAGCACGACTATAGTTCTCGGCGGTCCAGAGGTTACATACCAGCCTTTTCGTGTTAATTTTGACGCAGCTGATTTTATCATTCAGGGTGAAGGCGATGTCGCTTTTTATGAACTCTGCCAAAATATTATAAACGCAACTCCGCCGGAAGAAAAAATAATAAAAATGAGGCTTCCTGCCTTAAAAGAGATAGGACTTCCCTATAAATACTACACAGACGAAGATGTACAAAACCGCTATATATATGCGGAAATTTCAAGAGGCTGCCCCTTTGAGTGTGAGTTTTGTCTCTCTTCTATGGATGAAAAAGTAAGAGCTTTTGACTTAGACGATGTTTTAAGGGAATTTGAAATTCTTTGGGCCAGAGGAGCTAGAAACTTCAAGTTTGTGGACAGGACTTTTAACCTGAATATGAAAACCGCAAATAAAATACTTGACTTCTTTTTGGCAAAAGAGCCTCCATATTTTGCTCACTTTGAAGTTGTTCCCGACCACTTTCCAGCTTCACTCAGAGAAAAAATATCAAGGTTTCATCGTGGCGCGCTCCAGTTAGAAATAGGAATCCAAACTCTAAACCCGGAGATTGCCAGAAACATTTCAAGAGAGCTGAACTTAGAGAAGGTAAGTGAAAATATCACTTTTTTAGAGAATGAGACAGAGGCACATATTCACCTTGATTTAATAGTTGGATTACCTGGAGAAAGCTTAGAGAGCTTCGGTCAAAGCCTAGACAAACTCGTAGCCTTAAGCAGTTGCGAAATACAGATTGGAATACTTAAAAAACTCTCAGGCACACATATTGAGAGGCACGATAGTACACATGGCATGGTCTACAGTGACATCCCTCCTTATGACATTTTAAAAAATAATCAACTCAGTTTTAACGATATCCAGATCATGAAAAGATTTTCTAGATTTTGGGATTTAACTTATAACAGCGGTAATTTTACAAATACTATTGTTCTTGTTTGGCAGGACGAAAGTGTGTTCGAAAACTTTTATGACTTTGGCATGTGGATTTATGAGCAGACAAATTCCACATGGAAAATCTCACTTCAAAGACTTGGAGAATTACTATTCACATATCTTACCGATATAAAACAGTTAAAAATCAAGCTTGTAGCCCAAAAAATGTTAGAAGACATGATGAAATTAAAAGGCAGAGCGGTTCCGGCTTATTTAAAACCATATGCTAAAAACTTTATTTTAAGTGCTCAAAATGGAAGTTCCGGCTTTAACAAAAGACAAAAATAATCTTATTTATGAATATAGTACGAATGGTATTTTTTATCTTGATTGTTATGAGCGGTGCTTATGGTAAGGAGCCGTACGTAGAGCAAAATATACTTAACAGGCTAGAAGAGAAGTATAATGCCTTTGTAACAGAGAGATTTCTTGATCTTCAACAAACACTTGATTCAGTAAAGAAAAGGAGTGATTTAGAAAAACTCGACGCTGTAAATAAATATTACAATGAAGTGAAATATGCAACTGATGAGTGTGTTTATAAAATGATTGATTACTGGGCTACCCCCTTGGAATTTCTTGGTAAAGATAGAGGTGATTGCGAAGATTATGTTATTAGTAAATATTTTGCGCTTATATACTTGGGGATGGAGTCTGAAAAATTATTTTTCACTTATGCAAAATCTACTGAGTTTAAAGATGCACATATGGTTTTAACATACTTTCAAACACCTCGGAGTGAGCCTCTGATTTTAGATAACAACAACAATAAAGTATTGCCGGCTTCACAAAGAAAAGATTTAATTCCTATTTACAATTTCAATGGCGAGTTGCTCTATAAAGCCTCATCAAAAGGTAATGAAGAACAGTTAAACTCTGTAAAATCTCATACAAAATGGGATGAACTCAAAGCTAACATGTAAATCAATCCGTTAAAGAGAGATTGTATGAAGATGCTAAAAATACTGCAAGCTCACTGAGTCTTTCACTTGGAACGGCAAATGGCGACATCTCTGTGATGTCAAGCATGATAAATGCAAACTTTGACAGCGGACACTATTTGCACATAGCTTTAGTCGATGTTGAGAATAAACTTCTGTATGAGAGAAAAAATGAGAGCAATCTTAGGCAGATACCTCAGTGGTTTGTAGATAATGTCAGACTATCTGCTCCCATTGCCCATGCGAATGTATCTTCTGAATGGAATCAGTTTGGAATGCTGAGTGTTCAAAGTGACGTAGCTTATGCCTACCGCTCTTTATATATAATACTAATAAATCTACTTATCTCTTTTAGCATTATTACTGTCGTTGCTCTGGGCATTTTATACGCTGTTCTTGTGGTTCTCTTAAAGCCTCTTCGCAAAGCACAGACTCAAGCTGCAGCCGTTTTAAGAAATAAGTTTATAATTCAAGATAATATTCCATACATTAAAGAGTTTAAAGATGTCGTTCTTGGCATGAACAGCATGGTTCATAAAGCTAAGGCTATGTTTGAAAAGGGCAATGAAGAGCTAAAAAAACACAAAGAACTTGAATATATAGATCCAGAAACAAAGCTAAAAAACAGAAAATATCTAATACTGATTATGCGCTTACTCAGGCTAAGTTTAGTAAGACAAATACACATCTGGAATTTTCCCAAGAAGTAGTAGAGGTTATGGGCAAGGAGGCTTGGAAGGATATAATCATTAAAGCTTTAGCAGGCAATAAATTTTCTTTTACTTCGAGGAGTGTTGTAAACACTAAAACTTCCAAAATTGCTCATCATATTTTAAGTATAGCACTCAAAGGAGAAAATGGCATAACTTACTCCTATGGTCAGTTTATGGCATCTGCAAATCAGCTAGGGCTTAGTTCTAAAATATATCAAAATATACTAAATATGATGTTTAAAACACCAAATAAAGAACTAAAGGGCTCTACTTGTTCTCTAAGCTTATCATACGAGTATTTGAGCCTTGAGGAGACTTATGATGAGCTGAGCGCTCTATTTAAATACCGCGCCTTTGCTCTTACATTTAAACTCATTGTAGAACTGCCTGACAAATTAGTGAGTAAAAACTCTATTCAAGTCAAACTTTATAAGGCTCTCTTTGAAAAGTACAATATTGAAATAGGAATATATGAGTTTATTGGAGAGAGCGGCGATTACACCTATTTAAAAGATTTAAGACCGGCATACATAAAAGCTGAATCAAACTTCTTTGTAAGCCAGAGTAACGAAGCGCTTTTTGCTCTTAGACTTATAACAGACACTGTAGGCATCTCTTTAATTGCTACTAGCGTTAAGGATATGTCTACAGTTAAAACTCTACAAGAAAAAGATATTTTTATAATCCAAGGAGAAGCTACAAAGATGATTAAGCTCCTCTAGAATTTAGTCCCTTTGCAATAGCTTCATTAATATCTTTTTTATATTGAGGATTCAATTTTTCTAATGCAGAATCAAAACCTACTATAAGATCTTTACTTGTATTTGGATGACGACAGATACTAAAAAGTATATCCATATAAATATCAAAATCAGGATGGGCACGTGCTCCTAATTTTGCATGTATTGTGCCATGATATTTTATAACCAAGGAGAGGGCTTCTTTTAGAGTCTCTTTGCTTGTCTGTTTGTTTTTTATGAGGGCTCTCAAAGATTTCAGATCTGTTTTTAATCCATTTTTTTCTTGAGGCCTAACGGGATTTTTTTGAACTCTCTGAGTATTTGTTTTATTTTTTTTTGATGAGTAAAACAGTAAAAAGATTAAAAATCCCAATACAACAATTAAACCCATGGCAGATTTTATAAGTAGAGTTATTTCCAATGTATCACTTTTCTTAAGATTATATCTTTATATTACTAAATAAGTCTAAATTGTCAGTAAAAATGCCGTTTACGCCCATTTCAAAAAGCTCTTTTGCACGGGTTTTTTCATTGACGGTATATACATTGACTCCATACCCTGCCTTGCGCATATTGCTTACGTTCTCTTTGTCGGCGAGTTCATTACTCATGTTACAGGCATCTACCTTTAATGTTTTTAAATACTCTAGTAGATTCTCAGTATGTTTCTCTTGAACTAAGGCAGC
>Ga0210044_10004506_pt1 | contig 19405 bp, 17 predicted proteins | sample CryGey13umfilter_2_FD_183959 | JGI IMG/M metagenome (GOLD analysis project Ga0210044, IMG submission 183959) | Groundwater microbial communities from aquifer in Utah, USA - Crystal Geyser 4/9/14 3 um filter (SPAdes) (version 2) | ecosystem: Environmental > Aquatic > Deep subsurface >... | reverse complement strand
TTTCAGAAAAAAAAGCTTTTACTTTGATAGAAATACTGGCCACAATAGCTATTTTTTCGGTTTTAGCTGCTGGGGCTATGTGGTTTGTTGTAGGGAGTAGTCGTGATGCTTCAGTCATTTGGGAACAGTTGGTTACTCAAAATCAAGGCAAAAAAACTATTGGACAAGTGACAGACTATATAAGAAAAGCCGAAACTTCTAGTGGTGGTGCTTATGCTTTACAAACAGCAGGACCATATGATTTAGTTTTTTATGCTAATATAGATAGTGATAGTTTGGTAGAAAAAATAGAATTTTCATTGGGTGTTGATAATATTTTAAGACAAACAATTACCAAGCCGAGTAGTACTATTGCTTTTGATATTTATGATAATGGTACATCTCAAGTCACTGACTTGGCAGATAACGTAATCAATTTTACTGAGCAAGTGCCAGTACCGATTTTTTTGTATTATGGTACAAATTTTACAGGTACAGAACCAGACCTTGGTACTGACTTCAATTTGACAGACGTCCGGATGGTCAAGGTTCAATTGGAATTGGAAAAAGATCCGACCAAGTCCCCAGTTCCTTTGTATGTAGAAAGTACTGCTCTTATAAGGAGTACTAAGACGAATTAAACTACTAATTTTAATATAAATTTGCACTAATAATTTTTATCTAACGCCACCTCAATTTTATGAAATCATCAAGTTTTGTAAAAAATATTTTTAAAAATAAAGAAGGATCCATGTTTTTGTTTGTGATGATTTTTGGTTTTGTGGCTTTTACTACAGTCACTTTGGGGATTACTTCCTATGTTGTTTTTGAATCCAAAGCAGCTAAACAGGAGTATAGACACAGTATGGCGCTTACTATTGCTGAGGCTGGTATTGATTATTATCGTTGGCATCTCAACAATTATCCAGAAGACTACTATGATGGGCATGGCTCAGAATCATTTGGTTCTCATTTTCATGATTATTTGGATAAAGATGGTAATGTAGTTGGTACTTTTTCAGTAACAATTGTGCCTCCAATAGAAGGTACGCACGTAGTAGAGGTACGCTCTACTGGTTGGTCTATAGATAATCCAAGTAGTAAGAGAACCATCAAAGCTTATTTTGGTTATGAATCTTTTAGTGACTCATCATTTGTGGTCAAAGCTGATATGAGTTTTAGTGCTACTAGTTTTGTACATGGTAAGGTTTTTGCCAACGGTTGTGTACAATTTGATGGTACAAGTGATTCTTGGATACAGAGTGCTAAGGGTGAAGGGGCTTGTAGTGGTAATAATGGTGTTTATGGAGCAGGGGGGCCACAAGAGTTTTGGAAGTATGGTTTACCTGAAAAAAGTTTTGCTAGTATAAGTTCTGATTTTTCTACTTTGCTCGGTATGGCCAATGAATCAAATGGTTTGAATTTAGGTCATTCAAATAAAGGTTGGCATTTAAGCTTCAAGTCTGATGGAACTTTTGATTTAAATAGAGTAGACACTGTGGACACTACTAGTTTTTATCCTTATTATGAACCTAAAAATGATATTAATTCGGAAACTTTTCAAGGAAACAAAATAATTCCAGCTAATGGAGTGATATACTCAGATAGTAATATCTGGGTTGATGGAATAGTCAATGGTAGGGTTACAGTGGTGGCAGATACTAGTGGACATAATATTTATATACCAGCTAATTTGACCTATAATGAAAAACACAGTGACGATGTGATTGGTTTGTTGGCTTACCATGATGTTGTTATACCTTATGACGTACCAGATGATATGGAAATAGATGGAGTATTATTGTCCAAAGATGGTGCTATACATCGTGGTTATTATGATCAATCTCATTATGGGTCTAGCTATATCAGAAATTCTTTGACTATTTTTGGTTCGCAGATAGAATTTTTGCGTGGTGGTTTCAAATATGGTACCGCACCTAATTATTCTTCTGGTTTTGTGAGTACTAGTTACACCTATGATGGAAATCTTTTGTATCAACCACCAATTGGAATTCCAGTTACACCAAATTACAAGTTGATTAGTTGGCAAGAAGTACCACCAGGGGAATGTGATGCCTACAATCCTTGTCCCATAGCATTGTGTGGTGGAAAAACAAGTATTGCTTATAGTGGACAAAGGTATGATTTGGCTGTTATAGGTAATCAGTGTTGGTTTGCCCAAAATCTAAATGTGGGAACAAAACTTGCTAGTGGTTCTACAGTACCATCAGATAATAACAAAATAGAAAAGTGGTGCTATGACAATGACGATGCTAATTGTAATAATTATGGTGGTCTTTATACTTGGGCCGAAGCGATGCAACTTGATCCAAGTTGTAATACAAGTAGTTGCGTTGGTTTTGTCAATGTCAATCATCAAGGTATTTGTCCTGTTGGTTGGCATATTCCGACTGATGAAGAGTATAAGGCTTTGGAATCTTTTCTTGGAGTGTGTTCTGGTTCAGGCACTGGTTGTATAGATGCAATAGGTTGGCGTGGAACAGATCAAGGTACGCAACTCAAATCTGGTGGTAGCTCTGGTTTCAATTTCCTTCTTGCTGGTTATAACAATATGGTTGGCTCTTTCGTCAATCAAGATATAAGTGGTTTACTCTGGTCTGCCTCAGAAAATTATGGGGCATATACGTGGGCTCGTTTTTTTTACTCCAGTGAAGCGGGGGTAAACCGTTACTTTTATGACAAGAAATATGGTTATTCTGTTCGTTGTCTTCGTTCTCCTACACCTTGTAATGGTGAATCTAGTATTTCTTATGCAGGTCAAAATTATAATTTAGCAGAAATAGGTGATCAATGTTGGATTGCTGATAATCTAAATGTTGGTGATATGATAGATAGTAGTGTAGACCCTTCTAGTTCTTCGGTAGAGAAATGGTGTTATGATAATAACTCAACCAGCTGTACTTCACAAGGTGGTCTTTACACTTGGGCTGAAGCGATGCAACTTGATCCAAGTTGTAACAATGGAAGTTGTGCTAACTCTATCAATGTCAATCACCAAGGTATTTGTCCAGCTGGCTATCACATTCCGACTGATGTTGAAATAAAGACACTTGAAATGAGTTTGGGTATGACTCAAGAACAAGCTAATTTAGTCGGTGTGAGGGGTACAGACGAAGGTACTCAACTAAAAATTGGTGGCACAAGTGGTTTTGGTTTCCGTTTGGCCGGCTACTATAGTGATTCGTTTTACAATTCAGGTTCTTATGGCTATATGTGGTCCGCTTCTGAAATTACCAACACCAACAAAGCTTGGAGTCGTACTCTTTCTGCGCTGACTAGTGTTGATCGCTCTAGTGGAAGCAAAGCTTTTGGTTATTCTGTCCGTTGTCTTAAGACTATCAGTACACCAAATAATCCAAGCTCACCAAGCTCACCAATAATTATTTCTTTAGTGGCAAGCTCTAGTACGGTACAAATAAATTGGACTAGTGTTTCTGGAGCTAGTTATTACACAGTTTCTTCTACTATACCTGGACAAGAAATAACTACTGTTTATCAACCTAGCTATACCTTCAACGATTTGACACCTGCCACTAATTATAGTTTTCAAGTCCAAGCCACAGATGATTATTCACAATCTTCTAGTTTTTCGTCTGTAAGTTCAACAACCTCTCTTTTGCCAGATCCACCAGCTACTCCTGTTATTATTTCTAATACACCTAGTTCTTCTAGTATTATAATAAATTGGGACGCTGTGTTTGGAGCTGATTATTATACTATATTTGTTGGTTTACCAAATCAATCACAGACAGTTATTATAGGTACGAATACTGATAGTCAATCGCAACCTATTAGCAGAAATTGGGATTACTCAACAGCGGAGTTCCTTTATCTTAAGAGTGAATTAGGATCTTTGAACGGGAATATTTCTTCTTTAGCTTTTTATAAGGCTAGTGGGAATACTGGTGTAACTATTGAAGATGTTACTATTTATTTGAAACACACTACGGCAACTATATTATCTAGTGGTAGTATCAGTATGACAGGATATATACAAGTTTACTCTGGAGCATTCCCCAATACTGCTTCTAGTGGTTGGTCTTCAGTCAATTTTAACACCCCCTTTGCTTATGATGGTACAAGTAACTTGCAAATTTTGGTAGTGAAAGGCTATCAAGCAAAAGTGGGGACACCTCCTAGTTATCGTTTTACTAGTACAGGTGCTAATAGAGCAAGTAACTATAAGTCAAAATATTATCAAAGCGATACACCTTGGTCTGTTTCTTCAGATTCAACTGCAACAGTTAATCGTTCTAATATACAGCTTGGTTATTACACGGGTGATATTTTTGGTAGTATAATTTTTACTACGACAACTTTGGATACTAGTTACAATTTTACTGGTTTGAGTCCAAATACAATGTATCATTTTCAGATGAGTGCTACCGATGCTTATTCTCAGACGAGCGCTTCATCTGCTATATATTCTGCGACAACATTACCATAATTTGTTTTTGTGTAAACTAACATAAAATAAACACACTTGAGACTTAAAAAAAGTGTCTAGATAAAAATTATGTGCCTACAAAACAAAAAAGCCTTCACTCTGATAGAAACAATCATTTCTATTGCGGTGTTTATTATTTTTGTTTTTGGTATTTATGGTGGAATACAGCTTGTTTACAAAGTTATTTATAGTTCCAGAACACAAATTATTGAGATAGGTATACTAAATGAACAAATGGAAATCATTAGAAATTTGGATTTTTTAGATGTAGGAATAGTTTCGTCTACACCTGTTGGAGTGTTGACTAGGACTTCTGATATATCTAGAAATGGGGCAACTTTTCGAGTTACTAGAAGTATTAGAAGTATTGATGATCCAGGTGATGGTACTATTGAAGCAGGCACAGACACAACCGCCAATGACTATAAATATGTTTATTTGGAAGTTACTTGTCTGAATTGTCAACAACATAGTGTGATGTCTATCTATACTTATATTTCTTCTTATTTTCCTCAAGATACTTCCAACTCCGGTGCTATCTTTGTGAATGTCACTGATTCAAATGATCAACCTTTGGTAGGGGTTGATGTCTATGTGGTTAGTAATGACCCAGGTATAGATATTGATATGACAGATACGACTGACAACAATGGTATGCTTAGAATTTATGATATAGAACCTTGTTTTCAGTGTTATCAGATAGATGTAAATAAAACTAGCTATACTTCGGATCGTACAGTATCCTCTACAGAGTATGGCGTTTCTATTCCAAAAAAATATCACATTACCGTCAATTCCAAGACGGTCTCTAGTGCCAATTTTCAAATAGACAAACCTTCTCAAATCAATTTGACTACTGTTGATACGGCTTGTAATCCTGTGGCTAATGTCTCTCTGGATGTAATTGGTGGGGGAGTCGTGGCTACAGAACCAGATAGATATAATTATGAGGAAACAGTCCCTACTGATTCTTCCGGTCAAGTTGTCTTGGATAATTTACATTGGGGGGAGTATAATTTTTCCAATGTTTCTGGTCATAATCTTGTGGGTGTTATACCATCTCAACCAATAAATATTTCAGCTGATTCATCTCAGGCGGTGAGTGTTGTCATTGCCAACAGTACTACAAAATCTCTTTTGGTTACAGTGCGTGATGCTAATTTGCCAATACCAAATGTCAGAGTGGATTTGACTTCTGGTTCCCAGAGTTTTGAAGATTATACTGGTGTAGGTTATTTTGGTCAGGAAAATTGGATTGATGGAAATGTAGCGACTTTTGATGGCAGTGGTTTTTGGTCTGCTGAAAATATAAATAAATTTGATAATGGTGATGGTACTTTTTCATTGCAGTTGAGTGAGGAATCACCTAGTGTTTACAATTCTTATGGAAAGTTGGAATCAGCGACTTTTGATTTTGGTAGTGATAGTGTTGATTATATAAAATTTGATTGGCGAAAGGACCAACCTACTAGTACTACTATAAAATTTCAAATTGCTACTAGTGTTACCTCAACTCCTGAAAGCTGGAATTTTGTTGGACCAGATGGTACTAACATTACTCATTTTGATAGTAGTGACAAAGATATACCAGTTGCACATGATGGCGAAAGATATTTGCGTTATAAAGTATTTTTGACCTCTGATGATGTCCAATACACACCAACAGTCTACGGAGTTTATATACTCTATGTGAAGAGTTGTAGTTTACCTGGACAAGCTTACTTTTCTTACATACCTGATGAACAAAATAATAGTTTATACATCACAGCTGATGGTTATATTTCTCAAAACTTGGATTTGGGTTTGATAAATACTAACACTAGTACTATTATTGATTTAGTTTCTAGTAATTAGTTTGCAAAATTTTTTTATGTTTTTATTTTTCAAAACAAAAAGAGCTTTTACTCTATTAGAATTAATAATAGTTATTTTTATAACACTTATTTTGATTACCGGGGCAATGCAGTTATTGATTGCTGGAAATAGAAATATCAATATTATGTGGGAACAGTTGGCCACTCAGGGTCAGGCTAATTTTGCAATAAATCGTTTTATAGATTATACGCGAACAGCTGAAATTTCCAGTATTGGTTCTTATCCTATAGAAGTTGCTGGACCTTATGAACTTGTGTTTTATGCTAATGTGGATAGTGACAGTCTGATAGAAAAAGTAAAATTTTGGTTGGATACTAACGATAATATTTTCAAACAGTCAATTATTAAACCAAGTATAGTGTCAGGACAGCCTTCTTACAGTATTGCTAGTGGGGCAGTAGAAACTATTTTTGACTTGGCACACAACGTCTCTAATTTTAATATTAACAAACCTGTTTTTTTGTATTACAACCAATTTTATAATGGTTCAGGGAGTGCTTTGACAAATTTTAATATTTCAGAAGTGCGTATGGTCAAGTTGCAGTTGGATCTAGAAAAGAATAATAATAAGTCACCAGTTCCTTTGAGTGTTGAAAGCACTATTTTGATTAGGAGTTTGCATAATAACTAGAAAATATGTCATCAAATAACAATCAGAAAATTTTGAAAAACAGTCACAGAGGAGTTACGCTTATTTTTGTGATGGTATTTGGTTTTATTGCTTTTGCAACTATTACTCTTGGTATTGTGTCTTATTCCATCTATCAATCTAGTACTACTAGATTCATTTATAAACGTGATTTGTCTTTTCATCTAGCTGAAGCTGGTATAGATTATTATCATTGGCACCTTATCCAATTTCCAGAAGATTATACTGATGGCACTGGTCAGGTCGGGTCTTATGTCCATGATTATTATGACAAAAACGGTAATTTGGTTGGTAAATTTTCCTTAGAAATTGACGCTCCGGCAGAGGGTACTCACGTCGTTGGTGTGCGTTCAACAGGGTTGGTTGTTGATTCGTCGGGTAATGGTAATAGTCCTAGGACTATTGAAGCTTACTTTGGTTATGAATCTTTTAGTGATTCCTCTTTTGTAATTGGTTCGGATATTATTTTTAGTGCTACCAGTGTTACTCATGGCAAGATTTTTTCAAATGGTTGTATAGAATTCAATGGTTTGAGTGATAATTTTGTGCAGAGCGCCAAAACTTCGCCACAATGTCCGACCAATACAGGTGGTAATGGGGGAGTCTATGGAACTGGCGGTCCAACTAGTTTTTGGCAGTATCCTGTACCTCGTAAAGATTTTCCAGCTATGGGGACTAATTTTAGTGATTTGCATAATATGGCTAATACTGCTGATGGTAGATTTTTGTCCTCACAATCAGCTAGCAAAGGTTGGCATTTAATTTTTTATCCAAACGGTACCTATGACACTTACAAGGTTAGAACTTTTTCGTCTACCAACTATAGTATAAGTGACCAAACTTTTATAGATAATAGACCTATACCTGTCAATGGGGTAATTTATTCTGAGAGTAATATGTTTGTAGAAGGTACTGTAAATGGTAGAGTAACAGTGGTATCTGATAGTAGTGATGCTTTGTTAGCTAGTGGAAAAAGTCATACTTTGATTGTCTATGACAATTTAATTTATAATCAAAAATATAGTGATGATATCATTGGTCTGATGTCTGAAGGTAATATAAAGATAGCTTACAATGTGCCTACTGATATGGAAATAGATGGGATGTTGTTATCTGTTACTGGTAAAATTGTCAGAGATAATTATGCTGGTTCTTATGGTTTGAGGAATTCTTTATCATTTTTTGGTTCAGTTGTTTCTGTCAATGGTAGTGGTTTCAAATATATTAGTAATGGAAATATTGTGTCAGGATTTATCAACACTAGCTATACTTATGATGGTAACTTGCTGTACCAACCACCTGTCGGCGTGCCAGTTATACCGCAATATCATCTGATTAGTTGGAAGGAAGCGAAGTAATATTTACAATTAAACATTGAAACACTTAATAATATTTATAGGGACAGATTGAATATTGTTTTTACTATTTATTATTCGTGTTCAATTGTTGCAGTGTTTTAGTGTTCAAGTGTTGTAGTGACTAGGTGTGTTGTGTTATAATATAGTCATATAATTTTTTAGTAGATTAATTATGCAAAAAGTTCGTAAAGGAGTGATTACCGTGGCTGGTCTTGGTACTAGATTTTTGCCAGTTACCAAAGCTATGCCCAAGGAAATGTTGCCTGTTCTAGATAAACCAGTTGTACAATATATTGTAGAAGAAATGGTCGCGAGTGGTATCAATGAAATTATTTTTGTAACTAGTTCCCAAAAAAGCGCTATTGAAGATCACTTTGATAGAGACAAAAATTTTGAAGAGTTTTTGGAAAAAAAAGGTAAATTAGATAGAATACAACCTTTGATTGATTTATCAAAAAAAGTTAGATTTTTTTATACACGCCAATCCGAACCACTTGGCAATGGTCATGCTTTGCTCTGTGCCAAAGAGTTTATCGGTGATGAACCTTTTGTTTTTTCCGATGGTGATAGTATTATTGATTCCAAAGTTCCAGTCATCAAACAGCTGATAAAAGTCTTTAATAAAGAAAATGCGTCAGTCATCGGTGTACAAAAGATAGCAAACAAAGAAGCTATGACAAAATATGGCAATGTCTATGGCAAATCTCTCGGTAAAAAACTTTACAAAGTTACTGATTTCAAAGAAAAGCCGACTATAAATGACGTTTCTCCCGATGGTCTTATTGTTGGTGGTATGCGCTACGTCTTTACCAAAGATATTTGGAATATACTTGAATCTCAAAAGACAGGACGTGATGGTGAAATTTGGTTGTCAGACGCGGCCAATACTTTGGCTCACAAAAAGAAATTTATGGCTTATGAATACGAAGGAATTTATTTTGATACGGGCAATAAGTTGGCTTTGCTCAAGACTGCCATTCATTTTGCTAAGAAAGATCCAGAAATAAAAGACAAAATAGAAGAGTTACTTGTTTATTAAAAAATATTTTTATGAAGTTTGGAATTTATAAAATATTAGGATTGTTTGCGTTTGTTTTTTTTGTTTCTATTTTCAAATTTGATTTGGTTTTTTCAGCAAATAATAAGTATTGTATAAATTCTGGTGGTTATTGTGTGGAACAGCATTTTCCAGAGCCTAGGTATTTACCTGGTGAGTGTAGTGATGGTTATACTGCGAATATTCCTAGTGAACAAGCTTGTAATACTTTTTTGAGTGACAACTACTCATTTTGTTTATCAACTAAGTATTCTTGTAAGTTGGAACTCAGTGCTGTTTGTACCAATGTCCCCGAGGAAAATGGACAAAAATTTTCACCAAATCCGATGGGTTTGACGCAGTGCACTGCTGCTAGGGCGATGGCATCTATAGCCTCTGTCCAAAGATATTGTAAATGTAGTTCAGATAAGGGTATTTGCGAAGAGGGCGCTAAGCTTAAAAGTGATTGTGACAAAGCAGTACAAGATTCTAATGGCCAATTTGCTCAATGTATACTGACAACTGTTGATAAAACCTGTTCCAGTTTATCTACGGCTAGAAAATTTTGTGCCTGTGCACCTAATAAGAGTGCTTGTGGTCCTACTATTTATGCCAATCTGCAAGAGTGTAATGGAAATAAAGGTGCTGTGGATGCTAGTTTTCAATGTGTTCAGGTAGACAATGACAAAGCTTGTAGTTCTTTGTCTCAGGCTACGCAAAATGGTAATAATACACCAGGTAATGCAAGTTCAAGCTTGTTGAGCGGTCTTGATTCTCAAATTAAGGGTCTGAATAAGTTGGGAGTTGTGAATGTTCAAGAATTGTTGGGTAGAGTGATAAGTACTGTTTTGGGTGTTTTGGGCTCTGTAGCCTTGGTTATGATTATGTATGGTGGTTTGACCTTTATGACTGCTGCTGGTAATGCTGAAAAAAGGAAAAAGGCTGGTAGTCTTTTAGTCTGGTCAGTACTTGGTATCACAGTTATTTTTGCTAGTTATGCTATCGTAAGTTTTGTTTTAGGTATTTTTTAGAAAAAATTTTATGATTAAAAAAATATTTATCTTATCTTTTTTATCTGTCTTTCTTTTGACTACTGGTTTTGGTTGTAAGGGTTTGTCACAAACACAAGTGAGTGCTGTCAAAGCTGTGAAATTAACATACTGGACAGTCTATGATGATGTAGATGAACTTCGTACTTTGGCTAGTATTTATAGCCAAAAATATCCTAATGTTTCTATAGATATCAAACAAGTTGGTTATGATGAATTTGATAATTTGTTTACCAACGCCTTGGCTGACGATGTAGGACCAGATATTGTTTCACAACATGTCAGATGGCTACGAAAAAATTCAACTAGACTTTTGTCAGCACCTGCTACCACCAAGATGTCGCGTATAGTAATTACAGATAATTTTTCCAAAGATCAACAGTTGGTTATAGATACTAATACTTTACCAAATGCAAGTTATATAAAAAATAATTATGTACAAACAGTTTATAATGATGTAGTTATTGATGGCAAGGTTTATGGCTTACCTCTTGCTATGGATACTTTGTCCATCTTTTATAATCAAGATTTGTTGGATAGAGCAGGTATTGCTGAGGCTCCAAAGGATTGGGCAACTTTTATAAGTGATGTAAAAAAATTGACCAAATTTAATTCGGTTGGCGATATTGTGCAAGCTGGTACAGCTCTTGGTACTGCCAATAACATAGATTCAGCCACAGATATCATTGCTATGTTTATTATGCAAAGTGGAGTCAAGCTATCTATCGGCAATTCTATTACTTTTGCTAGTGGTTTACAAAATGCCCAAAGTCGGAATACTCCTGTTTTGAATGCACTTGATTTCTATACAGATTTTGCTAGGCCTACCAAAGAAGCTTATACTTGGAATGACAAAAAACCAAATGCGCTTGACGAATTCATTCGTGGTCGGGTTGGTTTTTATTTTGGTTATTCTTATGATTACAATACTATCAAAAATAGGGCGCCACAAATGAATTTGCGGGTTATGCCAGTATTGCAATTGAATTCTGAAAGTCCAAGCAACGTCGCTAATTATTGGGTAGAGTCAGTAGTGGGGAAGAGTAAACACCCCAATGAAGCTTGGGATTTTGTGAGGTTTATTAGTTCTCCAGAAAGTGTTGCCAAATATACTGCCAAAGTATTTAGTCCAAGCCCACTAAGATCACAAATTGCCACACAACAAAAAGATGATAATTTGGGTCCTTTTGCCACGCAGGCTATCTTTGCAGAAAATTGGTATAGAGGTCAGGATATTGATTCTGTAGATAAAGCTTTTGGTACTATGGTAACTGAACTTTTGAAGCCTGCTGGTAATGAAAATGATTTACTCAAAAAAGATAAAGCCATAATTATTAATACTGCTGCCAGAGTTCAGCAGACAATGTAATCTATGAATAGATTTTTGTTTATGTTGTTTGGTGGTAGTGTTTAGGGCTTGTATTCTGGTTATATTTTTATTTGCAGCTCTCAATATGTTTACTATTTTTCTTGGTATAAAATAATTTTTTATGAAAAATAATTTTTTAATAAGATGTTTGCCATTTACTATATTTTTTAGTTTTTTATTTAGTTTTACAATTTTTAATTATTCTTATGCTGAAAATAATGAATGTTGTATTTTACAAAATAATTCTAATAAAAATTTGTATTGTCACGTGATAGGTAATTCTGCCGAAAAAGATGTTTGTACTAATGAATACCAAAAAGCAGCGCAGTTTAATCCTGCAAGTCCAGGGAACCAGTTGTATACTTGGTGGAAAAATGAGGGATGGTTGAGTGGGTTGGCCCTAGATACAAATTATGTGTTTGGTAATGTTATTGGAAACGAAACTGTTGGTTCGTGTTCAGAGTGTCCTATTTTGGGGGCTTATGATTGGACAGTAGTCCCAGGTGTGAACTCTATAGAGGCTGGTGATAGTTTGCCATTTAGTATAAAAATTGAAGATAATGAGAATATTAGTTCTGGTATTTTATCTTTGGTGTGTGATAATTGTATTGATGGTATAACTAAAGTAGTTAATTCTTCTTCTATTGATCCAGAAAATGATATAACAGTTAATTATTTATTTGATTCAGCTGCTTATATTAAGACAAAACAACCAAATTTACCAGTATCCCTAAATTTTGATTTTACAGCAAATAATGGTATTAGTAAAGAAGTACGTAGTTTTTTTGTGACGATTAATGCTTTTGATTGTCAAAAACTAGAAAAAAAAGAGTGTAATACCAAACTTTGTCTTTGGGGGAAAAATTTAGGAAATGGTGGACAATGTATTTCAGTACAAAATGATACTATCTGTTCTAATCTTACAATTTTGGAATGCCCTAATTCTGATGTATGTGCGTTAGACAAAGACAATAAATGTGCGTTAAAACAGGTTGTAGATGCTGGAAAAGCTGTAGATGCTATTATAAAGTCTGAACATTCTGTTCCTCCTGGTTACACAGGACCATTGCCAGACTGTGCTTTTTATGGTTTTTGTCGGGATGTCAATGACTTTGTAGATTTGGGACTTCGTGTTATGGATTATATTTTTTCCATTGTAGCCGGACTAGCCTTTGTGATGTTTATTTATGGTGGCTTCACTTGGATATTTTCTTTTGGAAATAGTGAAAAAGTGAAGAAAGGGCAGCAGATTTTTGTTTATGCTGTCATTGGACTTGTGATAGTCTTTAGTGCTTATATTTTAGTAGGATTTTTACTTGATGCCCTCAATGTATCCAAAACTTTTCGTGGTATAACCTAATTTTTTATGAAAAAAATATTTTTTACAAAGTTTTTGATGTTTATATTATTTTTTGGTCTGGGGTTTTTGTTTAGTACTACATTGGCCAAAGCCACAAATAAATGGTGTTTGTCGCCAAATCATCATGATTGTAGTGTTGCAATAAACTTGGCACCTCTTAATTGTACTCTTGGTTTTATTCCCTATGACACCCAAGATATTTGTGAGAATAACATATGGAAATGGTGTCTAGAACCTGGTATAGGAAATGTTTGTGAAGAAACTCTTTCTTCATCTGGTTGTGGAAATGGGATAGTGGCCTATCAAGATAGAACTACTTGTGAAAATAATGAACAAGTTTGGTGTCATACTGCCACTGGTTGTGAAAAAACTACTGACACATCTTGTGATTCTGGGGATCCCACCACCCACGCTGTTTGTGAAAATCCACCAAGTGGTGCTAGCGGTGGTTCAGGAGGAAGTCAGCCAACGTGTCAAGATACACACCCTACTTGGAGTTGTCAATCTTTGACAACTTGTGGAATAAGTACAGCTAGTGCTTGCACTGAAGCAAAAAATTGTGAGAGAAATCTCTGTCCAGGTGTCACTTATTGTTGTCAGGGTGTAAATTTTTTTGAAAATAAATGGTGTTTAACTCCTGAAAAAAATTGTACATCAGGTAGTGGCTTACCTTGTCCTGGTTCTTATTATGATACGGAACAAGCTTGTATAAACGCCATAAATCAACAAAATGGTGGCGGTTCCACAGGTTCAACTCCCACTGGTACTTTCAAAGGAAATACCGAAGTTCGCTTAGAAAATCCCATAGGCACTACCAACATTACAGAAATTTTTGGCAATCTTATCAAAGTTGCTTTGGGAATTCTAGGGTCTTCTGCTTTGTTAGTTTTTATTTATGGTGGTTTCGTTTGGCTCACCTCAGCTGGTAATCCAGAAAAAGTAAAAAAAGGTACGAGTGCGATGATCTGGGCTGTGATTGGAATCATTGTGATTTTCTCCAGTTATGCTATAATTAGTTTAGTTTTACAAGGATTGGGTGTGAGTTAAAATACCCTATCAGCAGGTAATCCAGAAAAAGTAAAAAAAGGTACGAGTGCGATGATTTGGGCTGTGATTGGAATCATTGTGATTTTCTCCAGTTATGCTATAACTAGTTTAGTTTTACAAGGTTTGGGTGTGAGTTAACATACCCTAATAATTTTTATCTATGTTAAAAAATCTTTTGAAGATGAAGGGAGGTGATACACATGGAAATGTTATATAAGTTAGCAAAATACAAAATGGTTTTTTCTATTATTTTTGTATTAGCTTTGGGACTTGTGCTATCACCTAGCTTTGCTTTTGCTGAATCTACTGTTATATCAACAGATACTTTGGGCATTGATGTTATAGAATATGGTACAGCTGGTGATAGAACAGGAATTTCACTTGGTACTTCTGATTTGCGTACTGTTGCTGTTAGAGTTATCAACATCGCTCTTAGTATGCTTGGTATAATCGCTGTAGTTGTGATTTTGATTGGTGGTTTCCAATGGATGACAGCTGGTGGTGATGATGGCAAAGTAGAGACAGCTCGTAAATGGATTTTTTCGGGTATTATTGGTCTTGCTATTATCTTGAGTGCTTGGGCTATCGCCAAATTTGCACTTAAGAATTTGGCCGAAGCTACTCAGGTTACTGGCTTTTAGTAGAATTGTTGGTATAGATTAAGAAAAGAATATTTTTTTCAGAGCAGACATCTGTTTTATAATAATGTCTGCTCTGGGAATTTATTAGAATCATTTGTGTTGTATAGAGAATAGAAGTTTTATTGTTTATTTTTTTTAGACAAGTTTCTCTTATTCTTTAGACTAAAAAATATGAAAAATAAAAAGATATTCAGTATTTTGTTTCTTTTTTTGTTTAGTTTATCTTTTACTTTTTTTAGCCCCAATGTTTTGGCAACAGTACCTAATCCAGGTTGTGATAACCCTGATGATTTGTTGGGTTTGGACTGTGTAGGTTACAATTCTCAGTTGAGTGATCAAGATCCGAGGATTATTATTACCAATATAATAAACGTTAGTCTTGGGTTGCTAGGTATTGTGGCTACTGTACTTATTATTTATGCTGGGTTTCTTTGGATGACTGCGGGTGGTGATGAAAATAAAGCTGGTACCGCTCGCAAAATTATTTTTGCAGCGGTGATTGGTTTGGTAATAATACTTATGGCTTTTGCAATTACCAAGTATGTAGCAGAAAATCTGTATAATGCCACAATTCAACAATAATTTATTTTTTACCAATTACCAAAATATCTATGACCACCAAAAAAATATTATTTGTTCTCAGTGGATTTTTTGTAGCTTTATGTGCTGTATTATTTTTTGTGCCAGGTTTGGTTCAGGCCGACAATTATGGTCTGGACAAGACGGCTCAGTCCGCTGGTTTGCCGATGAACAAAGATTTGGCAACTACCTTGGGTAATATTGTTGGTTCAGCATTATCCTTTATTTCAGTCTTGTTTTTTGGCTTGATGCTTTATGGTGGTATTATGTGGATGACAGCTCGTGGTAAGTCTGAAAATACCCAAAAAGCACTAGATACTATTATTGCAGCTATCATCGGTATTGTGATTGTACTAGCAGCTTATGCTATCACCAATTTTGTTTTTAGCAATATACTTAGCGGGTCTGGTGGACCGACGACTCCACCAAAAGAGGAACAAAATAATTGTACAACAGCACATCCTTCTTGGAGTTGTCAATCTATTTCAGCTGGAGCTTGTGGTTCAAGCGTTAAAGACGCGGCTACCTGTACCGATGGCAACAATTGCCAAACAGGTCTTTGTCCTGGATCAGCAGATAATGTTTGTTGTTTGGGTGGTGGTGCACCTGGGACTCCAGGAGTATTTTATTGTCCAAAAGATGGAAATGTCATTGCTTGCGAAGAGTCATCAGCAAGTGCTAAAGGAGGAGTTAATTGTTTTTTAAGTTCGCCAGCATGTATAGCTGCAGTTCAACAGTCGATTGGAAAAGATGTAGGTGTTGATTGTTTATCAGATTTAGATTGTAAATCAGATAATTGTGATTTAGGCACAAGTAAATGTGTGGCTAGTGGTTCCTCTGGTACACCCGGTACACCTGGTGATGGTTCTTTAAATGCTGGTGAAGTTTGTACAAATGCTGATTTGTGCGCTTCAGGCCTAACTTGTACGCAATCAGAAGTAAGTAGTCCTATTAAAAAATGTTATTCACCTAATAGTGTCGGAAGCAGTGGTTATTGTAATCCAACTTTTGCATATTGTAAGATAGAGTTGAAATGTATGCCAGCATTTTTTTGTGCAGCTAGAGAAGTAGGGGATGATTGTACGGGCAATGCCCAATGTGGATCTTTACTTAGGTGCAATACAGACACTAAAAAGTGTGTAACAGGTCAAAATGGTACTCCTTGTGCTAATGATAGTGGTTGTTTCACAGATCTTGTTTGTAACCAATCTTCTGATGAATGTCAGTCAAAACTTCCTTCATCACCAGATTCTAGTTGTGAACGAGACATTGAATGTTCATCAGGTGTATGTTGGGACACTGATTATTGTATTGAAAAAGTAACTGCAAGTGGAAATTGTCATAGAAGTATTGAGTGTCATTCTACTTTTTGTGTTAATGGCACATGTACATAATTTTAATTTATGCAAAAGAAAAATAAATATCTATTGATTAGTTTGATAACAATATTTTTCAATTTTTCTTTTGTTATATCTGTCCACGCCAAAAAATCACTCAATGATGCTACGACAGCTTTGAATACTGTTTCAAATAAGACAGGGATTACTGAATCACAAATTACCAATGTGGGTGGAAATGTGGTTACTATGATTTTCATGGTATCTGGTTTGATATTTTTTGTACTGATGGTCTATGCTGGGGTTCGTTGGATGACCGCTCGTGATAAGGCTGAGACTGTGGACAAAGCCAAAAATACGATGATTGCTGCTGTGATTGGGTTGGTAATATTACTCGCTGCTTATGCTGTTACTACTTTTTTACAAACCAGATTAATTAGTGGTTAAATATACGAATAAAATTAATTTATGAAAAAAATATTTTTACATTTTTTGATGGGTCTAACCATGTTTTCTATTTTTGTAGTACCTGTGTTTGCTCAAGGTGTCAAGAGTGCTAGTGATCCGCTTAGCAAAGTTACTCAAAAAGCTGGCATCACAGAGACCAACTTGGGAAATATTATAGGTACTGTGATTGCCTCCGCGCTTAGTTTGGTAGGTATAATATTTTTGGCACTAATGGTCTATGCAGGTATTACTTGGATGACAGCCAGGGGAGACGATGCCAAAACTGAAAAGTCTAAAAAGATAATTACAGCGACTATTATTGGTTTGTTTATTGTAGTCAGTGCTTATGCCATTACCAAATTTGTTACTAGTAAACTTAATTAAAAATATGAAATATTTAGTATTTAGTTTTGTAATATTATTTTCTTTTTTGGCTTTTGTACCAAAAACTTTGGCTTTGGATTTGGGTGGAACTATTCTAAATGATGCTGGCAAAAAAGCTGGTTATGACCAAAGTACTACTGACACAACATTGTCAAAAAATATTGGTGTAATAATAAATATAGCCTTGTCAGTTATCGGTGTGTTGTTTACTGTTCTTATGGTCTATGCTGGCTACACTTGGATGATTGCGAGAGGAGATGACACCAAGATTGATAAAGCCAAAAAAGTAATTACAGCTTCTATAATTGGTCTGATTATTACTTTGGCGGCTTATAGTATTAGTAATTTTGTTATACCGAGAATTTTGGACAAGACTTTGTCGTATGTAGATATTTATAGTTTCAGCCAGAGGCTGATCAGCCTCTGGCCGATATTTGTTTAATATGATGAGATTTTTTTTGAGTTTAGCTTTGGTATTTGTAGTGGGCTTATTTGTAGTGTCAAAGGACTTTGTTTTGGCAACTACTACTACCACGAGAGGTAGTGCTATAGAACAGCTGAATGCTGGTGGCAAAGGGGCTGGCTTTGCCAATGTCCCTGCAGATCCAAGAGTAATAGCAACTAGAATTATAGATGTATTTTTGGGTCTCATTGGTTCAGTAGCTATTTTTTTATTTGTTTACTCGGGTTATTTACTTATTACTTCTCATGGTGATCCTGACAAATTCACCAAAGCTAGAAAAATTATGACAGGAGCTATAATTGGTATTTTACTTATTTTGTTGTCATTTAGTATTACCAATTTTGTAGGCAAAAAATTGCAACAGAATATCAACCAAACTACTCAGCCTAGCTAAATTTTATTTTTATGAAAAAAAAGAAAATTTTTGTATTATTAATAATTTTGGGGTTTTTGTTGTCTTTTGGCGTGGTTGTGGCAGCTACCTCTACTAGTACTTTGCAAAATTCTATAGAGGCCCAAAACCAAGCTTTTGCTGGTAAAAATGGTGCCAATCTTGGTGACCCAAAAGATATTAGAGTGATAGTAGCCAATATTATAAAGGTTTTTCTAGGTTTCTTGGGTTTTTTGGCTACGACATATTTAGTTTATGGTGGGTATATGTATATGACGTCAGCTGGTAATGATCAAAGAGCTGATAAAGCTAGTAAAATAATGTTCTATAGCGCCTTGGGTTTATTTATTATCTTGGCTTCTTACAGTATTACCTTATTTGTTTTTAATGTTTACCAAAAAAGTTTGGAACAATCAAATGTGCCTGTACAAGAACAACCAAACAGCTTATTTTTACCACAGTAATTTCAATTAATTTACTATTTTTATTTAGTCTGATGACCAATCAGACTTTTGTTTGATAATTGATATGATTGAAAATAAAGAAATGTTGTTTTCTATTGTAATTCCTGCTTACAACGAAGAAAAACATCTTAAACCCTGTCTAGATTCCATCAAGAAATTAATTGGTGACTTTAGTTATGAAGTAATTGTTGTGGACAATAATTCTGCTGACAAGACTTCGCAAATTGCCAAAGATTGTGGCGCCAAAGTAATTTTGGAGACCAAACAGGGTGTGGGTGCGGCACGTAGAGCTGGCACAGAGATAGCTCAAGGTAAGTATGTTTTGCATATTGACGCAGATACTCATTTGCCAGCCAATTATTTGGTAGAAGTAATGAAAAGGTTTGAAAAAGATCCAGAGCTTGTCTGTGTTGGTGGACAAATGTATTTTTACGACGCGCCTTTTTGGAAAAATATTTTAAGAATTTTTGTACATTATTTTTTTTGGTTTTTTGCCACCTTAGTTTCCA
>Ga0210044_10004505_pt1 | contig 19409 bp, 15 predicted proteins | sample CryGey13umfilter_2_FD_183959 | JGI IMG/M metagenome (GOLD analysis project Ga0210044, IMG submission 183959) | Groundwater microbial communities from aquifer in Utah, USA - Crystal Geyser 4/9/14 3 um filter (SPAdes) (version 2) | ecosystem: Environmental > Aquatic > Deep subsurface >... | reverse complement strand
AAAGAAGTAAAGCTTCAGAGTGAAGTTCCACATGCCAAGGAACTAAAACCACAGACTGAAGTTTCACATGCCAAGGAACTAAAACCACAGAGTGAAGTTCCACAGACAAAAGAAGTAAAGCTTCAGAGTGAAGTTCCACATGCCAAGGAACTAAAACCACAGACTGAAGTTTCACATGCCAAGGAACTAAAACCACAGAGTGAAGTTCCACAGACAAAAGAAGTAAAGCTTCAGACTGAAGTTTCACATGCCAAGGAACTAAAACCACAGACTGAAGTTCCACATGCCAAGGAAGCGAAGTCTCAAGAGATAAAATCAACTCCTTTATTCAAAGCACAAACACGGGTACAAACAGAACATACTACGGAGCAGATTGTACAGTCTAAGCAGTTTAAAATAGAAGTTAAAACTCCAAAAGAAAAGGCAGACGAAACTCTAAAACTGCTATTGAGAGGGGAAAAAGTATCTCAAAATAACTCTGCACTAACTGCAGATTTTTCAGTAGCAACTGCCAAAGTTATCGCTCCAACTGCTAGTAGTATCACTGGAACACTGGAGCAACTGCTTCGTGCAGAGAATAATGATACAAAAGATAGTACGACAAGCTCAAAAACTGATGGGCTAACAGTTCATAAGGCTGATAGTTTTGAAGTAAAGTTAAATGAAGCAAAACAGATGATCAGGTATCTCTCTGCTGATGTGAAAACTGCCATTGAAGATTATAAGTCTCCTTTTACGAGGGTGAAAATTCAGCTGAATCCACAAAAACTGGGTGAAGTTGATTTAACGATTGTTCAAAGAGGTAAAAATTTACACATTAATGTTAGCTCAAACAATGTAGCTATAAACACCCTTGCCATGAACGCCAATGAGCTGAAATCACAGCTGGCTAACAGTGGAATAAATAATGCTACATTAAACTTTAATAACGATTCGCAAAGTAACAACTCGCAACAGCAGCAAAACCGTCAGAATGAACGACAGGCAGAACAAGAGTATACATATTTTGACAACGAAGAGGCTAGTGAAGAGGTTTTAAGCTCTTTAGAAATAGTCGTACCACAATACGGGTAAACAAATAAATAAGCAAAGGATTTATTATGGCAATTACATCAACAGGGCTTAATGCAGCCTTATATGCAGACAAGGCAGCGTCAACAGCGGTAGTAGATAAAACTGCTTTAAGTAAAGATGATTTTATGAAACTTCTTTTAGTGGAGTTACAGCATCAAGATCCAACTGAACCTATGGATACTGAAAAAATATTAACGCAAACTTCGCAACTAGCTGGTCTTGAATCATCAGAAAACACAAGAAAAGCATTAGAAGAGTTATCAGCTTCTTTGGCAACTACAGACCAGTTTGCAACCATCTCGGCAATCGGCAAAAGAGCTGACTTAGGAAGTGATGCTATATCTCTTGATGAGGGAGCAACTGCAGAATTTGAAGTATATTTTCCAGAGGAAATAGCGCAAGGTACAATTAATATAACAGATTTGGAAGATAATTTAATAGCTACAATAGATATTCCAATGAAAGAAAATGGCGAAGATGTAGATAAATTAAATGCAGGTGTGTATAAATTTTCTTGGGATGGTTTAGACAGAAACGGGAATAAAGTTGAGAGCGGAATTTACCGTGTAAACTCATCTTATGTTGATCCAACTGGAACTCAGCAAACAACAAGACTTGGTGCTTACCCAATAGAATCTATTCGATTTGAAGATGGTAAAGCATTTGCAAAACTTGGTTCTAGTTATGTGCCAATGGACCAAATTGTAGAAGTTTACTAGGAGTTTATTATGATGATTCAGGCTTTTTATAGCGGAGTATCCGGTCTTAGAACAAATCAATTTGCAATAGATACCACGGCAGATAATTTAGCAAATGCAAGTACGGTAGGTTTTCGTTCTTATAGTGCTGAATTTTCGTCGCTTTTTGAAACGACGCTTAACACTACATCAAAACTCTCAAGTGACAGCGTTGGTGTTGGAGCAAGGGCTTCTGGCACAACTATGAATATGCAATCAGGCAGTTTTCTTCTCTCCGATAAAAGTACAGATTTGGCAATTGATGGAGATGGCTGGTTTGGAGTTCAAGGAGATGGAGCGCCTTTATATACACGTGATGGTGCATTTACTTTTGATGAAAATAGAGATTTAATTACAACTGATGGCTTTCATGTTTTAGGCACTATGGGGGAAAATATATCTGGAGAAACATTAACTTCAGTTGTAGTTGAGACAAAATTGGGTCCAGTAGGAAGCCAAGAAAATCTTAGTTTTCCAGATAATTTAACAATGCCTCCTACCGCTACAACTACAGCTACATTTTCAGGAAATTTAGGTGTAATAGACGAACCAAGAAGTATAAGCGCCGGAGTTGTAGATGCAAACGGCACAAAAAACAATTTAAGATTAGAGTTTACTAAAAGTGCTCTGCAAACACCTCCGGGAATACAATGGGATGTAACTGCACAAACAACAAGTCTGGATGGAACAACGGTGTATGATACAAAAACAGGTTCATTAGAATTTGATGCTGGAGGTTCTTTGCTATTATCTTCAATCGCTCCAATTGATAATAATGGAACATCTGTTGCAATAAATTTGGGCAGTGGTTATACAGGCGTGACGGCTATAAATAGCCCAGCATCAGGTTCAAGTTCGGCAGATGGTCTTCAAGCCGGAGATCTTTTGGGTTACGAGATAAATCAAAATGCAGAGATAATAGCAACTTTTACAAATGGATATCAAAGTAGTGTTGGTAAAATAGCTCTTTTTCACTTTCAAAATGACCAAGGCTTAACGAAAATAAGCGGAAGTAGATTTCAAGAGAGCGTTAACAGCGGAAAACCTATATATTTTACAGATTCGAGTGGAAATGAGACCAATGGTTCTTTAGTAAGGAGCTATCAATTAGAGAGTTCAAACGTAAGCTATGCAGCTGGATTAACCGAACTTATTGTTTTTCAAAGAGCTTACGATGCAAACTCAAAATCTATAACAACTGCAGACCAAATGATGCAAAAAGCTTTAAATATGGGTGCTTAATTAGCATTCATCCTCTCTGCCTCCAAGCAATAAAATTAAAGTTGGAACACTAAATGCTGTTTATTAATACTAAATATAAAAAAAGAAACAAAAAGAATTTATTTCTTTTTGCACACTTATAAAGGATTTAAAATGTTAAAATCACTTTACTCCGGTGTATCCGGACTACAATCGCATCAAGTAGCGATGGACATAGAGTCAAACAATATCGCAAATGTTAATACTACGGGATTTAAGTATTCTCGTGCAAACTTTTCAGACCTTCTAGCTCAGACAAGTTCTATCGCAACAGCTCCGCAGGGAAATCTTGGTGGTAAAAATGCTGTTCAGGTTGGGCTTGGTTCTACCGTAAGCTCCCAAACTCGTATATTCTCTCAAGGTTCTATCCAAAACTCCGATAAAAATACAGACGTTGCCATTCAAGGGGATGGATTTTTCATAATCTCACCAGATGCCGGTAATACGTACAAATTCACAAGAGCCGGGGATTTTAAGTTTGATGCCGGCGGAAACTTTGTTGATAACAACGGTTTTATTTCTCAAGGTTGGTTAAGAGATAAAGCCACAGGAAAAGTTGACTCAACTGCCCCTATTACCAGCATAAATATTGCGCCAGGCTTAACAACCCCGGCAAGTCCAACAACTGAGGTTGTTTTAAAAGCAAACCTTAATTCCGGTACGCTTGTGAAAAGTTTTTCTCCGGCTTATGAAGTGAAAAGCGGTACCCCTCCAAGTCAAGTAGCCACACCAATATATACCGGAGATGCTGTTGATGCAGCTGGTAATCCAATCGATTCAGGAAATGTTGGTGTAATGTTTAATGAGGTAGGAGAAGCATTTTCTCTTCAAAAAAATCAGGGGATATGGGCTTCATTTATAAGCGCAACAACAACAGGTACGGCTGTTGCTGCAAGTAGTGGTAATTTAACGGCTAACGGTGGAGCTCAGGATAATGTCGCATATACTTTTAGTGCTCCTCCAGTTGCTGGAGATACTATAAGTGTAGTTGTAAATAACAGTACATATTCAGCAGCATTTAATGTAGATGCTGCAACAACCTATGCTGATTTAAAAGCAGCCGTTGAAACTGGTGAAGGTGTTGCAAATATGACTGTTGGTGTAGCTGGTAACGTATTGACATTTACTAACCTCACTGCTAGTGTTGCAACAGCCGGTAGTTTAACAAATGATAATGGAAGTGGTGGAGCAGCTATTACTGTAGCCCCAGCAAATGATGAGCTAGATGTAACATTTACTCTAGATGATGGGACAACAAAACAGATAACAACATCAGGCGGTACAGGCGTTGAATCAGCAGCTCAAAATGCTAGCAGATATGTTTCAGCAATAAACGCTCAAACTGTTACAACAGGTATTAGTGCCACATATGATGTTAGTACCAATAAGATTAATCTTGTAAATGACAATTCTAATCCTAACGCTTCACACAATATTAACATAGCTGCAGGTGGAGTAAATAGTGGTCTAGATGGAGCAACACAATCAGTTATAACGGCTTATAAATATCAGTATGACCCAACTGGAAAAACTGCCATAGCCGGTGCTAATAAAACTTTTACAACCTTGTCTGACCTTCGATATGCTATGGAAGTTGAAGCTAACAGTATTGACACAAACGGGGATGCTACTGTTGGACCATGTAATGTTGAAATTAGAATTACTGATCAAGGAAAATTTGAGATTATAAATCTAGGTGGTGCTACTGACTCTTATGATATGAATCTTAAAATTACTGGGTTAAAAGATGTCTCTGGAGGTATTACTGAAAACAGTAAATTTACTGCTAATATGTCAGCTCTAAGTGCAGTATTACCGGCAGGCACAACAGGTAAAGCCTTTTCTCAGGCTTTTAATGCTGCAACACATTCAAGTTCTATAGATATCTTTGATTCACTCGGCTCTAAGCACACTATTAGAATGGAATTTAGAAAAACTGCATTAGACGCAACAACCGGTAGTACTTGGAGTATGAAAGTTTCTGTTCCTTTACCGGCATCTATAGATACTGTTGCACCGACAAATGAAAAAACAGGCTCTATCCGTTTTAACAATGATGGCTCATTAGCAACTTATAATCCGCCAAATATTTCATTTTCCGGAAACAACGGTTCAGCACCTGACCAGCAGGTAAATCTTAGTTTTGGTACTGCCAATGCCTTTGACGGAATGACGAGTTTTGACTCAAACAGCTCTACCTCAGGTATTTCTCAAGATGGATTTACCGGAGGGGATTTAGTCGGTATTAGAATCGATCAAAGCGGTACTATTGTTGGTTCATTCTCAAACGGTCGTTCATTCGGTCTGGCACAAATTGCTATGGCTAAGTTTACAAATAATGAAGGTCTGGCAACCGAGGGGGGAAATGTTTACATCCAAACTGCCAACTCTGGCGACCCTATCATCGGTACAGCTGCAACATCAGGACGTGGGTTTATCCAGTCCTCTGCTCTTGAAGCTTCAAACGTTGACCTTTCACGTGCGCTTACCCAGCTGATAATTATCCAAAGAGGATACCAGGCGAATGGTAAAACTATTACAACCTCAGACCAGCTTTTACAAACTCTTATAGGGTTGAAATCTAATTTCCACATGCCAAACTTGTCTCATCCCTAACTAATCTTTTAATCTATTTTGCTATAATTTCTTTAACTATTATTAAGGGTTTTGCAATGCAATTTACAGCTCCATTAAAATCAAATTCTAAAAAAATTATGCTTCTGGGTTCTGGGGAACTTGGCAAAGAAGTGGTTATCGAAGCGCAAAGACTCGGTCTTGAAGTTATCGCCGTCGATAGATATGAAAATGCACCGGCGCATCATGTAGCGCACCGCTCTTACGTTGTGAACATGCAAGACAAAGATGCACTTTTAGAGATTATTGCCAGAGAAAAACCCGACTATATCTTGCCCGAAATTGAGGCTATAAGCATCGATGCACTTTTTATAGCAGAAGACAGAGGGTATAACGTTATACCAAACGCTAACGCTGTTAGTAAAACTATGAACAGAAAAAATATTCGTACCTTTGCAGCAGAGGTTTTAGGACTAAAAACAGGTCCTTATGAGTTTGTAAAAACTCTTGATGAGTTAAAAGATGCTGCAGGGCGTATGGGTTTTCCTTGTGTTATTAAGCCTGTTATGAGCTCTTCGGGTCACGGTCAAAGTGTCGCTAAAAGTGCTGAGGATATTCCTGCTTCATGGGAAATGGCTAAAGAGGCGAGAGGCGATGCGAGCGAACTTATAGTTGAAGCCTTTGTTGATTTTGACTACGAGATAACACTTCTAACCGCAAGAAATGGCAAAGAGACGGTTTTTTGTGAGCCGATAGGACACGAGCAAAGAGACGGTGATTATGTTTTTTCTTGGCAGCCTATGCAGATGAGTGAAACGGCTAAAAAGCGTGCGCAGCTTATGGCAAAAGCCATTACAGACGGTCTTGGCGGTCAGGGTCTTTTTGGCGTTGAGCTTTTTATAAAGGGGGATGAAGTTTACTTTAGTGAAGTTTCTCCTCGTCCGCATGACACGGGAATGGTAACACTAATTACTCAGAGCCAGAGTGAATTTGCCCTGCATCTTCGTGCTGTTCTTGGGCTTCCTTTAGGTTTTACATTTTACGGTCCGGGTGCGAGTGCAGCTTTCAAATCAGAAGTACATAACTATGCTCCTGTAATCAATGTAGATGATTCTCTGTTTAGCGACAACAGTTATGTAAGAATTTTCTCTAAACCTGAAACACACAAGGGAAGACGTCTTGCTGTTTCTCTTGTTTATGATGAGGTTGATTCAGCCTTAAAACAAGCCCGTGAATTAATCAAGAAAATAAAAGATTATTAAAATGAAAATTGCTCTGCTTGATGCTTTAGGTGATGTTGAAGTTTTTCAGACTCTAACATCGGCTAAATATGGCTGAGGTGGCACTCTTCTTCTCTGCCTTTTTAGCGGCTACAATCTTTCCCTTCTCTTCGGAGGTAACTTTTATAGCAGCACTTATGAACAACATGCCTCTCCTCACAGCTCTTATTTTTGCTTCAAGTGGTAACATTCTCGCTATAACCCTAAACTACTGGCTTGGCTATTGGCTCTATGAAAAAACAAAAACAAAACTGCAAAGGTCAAAAGTCGGTCAAAAAAGTCTGGCATGTGGAAATAGGTATGGCTACTTAGTTCTTCTTTTCTCATGGCTTCCTGTTATTGGTGACCCGCTAACACTTGTAGCCGGTGTGTTACGGCTGAAGTTTGTTTGGTTTGTTTTAACTGCCGGTTTTTTACGCATTGCAAGATACTACGCACTCTCTCTTATGCTATAATAAACTAAAATCCTTTATGGGGTCTTAATGAAACTTTTACTTCTTTTTTTTTCTCTTTTATTGACACTTAGTGCTGCTCCCAAGTCTTTAGATAAGGTTTCCGTGCAGCTTATGTGGGTAGACCAGTTTCAGTTTGCCGGCTATTATATGGCAAAAGAGAAGGGTTTTTATAGAGATGTCGGTCTTGACGTAGAGATAAAAAAGTATGAAAATACAATTAATGTTCCAAGTGAAGTTTTAAGCGGCAGAGCTAACTTTGGGGTCGGGCGCTCTAGTTTAGTAAAGCTCTACTCAGAGGGTAAAAAAGTTGTTATGCTGTCTGCTGTTTTGCAATCTTCTCCAAGTATACTTATCAGTTTAAAATCATCAAATATAAAGAGTGTTAAAGATTTTACAGGCAAAAAAATAATGCTTACCCAAGACGTTGAAGAGACTGCCTCTATTAACGCCATGATAAAGTTACATGACGTAGATATAAACTCTCTTATAATAAAAGAGCAAAACTTTAATTTAGATGACCTTATAGATGGCAAAGTCGACTTATACTCTGCATATACCTCCAACGAACCTTATCTATTATCTCAAAGAGGCATTGCTTATGATCTTTTTTCTCCAAAAGAAGACGGTTTTGATTTTTACAGCGATATCCTTTTCACCTCTCAAACAGAGCTGGAAAAAAATCCAAGAAGAGTGCAAGACTTTAGAAATGCTTCTCTGTTGGGGTGGGAATATGCCTTTAGTCACATAGATGAGAGTGTTGATTTTATTTACGTAAATTATAATGTGCAAAATAAGACAAAAGATGCTTTGAAGTTTGAAGCTGAATCTTTAAAAAAATTGGCTTACCAAGAAGGGGCTGCCTTTGGAGAAATTGATAAAAATAAAATTCAAAGAATTCACGATATCTACAGACTTATGGGTTTCATCAATGGTAAATTGCATTTAAACGGTCTTATCTATGACCAGTATATCTCAATGTTTACCAAGCAGGAGAGAGATTACTTAGACGATAAAAAAGAGATAAAGATTTGTGTTCAACCAAATTTTCTTCCATTTAGTGCTATAGAAAATGGGGTACTTATCGGCATAGCTGCCAGTATAACACACAGAGCCAAGGAGATAATCAAAACCCCTTTTAAATTAGTACAAACAAAAACTTGGAAAGAGTCTTTAAGCAGTGTAAAAGAGAGAAAGTGTGACATACTTCCAGTAGCCGAAGATATTCCAAGCAGAAGAGGGTACCTTAACTTTACGACTCCCTATTATGAAGAGCCATTGGCTATTGTTACAAAAAGTACACATGAGTACATCTTAGACTTTGAAAGTGTTTTAGATAAAGAGTTTGCAATCGTGAAAGAAAACTCCTTTACTCAAAAACTGATTCAAAAATATCCAAATATTAAATTGCGCTATGTCTCATCATTGGACGAGGGTTTGCAAGGTGTCCAAGAGAGTAAATATTACGGTTATATAGACGCTTTGATGGCTTGTTCGTACGCTTTAAAATTTAAATCCAAGAACGATTTGATGATTACAGGGCAGTTCTACGATAAGGTAAAGCTCAGTTTTGCAGTAAGAAGCGATGACAAAATACTACTTAACATATTTGAAAAAATTTCAGCGCATATGACACACTCCACAATAGAGAAATTTATAAGCGAATGGGTCTCAATAAATTATACAAAGAGAATTGGATATAAATATTTTAAGGAAGTTCTGCTTATATCTTTTATTTTTGTATTAGCTTTTTTATATCGACATCATCTCTTGAAGAAGAAAAATATTGAGCTTCAAAAGCTACAAAGTGATTTAGTTGTATTAAACGGTAGTTTAGAGTCAAGAGTTAAAGAGGCTATTAGTGATGCAGAAAAAAAAGATGCTTATCTACTTCATCAATCCCGTTTGGCTCAGATGGGAGAGATGCTAAGTATGATAGCACACCAATGGAGGCAACCGCTAAACTCTATATCTGTAACTCAGATATCTGTCACTGTGGCTATAGAATTGGAAAAATATGATTTGGCAGATGAAAAACAAAGAGAAGAGTTTTTAGAATTTTTAAGAGTCAAAATGGAAAAAGTCGGTCAATATGTACAAAATTTAAGTGAAACGATTTCCGATTTCAGTGATTTTTATAAGCCTAATAAAACATCGGTAATTTGCACGGTAGATACGAGTATCTTAAAAAGCTATTCTATTATAAAAGAGAGTATAGAAGCGAACTTAATAGAGGTAGATTTGGATTTAAACTCTTTCAATAAAATAAAAATTCTCCAAAGTGAGTTTATGCAGGTTATTATCAATATTTTAAATAATTCCAGAGAGCATTTAGTTGAAAAAAATATCAAACATCCCTATATTAAAATAAAAAGCTTTGATATTGATGATGAAACATATATAGAAATAAGGGACAACGCCGGCGGTATTGATGAAAAAATTATAGAAAAAATCTTTGACCCATACTTTTCTACCAAACTCGAAAAACATGGAACGGGCCTTGGTCTTTATATGTCTAAAATGATTATTAAAGATTATCACAAGGGAGATATTTATGCAAAAAATAGTGAAGTAGGTGCTATATTTACGATTAAACTTACAAAACATAAAGAGATTTTAGAAGAACAGGGCCATATATGAAGAGTGATGTTTTAGTAATAGGCGCAGGTGGCGCAGGTTTAGTAGCGGCTTTAAAAGCACACGAAGCAGGGGCAAAGGTAAGAGTTTTATGTAAAGAGTACCCGACAAGAAGCCAGACTTCTATGGCTCAGGGCGGTATAAATGCAGCGCTTGCAAATGTGAGCGAAGACAGTGTTGAAGCGCATGTTCAAAACACTTTGAAATCTGCTCATGGGATTGCAAACGAAGAGGCAGTAAGGCTTTTATGTGAGAGTGCGCCGGAGGCAGTTGCATGGCTAGATAGCATAGGTGTCTGTTTTAGCAGAACCAAAGATGCAAAAATTGCTCAAAGAACTCTTGGAGGTGCTTCGGCTCCCAGAGCCTGTTATGCGCAGGACTATACGGGTCTTAAAATACTGCATACGCTTTATGACAGATGCTTGGCATGTGGAGTTGAGATTTTAAATGAAAGATACTTGTTGGACTTTATAACAAACACTTCACAAACACAAGAGGTGTTTGTGAACGGAGCGAGTGTTTTAAACATTCGAACAGGCGAAGTTGAGATTTATGAGAGTGCAAGCGTTATAGTTGCAACGGGCGGTTATAGCCGCATTTATGAAAAGCACTCCACCAACGCAACAGGCTCAACGGGCGATGGCATTGCAGCAGCAGTCCGCGGGGGAGCAAGACTTAGCGACATGGAATTTATACAGTTTCACCCCACAGCTCTTAAAGGCTCTTCGATACTCATCTCAGAGAGTGCCAGAGGCGCCGGGGGATACCTGTTAAACTCAAAGGGAGAAAGATTTACAAATGAGTTGGCTCCTCGTGATGAGGTGGCACGCGCCATAAATGATGAAATGCAAAAGGGCGAAGAGGTCTTTTTAGATATTCGCCATTTAGGTGAAGAGTTTATTGATGAAGAGCTTCCACAAGAGCGTAAACTTGCAAAACTCTATGAAAATATTGACCCTGTTTATGAGCTAATTCCTGTAAAACCGGTGGCTCATTACACTATGGGAGGCATAGAAGTGGGCATTGATTCTCAAACCAAAGTGAGAGGTCTTTATGCCGTTGGCGAGTGCGCAAACCACAGAGTTCACGGAGCAAACCGTCTTGGCGGGAACTCTCTTTTAGAGCTTATAGTTTTTGGAAAACAAGCCGGCGAAAATGCTGCAAAATACTCCAAAAACTTTAAGCCCGGTACTGATTTGACTCTCCAAACAACTGATCTTCTTGCAGAGATACAAGAGTTTACAGACGAGATAAATTTTTATGAAAAACGGGAGTTTATAGGAAATCTGTTTTACGAAAAAGTGGGAATTACAAGAGAGGGCAAGGGCTTAGAGAGTGCCCTTGAAGAGGTAATTACAATCCATAAAGAGCTAGCTCTGATGGGTCCAAAAGATAAATCAAAAATCTATAACACAAACCTAGTAGAGTTTATAGAATTTAAAAATACACTTGAACTTGCCGAGATTATACTCACCTGTGCAATAAAAAGAGCCGAGAGCCGCGGAGCCCATTTTAGAAGCGACAACAGAGTCCAAAATGATGAGCTCTACAAAGTCCACTCCATAGCCTACAAAGAAGATAACGCTTACGGAGTAAAATATGAAGATTAAAATTCAAAGATATGGCACTGATTTTGAGATAAAAGAGTATGAAGTTGACCTGCAAGATGCTACGCTTTTGGCGGTTTTAAACGAAATAAAAACTACGCAAGATGCTTCTTTAACATATGCAAGCGGATGCAAAAGCAGTGTTTGTGGGAGCTGTTCTGTGCGGGTAAATGGCAAAGAAGTCTTGGCATGTGGATATAAAGTTAAAGAGGGAGATTTAATAGAGGCACTAAAAAATGTTCCTCTTATTCGTGATTTAGTTGTAGATATGGACAAAGCGCTCTCCTTTAATGCAAAAGCAAAAGCTTGGCAAAGTTTTGTAAGTAAAGATGTTTCTCTGAGCCAAGATGATGAGAAAAGAAATGAGCTTCAAAGCGACTGTATTTTATGCGGCTCTTGTTATAGTGCTTGCCCGGTTTATACAGTGAATGAAGAGTTCTTAGGACCATTTTCACTCACCAGAGTTTGGAAGTATGTGAGCGATGCAAGAGAAAATGCACCCCAAGAGAAGATAGAGACCATTCAAACAAACGGAGTTTGGGACTGTACTTTATGCAATGAGTGCACGCTTGTCTGTCCGCAAAATATTTCTAGCAAGGCAGATATTGAAAAACTTCGCTCTAAATCGGTTATTGCAGGTTACAGTGACCCAAATTTTGCTTCATTTGGTGGCGGTTTTGGATTTGACGGAAGCCCAATTTTCTAGCACTTTTTTTAATTCCACATGCCAAACATAATTAAAACAAACTAACACACTTTTAAAATATGTTATAATCAGCGTTATTGTTATAAAAGGGTTATAAATGGCAAAAGAACATTCATTTGATATAAGTGCAAAAATAGATATTCAGATTTTTAAAAACGCAATCAACCTCGTAGAGAGAGAAGTTGCCAATCGTTATGACTTTAAGGGAACCACCTTTGAAGTTACTTTTAAAGAAAAAGAGAAACAGTTAGTTTTAATAGCCTCAAGCGATAACAAGCTCGATGCTCTCAAAGATGTTGTCATCACAAAGCTTTTAAAGCAAGGTCTTTCGTCTAAGGTTCTTGATGAAGTAAAAGTCGAAGACTCCTCAGGCGGTAACAGAAAGGCTACTTTTAAAGTTGTTGATTATATAGAGTCTAAAGAGGCAAAAAAAATTGTTGCTGAAATTAAAAATTTGAAATTAAAAGTAACGGCTAACATAGAAGGTGATTCTATTAGAGTTAAGGGTGCAAAACTCGATGAGTTGCAAAAAGTAATGGCAATGGTCAGAGAAGGCGAGTGGGATGCTCCGATTATTTTTGAAAACATGAGATAAGGAATTTCCACATGCCAAAGATGAACGTATCAGACGCAGCTGAGCACTTCGGAGTGTCAAAAGAAGCTATTCATAACAGAATAAGAAGAGGTTCACTCCAGAGTGTTGTGCAAGAGGGAGTGAAGTTTGTGATTATTGATAACAAAGCTAATATCTCATCACCTAGAACTAACAAAACACAAACAGATAAAACAGCAGCAGTTTTGGATAACAAATACTATAAGTTTATAGAAGCACAAAATATCACTCTGCAGGCTAAAATAGACATGCTTGAAGATGAAACAAAAATGCTTAGAGACCAAAAAGAAAAAATGCTCATTCAAGAGAGAATTAAAATAGAAGAGATTTACCTGCAAAAAGATGAGCAGCTCAAAAATATTCTTAATTCTCTCTCCTCAAAATTTATGTTAAATACCCCTATTGAAGAGAGTAAGCTAGATGAACATGTAGAAGCGGAGATAGAAATTATTAAAAACATACAAGAAAACGAACTCATTTCTTTAAAAAGATATTTAAAAAAGAGCTCTTTGCAAAAAAGTGAAAAACAAAAGATAAAAGAAAGAGTAAAAAAGATAGCAAAAAAAGACTATAGAATAGTTGTTATTGGCAAAAAATACTACATTAATTTAGGCAAATATGACTATAGTGATTTATTTTAAAGTAAAGACGTCAGTCCATTTCTACTCTGTTCCTACCGGTGTTCTTCGCTATATATAGCTTTTTATCAACAATATTTAGATATTCATTTAAAAATTTCTGTGCATAATAATTTGTAGGTTTTATCTCAAGCAAGCCTATACTGACAGTAGCTTTAATCTCTTTTTCATCAACTCTGAGGGAACTTTCTTCAAACCCTTTGCGAATTTTTTCTAAGACCTCATAGCCTTTGGCTTTAGTAATCGCGGGAAGCATAACAATAAACTCTTCTCCTCCATAGCGAATAATAATATCAGAATTACGAATATACTTTTTTACGGTATCTACAAACATTTTAAGCATCAAGTCGCCGGCTACATGCCCATGAGTGTCATTGACATCTTTGAAAAAATCTAAATCACACATGGCTATAACAAAGGAGTTATTTGTGGCAAGAGAGAGCTCATACTGACTCTCAAATACATTTTTTAATCCATTGCGATTCATAGCCCCTGTTAGTGAGTCTTTTGTGACTCTTTGATTCATGAGTATGTTGTCAACAAGAGCGAGTTCAGTTCCGATACTTAGCGAGAAAAGTTCACACTTCTCAAGATAAGTTACAAGTACGGGGTAAGATTCACTGAGTATATTCTCATATATTTTTTTTCCAAAAAGGTGCAGGCTTTTGTGTAAAGTTTCTATAGTTTTTAATTTGGAGTTATTTTGTATGATACTTTTTGCTTCGCCGTAGAGCCATTTTCCAAAATCACATTTTGTACAATCAAGTTCCGGGTAAGTAGTTAATTTTTCATTTTTAATAGATAGAGCCAGATTTGTCAGCCAAATAAGGTGCGACTCATAATGTTTTATAAAATTTCTATCTATAAGGTCTGAGATAGAATTTATGCGAATATTGTTAATAGACAAAAGTTTCTGTATATATTCACGAAGATATATTTTTGCAACTCTATTGTTTACCTCAGAAAAGAGTGAAAGAAATTGAAGAAGATTTGTATTGCTATGTGTAGATGCCATTTTTTGCATCATTAAGCTTTGTAAGCAATATATTTCATTTGTAATAATTATGTAAGGGTGCTCAAGAAGAATTTGATATTTGGCAAGGTTCTCAAAGCGTTTTAAAATATCTTGACCTTCAAAGGGAGCACTAAAAATATTTAAAATATTTATATAGTGACCTTTTAATATGTCACAGCAATCGCTATTTTTATCTAAGTGAGCAGTGTATTTATCAAGAAACTCATCCAATAAGAGCTCATCATCTTTAAAAAATTGGGAAAAATTATACAACATAGGCAATTTCCTAAAAAAAAATAGGAAGATTGTACTATTCATTTACTTTATAATTCTTGAGCAATAAATCAAAATTTTTAATGTTAGACCTTGCATTTTGATGTTGAAAAATACAATTAAGTATAAAAGTGAGATATTTCAACAAAGATACAAAAAAGTTTTTGTATAATCCCCTCTCAAATTTGGTTTCGTGTCCGAGTGGCCGATGGTGCAACCTTGGAAAGGTTGTGTGGAGCAATCCACCGAGAGTTCGAATCTCTCCGAAACCACCACTAATTAATCCCAATAACAAGAGATTTAAACTCTCATACTCTTTAAAAAAATAATTTTATTTTAGACTTTAAGATATCTAAGTTATGTATAAAGTTATGTATCCTAAAATGACTTAGCTTGTTTCACATAGTGCTCTCTAAACCATTCCAAGGCTTGTTTTGTTTCATAATAAATATTCCCACCTTCTTCTGTTTGAATGTATGGAATTGGATTATTAGATCTTGCCCTTAGAGCTTTTTGTTGGGATTTGGAAACACTGAAAACTTCTGCAAAATCTTTTGTTGATAGTAATTCTTTCTTAATTGTTTGTGATTGAATTATTTCCATATATTTTTTTGCAATTATTTCAGCACCTTCTTCTGTTTCTCCAGGATTAGTTGGTTTAACATCCATTGTAACAGAATAGCCAGATCTTTTTTTATCCCATATAGCCATTAAAAATCCTCAACATATTAATATTTATTAATATTGTATCCAATCTTACTTTTACAATATTTTATTCTTTATAAAAGTTGCTAAGCTTTGTTGAGTGCCTTCTATATTTAGATATTTTAGTATTTTTGCAGAAGATAATCCAAGATTGTGAAGCTCTTGGATTATATCTATAAATGAATATTTTGATTTAACTATTGCTCCTTTTTTTCTACCTAAAATTACACCTTGCTCTTTTCTTAATGATAGACACTGTAATATTAATGACAAAGAAAATCATAATGTCTCAAGTGCAATTATCAAAAATAGTGCATTGGATTCTCAAAAGCATTGTTGGCTAATGTATAGACTCTACGATGACTTTTCTATCGATTGGGCTGATATTTTACTTATTAATAACATATGGTTTGATATAAATATTCGCTACCAATATTCAATAGATATAAATTTATAGTTATGTTGCTAAAATACAGCAAACATTCTAAAGGCTAAAAATGGCATACAAACACGATTATGACAAAATTCTCACAAGACTTACATTCATATTATCAAGACTTAATGATGGAGAGGCTTTGTCCGTTAAAGAGTTAGCCCTAGAGTTTAATACAAGTGATAGAACCATACAAAGAGACTTTAATGAGAGATTAGTTTCTTTCCCAATTTATCAAGAAAATAAAAAGTGGAAGATGCAAGATGGGTATAGGGTTGAAAAAACTAAGTCTTTGGAAGATGAACTCGTTTTAGATATCATAGAGAAGATCACTGAAAGTATTGGCGGCAAGTTTGCAACTAAATCACACCAGCTACTTTCAAAGATCAAAAACCAAGATTACAACCCAATCTATGCAAAACTAAACATAGAAGATATAACTGATAAGTTTAGTGAAATTCAAGTCATAGAAACTGCCATAAAAGAAAAAACTGAAATAGAATGCTCTTATGATGATGATGGACATGATATTTATAAGACAACTATACAGCCACTGAAAATAGCTAACTATGAAGGGTTTTGGTATCTCATAGCAATAAGAGAAGATACACTTAAAAAATACTACTTAAAAAATATATCCAATGTAAATGCAACCCAAACTAAATTTACTACAGATGCAAAATTAGAAAATATGTTAGAAAACTCTATATCTATATGGTTTCAAAAAGATGTTGAACCATTCGAAGTAAAAATTTACGTAAATAAAATAGCTGCAAAGTATTTTCAAAGACGTCCACTACCAACTCAAAGCATAGAAACCTTAGGTCAAGATGGCAGCATGGAATTTGTTGTGAAAATAACTCATGAGATGGAGATATTGCCTATAGTCAAATATTGGTTGCCACATATGAGAGTTATTGAGCCTCAATGGATACAGGATATGATAGATGAGGATTTGGAAATCTACTTGAGTAAATAAGAGTTTTTTATTTAACTAATTTAACCAGACACAATGCTATCCATACAACATCTTATACTTCTCTAAATTAACGAGAAGGAGTTTAAGATGAGAAGAAATCATAAAATACTAAACATCCCAAGTGAGTGTGAAAAATCAGATTTTATTGATAAAGAGCTTATAGACAAAGCATCTCTTTGGATTTTAAGAATTATACTAAAACTTAACGGTCATCGAGAATTTATTGATAAAAATAATGAATTTTCTAAAGAGAATTTAGTACATTTTTTAGCTCTTAGTAAATATGGGGCAATGGACAGTGATGAGTATACAAGAGTTGAAATACTGACTATACTACAAGAGAATCTTGCTGCTTTAGAAAAAAGAACAAGTTTTACTACAACTAAAACTTTATCAAAAAATATCAGTCAAATCTCAAATCTAATGCAATTGAATAAATATGAAGAAGATATCTTAGAATTTACAACACTTCTAAAACAGTATGAGTTACTTGATGATGCCGCTAGATTACTAGGCAGTGAATTAAATACAACACAGACAAAAAGGACTTTGAGTGTTATACTTGATATTCCAAAATCTGGCGTTGATGCTGCTTTTTCATCTGATTCAAAACTGTCAAAATCATCTCTTGTTTTCATAGACAAAAGAAATAAACATTCATTAGATAATAAGCTTGAATCGATAAGTAATTCATTTTTAGATAATTTATTGAATCTAGATGAAGATATAGCTGTAATGATAAAAGAATCTGTTCAGTCATGCTCAGAGAGTGATTTACAATTAAAAGATTATGAGCATGTTGAAAAAGATATAAAAATTTTAGTTCCATATCTCGAAAATGCTGTTAAAAATAAACAAAGTGGTGTCAATATACTATTATATGGTTTACCAGGCACCGGTAAAACCGAACTAGTAAAGGTTTTGGCACAAAAATTAGATGTCGCATTATATGAAGTAAGTTATACAGATGAAGTGGATGAGCCTATAGATGGACCCAAAAGACTCAAAGCTTATAAAAGTGCACAGGCACTACTAGCAAACAAAAAAACACTTCTTATGTATGATGAAGCAGAAGATATTTTTGAGAGCAGTTTTAGCTTCTTTGGTCCACCGCAGAGACAAAAAGATAAAGCGTGGATAAATAGAGTGTTAGAAACCAATACAATCCCAACTATTTGGATTTCAAATAACATTGACAGTATTGATAATGCGATAGTTAGAAGATTTGACATAAGTATTGAACTGCCAATTCCTCCAAAGTCTAAACGTGAAGAGATTATCAAAAACTATAGTAATAATCTGCTTGATGCCAATAGTATAAAATCACTTGCCCAAAACGAAGATATAGCACCGGCACTTATTACAAGGGCTATGAAAGTCGTAAGTAGTATTGGTACAATCAACAAGCAAGAAGCTTTTACTCAGATACTCAATAACACTCTTAAAGCACAAGGCTATGATGAAATTAAAAAAGAGAATAACGCACTACAAAATAACTATAATCCAGAGTTTATAAACACAACAATAGATTTAAAAGAGTTGGCATGTGGAATTAAAGAAACTGGCAGTGCAAGACTCTGTTTATATGGAGCACCAGGAACAGGTAAAAGTGCTTTTGGAAAGTATATTGCAGATGTTTTAGACAAACCAGTGCTTCTAAAAAAGGGGAGTGATCTTATTAGTATGTATGTCGGCGGCACTGAAAAAAATATAGCAAATGCTTTTAGAGAGGCTAAAGAAGAAAATGCTGTTTTAGTATTTGATGAAGTAGACAGTTTTTTAGCAGACAGAACACAAGCAAAACAGAGTTGGGAAGTAACACAAGTCAATGAGATGCTAGTTCAGATGGAGAACTTTGAGGGTATTTTCATAGCAACCACTAATTTGATGGACAATCTAGACAAAGCAAGTTTGAGAAGATTTGATTTGAAGCTAGAGTTTAATTATTTAAAAGCTGAACAAGCATGGAGCATGTTTTTATCCTATGCTCAAGAACTAAACCTAAAGCAGCCAACTGCTAAGTTCAAAAACAGTGTAAGAAGCCTTGGACATCTAACTCCTGGTGACTTTGCAGCAGTTACTCGACAAAATAGATTTAGACCTATAAAAGATATTCAAGATTTTATCTCAAGATTACAAAATGAAATTGCTGCTAAAAATATTAGTGGGAATAAAATTGGATTTTTATCATGAATTTAGAGCAAGATTTAAATCAGCTCATCACATATCTTAGTGATTGGACGAAAAATAGTCAAATTGTGAATAATGAAATCATTTTATGTGTGAATGCATTAGAGGGTAAAGCAGATGTAGATAATAATACAAAACTCAATTTAGTGCTAGCAAAACATATGATTTCCAGCGAAGAGTATTTACAAAAAATGGAAGCATCTTTTGCAGAACTTTTAGAGATGATACAAAAAAGT
>Ga0210044_10004504_pt1 | contig 19410 bp, 18 predicted proteins | sample CryGey13umfilter_2_FD_183959 | JGI IMG/M metagenome (GOLD analysis project Ga0210044, IMG submission 183959) | Groundwater microbial communities from aquifer in Utah, USA - Crystal Geyser 4/9/14 3 um filter (SPAdes) (version 2) | ecosystem: Environmental > Aquatic > Deep subsurface >... | reverse complement strand
GCCCGAAATCGTGATCTCCGACGAGAGCGACGCGATCCTTGAGACCGGCGGCGGCCTGCGCCGGGCGCTGCCGCTGCTGGGGGCGGCGCCGTTTCTGGCGGTGAACGCCGACGCGGTCTGGACCGGCGCCGCGCCCGCGCCCGCGCTGGCGCAGGCGTGGGACGGCGCGCGCATGGACGCGCTGCTGCTGCTGGCGCGGCGCGAGGACGCGCTGGCCTATGCGCGCGCGGGCGATTTTTGGCTGGGGCCGGACGGGCGGCCCGCGCGGCGCAGCGGCGACAGCGCGCCCTTCGTCTATACCGGCGCGCAGATCGTGGCGCCGCGCGCCTTCGACGACGCGCCAGAGGGGGCGTTTTCGATGAACCTGATCTGGGACCGGCTGCTGGCGCGCGGGCGGCTGTTCGCCGTCGTGCATCGCGGCGGATGGGTCGATGTCGGCACGCCCGAGGGGCTGGCCGTCGCCGACGCCGCGCTGCGGGGAGCGTGACGGGATGCTGTTCTCAACCCCCGGCCCCCGCCTGTTCGCCGTGCCGCCCGGCGCCGATTTCGCGGCGGCGCTGGCGCGCGGGCTGCGCGCGCGGCTGGCGGATGCGCCGCCCGAGGCGCTGGCGCGGGTCGAGCTGACGCTCAACACCCGGCGCGCGGCGCGGGCGGTCACGGCTGCGTTCGAGGATCAGGGCGGCGCGGCGACCTTCCTGCCGCGCATCCGCACCTTTGACGATCTGGCCGACGATCCGCTGGCCGAGGCGGCCCCGGCGGTCGATCCGGTGCGGCGGATGCTGACGCTGACGCGGCTGGTGGCGGCGTTTCTGGAGCGCCGCCCCGATCTGGGGCCGCCCGCCGCCGCGCCCGCGCTGGCGCTGGCGCTGGGGCGGCTGATGGACGAGGCGGCGCGCGAGGGCGTGGCGCTGGAGGCGCTCGACGCCGCCGCCCCGCCCGAGCACGCCCGCCACTGGGAGACGACGCTGGAGTTCCTGCGCATCGTGCGCGAGGTCTGGCCCGCGATCCTGGCCGAACAGGAGGGCGGCGCGCTCGAAGCCGAGGCGCGGCGGCGGCTGGCGGCGGAGCGTCAGGCGCGCGCCTGGGCCGAGGCGCCGCCCGCGCATCCGGTGATCGCCGCAGGCTCGACCGGCTCGCGCGCGCCCACGGCGATGATCCTGCGCGCGGTGGCGCAGGCGCCGCAGGGCGCGGTGGTGCTGCCCGGCTTCGACCCCGCGCTGGCGTCGGAGGTGTGGGCGGCGATCGGCGACGAGCACCCCTGGGCGGGGTTTCGCCGCCTGCTCGACGGTCTGGGCGTCGCGCCCGGCGACGTGGCGTGGTGGACCGACGGCGACGCCGCCCACGCCCCGCGCCGCCGGCTGATCGCGCAGGCGCTGCGCCCGGCGCCGGTCACCGACGACTGGCGCGCGGCGCTGCCCGGCTTGCGCGCCGACATCGCCGCCGCTTCCGAAGGGCTGACGCTGCTGGAGGCGCCCGACGCGCGGCGCGAGGCGGCGGCGATCGCGCTGGCGCTGCGCGAGGCGGTCGAGACGCCGGGCCGCGTCGCCGCGCTGATCACGCCCGACCGCGGGCTGGCGCGGCGGGTCTCGGCGGCGCTGGCGCGCTGGGGCATCGAGCCGGACGACAGCGGCGGCCGCCCGCTGCCGCTCACGCCGCCGGGGGTGTTCTTGCGGCTGGTCGCCGACGCCGCCTTCGCGCCGTTCGAGGCGGTGGCGCTGCTGGCGCTGCTCAAGCATCCGCTGTGCGCGGCGGGGCCGGGGCGGGGCGCCCATCTGCGCGCCGTGCGCCGCTATGAGATCGCGGTGCTGCGCCGCCGCCCTGACCTGGCGTCGCTGGCCGCCTGCGCGCAGGCGGCGGCGGCGGACGCCGCCTTCGCGCCGCTGGCGGGGGCGTTCGCGCGGCTCATGGCGCTTCAGGCTGCGCCGCATGAACTGGCGGCGATGGCGGCGGCGCATCTGGACTGCGCCCAGGCGCTGGCGGGCGACGCGCTGTGGGACAAGGCGGCGGGCGTCGCGGCGCGCACTGCGGCGCAGGGTTTTTCGGTGGCGGCGGCGGTCTATGGCCCCTGCGAGGCGCGCGCCTATCCGCCGCTGTTCGCCGCCGCGCTGGGCGGCGAGGCGCGCGAGGAGGCGTTCCGCCCCGATCCGCGCGTGGCGATCTGGGGGCCGCTGGAGGCGCGGATGCAGACCGCCGATCTGGTGATCCTGGGCGGGTTGAACGAGGGCGTCTGGCCCGGCCCGCCCGCGCCCGACCCGTGGCTGAGCCGCCCGATGCGCGCCCGCGTCGGCCTGCCCGCGCCCGAGCGCGCCATGGGGCTGGGCGCGCATGACGTGCTGAGCGCGGCCTGCGGGCGCGCGGTGATCCTGTCGCGCGCGCTGCGGTCGGGCGGCGCGCCCACCACCCGCTCGCGCTGGCTGGAGCGGCTGGTGACGCTGACGCGCGGCGTGGACGCGGGCGCGCTGGCGGCGATGACGGCGCGCGGCGCGCGGCTGCTGGCGCTGGTGGACCCTTTGGAGCGCCCCGCCGCGTCCGCGCCGCCCGAGCCGCGCCCCGCGCCGCAGCCCCCTGTCGCGCTGCGCCCCGACGCCCTGTCGGTGACGCAGGTCGAGACGCTGATCCGCGACCCTTACGCGATCTATGCGCAAAAGGTGCTGCGGCTGAAGCGGCTCGATCCGGTGGGCCGGGCGCCCGACGCGCGCGACCGGGGGATGATCCTGCACGACGTGATGGCGCGCTTCGCCGGGGGCGACGCGGGCGACCTCGCCGCCGCGCTGGCCGACGCCGCCGCGCTGCTGGACGACGCGCCGCTGCCGCCCGCGCTGAGGCGGCTGTGGCGCGCGCGGCTCGACCGGCTGGCGCCGACGCTGCTGCGTGAGGAGGCGCGCCGCCGCGCGCTGGGCGCGCCGCGTGTCGAGGTGAAGGGCGCGCTGGCGGCCTCGGGCTTCACCCTCACCGCGCGCGCCGACCGCATCGACCTGCGCGCGGGCGGGCGCGCGGCGCTGTATGACTACAAGACCGGCGCGATTCCCAGCGATCCGCAGATCCAGGCCTTCGCCAAGCAGTTGCCGCTGGAGGCCGCGATCGCGCAGGCGGGCGGCTATGAGGGCCTCGGCGCGGTGGCGGTGGTGGAGATGGCGCATGTCTCGCTGGGCGGCGGCAAGGGCGCGGGCGCGGCGAAGCCGGTGAAGGACGACCCCGCCGCGCTGGCGGCGGAGGCCTGGGCGGGCCTGTTGCGGCTGATGGCGGCCTATGCGCGCCCCGACACCGGCTATCCCGCGCGGGCGCGGCCCAAGCATATCGCCTACGCCTCCGACTATGACCACCTCGCCCGCTATGGCGAGTGGGAGGACGGCGACATGGCGCTGCCATGACCGAAGCGCAGGGCGCAGCCATGACCGAATCGCGGAACGCCGCCGTCGAGCGGGCCAGCCTTCAGCAACGGCGCGCGGCGGCGCCGCACGGCTCGGCCTGGGTCTCGGCCAACGCGGGATCGGGCAAGACGCGGGTGCTGATCGACCGGGTGGCGCGGCTGCTCTGGGCGGGCGCGCGGCCCGAGCGCATCCTGTGCCTGACCTACACCAAGGCGGCGGCGGCGGAGATGACCACGCGGCTGAGCGCGCAGCTGGGCGGCTGGGCGCTGGCCGACGACGCCGCGCTGCGCGCCGAGTTGATCCGCCTGACCGGCGAACGCGCGCCCGACGCGGCGCGGATGGCCTCGGCGCGGCGGCTGTTCGCGCAGGCGCTGGAGACGCCGGGGGGGCTGAAGATCCAGACCATCCACGCCTTCTGCGACGCGGTGCTGCGCCGATTTCCGCTGGAGGCCGGGATCTCGCCCGCGTTCAGCGTGCTCGACGACCAGATGCGCGGCCTGCTGATCGCGCGCGTCCGCGACCGGCTGGCCGAGGCGGCGGCGCAGGGCGAGAACGACGCCTTCGACCGCGTCGCCGCCGTGCTGGGCGACGAGGGGCTGGATGCGCTGAACGCCGAGATCCTGTCCAATCGCGCGCTGTTCCGCGCCCCGCCCGCGCCGGATGCGCTCTGCGCCGCCTTCGGGGTGGACCGCGCGGCGCTGGAGGAGCGCCCGCTCGACGCGCTGTTCGACGGGGCCGACATGGTGCGATTGCACGCGCTGGCGGTGGGCTTGAGCGCGGGCGGGCGCAACGACGGCTGGATCGGCCATCCGCTGGTCGAGGCGCTGGCCACCGACGACCCCGACGCTCGGGCCGAGGCCTTGGGCCGCGCGCTGCGCAAGGGCGACGGCGCGCCGCGCGACTGGGCGAAGAACCCCACCAGCAGTTTTTCGGACGCGCATCCCGACGCGCGCCCCATGCTCGCGGCGCTGTCGGCGCGCTACGAGGCGGCGCGCGCCCGCGCCGACGCCCTCGCCGCCGCCGGGCGCGCCATCGTGCTCAACGCCTATGCGACCGCCTTTCTCGACGCTTTCGAGGATGAGAAGCGCGCGCGCGGCGCGCTGGATTTCGACGATCTGGTGGCGAAGGCCGGGCGGCTGCTGACCGAGGGCGAGATGGGCGCCTGGGCGCTCTACAAGCTCGACGGCGGGGTGGATCACATCCTGGTCGATGAGGCGCAGGACACCGCGCCCGATCAGTGGCGGGTGATCCGCGCGCTGGCCGACGAGTTCTACGCCGGCGAGGGCGCGCGCGAGGGCGACCGCACGCTGTTCGTGGTCGGCGACGAGAAACAGTCGATCTACAGCTTTCAGGGCGCCGACGTGCGGCTGTTCGGCGCCACGCGCGACCACGTGGCGGCGCGGATGGAGGCGGCGGCGGCGCCGTTCAACGCGCTGACGCTGGAGACCTCGTTCCGCTCCGCCCCCGCGATCCTGCGCGTGGTGGACGCCGCCTTCGCCCGCGCGCCCGAGGGTCTGAGCGCTGCGGGCGCCCCGCCGATGCACGCCGCCGCCAAGCACGACCTCGTCGGCCGGGTCGATCTGTGGCCGATGCTGCCGAAGGACGACGCCGCGCCCGAGCCGCCGTGGTCCGACCCGGTGGACGCGCCCGCGCCCGCCAACCCGCGCCTGGTGCTGGCGCGCGCGCTGGCCGCCGAGGTCGCGCGCTGGATCAGGACCGGCGAGCGTCTGCCCGGCGGCGACCGCGCGGTGCGCGCGGGCGACATCATGGTGCTGGTGCGCCGCCGCGACATTCTGGCGGCTGAGCTGGTGCGCGCGCTCAAGCGCCATGGCGTCGATGTGGCGGGGGCCGACCGGCTGAAGATCGGCGAGGATCTGGCGGTGCGCGACCTGCTGGCGCTGGCGCGATTCGCGCTGACGCCGGGCGACGACCTGACGCTCGCCGCGCTGTTGCGCTCGCCGCTGTGCGGGCTGTCGGGCGCGGCGCTGGAGGCGCTGGCGGCGCCGCGCGCGGCAACGCTGTGGGCCGCGCTGCGCGCCGACCCCGCGCACCGCACTGTCGCCGCGCGGCTGGAGGCGGCGATGGCGGCGGCGGATTTCCTGCGCCCGTACGAATTCTTCGAGCGCGCGCTGACGCAGGAGGGCGGCCGCCAGCGCCTGCTCGCGCGGCTGGGCGTGGAGGCCGAGGACGCCATCGACGAGCTTCTGGCGCAGGCGCTGGCCTATGAGGACGATTCCGCGCCGACGCTGGAGGGCTTTCTCGACTGGATCGGGCGCGGCGAGATCGAGATCAAGCGCGAGATGGACAAGGGCGCGGGCGCGGTGCGGGTGATGACCGTGCACGGCGCCAAGGGGCTGGAGGCGCCGGTGGTGATCCTGCCCGACTGCGCGGCGGGCAAGGCCGGCAGGACGCGCGCCATCGCCCGGCTGGGTTCGCCCGACGCGCCGTTCGCCGCCTGGACCATGCCGAAGGACGCGACGCCGCCGCCGCTGACCGAAGCCGCCGAGCAAGCCGCGCGGGCCGCGCGCGACGAGAGCCGCCGCCTGCTCTACGTCGCCATGACGCGGGCCGAGCGCTGGCTGGTGGTCTGCGCGGCGGGCGACCCGGAGGCGAAGGCGCAGGCGGAATCGTGGCACGCGCTGGTCCGCGCCGGGATGCAGGACGCGGCAGCGGTCGAGATCGACCCGCCCGAGGGCCTGACCGGGCGGGCGCTGCGGGTGCAGGATTTTGGCGCCATGGCCGGGGAGGGCGCCGCCGCCGACGCCGCAGGCGCGCCGCCCACCGCGCCGCCCGCCGCTTCTGCGCCGCGCTGGCTGTTCGCCCCGGCGCCGCCGCCGCCGTCTGCGCTGATCCGCCGCACCGCGGCCTCCGCGCTGGGCGAGGATGGCGCGGGCGACGACGCGGCGCCGACGGGCGGCGGGCGCGACGCCGAGATGGCGCGGCTGCGCGGGCTGGCGATCCACGCGCTGCTCGAACACCTGCCCGGCGCCGCGCCCGAGGCGCGCCCGGCGCTGGCGGCGCGGCTGCTGGCGCGGCTGGCGCCGGGGATGGACGCCGCCGCGCTGCTGGCGGAGGCCGAGGCGGCGATGGCGCTGCCGCAGGCGGCGGCCGTTTTTGCGCCGGATGCGCTGGCGGAGGCGGCGCTGTCGCTCACGCTGCCGTCGGGCCTGCGCATCGCGGGGCGGGTGGACCGGCTGGCGGTGACGCCCCGCGCCGTGATGGCGGTGGATTTCAAGACCGACGCCGCGCCGCCCGCCGCGCCGCAGGACGCGCCTGAGGCCTATCTGCGCCAGATGGCCGCGTATCGCGCCGCGCTGGGCGCGCTCTACCCCGGCCGCGCGGTGACGCTGGCGCTGCTGTGGACCGCCGCGCCGCGCTTCATGGCGCTGCCCGGCGCGCTGCTGGACGCGGCGCTGGCGCGCGCGGCGCCTTGACCGCGCCCGCGCGCGTTCATAGCTTCGCACCTCCCGGGCGCGTCGCCGCTCGCCACGAAAGGATGACCGCCATGGCCACCGTGCCCGTCACCGACGACAGTTTCGACGCCGACGTGCTCAAGTCGTCCACCCCGGTCGTGGTGGATTTCTGGGCGGAATGGTGCGGCCCGTGCAAGCAGATCGGCCCCGCGCTGGAGGAGATCGCGGGTGAACTTGGCGAAAAGGTCAAGATCGTCAAGATCAACATCGACGACAACCCCGGCGCCCCGTCGAAATACGGCGTGCGCGGCATCCCGACGCTGATGCTGTTCAAGGATGGCAAGGTCGCCGCCACCAAGGTCGGGGCCGCGCCCAAGACCGCCATCGCCAACTGGATCGAAGACTCGATCTGACCGCTTTCCCCGCCGAAAGGCCGCCGCCCGTGTCCCGCACCGCCCTTATCGCCGCCGCCGCCCTGGTCATCGCCGGGGCGGGGGCGGGCGCCTGGTTCGCCCTCTCGGGGGGCGACCGGTTCGCCCAGTGCCGCGAGGGCGGCGCAGTGGTCGGCGCGTCGATCGGCGGGCCGTTCACGCTGACGCGCGGCGACGGCGCGCGGGTGAGCGACGCCGACGTGATCGACCGCCCGACGCTGGTCTATTTCGGCTATACCCATTGCCCCGACTTCTGTCCCACCGACGCCGCCAACATGGCCGCCGTCGCCGATCTGCTGGCGGCGCAGGGGATCGCGATCAACACGGTGTTCATCACCATCGACCCCGCGCGCGACACGGCCGAGGCGCTGGGCCGCTTCACCGCGCAGATGCACCCCGACATGGTGGGCCTCAGCGGTTCGGCGGAGGACATCGCCGCCGCCGCGAAAGCCTATCGCGTCTATTACGCCAAGGCGGGCGACGACCCGGAATTCTACCTGATGGACCACTCGACCTTCACCTATCTGATGGCGCCGGGCGTGGGGTTTCTGGATTTCTTCCGCCATGGCGAACAGCCCGAGGCGGTGGCCGGGCGCGTCGGTTGCTACGCCCGCGCGCTGGGCTGACGCCGCGCCGGATTTGACAGCGCCGCCAACCGGTTCCATAACGCAACAAAATGTCGCGCCCCGGCGCGGCGGCGATGGATGGGAACCCCATGGAAGACGGCGCAGCGCACGACATCGGCCCCGACAAGAGCCTCCTGATCGTCGATGACGACGAGGCGTTCCGCAGGCGCCTCGCCCGCGCGATGGAGAAGCGCGGCTTCGACCCGGTGGTGATGGCCGAGAGCGTCGCCGAGGGGCTGGAGGCCACCCGCACCGCGCCGCCCGCCTTCGCCGTGATCGACCTGCGGCTTGAGGACGGCAACGGGCTGGACGTGGTCGAGGCGCTGCGCGAGAGCCGCCCCGACGCGCGCATCGTGGTGCTGACCGGCTATGGCGCGATCGCGACCGCCGTGGCGGCGGTGAAGATCGGCGCCACTGACTACCTCAGCAAGCCCGCCGACGCCGACGACGTGGAGGCCGCGCTGCTGGCGCGGCTGGAGGACAAGCCCGCGCCGCCGGAAAATCCGATGAGCGCGGACCGCGTGCGCTGGGAGCATATCCAGCGCGTGTTCGAACTGTGCGACCGCAACGTGAGCGAGACGGCGCGGCGGCTGAACATGCACCGCCGCACGCTGCAACGCATCCTCGCCAAGCGCTCGCCGCGCTGAGCGGGGCCTCCTAGCGCGCCCAGGCCGCCAGCGTCTCGACGCGGTCGGCCTCGGCGGCGGGCTTGTCCCAGCGGATGCGGCGGATGCGCGGAAAGCGCAGCGCCACGCCGGACTTGTGGCGCGCCGACCGCTGCACCGCGTCGAAGGCGATCTCCAGCACCAGCAGCGGCGCCACCGCGCGCACCGGGCCGAAGCGGTCGGTGGTGTTGTCGCGCACGAACTTGTCGAGCAGCGCCAGCTCAGCGTCGGTGAAGCCGGAATAGGCCTTGCCCACCGGCGCCAGCTCCGCCCCCGCCGCGCCGTCCCGCCAGGCGCCGAAAGTGTAGTCGGAGTAATAGCTTGAGCGCTTGCCATGGCCGCGCTGGGCATACATCAGCACGCAATCGGCGGTCAGCGCCGCGCGCTTCCACTTGAACCATTGCCCCATCGGGCGCCCGCCCAGATAGGCGCCGTCGCGGCGCTTGAGCATCAGCCCCTCCTGCGCCGCGTCGCGCGCGCCCGCCCGCAGCGTGGCCAGCGTGGCCCAGTCGTCGAAGGCGATGCGCGGCGAGAGGTCGAGGTCGGGCGAAAACTGCTCCAGCCGCGCGCGCCGCGCGTCGAAGGGCAGGGCGCGCAGGTCGGCTTCGCCGTCGTGCAGCAGGTCGTAGGCGCGGATGAAGGCCGGGCGCGCCGCGATCTCGCGCGCGCTGACGCGCTTGCGGCCCAGCCGCTTCTGCAATTCGGCGAACGGCGCCGCCGCGCCGTCGGCCGCGCGCACCAGCAACTCGCCATCGACGCAGCCGCGCCAGCGCATCGCCGCCAGCACGTCGGGGAAGGCCGGGCCCAGATCCTCGCCGGTGCGCGAATAAAGCGCGCAGGCCCCGGCCGCCGCGACCGCCTGCACCCGCACGCCGTCCCATTTCCACTCCGCCGCGAAGGCGCGCGGATCGAGGCGGGCGGTCAGCCGCGCCAGCGTTTCGGCGTCGCTCTCCACCGTTTCGCGCGGCTCTCCCGCCGCGTAGAGCGCCGATTCGACCGGGTGGGCCAGCATCATCGGGCGAAAGCCCATCGCGCGGTCGATCTGCGGCGCCGCCCCGCCCTCAACCCAGGCGAACAGCGGCGCATAAGGGGGGCCGAGGCCGTGCCAAGCCTCCTCGATCGCCTCCGGCGTGACGGCGCCGAGCCTGCTGAGCGCGGTTTTCGCCAGCCGCGCCGACACGCCCACCCGCAGGCCGCCCGCGCACAGCTTGACCAGCGCGAATCGCTCCGACGGCCCCATCCGGTCGAGCAGCGCCGCCGCCGCCCCGGCGCGCGCGCCCTTTGGCGCTTCGGTCAGCGCCGCCGCCACCGCGCCCAGCCGCGGCGCCGCTCCGTCATCGGCCGCGCCCGGCCAGATCAGCGACACTGTCTCCGCCAGATCGCCGACGAAATCGTGCGACAGCCGCAGCAGCACGGGATCGACGCGCGCCTCGGCCAGCGCGCGAAACACCGCAGGCGTCAGATGCGGCAGCCGCAACGCCCCCGCCAGCGCCGCGAGCGCCCAGCCGCGGTCGGGGTCCGGGGTCTCGCGGAAATATTGTGTCATCAGCGCCAGTTTCGCGCCGCGTCCCGGCGTGTAAACCAAGTGTTCTAGAAGTCGTGCAAACGGTGTCATGCCGTGTATGATAGCGCTGCCCGGCGCCGAGGCGCAGGCCCTTGCGGAGACGAAGCGGATAGATGCTGTCCTACCAGCACGCCTATCACGCCGGGGGACCGGCCGATCTGCACAAGCACAGCGTGCTGGCGGCGATGCTGCGGCTGCTGACGGTCAAGCCGCGCCCGATCAGCTATCTCGAAAGCCACGCCGGGCGCGGGATGTATGACCTCGGCGCCCCCGAGGCGCTGAAAACCGCTGAATCGCTGCGCGGCGTCGCGCGGCTGACCGAGACCGATCACCCGTACTGGACGGCGATCCGCGCCGCGCGCGCGCTGGCCGGCCCCGCCGCCTATCCCGGATCGCCCGCCATCGCGCGCGCGCTGCTGCGCCCCGGCGACCATCTGGCGCTGATGGAGCTGCACCCCGCCGAGCACGCCGCGCTGGTCGCGGCGATGGGCGGCGCTCAGGGTGATGGACCGGAGGTGGCGATCCACCGCCGCGACGGGCGCGAGGGCCTGCGCGCGCTGACCCCGCCCGAGCCGCGCCGCGGTCTGGCGCTGATCGACCCCAGCTATGAGGTGAAGGGCGAATACCTCGACACCGCGATGCTGGCGCTGGAGGTCTGGGGCCGCTGGCCCGAAGGCGTGCTGATGATCTGGTATCCGATCCTGCCCGATGCGCGGCACGAGGCGCTGACCGGCCCGATCGAGGCGGTGGCCGGCCCCGCGCTGCTGCGCGACGAGGTTCTGTTCGACGACCCGCCCGAGCGCGGCATGACCGGCTCCGGCCTGTTGCTGCTGAACGCGCCCTATGGCGCCGCGCAGGCGATCCACACCGCGCACCGGGTGTGCGAGGGCGCGCTGACGCCGACGAAAGTTGACGCCTGACAGCCCCGCCTGACAGCCCCGCCTGACCACGCGCCCCGCGCCGCCGCTCAGCCCGCCGCCTTGGGAACCCCCGGCCCGGTCGCGCCGTTCTCGAAGCCCAGCGTGGCGGGATCGAAGCGGTAGTGCGCGCCACAGAACTGGCAGTCGGCGGTCAGCACGCCCTCCTCGGTGGTCATGGTCTCGATGTCCCTGGCGGAGTATTGCGCCATCGCCGCCTCGACCCGGTCGCGCGAGCAGGTGCAGCCGAAGCGCACGGCCTGCGGCGGCCAGACGCGCGGGCGCTCCTCGTGAAACAGCCGCAGCAGCAGGCGGTCGGGCGCCACCAGCGGCCCCAGCAGCTCATGCGGCTCGACCGTCTCCAGCAGCGTCGTGGCGCGGGTCCAGTCCTCGGCGCCGTCCGACATCGCCGCCACGTCCGCCGCGCGCATCAGTCCGTCGCCGCCCGAGGGCAGGTCGGGCGCGGCGTAGGGCGAGGCTTTTGGCAGATGTTGCAGCATGATCGCGCCGCCGCGCCAGCGCGCCGCCTGCCCCGGCGCGGCGCTGAGCGCGGTCGCAACCGCGAATCGCGTCGCGATCTGCTCGGACTGCGCGAAATAGGTCTCGGCGCAGGCGGCGAGCGAGCCGCCGACCAGCGGCGTCAGCCCCTGATAGGGCGCGGTTCCCGGCCCCTGATCGACCGTCATCGCAAAGAACCCCTCGCCCAGCAGCGAGAACGGCGCCGCGTCGCCCGCCACCCGCTCGGGGTCAAAGCCCGCATAGGCGCGGATGCGCGCAGGCTCGCCCGGCGCCGCAGGGGCGAAATAGTCGGTGGCGATCAGCCGCACCGGCCCGGCGCCGCGCACCTGAAGGCTCAGCCGCCAGCGCGATTCCAGCATCTGGCCGATCATCACCGTCAGCAGCGCCGCCTCCGCCGTCAGCGCCGAGACCGACGTCGGGTAGGCGTGGCGCGACAGGATCGCCTCCAGCGCCTTGTCGAGCCGCGCCACCCGGCCGCGAATGTCGGGCCGGTCAAGCTGGAACGGCAGAACGCTGTCGTCGCCGGACAGCGGTTGCAGGTCGTCGGCCATGTCCGCCCCTTCACATCAAAGCCGGTCCGGTTTATCGCCCATGCGACCACGCGGCAACGCCGCGCCGCCAACGGAGAGGCACAGGCCCATGCGCCGCTGCGGAGAAGCCCCGCTAAAAGGGGTCGCCTATCGCGACCGGCCTGGCGCCTATGGCGTGCTGCTGCTGGACGGCGACGTGCTGCTGGCGGCGCAGAACGGCGCGCTGCTGCTGCCCGGCGGCGGCATCGATCCCGGCGAAAGCCCGGTCCGCGCCCTGCACCGCGAAGTGCGCGAGGAAACCGGCTGGCGCATCGGCGCGCCCGCGCGGCTTGCGGTGTTCGCGCGCTATTGCTGGCTGCCGGAATACCACTACCACGCCCGCAAGGTGCAGCACATCTACGTCGCGCGCCCGATCCGCCCGCTCGGCCCGCCGAGCGAGCCCGATCACGTCGCGGTCTGGATGCGCGCCGCCCGCGCCGTGGACCTGCTGGCGGTGGAGGGCGAGGCGCGCGCGCTGGAGGCCGCGCTCAGGCGACCTCGTCTGTCCAGACCCTGAAGCCGGTCAGCTGGTTGGGGCCGAAGGTCATCGCGATCGCCACATCCGCCGCATCGCGCCCGCGCGCCATCAGCACCCGGCCGATGCGCGGCGTGTTGTTGCGCGGGTCGAAGGTGTGCCAGCGCCCGCCCAGCCAGACCTCGATCCAGGCGGCGAAATCGCCCGGCGGATAGGGCGGCGGCATCCCCACGTCGCCCAGATAGCCGGTGCAGTAGCGCGCCGGAATGTTGAGCGCGCGGCAGAACGCCAGCGCCAGATGCGCGAAGTCGCGGCACACGCCGACCTGCTCCTCATAGCCCTCGCAGGCGGTGCGGGTGGCGCGGGCGGCGTTGTAGTCGAAGCGGATATGGGTGTGCGCGAAGTCGCAGATCGCCTGCACCCGGCCCCAGCCCGGCGCGATATGGCCGAACAGCGACCACGCCAGATCGAGCATCCGGTCGCTCTCGCAGAACCGGCTCGGCAGCAGGAACACCAGCGCCTCCTCCGGCAGATCCTCGACGGCGGATTGCTGGGCGTCGTAGGCTTGCGGATCGGGGGCGCCGCTGTCGCGGATCAGCGCATTGGTGGTGATCGACATTTCTCCGGCGGGCGCGAGGAACCGCGTGCACCAGTTGCCGAAGCCGTCGCGATAGCCCGAGATCGGCACGGAGGGGCTGACGATCACGTTGTCCGGCGTCTCGAGGTCGGAGACGCGGCTGTAGTGCACGTTGAGCATCACCACCACCGGCGTCGGCTGTGGGAAGCTGTAGCGCAGTTCATAGCCGATGCGCAGTTTCACGGGGGCGATGTCCTTCTGGATGGGCGCGGCGTCGCGAAGACGCCATTCGCACCCACCATGACAGACTCAACGCCCGCCGCACAGTGTTGCGCCGCAACAAATTGCGCCGCTCAGAAATCGGAGAGGATGCCGTCCTTCTCCCAGTCGCCGAACCGCGTCGGCTCCGGCCCGTCGCGCCCGCCGAGCTCCGGCGGCAGGGCGGCGGCGGCCTTGCGGCGCGCCTCGGCCTCGGCCAGCGCGCGCGCGGCGGCGGCGGCGAGACGCTTCTCTTTCAGTGCGTCGGTATCGGTCATATATCCCGCTCCAGCATGAGGCCCCAGATAGGAGCGCGCCGATGAACGCCGTCAAGACCATGATGCTGCTCGCCGCGTTGACCGCGCTGTTTATCGGCGTGGGCTATCTGATCGGCGGCCCCGGCGGCGCGATGATCGCGCTGCTGGTCGCCATCGCCACCAACGCCTTCGCCTGGTGGAACTCCGACAAGCTTGCGCTCAGGATGCACAACGCCCAGCCGGTGACGCGGATGGGCGCGCCGGAGCTGCACGCGATGGTGGCGCGGCTGGCGGCGAACGCGGGGCTGCCGATGCCTGCGGTCTATGTCATCAACACCGACCAGCCCAACGCCTTCGCCACCGGGCGCAACCCCGAGAACGCCGCCGTGGCGGTCACCACCGGGCTGATGCGCACGCTGGACAAGGGAGAGCTGGCGGGCGTGATCGCGCATGAGCTGGCGCATGTGAAGAACCGCGACACGCTGATCATGACCATCGCCGCCACCGTGGCGGGCGCGATCTCGATGCTGGCGCAGTTCGGCATGTTCTTCGGCGCCGCGCGCGGCGGCGAGAACCGCAACCCGCTGGGCATGATCGGCCTGCTGCTGGGGGTGATTCTGGCGCCGATGGCGGCGATGCTGATCCAGATGGCGATCAGCCGCACGCGCGAGTATTCCGCCGACCGCATGGGCGCGGAGATCTGTGGACAGCCGCTGTGGCTGGCCTCGGCGCTGGGCAAGATCGCGGGCGGCGGCGCGCGGGCGGAGATGGAGAGCGCCGAGCGCAACCCCGCCTCGGCGCATCTGTTCATCGTCAACCCGCTGGCCGGGCGGCGCTTTGACGGGCTGTTCACCACGCACCCGGCGGTGGAGAACCGCATCGCCGCGCTGCGCGCCATGGCGGCGGAAGGCGGCGCGCGCCCCGGTTCGCCGCGGCCCGGTTCGTCTCGCCCGGCGCCGTCGCGCGCCGCGCCGCAGTCCGGCTCCACGCGGATCCCGCGCACCGGTCGCGGACGGTGAGCGACGCGCACGGCCTCGCCCCCCGCCGCGCCGCGCTGGGGCTGATCGCGGCGGTTCTGGACGACGGGCGCTCGCTCGACGCCGCCAAGGCCGACGCCGCGATGGCGGCGCTGAGCGGGCCGGAGCGCGCCCGCGCGGGCGATCTGGCGGCGGCGACGCTGCGCTGGCTCAAGCCGGTCGATGCGCTGCTGGCGACGCTGATGCGCCAGCCCATCGCCGCAAGGGCGCATGTGGCGCGCGACGCGCTGCGGCTGGCGGCGGCGGAGGTGGGGGCGCTGGGGGCTGCGCCGCACGCGGCGGTGGACGCGGCGGTGCGGCTGACCAAGGCCGACCGCCGCGCCGCGCCGCTGGCGGGGCTGGTCAACGCCGTCGCCCGCCGCGCCGCCGAGGCCGCGCCCGCGCATCTGGCCGACCCGGCCGCGCGCGCCGAGGCCGCGCCCGCCTGGCTGATGCGCCGCCTGCGCGCGGAATACGGCCCGGCGGCCGACGCCATCGCGGCGGCGCAACTGACCGACGCGAGCCTCGATCTGACCGTGCGCGACCCCGCCGAGGCCGCGCTCTGGGCGGAGCGGCTGGGCGCGGCGCGCACGCCGACCGGCTCGCTGCGGCTGACGCGCGGCGTGCAGCTCACCGCGCTGCCCGGCTATGCGGAGGGCGCATGGTGGGCGCAGGACGCCAGCGCCGCGATCCCCGCGCGGCTGATGGGCGCCGTCGCGGGCAAGCGCGTGCTCGACCTCTGCGCCGCGCCGGGCGGCAAGACCATGCAGCTTGCCGCCCAGGGCGCGCGGGTGACGGCGCTCGACATCGCCGACGCGCGGCTGGAGCGGCTGCGCGAGAACCTGGCGCGCACCGGGCTTCAGGCGGAGATCGTGGTCGCCGACGCGCTGGAATGGCGCCCCGACGCGCCCTTCGACGCCGTGTTGCTGGACGCGCCCTGCACCGCCACCGGCACGCTGCGCCGCCACCCCGACATCGCGCACCTGCGCCGCGACAGCGACCTCGGCCCGCTGGTGGCGTTGCAGGACCGGATGCTCGACGCGGCCTGGGGCATGGTGGCGCCGGGAGGCCGGCTGGTGTTCTGCACCTGCTCGCTGCTGCCGCAGGAGGGTGAGGCGCGCGCCCGCGCGTTTCGCGCCCGCACCCCCGACGCGGCGGCCGTCCCCGTCACCGCCGGGGAGGTGGGCGACGCCGCGCTGATCGGCCCCGGCGGCTGGCTGCGCGCGCGGCCCGACTTCTGGCCCGATCTCGGCGGCATGGACGGATTCTTCGCCGCCCGCTTTGACCGCATGGCATGAATGGGCGGCGCCGCACGCCGCATTGATCCGCGCGGCGTCCGGGCGTCTGATGCGCGCGGGAGGATCAGCGCCATGGCCCGCGACGACGCCGACATCTACGACAACCTGCTCGACGCCATCGACAGGGGCGACTATGCGCCCGGCGCGCGGCTGGTGGAGGCGGAGCTGGCCGACCGTTTCGGCGTCAGCCGCACGCCGGTGCGCGAGGCGCTGAACCGGCTGGAGGCGCAGGGCGTGGTGGCGCGCGACGCGCGGCGCGGCGTGGTGGTGGCCAGCCTCGACTACGACCAGCTGGGCGAGCTTTACGCGGTGCGCGAGGTGATGGAGGCGCTGGCGGCGCGCATGGCCGCCCGCCACGCCGCGCCCGCCGAGATCGACCTGCTCGACGAGATGGTGTCGCACGACCGCGCCCGCACCGACGACCCCGCCGCGCTGTCGCAGACCAACAAGGCGTTTCACCGCCAGCTGCACCGCGCCTCGCACAACCGCTACCTGATCCAGATGCTCGACGCGATGCGCCGGTCGCTGGCGCTGTTGTCCTCCACCACGCTCGCCGCGCCGGGGCGCGGGGCGCAGTCGGTGGCGGAGCATGGCGCCATCGTCGCCGCCATCGCCGCGCGCGACGAGGACGCCGCCGACGCCGCCGCGCGCCGCCACATCGCCAACGCGCTGGGCGCGCGGCTGCGGCTGGAGGCGCACCGCTAGAGCCGGAACATCACCCCCACGGCGTAGGCGATCACTGCGCAGACCCCGCCCACCGCCACCGTCTCACCCACCGAGCGCGCCACGGTTTCGGTGGTCACCCGCCAGCGCACCAGCCCCAGCAGCGCCAGCGCGCCGAAGGTCGCCAGCACCGACAGCGCGAAGGTGCGCCCGTCCGGCGGCAGCAGGAAATAGGGGATCAGCGGGATGCACCCGAACAGGATGAACGCCGTGAACGTGGTCAGCGCGGTGACGCTGGGCACCTCGTCCGTCGGATCGGCCATGCCCATCTCGTGCCGCATCATGAAATCGGCGGCGAGGTCGGGATAGCGGATGTAGAGATCGGCGAAGCGCGCGGCGTCCTCGTAATCGACGCCCTTGGCGGTCAGCAGATCGCGGATCTCGGCGCGCTCGCCGTCGGGGTTTTTGTCAATCTCCGCCAGCTCTCCGGCGCGCACCGCGAAATACACGTCGCGCTGCGAGCGGGCGGAGAGAAACGCGCCCAAGCCCATCGCGGTCGCGTCGGAGAACAGGTTGGCCAGCCCGAACAGCAGCACCGCCACCGCGCCCACCAGCGCGGTGTCGCCGCCCATCGCCGCGCCCGCGAACCCCGCCACCACCGCGAAGGTGGTCACGATGCCGTCGTTGCCGCCATAGACCACTTCGCGCAGGTTGCCCGCGATCCGGCCCACCGGATGCTCGGCGCGCAGCCGCGCCGTGACCGCCTCGATGCTCTCCATGCGCTGGTTCCGCCGTCCGCTTGCTGGGGTGCGCGATCATCGGTCACAAAGCCGCGATTTGACAGCCCGCCGCCCCGCGCGCCAACGTCGCGGCCCCGAGCATGAGGAGACCGCCGATGGACGCCGAAGCCCTGCGCGCGCTGCAGGCCCCGCTCAAGCAGCGCTATCGCGACGACCCCGCCGCCGCCGTGATCACCCTGCGCGCGACCGGCGCGCTCGACGATCAGGCGGTGGCGTGCAAGATCGAGACCGGCCAGGCGCTGAAAGTGGCCGGGCTGCATCCCGCCACGGGGGGCGACGGCATGGCGCTGTGCTCGGGCGACATGCTGCTGGAGGCGCTGGTCGCCTGCGCGGGCGTCACGCTGAAGGCGGTGGCGGTGGCGATCGGGGTCGATCTTCGCGCCGGCAGGGTCAGCGCCGAGGGCGATCTGGATTTTCGCGGCACGCTGGGCGTGGCCAAGGATGCAGCCGTCGGCTTTCGCGAAATCCGGCTGCGCTTTGACGTGGACACCAATGCGGACGAGGCGACGCTGGCGCAGCTTCTGAAGCTGACCGAGCGCTATTGCGTGGTCTATCAGACCATCCGCAGCGGCCCGCCGGTGGCGGTGAGCATGGTCAACGCGGGGTAAGCGCGGCGCGGGGGCAGGGGGGACGCGGACCAGCCGATGAAATGGTGGGCGGCCAGGGGGGCCGGTGGTCACATGATCGGCGGCGCGCCTTGCGGTGTTCGCCTTGCGCCGACGGCGAAGACATCTTCGTCGAGGGCCGACGCCCGGCGCGGGCGCCCGCATGGTTTGAGCGCAGCGCGCAGTCGTGCTACTGAGTAGCATCGTCTCAACTGGGGAGAGCGACCGATGACGCTGAAAGCCTCCGTTTCGATCTCGGACAGTCAGAACGCCTTTGCGCGCAGCCTGGTTGCGAACGGGCGTTTCTCCAGCCTGAGCGCGGTCGTTCAGCAGGGGATCGAACTCCTGCGCGCACAGAGCGAGCGCGAGGAAGCCGAGCTTGGCGCGCTGCGCGCCTTTTTTGCCGACAGGCGCGACGGCCCCTTCGATGACGCCGCGACAGGGCGCGCGGCGACCCGGGCCATGATCGCGGCCCGGCGCGCCGCTGATGGCCTATGAGGTCAGGCGTTCGGTCGCCTGCCGTCAAGATCTCGAGATCATCTTCGACTTCCTGATCGACGCCCATCGAAGCCTCGGCGAAAGCGTCGGCGGCGCCGTCGAGCGCGCGGCGCGACGCATCACGGCGATCGACGACGCGATGGATGCGCTTGGCGCCGCGCCGCATCAGGGCACGCTCCGGCCCGACATCATGGACGGGCTGCGCTGGGTGTCCAGGGATCGCGGCGTATTCTACTTCGTCGTTGACGACGCCGCCTGCCGGATCGACGTTCTAGCCGTCTTTTTCGGCGGCGAGGATCACAAACAGCGCATTCTGGAGAGAATTCTGAGCGGATAAACGGTTCCCGCCGGAACGCGCAGCGCTGGAGGCGCGAAACAGGCGACCGCCTTCGATCAGAGCGTCTCCCAGTGCGCTTCAAGGCCTTTCGCCATTCTCTCCGGCGGCAGGGGCGGCGCCGATCTTACGCGCCCGGCCCGCCCATCACATGCAGCCCCTCGGCGATCAGCGAGACGGCGGCGCGCACGCCGGGCGCCACGCCGTTGCGCTGCGCCACCCGCAGCGGGACCGAGAAATGCAGCGGCAGCGCGGGCGCGTGGTCGGGGCGCAGCGCGATCTGCACCGTCTGGCCCAGCGTCAGCGCCTCGGCCACCACTCCCGGCACGGGGTTTTCGTGCTCGCCGCGCGAGGGTCGGTCGCGGCGGTGCAGCGCCACGTATCCGTCGGGGATAACCCATTGCACCCGCGCGCCCGGCGCGGCGCGGGCGCGGGTCTCCAGCGTCAGCCCCGCCCAGTCGAGCCGCGCGAAGCCCTCGGCGTCGGGCGCCAGCGCGGTCGCCTCGAACAGGTTGCGCACGCCGATCAGGCGGGCGACCTCGGGGCTGGCGGGG
>Ga0210044_10004503_pt1 | contig 19413 bp, 20 predicted proteins | sample CryGey13umfilter_2_FD_183959 | JGI IMG/M metagenome (GOLD analysis project Ga0210044, IMG submission 183959) | Groundwater microbial communities from aquifer in Utah, USA - Crystal Geyser 4/9/14 3 um filter (SPAdes) (version 2) | ecosystem: Environmental > Aquatic > Deep subsurface >... | reverse complement strand
ACTGAGTATGATACTGGCTTACTTCTTATGCAAGGTTATATGAATAAAGAAGCTCTTGAAGAGACTATCAAGAAAGGACAAGCAGTTTATTATTCACGCTCACGTAAGACTCTTTGGCATAAGGGTGCAACTAGTGGTTTATACCAAGACATAGTAGAAATGAGAATTGATGATGATCAGGATTGTATCTGGTTACGTGTGAGAGTCACAGGATCAGGAGCAAGCTGTCATGTAGGCTATAGATCATGCTTCTATCGTACTGTGCCTAATGGTAAGGAGTTTAAGCCAGGAGAGAAGATCAAGCTTAGTTATACGGAAGCAGAGAAGACCTTCGATCCGCTAGAAGTATACGGAGATGTACCAAACCCAACAATCCTCTAAACTCACTCCGAAACGTTCTATAACTGCGTTATACGAGGTCTCGTTTATTATAATAAACTTCGACTAAACCCCTTCGGGGCTCGAAAGCCTTGTTCTAGAACATTTCAAAGCAAGTTTAGGCTATTTAGTATAATTTATGAAATGGAAAAAACAATGAAACAACTAGAAACCATGAGACTTAGAGACAATCCAGACCTGGCTCTTGATTCTTTGTCTAGTCATAAAACTACTTTAAATAAAGTTGGAATGGAAGCTGTAGAGATTCCTATCTTAATCGGTGATGAAGCTGATCATGTGGTTTCTGTTCCAGCTCTGGCTTCCTTGTTCGTGAATCTTACTGACCCTGACGCTAAAGGGATACATATGTCTCGTCTCTATCTGGCTGCTGATGAGCATCTTGGTTCTAAGACTCTTAACTTCAAGAACTTAATTGCACTTGTTGATACTATGCTTGAATCTCACTCTAATATTAGTGATTCAGCTTATGCAGTGTTTAGCTTTGACTATATGCTTAGACGTAAAGCCTTAGTAAGTGAAAACTTAGGTTGGAGATTCTATCCTGTTACTGTTGAGTGTTCTAAGACGCCACAAGGTTACCAGACTAGTCTAGAACTTAAGATCACTTACTCTTCTACTTGTCCTTGTTCTGCTGCTCTGTCTCGCAGAATTAATCAAGAGGCTTTTGAAGCTAAGTTTGCTGGTAAGGAAAACATAACTAAAGAAGAGATTCAAAGCTGGATTATGAGTTCTGAGTCACAGACTGCAGTTCCACACGCTCAGAGAAGTGAAGCGACTATTAAACTAGAATTCAACAAGGTACCAGAGAGAATGGCTATCAAATCTTGGATAGATAAAATAGAGAATGCTCTGAAGACCCCAGTGCAGACAGCAGTGAAGAGGATTGATGAACAGGAGTTCGCACGCCTAAATGGATCTCAGATGATGTTCTCAGAAGATGCTTGTAGAATCTTAAAATTAGAATTAGAGAAAGAAAGTAATTTAAAAAATTATCAGATTAAGGTAGAACATTTTGAGAGCTTACATCCGCATAATGCAGTGGCTTATGCTTATAAGGGAGAGCAATAATGGCAGCATGTAAGAATGGTGCTTGTTCTATTGCAGCACCAAAGTCACAAGCTAGGACTAAGACTCCTAAGCCAAGTAAGCCTAAAGCTTCTAGCCCTGCCAAAAAAGTCTTGAAACTGGATCGCTACACCCTTCGGGCTCGCGATGACAAACATCATAATCATAACTGTTCTGAGTGCCATAGTCATACCAAGACGCCATCACTCACTCATAAGATTCACGAAAAAAATGGTCACCAATGTACTAAACCAGACTGTGATATTAAAGAGCCTCACGGTCATATTCATGCACATAAAAAAGAAGAGCATGTGCATGGTCCTCATTGTAATCATGGAAAGAAAGAAGAGTCTTATAAGCCTTTAGAGTATGTGATAAATGATAGTAATTTACCTCAGTGGTTAAAACATCTTAGTTTAAACGCTTCATTCTTAACACCAGCTCTTATAATTAATGAAGTTCTAGAGGGGTCACAGATTCCAAAATTACTAAAAACTCTTCTTTCTATTTCGGGAATGCATTTTACGAATAGAGGGTCAACTAAACTTGGAAGATTAGGACTTACTTCTTTAGTGGCTTCTGGAACACAATTAAGTGGCAATTCTAAGCTGGGAAGAAGTTTTGCACGGTTTATTGCGACATCCCTTGTGGCAATAATAGAGAAGTTTAGTGGTAATGGTGCAAAGCAAGAATTTGCTGTTTTATTGGAGAATCTTAAGAATCCAAAACAATGGAAAGAATTATTACCAAGTCTTTTTAACGTGGAAGCAAAAGTTCAAGTTATAGTACCTCTTCTTAATAAGTTTATTGCTTCTATTACAGAAGGAATGGATCCAGGATTAAAAAAGATATCTAAGATTATGGCTCAGATTGTTTTTACTAGCTTAAGTTTTGTTGGCTTTGATCAGATTTTGAAAACTTTTGCTAGATCTTTTGGGAAAGATTCTTTTGTGGCTTCTATGGTATCTGCAACTTGTGGTTGTTGTGGTTCACCAGTCTGCGCAGCTGCGGCAACTGACTCAGCTTTACAAAACACATTACAATAATCAAGTGCGAATAAAAACCCTGACCAATTTTTCCTATCCTCGCATATCCTGCAAAAAACACTATGTGTTTTTCTTGGATGTATCGGGGGGTCTCAGGTTTGAGTATAGTTTCAAGAGAGCGCTACCCCTGAAAGCTGACGAGGTATTATGGAAAAATATAGCTCCTGCGGAGCTTGAATTGTTTCACAATTCCGATCAGGAACTTTGTTACTATGGCGGCTCTTCATCCCCTCTGCAAGCAGAGGGGTATTCCGCCTCCGTAATAAAAATTATATTACTTAGTTTTCTTTTTTCTTTTGCGCTTGCGGTAAAAGCTCACGGTGGTGCTTGTGGCTGTAGTTCTTTTCATGGTACAGGATTGGCTGGTCCAATCATTACTATCCCTGCTTATAATATGGCTAAAGGTACTACTGCTATTAGTTTTAGTGTGAACTTTTTAGATAGAGGTCGTTTGGATGCTAGCCAGACAGCTAGGATTATTGCTGGACATTCTCATGATGGTGGTGCACATCATGCTGATGATAATTATGGTTCTTTAATGCAGACTCTTGCAGTTAGTCATGGACTTACAGATAGACTTAGTCTTTCTGCGGTTATTCCTTTTGTAGAAAGTTTTGCTTTTCGTGAAGTGACAGGAGATGGTATCGCTAATCAAGGCAATAGCATTGGTTTTGGTGATATGACACTAATGGGAAAATATAAGTTTTATGATAAGTATAAATTCCAGTCAGCATTGATAGCTGGTATGAAATTCCCTACTGGAGCTACTAATGTTCAAGCTGATAATAATGAAAGATTTGAGGCTACTAATCAGCCTGGTTCAGGTTCTTTTGATCCTTTGCTTGGTTTAGCTTTAAGTAAGCAGTTTGAAAAATTTGGTCTTGATTCAAATTTTTTATATAAGTTCTCAACACGCGGAGCACAAGATAGTGTTATCGGTGATGTTGCTAGTTATAATGTCGCTGTTAGTTACGCAGTGAATCATGGGCATGAAGATGAGTTTCATCATCATCACCTAGAAGGTACTAAGGGATTACTTGAGACTATTTTCCCTCAGCATATTTTGGGACAACATTTAGCTTGGGATTTGATTATGGAAATTAATACTCTTTGGCAGGAAGCACCGATCTTAAATGGTGCTGTGAATGCAAATCATGGAGGAACTATTGTTTATCTTAGTCCTGGATTGCGTATGGTCTTAAATGATACTCTTGTATATAACTTGAGCATTGGTTTTCCTGTAGTTCAGGCTCTGAATGGGATTCAGGGTGGAAATGATTTGCAGCTATCCTTTAGTATGGCGATGAGTTTGTAGAGGTATAATATCCACAAGGGAATTTACTCCTATGCTTGACACTGAAAAATTAGCTCCAGACTTTGAATTACAAGACCAAGACGGAAAGTTTCATAAGCTTTCGGATTATAGAGGAGTCTCTAATGTGCTTATTTATTTTTATCCTAAGGACGATACCCCTGGCTGCACAAAGGAAGCTTGCACTATAAGAGATGCTTATGATAATTATGCAGCGCTTGATTTGATAGTTTTTGGTATTAGTGGTGATTCTGTTGAGAGTCATAAAAAGTTTGTGGATAAATACCACTTACCATTTACTCTTCTTGCTGATGAAGGCTTGAAAGTAGCAAAGCTTTATGATGCGAAGTCACCACTTTGGGCAAACCGTGTCTCTTACTTGATTAATAAAGAAGGTGAGATAATCAAGGTCTACCCTAAAGTTGATCCAGCTAGTCACGCGGCTGAGATTTATGAGGATCTTAAATCTACTATATGAGTTTATTAAAAAGCATTTTGATATTAGGAGGAACCCATGGTGTTGAGCCGCAGTCTGAGTACGTCGCTCATCAGTTAGCAAAGCACTTTAAATTAAAACAAGTTTTTAATTCTAAATACGATACTCTTTTTGATTTATTTCAAGGAGAGATTACTGGAAAACAAGTAACTCTTATCCCTGATTTCAACCGTTATGGTCTTAAAAATAATACAAGAGGCAATTTTAATGATGTTGACTTGAATCGTAATATGCCAGCTTATAATTGGAATTCAAATTACGAATCAAAAGACTACTATCCAGGCAGAGAACCTGCTTCCGAGGATGAAACAAGAGCACTTGTAGATATTATTAAAGCAAATGAGTTTGATATGTTTCTCTCAATTCATACAAATCATTATGTGCGTCATAAGAATCCACCACAGGTGAATTTTGATGGCCCACAAGATACAGTAGGTCATATAGAGGCAAACGAATTAGCTCGTATAATTGAGCTTCCATTGACTCATGATATCGGCTATAGTACCCCAGGATCACTTGGTAGCTATGCAAATGATCTTGAGATCCCTTGTGCGACACTTGAGCTTGATGATAAGTATAGTTCAGAAGGCTCTTGGGCAAAATACGGAGCTGCTTTGATTAAATTTTTGGAGTCGTAAATTACAGATTTGGATTTATAAAAATACCACCGCTCGCACCTATATCATTTCTAGAATTGTCTAAAAGATCATTGTAAATATCATCTGGGTTACCTGCATCAATTGCTGCACTACCTTCTTTTAATCTTAGATCTAGTCTTTTTGCTTTCATAAACTTAGGATTGCCTAAAACATTCCCGTTAAAAGTCGCACTCGTCAATACTCCTGCATCTATGAAATCATCAAAAGTTTTATACTTAGCCCCAGAGACTTCTACATCAAATTTATTTTTATAGAATAGATTGTAATCAAACTGAGGGCTTGAAGAAAGATTGTAACCAGAAAACTTAATCGCTCTTGATTTCTTTTTCCCACTAAAACCGATTATATTATTTGTAAATCGAGGGCTTGAATTCCCTGTAATTAAAACAGCACTATTTTGATTGAATGCAATCGTATTGTTAATAAAGCTTGGTGAAGAATCTTCAATATATATTGAGTATGCATTATTACCTAGTTTTGGTAGTTTAGTTTTATTTGTAACTATAATATTATTGAAAAAGCTTGGAGAATTACCATCGTCATCTTTAGCATAGACGTATACCCCACTTCCAGCACCAATGGCTTTGTTACTAATAATCCATGAGCGATTTATTCTTGGACTTGCTCCATTGATTAAAACTGCTCCTGCTCTTTTCCCGCCAGTTATCGCTACTTGATCAAGTAATGATGAAAAACCTTCATTGCTATTAAAAATCACAGCAGCAAGATTACCCGTTCCTCTGATGATAGATTGAATGCCAAGTCCTTTGATGGTAATAGACTTTCCTGAAAAATTTATATCACCCTTATAAGTACCTTCTGATAACTGTAGCGTATCCCCATTACTTGCAGCGTCAATCGCTGTCTGTAATGTATCAGTGCCGGGCTCTACTTCTATCGTCTCAGCATAAACACCTGAGCTTATAACAATCGATAAAAATAAAAGAACTAATAACCTCATGAAGCTAGTAATCATAATAATCCTATATTTTTGAGTATAACATTGCCTCTAAAGTTATACAATTAATGAGTGTCCATAATTAATACTAAAGTTAAACGAGCGATTATTCTAGGTTCTGGTGTGAACTGTTTAGAGAATAAGACAGCGTTGGAGTCTATTCCATACTCTGATATCACTAACTGGCCTCTTGGTAAAGTTAAGGGTCATAAAGGAGTCCTTGATATCTATGATGACATATGGGTCTTAAGAGGAAGAGCACATGTCTACGAAGGCTTCACTTGGCAAGAAGCAAAATTCCCAACTCAGTTTTTAGCTGATCATGGAATCGAAGAATTGATTATTACTAATGCTGCAGGTGGAATTAATCCTGAGTTTGAGATCGGTGATCTTATGCAAATCACAGGTTACTTAAACTTTATTCAGCCTGGACGTTCCCGTGGTGGCTTGGAAGCCTTGACAGAGAAAGTTATTAGTTTTAAAACAGATTTGATAGATTGTGAGAGTTACAAAACTGATTCAGGAGCTTCGAGTACAAGGCTTGCGAGTTCTGAGCAGGCTGAGTTGACTGGTGCGTCAATGATGACTGCGAAGGACGAGCATAACGCAGGAATCGGAGTGCCTGGGTCAGTTTTGCGTAGTGGTGTTTATGTTGGTGTCCACGGTCCTAATTATGAGAGTGATGCGGAAGTTTCTCTATTTAGGAATCTAGGTGCTGATGCTGTTGGTATGTCAACTATCCCTGAACTAGAAGTCGCTGTCGAACATGGAATGAAAGTTACTGCGGTAAGTATTATTACCAATGTTTATGGTAAAACAGAGGATCTTGGACATGATGGTGTTGTTAAAGTAGCGAAACAGGCTAGTGATAAACTTACAAAGTTGCTAAGAATAGATTAATGCTAGTATGGATTGCCACGTCCCCTTTGACTTCGCTCAGAGTCCTTGCAATGACAGGATATAGAAAATGAAAATCACAGTACTAACAGCATATGATTTCAATACAGCAAGAGCACTTGAAGAGGCTGGTATAGATTATATTCTTGTTGGTGACTCGCTTGCGATGGTAGGTTTTGGTTATCCTGATACTAAGAAAATAAATTTAGGGACTATGGTAGCTTGTACTCGTGCAGTTAGTCGCGGGGCAACCAAGACTAAGATTATTACTGATTTACCAAAAGTCGAAGCAATAAAACCAATGACTGATTTTTTAAAAGCTTGTAAGCAAATAAAAAAAGCTGGCGCTCATATTATAAAAATAGAAAACGCAGAAGCTGAAACTTTAGAGAAAATAAAAGCCGCTAAAGCAGAGGGTTTTGAGATCATGGGTCACCTTGGTTACACACCACAGAGTTATGACAGACCTACTCTAGTAAAGGATAGAGAGAGACTAATAAAAGAAGCAAAACAGCTTGAAGAACTTGGAGTGATGGGAATAGTCCTAGAGATGGTACCTTCTGTAATTGCAAAAGAAATCACAGAGCTAGTTTCAGTACCTACTATTGGTATTGGTGCTGGAGTTGATTGTTCAGGACAAGTGCTTGTTAGCGATGATATGCTTGGACGTTATAACTTGTTTGAACCAAAATTTTTGAGACGTTATTCAAATCAGTATGAGGATTCAGTTAATTCTTTTAAAAAATATATTGAAGATGTGAAGGCTTGTAGTTTTCCTGGTGAAGTAGAGAGCTATTAAAGAGTCACTTGGTCTGTTGGTCACTTGGACCTAAGATTTATCAATTTAATTCCCAGGCGACCCAGAGACCAAGTGTCCAATTGACTTATAACCCTATGCTGCCATTGCCATTAATTCAGGAACTGATTTAATTGAACTAGGAGTTTTTTTAGCTAAATCAGTGTCATAAGTTTTTACTTTATCCTGTTGATTGGATTTCATGTCAGAGCGGTTCAGGTACAAACCACAGCCAATGTTGTACATTGCCATAGAGATATTGCTCCATGGAAGTATGACTTGTTTTAGTGCTGGTGGAATAAATCTCTGGACAATGTCCATAAAAGTATTCACAGACAGGAATAGAGCGGAAGCATTGAAGTACGGATCTTTATGTCCAAAAATACTAACATCTGCCATAACACCACCCAAGTTTCTTATGGTTCCACCTAGTTTATACAAGAGTCCTTTCTCTGCTTTACCCATGTAACCCAGTAACGAACCGATAATCATGGTGTAGCCACTAAGTGCTGTGGTATGTCCCTTGTCTTTTTCTTCATTACCTTTACAGATGTCCTGGATATGATGAATCCCAGAATCATTACAGAAGTTTTCGTATCTGCTAACCAAATCCTTTTCATTGCTAAATAGTTTGGTCAGAGAATTAAAATTAAAATCATTAAGGAATAAACTAAGTTTCTCTTTAATATTTCCCCAAGTTAAACCTGTGAGAAATCTTCTATTACTACCTATCCCACTTTCAAAAATTTCTTTAATAATTTTTTTGAAAGCTTGAGTGTTTATATCGTGGTCCTGACCCTTACTTGGTTTTTGAGTTTCACTTTTATCTGTTAGGTCAAAACCGAGTTGTTGTTTTGTCAATTCATTATAAATCCCTTCTTGAGATCCTACTAACTGAGAGATCCCTAAACCTATACCACGAGCAAGTCCTAGATCTTCAGTACGATGCTCTGCAATAATAAAAATTGGTTCTATAAATCTGGATAGTGCTTCCCAGAGACGATTTTTACGTAAAGCTTCCCAGCCATTGATACCACAACTTAGAGTAAGGACTATTTTTGAAAAATTAAGAGCCAGTTTATCGACAAATTTTCTTATTGGATTATCAAAGTTCTTGAAAAACCATAAATCATTAAGACCAGCATAGCCATGAACAATTGCACTAGCTACAGGACCAAGGTTTAGGGTTGCCCATTTTAATTTTTCTGTAAGAGGGTTTTGATTTTTACTTTCTTGTGAAGCTTTAGGTATTGATTCTGATAAGGACGTGTTTTTCTGAGCTTCTGTTTTTTGGGGTGTTAAAACAGGAGCAGGGACGCGTATTTTGTTTTCCGGCCCAATTTGCATTTTATTTGTGAATAGCCCAATAAACCCATAGGCTATATGGGTTTGATATTGAGTCTATACGTAATTCTAGCAATTTGTAATACTTATTGGGCGAAGAATAGGTGTTTTAACTGAAGAATAGCTTGATTTTTGCCTAATTTTACGTGTCATAATGAATAAATGACGACCAAAAACCCACTTCTTGATTATGGTGAATTTGCTCTATATCAGCAAATAAAGCCTGAACATATTGTCCCAGCTATAAAAGAAGGTATCTCAAGAGCCAAAGCTAATCTTGAGGAAATTTTGAAATTATTAGATGATGATTCTTCTAAGCTAAGTTTTGACAATACTTTATTTAAATTAATCGAGCTTGATAGTGATCTTGATCGTGCTTGGACTCCAGTTCAGAATTTTTTATCAAACGCTGGTACTAAAGAAATACGTGATGCTGCTAATGAAGCTCGTCCCTTGCTTGTTGAATTTTATAACGAATACTCTCTTGACCCGCGTGTCTATCAGCTGGTTAAAAACTACTCAGAGACTGATGAAGCAAAGAATCTGACAGGAGAAAGAAAAAGACATCTGGAAAATACACTGATCGGCTTTAAATTAGCTGGTGCTGAATTGAATGACACTGATAAAGAAGAGTTTAAGAAACTTAATTTAGAACTTTCAGAATTAGGCAGAAAATTTTCTGATAATGTAACAGATTCTAAGTTTGAGTTGATTATTACAGACAAGAAGGATCTTTCTGGTTTACCTGAAGATGCGATTGCAGCAGCAGAGAAGGCTGATGAATATAGAGCAGAACTGGGTGCTGATAAGGTTCCAGAAGGTTCTTGGATAATAAATCTGGATTATCCTTCTTACGGTCCTTTTTCTAAGTATGCTGATAATGGTGAACTTAGAAAAAAACTTTACTTTGAGTATCTTTCTAAAGGAACACCTAAAGCGAATAAAGGACTACTTGGTAAAGGCGAAGAAGTGGATCTGAATAATACAGAATTAATAGATCAAATCTTCAAAGCAAAATTACGTAAGTCTCAGTTACTAGGTTATAAGAATTATGCAGAAGTCAGCCTTGAAACTAAAATGGCTCCAAGTCCACAAGAAGTGAAAACTTTTCTAGAAAGGCTTGCAGAGAAGTCTAAAGCTCTTGCACTGAAAGAATATCAAGAGTTAGTAGAATTTCAGAAAAAAATAGGCTATAAAAATACTGAAAACAATCCTGATAAAATTTATCCTTGGGATAAAGACTATCTTTCAGAGAAACTAAGAAAAGAGAAATATGACATAGATACAAATCTAACTAAGCCATATTTTGAACTCCAAGCTTCAGTTAAAGGTATGTTTAATATCGCTGAAACTCTCTATGGGATTAAGATTCAAAAGGTAGAAGGCTATGAAGTCTGGCATAAGGAAGTAGAAGTTTATGAGGTTCTAGATACTAAGGGAACGAAAATAGGAACTTTCTATCAAGATCTATACCCTCGTGATATCAAGAAACAAGGTGCCTGGGTAATGCCAATAGAGCCTGCTTGTGAGAATCTTGATGGCAGCAAGTCACTTCCTCAATGTGCTCTTGTTTGTAATTTAACTAAACCTACTAAAGATCAACCTTCTTTACTTAACCACTTAGAAGTCACAACTCTTTTTCATGAGTTTGGGCATGCATTGCATCATTTACTCTCTAAAGTAAAACTCTCTCCACTTTCTGGAACAGATGTTGAATGGGATTTTGTGGAATTACCTTCTCAGTTAAATGAAAACTTCTGTTGGGAAGCTGAGTCATTAAGAACTTTTGCTAAGCATTATAAGACTGGAGAACCAATCCCTGATGAGCTTCTAGAGAAGATGCTTAAAGCTAGGGTCTTTAATGAAGGTATGGCTTGTATTCGTCAGAATGAGTTTGGATTGTTTGATCTTGCTGTTTATATGCAGGAAGATGCAGCGACTGCTAAACCCGCGAATGATATTTTTAGGGAGATAGTAGAAAAATACGGAGTTTTTGACTTCATTGAAGGGACTAGTTTCCCTTGTTCGTTTAGTCATATCTTTGCGGGTGGCTACTCAGCTGGTTACTATAGCTATAAGTGGGCTGAAGTTCTTGAAGCAGATGCTTTTTCTCGTTTCCAACAGGAAGGTGTACTTAATCCTAAAGTTGGACAAGAGTATAAAGAAAGAATATTAGAGAAAGGTGATAGTGAAGCTCCGATGGAACTCTTCAAAGCCTTTATGGGAAGAGAACCGAGTGAGAATGCACTACTAGAGCGTATGGGGCTAGAAGTTGCATCAGTTTAAGCTGCTAAGTTTGGACTTAGTTTTGAGAGTAAATGAAATTTGTACCAGCAGCTTTGATAAGTTTTTTGTCTAAGGTCCAAATCTTATAATTATTTTTCCAAGCAAGACTTATCAAGTAAGCATCAATAATCCCAATTCCTTTACTTCTCCATTTGTTTTCAAACGAATTAAGACCGGTTTCAAACCAAGATTGATCTCTTGGAGCTCTAGGAATATTTTTCCATAATTCTATTATTAATTCAGCTTCTTTTTTTGTTTTAGCTCCCTGAAGTAGTTCTGCAATAACCGGTCCGGAAATTAATAACTGGTCTGAATCATAAAGCAAACGTAACTCTTTAAAAGTAGCAAAATTACCCCTAAATGAATCAATCCACACTGAAGTGTCTGTTATTATCAAGTCACTTTCCTGTTTAATTCACGTATTTCCTCTGCTGAATACAAAAACTCCAAAGGTTCTTTTTCTATACGGTCAAAAATTTTATTTACTTTCTGTTTTCTAAGCCAATCTTCAAGCACATAGACTATAGATTGTGTTGTATTTTGTGCTGGTGTATACTTTCTGATGTCAGAAATTAATTTATCAGGAATCATTGCGGTGATTTTTGATTTCTTGTCAACTTTTTTCTTTTTAGAAGCCATACGTATATTATACGATAATTTGCGCTAGAATATCGTATATGTCTAAACTTACAGTTGAATTAATCGCAGAAAAATGTCCTGGTTGCGATGATGAGGTTGGTCTTAATGAGCGTAAGCCGAGTGATACTCAGTATTTTTTAAATGACAAAACTTTAAAAATTTATCTTGGTCCAAAAAAAGAACTTGATAGGCAGAAAGTAAGAGAAAAAGTTTCAAGTGCTGACTGGAAAGCATATTCAGAAACTGAGGTTCAGCTTTTAAATCCAAATAATCTCAGTGCTGAACTGATAGAAGCTGCTTATGAGATGATTGCACTCAAGAGTTTTATTTTTGATAAATATAAAACATCGCAGGATGATAGGCATGTTTATGTGAAGAAGCTTGGCTTTAAATCTAAAAAACCAGATGGTTTAAAACTAGAGACTAGAGACGAGATCATAAATTCAGTTAAGTTTTGTCGTGACATCGTGAGTTCAAATGCTGACACGATTACACCGGGTCAGATGGAAAAGTTTGCTACTGAGATAGCAGCTTCAAACCCAAGAATCAAAGTCAGTGTGATAGATGCAATCCAAGCAAAAAAACTTGGTATGGGATGTTTATTGGCGGTAGGTGCTGAAAGTCTCAAGAATAATAAAAAAGAATTTCATCCTAGATTAGTAGTTCTTGAATACACAGGGCCAGGCTATGTAGGCGCAGGAAGCAAAGCTAAGAAATCCAAGAAACAAGAGCACGTTTGTCTTGTTGGTAAGGGAATAACTTTTGATACAGGTGGATTATGTCTGAAACCCACTCAATATATGCTTGATATGAAGTCTGACATGGCTGGCTCTGCTGCTGTTCTTTCAGTTTTTAAAACATTAGCAAGTATTGATAAAGATCTAAGACCAGATATAAAAGTTACTGGAATCATGGCGCTTGCTGAGAATGGCTTCGGTGGATCTAGTTATAAACCTGGTGATGTGTTAAAAGCTATGAACGGAAAAACTGTTCAGGTAGTAGATACTGATGCGGAAGGAAGATTAGTACTTGCTGATGCCCTTTCTTATACTGGAGGCTTAAAAGAAAAAGCTACTAAGATTATAGATCTAGCCACTCTTACTGGATCTATAGTATCTACTCTTGGAGAAGTAGCTGCTGGTGCAATGACTAATAATGATGAATTCTTTAATAAACTGTTCAGATCTTTTCAGGATGAAGGTGAAAAATTATGGCAAATGCCGTTGTTTGAAGAATATAAGGAAAGCTTAGCTTCAGAAATCGCAGACATTAAGCATTGCAATACTCGTCCAGACGCACTTTGTGCGGGAATATTTTTAAGAGAGTTCGTACCGGAAAAAACAGATTGGGTACACCTTGATATAGCAGGAACTGGATTTATCGAGAATGATGGACTCTGGGCATACAAGGGTGCGACCGGCTTTGGAGTGAAGGGGCTTACTCGGTATCTTTTGGATCTTTAATCAAGTTTTGAGGATTTTGGGATTTTTGTATGACTTCTTTACGCTCAACTTTCGGTTTCGTAAGAGGTTTAATCCTTTTTCTTGTATCTTGCGTACTTTAGATTGTGTATGTATTCTGCATTGTCTTCTATATCTAAGAATCCAGGCTCTGACCAAGAATTACCATCATTAAGGTCAATCAATGATCGAAGTAGATTTCTATCTTCAGTCATGATTATTGGTTTACTATTTGTATACTGTTGATCAACTTTAAATTGTCGTGTGAAGATTTGATTCTCATAGGAGTAATTATGAATACTGTTTATATAATCAAAACCAATCGGTAAATTACTCGCAAAGGAATCTCTTATTACCTTATGTGAGAAACTGATTTCATACTTAGTACCATCATAGGTCTCCAAAGATATGACTGGTGATTGTTTATTAGAGAGTGATCCGTCTTTTTCTTTTACTTTCATTTCTTGCCTTTCTATTTGGAATAAAAAACGCTGTCCTTTTTTATCATAAATTTCTAATCTTCTTTCACCTAGATCATTTGCCTTAAATTCTGGGTGAGTCATTATTTGAAGTTCGATAAATGCCTCAATCCTATCAGCAATATTTGTTAGAAGATCCGCAAGTGCAGAATTAAGAGGAGCTTTTTGTATATCTTCGTATCTTGGTAGAAAGCCAAAGCAATTAGTTCTATCCTGAAATTTAAAATTGTGTGGTCTTGATAAACGTCGAATATCACTGGGCAGTGGCTTATCTAAGTCTGGTTCTTTAGCTAACTTTGGTTTTCTATTTTGCTGAAATAAAGATTTTGTTTCCGGTAATAGTAGATCGGAGTTTCTCCTAGTATTTCTAAATTTTGTGGAATCTTGGCTTGCTTTACGAGTCAAACTCTCTAATCTCAGCTGAGAACAAAATAACCCAGAAGTGCCAGTCTGGAAAAATGAGGATAAACTAGTCATGTATTGAGAAATGTATCAAAGAAATAAACAAAGATCAAGAGAATTGCTAATTTTGTTTTAGCTTGATCTTGTAGCTTTTCTAAAGCATGTTTCTAGAGTAGTTTCACCATCTTGTTTGAGATGACATTCATCAAGTCCTTTATCTTCATCACTAAAGCTAAATTGCACTGATTTATTGTTTCTAGGATCAATGATTTCTAGTTCTGTACTATTTTCTGTATACTAGATTTTTTGCGAAAGTCGGAATTATCATTAACGCAACTTCCGCCTAATGGCGTCGTTGCGACCTTTTTTTGTGCGACATCTACTGCGAAACTTCGTTTCGCAAGATATCTAATGAACTTCATAAACTGTACCAGTGTCTTCTTGAGCAAATGAATACTTGGTATCTAGATGCGGATTTCGTGATTTATCAGGATCTTCAAAATCAAAAACTCTTAGTGGATTGAAGAAACTACTTTTAACATCATCTAACTCAAATCTTATAGATTGTAGCTCTGATTTAGAGCCTTGTTTGAAATTATTATCGTCGACTAAGTTGATCATTCCAGAAGTGAAACTAGTGATCATCTCTGTTAATGATCTAAACAAATCAAAGATCTCAGTTCTTAGAAGTTTTGCACTGTCGATAGTATCGTTGCTTGTTTCTATAGTATTAATCAAATAATTTCCTAATTCCCCCTAATCACTTACTAGCCTGAACTTAGATTTTGCTCAAGCCTTTTCTCCAACTGGAGAATCAGCGCTTTTCATCTGAAACAGAGGAAACCTTTTATCTGCTTCACTTTTATGATATTTGGTAAGTGATTAGGGGGAATTAGGAATAATTTAGCTTAGGTAGGTAGGCAGTTGGATTTTGGTGGCTGCAGTTTCTTTCTTGATCATGATCAAATAATGCTCGATTCGCTTCTCTGCACATTTCTCGTTTATAGTTGCTGAGACTACTGTTAAACTTCTTATTCATTTGTGCGAGTTTTGAGCCAATAAGGTCAAAACAGCCTTGAACTTCAAATTCATTATTTGTACTAGCTTTGTAACTACTCAGGTGTCATCTCGAAAGAGCGGAGCGATTGAGAGATCTAATGCAAAATTTAACGCTAATAATTTTTCAATAATAAAATTTATGGCTTCTGCATTGGATTTCTCGGCTTCGCCTCGAAATGACGACTGAGTAGTTACCTAGCTTTTTGATTTATATAAATTTGAGACATATCTTATCTTAATCCAAAGTATTATAGAATATAGAGACAAGTGATTGCAACTACGAATTCAAAACTAAAAGTAAATATTGCGGGCATCGAAATGAAAAACCCAATTATGCCAGCGTCTGGTTGTTTTGGCTTCGGCAGGGATTATGCAAAATTTTATGATCTAAGTCTTTTAGGTGGAATCGCTATTAAGGCGACTAGTGTAGAGCCGCGTGATGGTAACTGGACACCTAGAGTTGCAGAGACTCCAGCTGGAATGATTAATTCTATCGGTCTGCAGAATCCTGGATTAGAAAAAGTAATAAAGAATGAGCTTGAGTTTTTAAAACAATACGACACCAAGATTTTTGCAAATGTAGTTGGTAATACTGTCGAAGATTATATCCAGGTCTGTGGCAAGCTTTCAAAGGTAGAGAATGTTTCAGCAATAGAGCTTAATGTTTCTTGTCCTAATGTAAAGAATGGAATCCACTTTGGTTCTAATGAAAAAGAGCTTGAAGCTTTGACAAGAGAAGTAAAGAAAGTTTCTAGTAAACCAGTATTTGTAAAACTATCCCCTAATGTGACTGATGTTGTTTCTCTTGCACGTGCTGCTGAGCGTGGTGGTGCTGATGGGCTCAGTATGATTAATACTCTTATGGGCATGCGTATAGATCTTAAGACGCGTAAGCCAGTGATAGCAAGGAAGACAGGTGGACTCTCGGGTCCTGCAATTAAGCCAGTCGCGATACGTATGATCTATGATGTGAGCCAGGAGGTTAAACTTCCTATTATTGGTATGGGTGGTGTTATGGGTGTTGATGATGTGCTTGAGTTCTTGTATGCAGGTGCTTCTGCTGTTGCTGTAGGAACTGCTAATTTTATAGATCCAATGATTTGTCCTGAGATAATTTCTGAGCTTGAAATTAGGCTTACAGAGATGGGTGTTAGATCAGTGAATGAACTAGTGGGAGCGGCGTGGAAGTAGGATATAATTGACTTATGAAAGATTTTATAAAAAGCATTTCATATATAAAAAATAACAAAGGTGATGCTACTTTTGTTATGATTCCGTTGTCTGATTTTTTGAATTATGCAAAAGAGTTTGATCAAGATGTTTATGAAGCAATAGAAGATGAGATAGAAGATCAAGCTTTGTTACATATGATGTTGGAAACAAAGAATGAGGAATCAGTACCTTTTGAAGAAGCAAAAAAAATGATGCTCGATATGATGGAAGAATAGTTTGCAATTAAGGTTTGAAAAAAGATTCTTTAAGGATTATAAAAAGCTACCGAAGCATATTCAGAAAGCTGTTTATGAATATATTGATGTTTTAGAAGAAGTAGAAAATATTGATAAAATTACAAATTTGAAAAAAATGAAAGGACAGAAGTCTTTTTATAGGATTAGGCTAAGTAGTTTCAGGTTAGGGTTTAGATTAAATGAAGATCATTTGATTATAATGAGAGTTGGTCCAAGGGGAGGATTTTATAAGGACTTTCCACCAAAGGTATAATGGAAGTAGAAGAAAGAATTATTATTGCACTGGATTATCAGACTCAGACGGAAGTAGAGAAATTTCTCTCGGTTTTTGACTTAAGTCAAAAAGATACTTTATATAAAAGGCCTAAAATGGTAAAAGTTGGAATGGAGCTTTATTATTCTGAAGGTCCTAAGATACTTGAATATCTAAAGAGTCTTGGATTGAAAATCTTTTTAGACCTTAAAGTTCATGACATACCTAACACCGCTTATGGCGCGATTAAATCACTGAGTAAGTATGGAGTGGATATATTAAACGTTCATGCTGCTGGTGGTATTGAGATGATGAAACGAGCTAAAGAAGCATGTTCTGGCAATACTAAACTTATTGCTGTAACTCAGCTTACTAGCCTTGATGATTCTATGATTAATGTTGAACTCGGTATTTCTGGTGATTCAGAATCTAATGTAATAAGACTTGCTCGCAATGCTAAAGCAGCTGGACTTGATGGAGTAGTTTCTTCTCCGCTGGAAGCTGCGAAAATAAAAGAAAATACTTCTTCAAACTTTTTAACAGTTTGTCCTGGTGTGCGTCTTGTCGATGGAGCTGTCGGCGACCAGAAAAGAGTCGCAACACCAGATTACGCACTGAATAATGGTTGTGATTATATTGTGATGGGAAGGGCTATTATTTCTTCTTCTGATCCAGCTAAGACCTTTCAAGAGGTCTGTGAATTAGTACATGCTGCTTCTGCTTAACATAAGAGCCCGTTGAGGCTAGTTTAGATGGGTATATAGAGTTTATTAGTGCAACTCAGCGTAGTCATACCAATTTATAACGAAGAAAATACTCTAGAAGCGATTCTAGATAAAGTAGCTGCAGTTGAATTAATAGCAGGTTTGAAAAAAGAATTCATCCTGGTTGATGATGCATCGACTGATAGCAGTCTTATGATTGCTCAGGCTTATATCAATAATCATCCAGACTTGAATATTAAACTTTATAAGCTTGAAAAGAACTCAGGAAAAGGTGCAGCTTTGCAAGAAGGATTTAAGCAAGCTACTGGGGATTATATGATTATCCAGGATGCAGATCTAGAGTATGATCCAAATGAATATAATGAGATACTCGCACCCTTAGTTCAAGGTCATGCTGATGTGGTTTATGGTTCTCGCTTTACTGGAACTAAGCCAAGACGTTCTGCAGGATTCTTGCATTATATGGCGAATAAGTTTCTTACTTACTTATCTAATCTTCTTTATGATATTTATGTGACTGATATGGAGACTTGTTATAAGGCTTTTCGTCGTGAGATTATTCAGAGTATAACGCTGCAAGAGAGAGGCTTTGGTATAGAACCTGAGATCACAGCAAAGATCTCAAAAATACCAAATATTAGACTCTACGAAGTGGCTATTTCTTACTATGGTAGGACTCACTCTGAAGGTAAGAAGATAAATTGGACTGATGGACTTAAGGCTATTTTTTATATTATTAAATATAGATTCTAATGCAAAAGAAATTTAAAACAGAGAATATTTTACAAATACTAGCTCTCCTCGGTATTGTTTACTGTATATTTCTAATGAATAGTAAAGCTGCAGATTTGCCAACAGCTGATCTTGGGCGTCATATAATGAATGGGAAAATTATTCTTGGGAGTTTTTTTTCAGGGAACCATGAAGTATTAAAAGCAATCTTTCATAATAATCTTTATTCTTATACTCAACCTGAGCATGGTTTTGTGAATCATCATTGGCTTTCTGGTGTTTTTTATTATTTAGTAGAGAAGTATTCTAGTCTTACCGTTCTTACTTTTCTTAATGTTTTGATGATAGCTTTGGCTAATTTCTTCTTTTTTAGGTCAGCTCAGATCCTTTCTAACACTAATCTTGCTCTATTTATAACGACTATTAGCCTGCCGATTACCTGCATTAGATCAGAAGTGAGACCTGAAACGATTAGCTATTTATTACTTGGAATCTTGATATATTCTCTAGTACTTTTTGATCAGAAGAAAATTTCTTTTAAGTATCTTTTGATAGCAGCTCTAATAATTCAGCTTCTTTGGATTAATTTTCATATCTTCTTTTTTCTTGGTTTATTTTCTATGTTTTGTTTTGGTGTGAAATATTTAATTGAGAAAGATAGTGAGAGAATAAAGCAGTTCTTAATGCTTGGTGGTGCGTGCGCCTTAATAAGTCTTCTTAACCCACATGGGTTTGTTGGGCTCTTTTATCCACTAAAAATATTTGATGGCTATGGTTATATGACTGCTGAGAATCAGTCTGTATTCTTTATGCAGAAAAGAAGTCCTTATGTTCTTAGCTATTATTACTATGAACTTCTATGTATTTTAGGCTTGCTGACTAGTTTTCTTAATAGAAAGAATCTTAATATTGCGCTTGTGATTATTACAGTTTGTTT
>Ga0210044_10004499_pt1 | contig 19422 bp, 15 predicted proteins | sample CryGey13umfilter_2_FD_183959 | JGI IMG/M metagenome (GOLD analysis project Ga0210044, IMG submission 183959) | Groundwater microbial communities from aquifer in Utah, USA - Crystal Geyser 4/9/14 3 um filter (SPAdes) (version 2) | ecosystem: Environmental > Aquatic > Deep subsurface >... | reverse complement strand
AAGAACTGCCTCTTCAACCCATTGCAAAATCATCTGATGCAAAGGACATGCGCGAGTACTAAGCGTCATGGTGACAATTGCTTCATTTGCTTCATTACAAGAAGCATCATAAATCAGACCCATCTCTACAAGGTTAAAACCAACTTCCGGGTCATTGACCGTAGAGACGGCTTTAAAAATTTCATCTTTTGTGTACATTTCTTATCCTTCAAATCTAATCATATAAAGTAAATTTTTGAGCATAAAGAGCGCTCCAAAAACAAAGAAGCTTACCGCTGCATCAAAAAGAATATTGTGCTGCAACATAATTGCTACGGAGCCTAGTAAAACTCCACATGCCATAAATATAAACTGCATAAATGCAGCTCTTTTTGGCACCATATCGGCTAACATTGGTACCTTTTTTTTCCCGATAAAGGGAGAGAATTTTTGATACCACACTAAAAAAGGAACTATCTTATAAAGATGTCCAGTTATCATAAACGTAATATACCCAAAGAGCCAAATCCACATGCCACTCAGGATGAGCTGCTCATTTGCAACTATTATGCTCGCTACTCCAAAAAGCAAAGAAAGAGCAAGTGAAGCATACGCCATAAGTATGGAGTAGAGGTAAATATCTTTTTCTAAGCGTGCTCTTGTTTTGTAAAGCAGATACGCCTGCATTAAGTAGCTAGAGAGGGCTAATAAAAGAAGCCCATACGCAAGCGTAAGTAAAAATGGCAAGCTCACAAAAAGCTCAAGTAAAACAGTTCCACATGCCAAGATAATAAGCCAAAGAGCTCTTTTGATATGTTTAAGTGAATAACCGTGTGAGAGCCAAAACATAGGTAAAAGTACCAAACTCATACCCATCACACTCACTCCAACATAACCATAAAGTACAAAGAAAATATGCGCATGCAAATAGTGAGTTGCATCAATGTCGATAATACCGCTGTATCCAAGGGCCATAACTAAACCAAAAATTATTCCGATAAGCAACATAACAGTGCTTACAATGACGCTTACAATAGTGAAATTGTAACGCTTGACTTTCAAAATAGTCATAAAGGTCTCAAACAAAAAGATACTAAAAGCAATCAACACAACCACTCCGCCAAAGGCTAAAAGAGTTGGATGGGCATAAAAACCAAAACCCATCATGGCAGTGCCTATAAAGAGAAGTGGGTAAATAATATAGTATAAATCTACAGCGAAATGCCCAACTTCAAGCACTACAGGGACAAGTTGCGCCATCGCTCCAAAAATAATCATCATTACAAACCCAAGCAAAAAGATGTGTGCAAGTGCGAGCGTTGAGACATCAAGGTGCTGTAAATTTTCAACATCGATGCCAAAAAGTAAAAAACTGCTCACCACTAAAGCAAAAATTCCTAAAATAAAATAAGGTACTATAAGTTTAAAAGGTGGTGCAAAATTTGTTGAAACTGCCATAACTTAGTTTGAGCAGGACCCGCCACCGCACCCTTTATCGTTAAAATCTGTACTACTACTACCATTTCCTTTTTTCATAAAAGTAATTTCAAATTTTCCACTTGAGAGTTCCTTTACCTCATAAGAGAAGTCGTTTTCAATCTTTGGGAAAAGACCAGCAGGTGCTTTTGAGTTAATCATAATAAGCTTTTCGCCTGCTTTAATTTGCCCTAAGCCTACCATCGCATTTATCATTGGCTCCGGATGAGAACACAAACTACTATTGAAGTGATATGAAACTACACCCTCTTCTTCACTCATATGAAAAGGAACTGTTGCTCCATCAAGTTGTATCTCTTTCATTTTTTCTCCTGTTATTTTCGTGTTAGGTATTGTAGTTGATGAAGAGAAAAAATTTATTGATACTAGTCAAGAAAGAATTTTAATTGGCATGTGTAAAATATTATATAATATTAAATTATAGATTAAAAAAAAAGCAACCAAGTATAGGCTGCTTTTTCAATATAGTTAACTAGCCATAACTTCTTTGGCATACTTCTCACCAAACTCATATGCTTTTTTATTAACATCATGAACTTTAGCAGGCACTTTTGAAAGCATTGTGTCTATTAAGACTTGTTTGTCAATCGCATTCGTCATAGTATTGGCAATTGCTAATGCTACTACAGACTGAGTAATAACATTACCAACCTCTTCTTTTGCAATAGTGATAATTGGAATCTCATAAATTTTCCATTTTTTTCTATCTTCGTCCGTCGGGTGAACAAGGTTTGGATCAATAACTATTGTCCCGCCTAGTTTTACACCATTTTTGAATAATTTGTAACTCATGTCAGCAACTGAAAGCATAAAACTAATCTCACCATCATTAGCATATGGATAATAAATCTCTTCATCGTCAAGTTGAATATCAACAACAGTTGGTCCACCACGAACTTGTGATGTATAAGTTGCAGTTTTTAGACCATACCCACCAGTCTTTATTTTTGCAGCTGCAAAAATTTCACCGGCAAGAAGAACACCCTGCCCGCCGACACCTGTGAATCTCATTAATGTTTTAGTATTACTCATTATGACCCCTTATATTTTTTTAGCAAAGTCGTCTTGACTAAGTGCTTTTCTAAGACCTTGTTGTACTTTTTGAACTTCAGCATACATATCGCAATACTCATCAGCTTCTAAATCTTGCTTTAAAATACCGGTAGGTAATATGTTGAGTTGCTCCTCTGGAGTCATAGCATCATATTTCTTTTTAGGTGCAGTAATACTGTCAATCCACTCTAAGTTCGCCATAGCGGAGAGCATTTTATTTTTTCTACCAAGGTTAATGTGACAGTTTGAAAGAATATCAAGACAAGCAAAACCTTTGTGTTGCATTGCTTTGATAAATATTTTTTCAAGCTTCTTTGGATCAAGCATACTCTCACGACCGACAAAAGAAGCTCCTGCAGCAATAGCTAAATTACAAGTGTTAAATGTTGGGTCAATATTGCCGGCTTTTTGAGAAACTGTCCACATACCCCTTGGTGTAGTTGGAGAAGTTTGAGAGTTCGTTAAACCGTAAATAAAGTTATTTATAATAATCAAAGTTATATCAATATTTCTTCTGCAACCATGAATTGTATGATTTCCGCCAATTGCAAGCGCATCGCCATCACCGGCAACACATACAACAAGCTTGGTTGGACAAGCCAATTTTATACCCGTTGCATAAGCCACAGTTCTACCGTGAGTTGTATGAACAGTATTGAAATCTACGTATGAAGAGAATCTTCCTGAACATCCAATTCCTGAGACAACACAAATATCATCTTGAGGTATATTCATTTTTTCAATTGCTCTTACAAAAGATTTAAGAATAACTCCATCACCACAACCCCAACACCATAGCGTTGGCATTTTTTCAAGTCTTAAATATTTATCATAATTAAATGCCATTTTATAATTCCTTTACTTTATTTACAATCTCATAAGGAGATATTGGTCTTCCATTAACTTTGAACAAACCAGCAATGTCAAGTCTAGCCGCAGCACGTTGCATTTCACCATGGTATTGGCCAATATTAAGCTCAACAACTAAAACTTTTTTAATTTTGTCTGTATACTCTTTAACTTTTTCTGCAGGAGATGGCCAAATCGTGATTGGTCTAAATAATCCGGCTTTTATACCCTCTTTTCTTAAATGTCTGATAGACTCTTTTGCAGCAAGTGAAACTGAACCATAAGCAATAATCATTACTTCAGCATCATCCATCATAAATTCCTCATAAGATTCAAGCTCATCTTTATGCAACTCAACTTTATCTTCCAATCTTTGGATTAGTTTTCTACAAGTTTCTATCTCCTCAGTTGGATAACCATTTTTATCATGGTGAAGACCTGTGAAGTGGTATCTGTAACCCTCAAACATCGGGTTAAGAACCGCTGGCTCATCATGTTCTACTCCATAAGGAAAATAATCTTTTGGATCACCGTCAAATCTTTTTCTTGGAACAATTGCCGCTTTTGCATCCTCGGCAGTTGGAATATCTGCTTTACCATGCATGTGACCAATAGTCTCATCAAGCAGTACAATAACCGGCTGCATAAATCTGTCAGCTAAATTGAAAGCTCTTAAGGTTTCTGTATAACATTCAGCTAATGAACCGGCACATAAAGTGATTGATTTATAATCACCATGAGACGGATTTTTAGCTTGAAGAACATCACCCTGAGAGACACGAGTTGGAAGACCGGTTGATGGACCACCACGCATAACATTGATACAAACCAAAGGCACTTCTGCCATTTGAGCAAGACCTAAGTTTTCTGCTTTTAATGACATACCGGGACCTGAAGTAGCAGTTAATGCTCTTTGACCAGTCATTGCTGCACCAATTACTGCACAGATACCCCCGATTTCATCTTCCATTTGTATTGCTACCCCACCAATTTTTGGTAGAAGGTCGGAGAGTTCATGCATAACTTCACTTGAGGGAGTAAGTGGGTATCCAGCGAAAAACTTACATCCAGCATCTATTGCTGCTTTTGCTGCTAATTCATTACCATTAGATATAACTTCTCTTGTTGCCATTATTTAGCTCCTTGTGCATTAAGTGACATGTAGTTATTTGCTATAACAGCTGCTTGACGCTCTTTAGCTTCATCAGTAAGTTTTGCAAAACTAAAACCAGCTGCTTTATACTCTTTTGAATCTGCTACATAAATAGCAAAATCTGGACATGAAAGCTCACACTCATTACATCCAATACAAGATTCCGAGTGGTCGATTGAAATCATTGCACCAAGAGTTGATGTAGACTCATATTTCATGCCGAGCACACCCGATGGGCATACCGATACACAAATATCACATGCTTTACAATTGTCTGTATTTACCCATACAGGTTGGTTACCTGGGTTTTGTGTTTTAAAAGTTCCCATTTATTCTCCTAAATTATTAAGTTACGAACTAATTCGTATCATCTTCGATACTAAATTTTCCTACAGCACAAGAGACAAAACTCTTCACTTTCAAAGTAGCTGAGTCACCAAAGCTAACTTCTTCATCAAAAATAGGATAGCCTAGTTTTCTTAAAATTGCTTTAAAATGTGCTAGTGACGCCTCACTTTTGATATCTACCGTTACTTTACGAGGCTCGAACGAGAGGTCGATATTTATAGTTGTAAAACCCTCTTTTGTTAAGGCTTTAGTGATTGTGTTAGCACAGCCACTGCACCTTATATTTTTAACCTCTATTGTAGTCAACATAAAATTATTTTCTTAATAATTCTGATACAGCTTTTCCGATTTCTGCAGGTGAAACAACAACTTTTACACCAGCTGCTTCAAGTGCTTCCATCTTCTCTTTGGCAGTCCCTGCACTTCCACTAACAATAGCACCGGCATGACCCATAGTCTTACCTTTGGGTGCAGTTTGACCAGCAATAAAAGCAACAACCGGTTTAGTAATTTGTTCTTTAATTAACTTAGCAGCCTGGATTTCAAGGTCTCCTCCTATTTCACCAATCATAACGATTGCATGTGTGTCAGGATCTGCTTCAAACATTAGAAGAAGTTGATTATATGAAAGGCCAATAATTGGATCTCCACCGATACCAACTGCAGTACTGATACCAAAGCCTTCTTTACATACTTGGTTAGCACCTTCATAAGTTAATGTACCTGACTTTGAAATAAGACCGATATTTCCTTTTTTGAAAATAGCACCTGGCATAATGCCGATTTTACACTCTTCGGCTGTAATAATACCGGGACAGTTTGGCCCGATAGTCATCATGCCATGTTTAGTTGCATGAGCTTTTGCAGCTTGCATATCTTTAACGGGAGCACCTTCAGTGATAATTACTGCGAGAGTAATTCCGGCTTCTGCAGCTTCCATTACAGCATCACCCACAAATGCAGGCGGAACAAAAATCATAGAAACAGTCGCACCCGTAGCTTTTACAGCTTCTTTTACTGTATTAAAAACCGGTTTGCCTAAATGCTCAGTTCCACCCTTGTTAGGTGTTACGCCGCCAACGATTTTCGTTCCATAAGCAAGACATTGCTCAGCGTGGAAAGTGCCCTCTTTACCTGTAAAACCTTGAACTATTACTTTTGTATCTTTATCTACTAAAATTGACATTAATTATTCTCCTTTTCTAAAGAAACTGCGCTTACGCTTGTTTTGCTGCTGCAATTGCTTTTGCAGCACCGTCGCCTAAATCGTTACCAACAATAATGTTAGGAATGTTGGCATTTTTAAGAATTTCTGCCGCTTCTTTAGCATTTGTTCCATCAAGACGAACAATAACCGGTACGTTTACATCAGTCAGTTTAGTCGCTTCTAAAATACCATTCGCTATACGGTCACAACGAACAATACCACCAAAAATATTTACGAAGATTGCTTTAACTTTAGGGTTTTTAAGAATAATCTCAAAACCTTTTGCAACAGTCTGGGCATTTGCACTGCCGCCAACATCTAAAAAGTTAGCTGGAGTTCCACCCATGTAATTAATTGTATCCATCGTGCCCATCGCAAGACCGGCACCATTTACCATACAGCCAATTTCACCGTCTAGCGCAACATAAGAAAGACCATATTTAGCAGCTTCTACTTCGTCAGCATCTTCTTCTGTTAAATCTCTCATAGCAGCGATTTCTGGATGACGTCCTAGAGCAGAGTTGTCAAAGCCCATTTTTCCATCTAGTGCAAGAAAAACACCATTACCAGTCTTAACAAGAGGATTGATTTCAATCATCTCAGCATCATTTTCCATATAAAGTCTAAAAAGCTTTTCTGCAAATTTAATGATATTCTTTTGTTCAATTTTATCAGTGATACCTAAACCAAAAGCAAGTTGACGACCATGAAAACCTTGAAAACCAATAGCTGGATCAACAGGAATCGTAATAATCTTTTCAGGAGTGTTTTGGGCAACATCTTCAATATTCATGCCACCTTCAGTTGATGCCATTATTAAAGGCATTTCTAATTTTCTGTCAAGAACAACAGAAAGATAGAATTCAGCTTGAATATCCGCGCCATCTTCGATATAAAGTTTTTGAACTAATTTGCCCTCAGCAGTAGTTTGGTGTGTTACTAAAGTCATACCAAGTATTTCACTAGCTAATTTCTCTACTTCATCAAGTGTCTTAGCCAGTTTAACTCCACCACCTAGACCACGACCACCAGCATGTATTTGAGCTTTAACAACCCAAATTGGACCACCTAACACTTCGGCAGCTTCAACTGCAGCCTTTACACTTTCAACCATAATACCTTTAGGTGTTGGTATATTGTATTTAGCAAAAATTTGTTTTGCTTGATATTCATGTATATTCATTTATTCTCCTTGTTTTAAAGTGGAAGTGATTACGCTTTTACAGAAAAAAATTTAGTTTTTTTCTGCACTGGCTTTTAAGCCTTGGGCGAAATCATCTCCTCTGGTTTTACATATTCATCAAACTGTTCTGCAGTTAAAAGACCAAGCTCAATTGCAGTAATTTTAAGAGTTGAGTTATTTTTATGTGCTGTTTTTGCAATTTTTGCTGCATTTTCATATCCAATATATGGATTGAGTGCTGTAACGAGCATTAACGAATCATGTAAAAAATGGTCGATTCTTGCATTCACTGGCATAATGCCAACTGCTGCATTGTCATTAAACGAAACAATAGAATCACTTAAAAGTCTCACTGATTGTAAAAAATTATATGCAATAACTGGTTTAAATACATTAAGTTCAAAGTTTCCTTGAGAAGCTGCAAAACCAATTGTTACATCATTTCCCATAACTTGGCATGTAACCATAGTCACAGCCTCACTTTGTGTTGGATTTACTTTTCCAGGCATAATAGAAGAGCCTGGCTCGTTTTCTGGAATTGTAATTTCACCTAAACCACATCGTGGACCACTTGCCAGCCATCTTACATCGTTTGCGATTTTCATCATGTCAGCCGCAAGAGCCTTAAGAGCACCATGAGAGTAAACTAATGCATCATGAGAAGTAAGTGCATGAAATTTATTTGGAGCTGTCACGAAATCGTGCCCTGTGAGTTCTGAGAGTTTTTTCGCAACTCTCTCCCCAAGTTCAGGGTGCGCATTAAGCCCCGTTCCAACTGCCGTTCCACCAAGTGCTAATTCTCTTACTGCTTCAAGGGAATCTTTTGCCATTTTTTCACATTTATTTAACATCTCAACCCAACCACTTATCTCTTGACCAAGAGTAAGTGGAGTTGCATCTTGAAGGTGTGTTCTTCCAATTTTTACTATATGGTTAAATGCTTCACTTTTTGCTCTAAGTGTAGCTTTAAGTTTTGCAATTGCAGGTAAAAGTGATTCTTCTACTGCGATTACAGCTGCCACATGAAGTGCTGTTGGATAGGTATCGTTTGAGCTTTGAGATTTATTTACATCATCGTTTGGATGTACTAATTTTTCAACTCTAAAATCTCCGCCTAAAATTTCAGTCGCACGATTTGCAAGAACTTCATTGTTGTTCATATTCGATTGCGTTCCTGAGCCTGTTTGCCATACTACAAGTGGATATTGACCATCAAGTTTTCCAGCTAACATATCATCAGCCGCCTCAGCAATTGCGTTTGCTTTTCTTGCATCAAGTTTGCCTAAGTCCATATTAACTAAGGCAACTGCTTTTTTAAGATACGAAAATGCTCTAGTGATTTCATAAGGCATTGTTTCTTGCCCAATTTTAAAATTTTCTATTGAACGCTGTGTTTGAGCTGCCCAGTAAGCATCGACTGGAACATTAATGCTACCCATAGTGTCTTTTTCTATTCGTGTTTTCAAATTACTTCTCCTCAAAAAAATTATGTGTATTTAATGTGTTTATTAGATTTTGAACTGAAGAACATGAATTTTGAAACATAACTTTTTCCTTGTCATTAAGCGTTACTTCAATTATTTTTTCAGCTCCATTGGCTCCAAGCATCACTGGAACACCGGAAACAACATTCGTAAAGCCATACTCACCCTCAAGAAAAACAGCACATGGATGAATCTGTTTTGTATCTTTAAGTATCGCTTCCACCATAATTGCAGTCGATTTTGCTGGAGCATAGTAAGCTGAACCAGTTTTTAGATGACCGACAATTTCTGCTCCACCATGACGGGTACGATCAACAATTTCACTAATTTCTTCATCGCTTAGCACATCGGTGAGCGGTACTCCAGCAACTGTTGAGTAGCGAGGTAATGGAACCATATCGTCACCGTGACCACCCATAACAGAAGCACGTATTTGACCGCCGCCGTATCCGAGTTTTTCTTGAATAAATGCAGACATTCTTGAACTATCTAATATGCCTGCCATCCCTAACACACGGCTTCTATCAAAGCCACTCTCTTTAAGTGCCACATACGTCATAGCATCCAAGGGGTTAGACACCATAATTATGATGGCATCCGGAGAATATTTTGCAATGCCCTGAACAACTTCTTTTGTTATTTTTGCATTAATCATAAGTAAGTCATCACGACTCATTCCTGGGAGTCTTGGACTGCCGGCAGTTACAACAATTACATCACAATTAACTAAATCTTCCATGGTCTCTGCAACTTTTACAACAGTATGACTTCTAACAGCTGAAGCAGCTTGAGACATATCAAGCGCTTTGCCTTTAGCGACATCTATTTTATTGTCACGAAGAATAATTTCATGGCATGAACCAAGCATCGCCAATGAATAAGCAACAGTTGCCCCAACATTACCGGCACCAACTATTCCTACTCTTTTACCGTGTTTCATATATACTCCTTGAAATTAAAAGATTACGACACTATAAACAGTATGTGTTAACACATAATACTTAAGTATATTCAACTACCACAAAAGACTTTCGCCTTTTTTATAAAACTAGCTAGTGCAGTTTCATAAAAAAAAGAATCTAATTATTACGCCCCGATAAAAAAGGGCGTAATATTTTAAAAATATTAACTATATAGATGCAATAATTTTATTCAATGTAGCAGATGGTCTCATCGCAGCTTCAGCTTTCGCCTCATCCGGGTTGAAATATCCGCCGATATCTTGAACTTTACCCTCAACAGCCAACAACTCTTCAATGATTTTAGCTTCATTTTCAATTAACGCTTTCGCAACTGGAGCAAATTGAGCCGCTAGTTCAGCATCGCCTGTTTGAGAAGCCAATGCTTTTGCCCAGTATTGAGCTAAGAAAAAGTGACTTGCTTTGTTGTCGGGCTCACCAGCTTTTCTGCCAGGCTCTTTGTTATTATCCAGGTAAGCATTGTTTGCTACATCAAGTGCGGTTGTTACTACTTCTAACTTTTTAGAATTATTTTTTTGTGCAATAAATCTTAAAGACTCTGCAAGCGCTAAGAACTCACCAAGTGAATCCCAACGAAGGTGACCTTCTTTAAGAAATTGTTCAACATGTTTAGGAGCAGATCCACCGGCACCAGTCTCAAATAAACCGCCACCAGCTAATAAAGGAACAATTGAAAGCATTTTTGCAGATGTTCCAAGCTCTAAAATTGGGAAAAGGTCAGTTAAGTAATCTCTTAAAACATTGCCTGTTACGGAAATAGTATCTTGACCTTTCCTTACTCTTTTTAAAGAATATTCCATAGCTTCAGCAGAATCCATAATTGGTAGTTCTAAACCTGAAATATCATAGTCTTTTAAATACTCATTAACTTTTTTTATCATATTAGCATCGTGAGCACGATTTTCATCTAGCCAGAATACTGAAGGAGTATTTGTCAATCTAGCACGTTCTACAGCAAGCCTAACCCAGTCTTTAATTGGAATATCTTTAGTTCTAGACATTCTCCAGATATCACCTTTTTCTACATTGAATTCCATCAAAGTAGAACCGTCTGTATCTAAAACTTTTACTACACCGTCTTCTGCCATCTCGAAAGTTGTTGGGTGAGAGCCATACTCTTCAGCTTTTTGTGCCATTAGACCAACATTGGATACTGAGCCCATAGTAGTTACATCAAATTGGCCATTCTTAACACAATCATCAACACATGCTTTGTACATAGTAGCATAACAACGATCAGGAATAACAGCTACACACTCTTCTAACTTTCCAGCAGCATTGTACATTTGACCGCCATCACGTATTACAACAGGTAAAGAAGCATCAATAATAACATCATTTGAAGCATGTAAATTCGTAGTACCTTTGTCAGAATCAACCATAGCCATTCTTGGCTGTGTTGGATAAGTAGCCATTATTGCTGCTTCGATTTGTGCTTTTTTATCTGCTGGAAGAATAGCTAATTTTTTGTATAAGTCACCAAGGCCTAAGTTGGCGTTGTATCCAATGGATGCTAAATCATCACTATATTTAGCAAATACATCTTTGAAGAATACTTGTACGGCATGACCAAACATAATAGGGTCTGAAACTTTCATCATTGTTGCTTTTAAGTGAATAGACCAAAGAACATCTTTCTCTTTAGCTTCTGCAATGGTCTCTTCTAAGAATTTTCTTAATGCTTTTATAGACATAAACGTACCGTCTAAGACTTCTTTGTCAACTGCTTGAATCTCTTTAAGTAGTTTTCCGTTTAATTCAATTCTAACAGTACCATCACCTTTTTTAATAATTGATTTCTCATTTTCATAAAAGTCACCGCTATTCATATGTGCAACATATGTTTTAGAATTAGCAGAAAATGCTTTCAATTTGTGTGGATTTTTCTTAGCAAAGTTTTTTACAGCTACTGCTGCACGTCTGTCAGAATTACCTTCACGAAGAACAGGATTGACTGCTGAACCTAAACAAGTTGAGTATTTAGCTTGAATAGCCTTTTCATCGGCTGATTGAGCATCTTCAGGATAGTTAGGAATATCATAACCTTGTGATTGAAGCTCTGCAATACACTCTTTAAGTTGAGGAATTGATGCAGAAATATTTGGTAACTTTATAATGTTGCCTTCTGGTTGTTGTACAACTGTGCCTAAATAAGTCAATTCATCAGCTCTTTTTTGTTCTGCTGTTAAATTGTCTGGGAAAGTTGAAAGAACTCTGCCTGCTAAAGAAATATCTCTAGTCTCAACTTCTACGCCTGCTGCTTGTGTAAAAGCATTAACAATAGGTAGTAACGAATAAGTTGCTAAAGCCGGTGCTTCATCAATCTTTGACCAAATAATTTTTGACATTGTGTATCCTCAAGTTGATATTTTATATTCAATGGCACATAACACTTCATGAATATTTACAAGTTAAATGATAGCATTAATGATATCTAATATTTATCAGGCTGATATGAATCTTTAGTTATATATACATTATGTTTCATTTTGTAGCACGCCTTATGTTGTATAAATGTGTAGAATAGTTACACGAAAAATCGTGATTTCCCTTTTCTGATTTCATAAAATATAGATAATTTGTTTTGGCTGGAAAAATAGCTGCTCTTATGGCTTCAAAACTAACATTACACACAGGAACTGATGGTACACCCTTGTGTACATAAGTATTGAAAATAGTTTTATCTTCTTTTATGCGCTTTGGAGTCACTTTAATATGTGAATATTTACCATAATTCAGTGTGCCGTCCATTTGTAGTTTCATCCCTCTTTTAATTCTATTGAATATAACTGAACTCACTAGTGGCATTTCTTTTACATTTGCTGATTCTTTTTGTATAACAGAAGCAATTGCTACATATTGAAACCATTTCTTCTCATTATATGTACCAAATATTTTAACCGATAAATCTTTCATTTGTGATAATGATTTAGATAATAATATTCTTATCAACTCTTTTTCTGTTATGCCTACTGGCAGCTTGTAAGTATTTGGAACAAATACACCCTCTTGTATATTTGATTGTGATTCATATTCAGATTGCAGTATTTTTCGATCAAGTTGCAGATTGTGTGACAATTCATTTAAAAAAATATATGTTGTTTCTCCAGGTATCAACGTTATATTTTGTAAAGCTGCTTTTGCTGTTGTTAATTTATATAAAAAATCAGCTCTGGTACTTTTCGTTGTGCCTATATTAATCCATCCGCTTTGCGGTAAGCCAAGTAGCCTTAAAATAATGGAATCCACTTTACCGACATTATAATTTTCATTACTCAGTTGTGCTATAATCTTATTTATAGAGCCTTCAGGAATATATAAAACTTTAGAGCTGATAATGGGCTGGTTTAGGCAATACATGAACGATAAAATAATAATTAATACTATCTCAAAAATATACTTTATTTTAGTTAGTTTTTTGTCATTCATGTTTTTGTTGCTTTCTTTTATATTTATTCTTTTACAAAATGGGATTTATATAGAAAATATTTCAATTCCAAATTTTAAAGTTGAGAAATTATACATAAAATGGAATGAAAAGATAGATGTATCAATAGAAGAAGCAAAAATAACTACCAATAAAAATAAAAAAAATACTTCTCTTGATTATACAAAAATACATAAAATATTTAGGCAGTTAGCTTTACTTGAAAACTGGTTCGAAAAAATAAGCATCAATAAAATAAGTATAAATGATATCTCTGCCAATTTTGAGTATAAATATGGGCAAAATGGTTTTTTAAACGCTTCATCTCCCGATTTTTCATTAAAAAGCTCACTTTTCTTTGAATCAGATTTATTAAATATTCATATAGATGAATTTAAAGAGTTAAAAAGAAAAATAAATATTTATGGAAATGTTATTTTAAATACTAAGATGCTTGAAATAACATCTATTTTTTTTATAAATATAAACAATGATGCCTCGTTTAAAGTGTTTGCAAACGCAAATAAAAAGAAGCTTCACTATACTCTGGAATCGTTAAAAGCAATAACTAACACAGAACATATTTTCAAAATATTAAATCTCCCGAGTAAACTTAAGTACTGGACGCAAGATGCCATACAAATGTCAAACCTCTCTATTGACTCGCTTTATGGATGGTTTGATTATGAAAACTTAAATCAAGCATATAAAAATATTTATGTTAATGCCACTGCTCGTGATTTTTTTTATTCTTATGATAAACAACTCGATTCAATTCAATCAAAAAAAACTGAATTTGAGTTTAAGAATGGTATATTATTTATAAAACCCAAAGAAGCATATACCTATAATTTTTTTCTAGATAAGAGCTGGCTGAAAATAGATTTCAATCAACCTCAAGAGCTTCTAACTCTTCATCTATTGTTTAAAGGAATGCTCAATAAAGATTTGCTAAAAGTACTAAACAGATACAAGATCAAACTCCCCTTCTTACAACATACAGGAACGGTTGATACAAACTTAGAATTAATTGTTAATTTACATACAATTGATGTCAGTGCAAAAGGTGAATTTTTCACAAAAAAAGCAAACTTTGATTACCTTGGTTTAAACATAGATATCTTTGATACATATATTTCATTAGATGATAATGATATCGAGATAAATGATATGATTGCTAAATATAAGAATATTGCAAGAGCCAGAGTAGACGTGATTTTTAACGCAAAAGAGAGTGTAGGAAAAATAAAGTTTAAAGTTGAGAATCTAATACTTAAAGATGCTGACTTAAAATTGAACACGATAAAAGAGCCATTAAACGTTATCTATAATATAAACCCTGCTCAAGACAGTATAAATTTTGCTAAATCAAAATGGACCGTTAAAGGGCATTCGGCAAACATTGATGAATTGAGTGTTGCGTTTAATTTAGAGAAGCTTACAGCTACAATTCCTATTACGTTAATAAATATACCGAACTTATCATCGGCTCTTGTATCAGGAGACCTTTCGCTAAAAACTAGCAAATTAAATCTGGATGTTGACATACTAAACTATGCCTATAATGGCATTAAACTATCCCAATCAAATGCTCCCCTGAAAATTACTTATGATGGAAAAATAAATATTAACTCAAAAGAGACAATAAGAATCGATGTTGATGATTTAGAATTTATTCTGAACAAAACATCAGTAGATATTATTGAAAACAACATAAATATAAAATATTCTTCTTTTAATATAAAAGACCTTCTAAAAATAGCATTTAGTGGAAGTTACAATTTTACGCATAGAACGGGGTTACTAAAGGTTGATAGTATTAAAATCGAAGATAAAACAATAGGTAATATTTTTTCTAATCAAGATACTTTAAATCTATCAATAGCAGCTTTGGATGATAAATTAGTACTTAAATCAGAAGAGTTAAATGTCGATTATGCGCAAACAGATACAGCATGGAAATTAAAATTAAATTCACTTTCTAAAATATCAAAATACTCCAAGCTTCTGAGAGACTATAATGTAACAGATGGATATCTTACAATACAAAAAAACATAGACACTACCCAAATAAATTTTGATTCAAAAATAAAATACCCATATAAAATACTTACCAATAATGATGTTTTAATCCAAGACTACAGGATAAAAGGCAATATTGATAACAGTAGTACAAATATATCACTCAATGTAAATGATTCAATCGATGTAAACATAAGTAATGATATTAAAATTACGGCAAATAAAGTTGGGATAAACATAAGTGCCGTACTCGACCTTTTTAATGATAAAAATACAAACAACAATGAAGGCTTTAATAAAAATATTATTTTCGATGCAACAGACTCTTTTTTATATATTGGAAATAAACGGCATGTACTATCAGATGACATAAATTTACAATACTCTGATAATAAAATCAATGCGCAGCTAACACACGAAGATGGGAGTGCAGGTTTTAAACTTGAAAATAATAAATTTTATCTATACGGAGATAAGTTTAATGATAAGTTTATAGATAATCTATTTGCCTTTTCTAAATTTAAAGGTGGAGATTTAAGTTTTTCTATAAATGGGACAACTAAAGAGTATAACGGTATTTTTTATATTAAAAATACCACTGTTATAGAGTATAAACTTCTTAATAATATTTTTGCATTTATAAATACTATTCCATCCTTAGTGACATTTTCTTTACCAAATTATGACAAAGATGGCTTAGTAGTTAAAAGTTCGTACGTAAACTTTCATTTTAAGGATGATATTCTAAATATTAGTGATATATATTTGGATTCGCAGGAGATAGATATATTAGGACGAGGGAATGCAAGCTTTCAAAACAATAGTATAGATTTAAAACTAAACCTAAAAACAGATTTAGGAAGTACTCTTTCCAAAGTACCGGTTGTTGGCTATATTTTATTCGATAAAGATTCTCTTTCAACTTCGCTTAGTGTAAGTGGAAAATTATCTGATCCAGATGTAAAAACTCTAATAGCTCAAGAGATAATCGTTGCTCCGTTAAACATTATTAAAAGGACTCTATTGTTCCCTCTTCAACTTTTCACAAAAGAGAAGAAAGAAGAATAAACTTACTCGTTTCTCAAAACAGTTAAAATATCAACTTCACTAGCTTTTTTAGCAGGATAATATGCTGAGGCAATTACAATAATAAATGCACCAAAAACTATTAACATAAAATCTTTGATACTTAAATCTAATGGAAGAGTTGTTGTCGGATAGACATCTTTTGGCAGTGAGACGATATCAAAAGTGCTCAATATCCATAGTCCGCTCATGCCAAAAACTACCCCTGCCAATATTCCGCTAATACCAATAACTATGCCTAAGTATAAAAATACTTTTTTTATTTCAGTTGGAGTCGCACCAAGAGACAAGAGCAGTGCAATTTCGCTTCTCCTATTCATAACCGTCATTAAAAGTGAAGAGACAATATTTATTGCCGCTATTAATATAATGAGCATTAAAACTATAAAGAGTGAAGTTTTTTCCAATTCTAATGCTGCAAAAAAGTTCATATTATCTTCCCACCAGCCTTTAATTGCAACATTCATAGGAAGCTCTGCTTTAATCTTCACTATGTCGGCATGTGGAACTGAAGAGTATATATGTATTCCATCGTATTGGCTAGATGGCATGTGTAAGATAGCTTGCAATGAAGAGAGCGTTGTGTAGTTATAGGCTTTGTCATAGGCAGAGAGCCCAGAATCAAAGATACCCTTCACTGTAAAACGTTTTATTTTTGGCGTAATTGAAAGCCCGCCTGGTTCTACGTGAGTAAATATATACATAAGTTTATCATCAGTATATAGGTTAAATTCATCTTTGAGTGACTTGCCAATCAGTACATCAAATTTACCTATGTCGCTTTTTTGGATAGCTTTATTTAAGACACTGTTTACCTTGGCCTCATCCTTCATATTTACACCGAATATATAGCCACCCTCAAGTTTTGTGCCACTTCTTGACATGACAGTCGATTGAACATAAGGGCTAAAAGAAAGTGTAGGAAATTTATTTTCTAAATCAATAAGTAAGTTTTCATTAACTGCTCCATAAAACTTTGGAATAATAGTTAATGGATAATTCATAATAGTTAATTTTTTCTTGAATTCTTTGTCAAATCCATTCATCAGTGCCATGGCAATTAAAAGTACCATTACTCCCAGAGATATACCTAAAAATGCGAGCAATGCAGATAAAAATATAAATGGTTGTTCATTATCAAAGCGTAAAAAACGTTTTACTAAATACGGTATGATTGAGTTTTTCAAGAAGCAAATATACCTTTTTTTGGACCGCTTTTACCACAGCACTGTTTATACTTTTTGCCACTACCGCATGGGCAAAGGTCATTTCTTGCAGTTTTCTTTTCAGAAATAGTCGTTTCTGTACTTGAATGATTTAACTTAATAGCTACATCATTAATATTTCTTTGCGTTTCTATTTGCTGAGCAATTCTTTTAGCTTCATCCTCTGCAGATTCAACTTTAAATTGAATTATTTGAAGGGTTTTAATAGTGTTGAATTTAATATCATTAATCAACTCACCAAAAAGATTATAACTCTCTTTTTTGTACTCAACTAATGGATCTTTTTGATTATATGCACGAAGTCTAATGCCAGTCTTCATGTTATCCATGGCATAAAGGTGCTCTCTCCAAGCACTATCGAGTTCTTTTAAGTAAAGTTCACGTTCAATTTCATGACAAACATCGTCATCTAGTACGCTCATTTTATCATCATATGATTTTTTGACATTAGCAATAATCGCTTCAAGAAGTTCATCATATTCAAAAGATGAAAACTCATCGATATTTAATCCAAGGTTTATCTCTTCTTGCAAAAGTTCAATCACTTTTTTAAGATTAAAATCTTCTTTTGCACCACCATCAAATATATTAGAAATATTTAAAAGATGTCCAATATAACTTTCTCTAATCTCATTGATTTTCGATTCAATATTGTACTCTGTATTTAATAGCTGATTTCTAAACCTATAAACTATCTTTCTTTGCTCGTTTGCTACATCATCATATTCAACAATTTGCTTTCTACCTTCATAGTGCATATTTTCGACTTTTTTCTGAGCTTTTTCGACTGCACGAGTAACCATTTTTGACTCAATATACTCACCATCTTCAACGCCAAGTCTTTCCATTATTGATTTAATTTTATCAGAACCGAAAATTCGGAGCAAAGTGTCTTCTAAAGATAAATAAAATTGTGTTTTACCATCATCGCCTTGACGTCCGGAACGTCCTCGAAGCTGATTGTCAATACGACGATTTTCATGCCTCTCTGTACCAATAATATAAAGTCCGCCAAGAGCTCTTACTTCATCATTAACTTTAATATCAACACCACGACCAGCCATGTTAGTTGCTATTGTTACAGCACCTTTTTGACCTGCAGATTTAATTATCTCACCTTCTTGTGCATGATTTTTAGCATTTAAAACAGTGTGCGCAATCTTCTCTTTTTTTAGTACTTCATGCAAGGCTTCAGATTTTTCAATAGAAGCAGTACCTATTAAAATAGGCTGACCTGTTTTAGCTAAAGTTTTAATAGTATCAATAACGGCACTAAATTTTTCTTTTTCAGTTTTGTAAATAAGGTCATTCAAGTCTACTCTTCTAATAGGCACATTTGTTGGAATAGAAACAACATCAAGAGAATATATTTGTGCAAATTCTGTAGCTTCTGTCTCAGCTGTTCCAGTCATTCCAGATAGTTTATCATACATTCTGAAGTAGTTTTGGAAAGTTATATCGGCTAAAGTTTGAGTCTCTTCTTTAACTTCTACCTTCTCTTTTGCTTCAAGCGCCTGATGCAATCCTTCAGAAAAACGACGTCCCTCACTTAGACGGCCTGTAAATTCATCTACTATTACTACTTCGCCGTCATTGACCACATAATCAACATCTTTTTCAAAAAGATAGTTGGCTTTGAGGGCTTGGTCTAGAGCATGTGGGAGTGATGAATTTTCTGCGCTATACAAATTTTCAACTTTAAACAACTCTTCTGCCTTAGTTATACCCTCTTCAGTAATTAAGACTACCTTATCTTTTTCATCAACGCTAAAGTGTTCATCTTTTACTAATTGTAATGCTATAGCATTTGCATCACTATAATCTTGTTTACCTCGGTTAGTAGGTCCGGATATAATCAATGGTGTTCTGGCTTCATCAATAAGTATAGAATCGACTTCATCAACTATAACAAAATTATGATTTCTTTG
>Ga0210044_10004497_pt1 | contig 19424 bp, 11 predicted proteins | sample CryGey13umfilter_2_FD_183959 | JGI IMG/M metagenome (GOLD analysis project Ga0210044, IMG submission 183959) | Groundwater microbial communities from aquifer in Utah, USA - Crystal Geyser 4/9/14 3 um filter (SPAdes) (version 2) | ecosystem: Environmental > Aquatic > Deep subsurface >... | reverse complement strand
AAACAGAAAACATATATTATTGATAATGAGGATGTTGTATTTTATAACAATATGAAAATAACTCAATTATCTCATTTTTTCGGGGAAAAAATTTCAAGTTGGGTTAACATTTTTTTGATTAAATTATAACATTACTTTTGCAAAAAGATTTTAGCAAAAGATGGCAATTTCAGATAAAGATTTAGGGCTCAAACTTCCAATTATAGAGAAATTCTATTCTATTCAGGGTGAGGGATATAATACTGGTAAAGCAGCATTTTTTATAAGAATTGCAGGTTGCGATATTGGTTGTGATTGGTGCGACACAAAATTTTCGTGGAATAATAACCCTGAATGGCTTATGTCTGTTGAAGAAATTATTGAAATAGCATCTAAGTTTCCTGCAAAAGCAGTAGTTGTTACTGGTGGAGAGCCGCTATGTTATAACCTTGATCTATTATGTAATAATTTGAAAAAGAAAAATATTAAAACTTATTTAGAAACTAGTGGTGCTTATATATTGACTGGTTCATGGGACTGGATTTGCCTTTCTCCTAAAAAACAAAATCCACCATTAAATGAAATATACAATAAAACCGATGAACTTAAAGTTATAATTCAAAATGCAAACGATTTTATTTGGGCTGAAGAAAATTCCAAAAAAGTAAATGCGAATTGCAAATTGTTTTTACAACCAGAGTGGAGCAAATTTGGCGAAATAATTGATGAGGTAGTAGAATATGTTAAAGCAAATCCAAAATGGAATATTTCTATTCAAGCTCATAAATATATGCATATCCCTTAAATATAAAACATTAATAACAATAAACAGGAATATTTGAAAATGCAATATGATAGTAAATAATAAGTCTAAAATAATGAACCGATTTTTATTGTCATGTTGAGTGATTAGCGAAACATCTTTTTATTAAACAACGAATTTGTAAATACAATAATGAATAATAAAAAATATTACATATTAATAATTGTCTTGTTAGTAATGTTTAGCGGAGTCGAAACATGTTTCTCCCAAGAAAAATATACTACATCAAATAAAAAAGCTATTGCACTTTTTGAAACTGCACTGGGATATTATAATCAGGGTGATATAGCCAATACTAGAAATTATATTCAGTCAGCACTCGAAAAAGACCCAAACTTTATTGAACCATATTTACTTTTAGCCGATATTGAAAATGAACTTCAGCATTTTGATAAAGAAATTGAAGCATTCTCAAAAATTATAAAAATTAATCCCGATTATAACCCTAAAATTTATTACTTAGTTGCAAAATCGGAAATGAAAATAGGAAATTATTCCGATGCAGAAATTCATTTGTACAAATGCTTGTCCTACGATGATGTTGACAAAGAGACTGATAGTCTTGCTACGATATTGATTAAAAATGCCAGTTTTGGTGCAAAAGCTATTAAAAATCCTGTGCCTTTTAATCCTATTAATATTGGCAATTATGTAAATACTGAATTTAAAGATTATTGGCCTTCGCTCACTGCCGACGAAAACACAATGATGTTTACAGTTCAATTGCCTACCAAAAACAGATTGCCAAATGGTAAAACGCAAATGCAGGAAGATTTTTTTATAACTTATAAAAATGAAGATGGTTCATGGTCGCCATCAAGCAATGTAGGACCACCATTAAATACTGATGATAACGAAGGGGCGCAAGCAATTTCTGCCAATGCTCAATTTTTATTTTATACAGCTTGTAATAGAAAGGAAGATTTTGGTTCGTGCGATATTTATTTTTCCAAAAAAATTGGAAACAAATGGACTACACCAAAAAATATCGGACCTCCAATTAATACCAATCATTGGGAATCTAATCCATCTCCATCATCTGATGGAAGAATTCTTTTTTTAGCATCTGGCGGAAGAACTGATTCTAAGGGAGGCAGAGATATTTATATGTGCAAAAAAAATGAAGATGGAAAATGGTCGGAACCTGTTAATTTGGGCGATAGTATTAATACTTCAAGAAACGAATATGCTCCTTTTATTCATCCCGATGGAAAAACTTTGTATTTTTCTTCTGACGGCTGGCCCGGAATGGGCGGACAAGATATTTTTTATTCTAAGTTAAAAGATGACAGTACATGGAGCACTCCAAAAAATATTGGTTACCCAATAAATACTTTTGTTGATGATTTTGGTTTAATTGTTAATGCTCATGGAAATTTAGCATTGTATTCATCAAATCGAAAAGGTTCAAGAGACTGGGATATTTATCAATTTGAATTATATAATGAGGCACGTCCAACACCAGTTAATTGGGTTTCGGGTATTGTATATGATAAAATAACAAAAGAAAAATTAGAAGCAAATGTTGAGATGTTAGAATTAGAAACTTCTGAAACAGTTACTTGTATGAAGTCTGACCCATTTACTGGCAGTTATTTGGCTTGTATTCCTACCGAAAAAAATTATGCTTTAAATGTTTCAAAATCAGGATACGTTTTTTATAGCGATAATTTTTCGTTGCAAGGTGTTACAGATTTTACAAAACCATATAAATTAGATGTTCCTTTAACTCCAATACAAGTTGGCGTTTCGGTTGTGCTAAAAAATATTTTTTTTGATACCGATTTATTTAACTTAAAACCCGAATCGAAAGCCGAGCTATCTATACTAATCACATTTATGAACGACAATAAAAACGTGAAAATAGAAATTGGCGGACACACCGATAATGTTGGTTCACAGGAACATAATTTAAAATTATCTCAAAACAGAGCAAAAGCTGTTTTCGATTATCTTGTTGCAAATGGAATTAACTCATCAAGATTAAGCTATAAAGGATACAGCTTTTCGAAACCTATTTCAACTAACGAAACCGAAACAGGAAGGGCATTAAACAGAAGAACAGAGTTTATAGTTACTGAAGTTAAATAAAATATTCTGGAATAATTCGAAAAATAATAAAATGTTTTGTAGTTTTAAAAAAAATTGTCTTTATGGAAGTTCAAGAAAAATATAATAAAGAATTGATAATCAAAATTCAAAGTTTGACTTTTGAGCAAGATCTCTTATTAAATAAATTAATAGAAAAAAAATTAAGAAAACTTTCATTACGAACATATCATGCGCTTATTGAGTATTTAAACAATAATATTACGATTACGAATTTTAACGAACGCATATTTTCGCATAAAAATTTTTCTTATTATGATATAAAAAACGTCGGAGTTAAATCAGTTAAAGAACTAACTGGTTTTCAAACAGAACTATTAAAATTAACTGCTCTGATTTCGGTTCACAAATCGGAACAAGAACTTTATTACGAATATTTTCTCTTATATTTAAAAGAATATTATAATATCCAATCAAACCATTTTGCAGAGATTAGTTCTTTTTTTAACAAAACCGAAAAAATTCTCTTATTCAAAACGTTACAAATATTATTAGACAATGACTATATTTTTGTCAGTAAGAAAAAAACGATTTTCAAATATTACTTTAACAATAATACTAAAAAAACAAAAGATTTAGCTGGGTTTGTAAATCTTACAAGAACAAGAATAGGACAACTAAGAAAGCAACTATATGGAAAATTTTCGGACTATTTTGAAATACTAAAACACATTGACAAAAAGCAAATATACTTTTACGATATAGATTTGAACCAAACTTATATTACTATTGATAATATATTAGTCGAAAAAATTAACAAAAAAGAAAATGTAAATTTCAATTTGTTGTTTATAAGCAATGTACTATCTGTTTTGAGTGAAAATACACATTCGTATATTGGCAAAGAGAAACAGAAAGGATTATACAATAATGGTATTAAATATGAATGGAAAAAAAAATATCTGATTGTAATAAAATTAACAAATATTTTCGATTTTACTCAATTTGTTGATGACATAGCAAAACGATTAAGCGAAAGAATTAATAAAACTTACTGGTTAGATTTTAAGCAATACATATTATTATATTATAAATCAAAAAAAATAACAAATATTAATGTAATTTCAGAAATATGTAAAAAAATTCTTTTCAGTGAATTTATGTTAATTATTGATTCTAAAAATATTATTTTATTTGAAAAGAATACCTATAAAAAGCTTCCAGAATATATAGAAGAACTTTTAGAGCGAGAGAGGCGTCCAATGAACATTTATGAGATGTTGGATATTCTTAACAAACAATATCCTAAACTCTTTAAAAGTGTTAATTCAATACGTAGTATTTGTCAGAGAGTAAATAATATTATATATTTTGGCAGAACAAGCACTTACGCATTTAAAGAATTGGAAAAAACCGACATTAATATAAAAGGTGGTACAATTAGAAGTATTGTTGAAGAATATCTTTTACAATTTGACGAGCCAAAACATATAAGTGAAATTGCAAAATATGTAATCCGTTTTCGACCTAACACTAATACAAGAAGCATTATTCAAAATCTTAAACTTGATAAAAGTAAGCGATTTGTTTTATTTAAAAATAGTCATATCGGTTTAAATTGTAAGATGAATTATTATAACAATATACTAAATTTTCCAAGACATATAAGAAAAGAATTTTTAAAATAGATAAACAAAATTTTATTGTTCGTATGGATTTTTATTGTTTTTGAATCTTATTTCCAAAATCAAATTATTATTCTTAATTTTCATTCATTTTTAAAAGCTAAAATTATGTTTACCAAAAAAGTGTTTTTAATGTCAGCTTTGGCTGTAATATTATTGTCAATTCTATGTGCAAACGTTATAATAAATAAACCAAATATGAAACCCGACGATAAACCTTTACACTTTAATTCTTCTAACGATTATAAAAAAGAGTGGGCAACAATTGATAGTTTAGATTCTAAAGGTTTGCCAAAATCGGCATTAGAAATTGTTGACAAAATTTATAAACGTGCTTTTGCCGAAAATAATGCCACACAGGTAATTAAAGCCAGAATTTATCAACTTAAGTATCGAAATATGATTGAGGAAGATGCTTTTGAAAGCATTTTAAACGACCTGAATAAAGATGCAAAAATCATGAAGTTTCCTTTTAGTTCAATATTTCATTCAATTTCTGCCGAAATGTACTGGATGTATTATCAAAATAACAGATGGAAATTTAATAGTAGAAGCGAAACAGTTAATTTTCAGAACGATGATATTAAAACATGGGATTTGAATAAACTTGCCGATGCTTGTATAAAACATTTTACACAATCATTAGAGAATGAAGACAGCTTAAAACGTACACCTATTTCAGAGCTAAAAACTATTATTGAATCGGGAGTTGGAACAGATGGTTTACGTCCAACTTTATATGATTTTTTGGCTTTTAGAGCCATTAATTTCTTCTCTAATAAAGAAATTGCATTATCAAAACCAGCGGATTATTTTGAGTTAAAAGAAGATTTTTATTTTGCCGATGCTTCGGAATTTATGAACACAAAAATTAATACTTCTGATACATTATCGCTTCAATTTTATGGTATTAAAGTTATACAAAAACTTTTGCAGTTTCACTCGCAGGATGTTAATCCAGAAGCATTTATTGATGCCGATTTAGTGCGGTTAAAATTCGTTTACGATAATTCTGTTAATTCTCAAAAAGACGATTTATATTTAAACACATTAAAAAATTTACAGGATAAATATAATACAAATCAATTTTCAACTGAAGTAGAATACCAACGTTCACTAACATTTAATAATCTATCAAGTAACTATGTTGCAAACGACTCAACAACAATTAAGTACAAAGATTATAAAATAAAAGCAATGGAATTGTGTAACAATGCCATAAATAAATTTCCAACATCTTCAGGAGCTTTAAAATGTAAAAACCTTAAGTATCAACTCGAAAATAAAAACCTGTCGTTTAATATCGAAGAAGTTCAAATACCAAATAAAACTTTTTCAACTTTAATAAACTACCAAAATATCTCAAAAGTGTGGTTCAAAGTTGCCAGTATTTCACTTGACGATTACGAAAAAGTTTGTAAGAACAAATATGGAACTGAATTAGCCGAAAAACTTTTAAAATCATCTGTAACAATTAAAAATTACGAAATTAGCTTACCTTACAAATTAGATTATAACAATCACTCTACAGAAATTTTATTAGATGCCTTACCTTATGGACATTACATTTTGTTTATTTCGCAAAATAAAGATTTTAATTTTGATAACGAATTGCTTTCGTACAAAGATTTTATGGTTTCAGATATTAGTTATTTGCAGAGAAGATTAACAAATGGAACGTATGATGTTTTTGTTACAAATAGAAACTCAGGTGAACCCCTCAAAGATGTTATTGTTACAGAATATTATTCGAAATACAATTATGTTACACGTAGTTATAACATTATAAAAGGGAATGACTATAAAACTGATGAAAATGGTTTTGTTAATGTTTTAACAACTTATGAAAAAGATGTTTATAACATTGGGTTAGAGTTTAAATGGAACGAGCAAATATTAAAAACCCGTCAAAGTTTTTATAATTACAGATACAACTATGAAAAACGAAAAACTTTTTCAACAATAATTTTTACCGATAGAGCAATTTATCGCCCCGGTCAAACAATATATTACAAGGGAATAGTAATTGAAAACGATAGCTCAACCCGTTCAATTGCTAAAAAGTATTCTACAACTTTATCTTTTATGGACCCAAATTATCAACTTATAACAAAAGTCGAACATGTTACAAATGAGTTTGGAACTTTTAACGGAACATTGCAAATTCCGCAAGGTTTGTTAAATGGAAATTTCCAGCTTACAACCCCCGATGGCTCAATATCAATTTCAGTTGAAGAATATAAACGTCCAAAATTTATGGCTGAACTTAAGCCATTTAATGGAAATTACCGGTTAAACGATTCTGTCGAAGTTTCAGGTAAAGGTGTTGCGTATTCTGGCCCAAGTATTTCTGATGCAAAAGTTACTTATAGAGTTGTTCGAACTCCAATTTGGCGTGGCTGGTGGTGGATGCCTTATAAACAAACATCAGTTGAAATAACAAATGGAAAAACTATTACCGATGAAAATGGCGAGTTTAAAATTAAATTTAAAGCAATTCCCGATTTATCAATAAAAGAAAATGATTTTACAGATTTTAATTATAAAGTGTATGTTGATATAACAGATATTAATGGAGAAACGCAAAGTGATTCTAAATCAATTACAATTGGCTATACATCTTTAATAGTTGATGTTGATGTTCCAAATATTTTAAACTCAAATGAAAAAAAGAAATATAATATTATAACAAATAACTTAAATGGTCAGAAAATTTCAGCGTCCGGAAAAATAACAATATCCAGACTCGAAGATGTTCAAAACTTTTTTAGAAAAAGGTTATGGACAAAACCTGACAATTTTTATTACACAAAAAATGATTGGAAAAGCAAATATTCTGGAAATGAATATGATGGCGAAACCGATATTTCTAAATTAAAAGTATTAAACAAAGTTTTTAGTTATGGCTTTGATAGCGGAAAAGAAGAAAAATTTGAAATCAAAGATTTATCAAACTGGGAACCGGGCAGGTATGTTATTGAAATTAATTCTATAGATTCGTTTGGCAAACCTGTTATCAATAAAAAATTTATAACGGTTTATAGCGAAAGTTCTACGATTCTGCCTTTTGCTACTCAATTTTGGTATGCTTCGGTTAAAAATGAATATCAACCAGGCGAAACTGCCAAATTTATTGTTGGAAGTAGTTATAACAATGCTAATTTATTATATGAAGTTGAACATAAAAGTAAAATAGTTTACCGAAAATGGTTAAAAATTTCGAATCAGCAAACATTAATAGAATTACCAATAGAAGAAAAATACAGAGGAAATGTTTCAGTTCATTTTAAGCTAATATCTTATAACAGAGTATATTCCTCTGATGCGACACTTCAAGTACCTTATTCAAACAAAGAGTTAAAAATCACTTTCGAAACTTTCCGTAACAAATTATTACCCGGACAGCAGGAAGAATGGAGAATTAAAATTTCAGGACCAAAAGGCGAAAAAGTAGCTGCCGAAATGGTTGCAACTTTATACGATAAATCTTTAGATGCACTAAAGGCAAACTATTGGGGATTTAATGTCTTTCCTTACGATTACATGAATTTATATTTAAGTCCCGATTTATTTAGTTATCAATCATCAAATCAAATTATCAGAAATTATAAAAGCTATCCCGAAATGCCATACCAAAGATACGACGCATTAAATTGGTTTGGTTTTTATTATTATAACAATTATTACGGGTATAATCGAAGTGCTGACGGAAAGGGTTCAAAACGTTATAGATATGCCGCAAAACCTGCTATGGCAATGGCTGGCGAAGCTCTTGAAGAAAAAGAGGTTGAGGCAAGTATGATAAGCAAATCAGAAAATAAAAAAAATGTTCAAGAAAGTGATAAAGCAATTGCTGATACAACTCCTAATGAGCAGGGGATAGATTCAAGAACTGAAGGTCAGGCGAATATTGATAATGTAAAAGCCCGAACAAACCTTAACGAAACTGCTTTCTTTTATCCAACACTAATGACAAATGAAAACGGGGAAGTGATAGTTAAATTCACAGTTCCAGAAGCTTTAACAACGTGGAAAATGTTAGGGTTTGCTCATACTCAAAATTTGGAATATGGTTTCATTGATAATGAACTTGTTACACAAAAGGAATTAATGGTTATCCCAAATTTGCCACGTTTTTTCCGCGAAAATGACAAGATGGAGTTATCTGTTAAAATAAGCAATTTAAGTGAAAAGCTATTGTCAGGTAATGCTAAAATTGAATTTACCGATGCTATTACAATGAAGCCAGTTCTCGGAATTTTAGAAAAAAATGAGGATTTAAAATCATTCTCGGTAAATAAAAAAGGAAACACTAATGTAATTTGGAATATTAGTATTCCCCAAGGCGTAAATGCTCTTTCTGTAAAAATTGTTGCTACTGCCGAAAACTTTAGCGATGGTGAAGAAAGTGTTGTACCAGTAATGAGTAATAGAATGCTCGTTACAGAATCAATGCCATTGCCAATTCGTGGTAATTCTTCTAAAACTTTTGAATTTAAAAAATTGTTAGAATCGGGAAATTCATCAACTTTAAAAAGCTTTAAATATACGCTTGAATTTACATCAAATCCTGCATGGTATGCCGTACAGGCATTGCCATATATTATGGAATATCCTTATGAATGTAGCGAACAAACATTTAGTCGTTACTATGCAAATAGTTTAGCAACTTTTATTGCAGGTTCTTCACCTAAAATTAAAGCAGTATTTGATTCATGGAAAAACACTCCCGATTCAAAAGCTTTACTTTCTAATCTCGAAAAAAATCAGGAATTAAAATCTGTTCTTTTACAGGAAACTCCATGGGTTTTAGATGCACAAGATGAAACACAACGCAAAAGGAATATTGGACTTTTATTTGATTTAAACAGAATGTCGAACGAAATGAATGTTGCACTTAAAAAATTAGAAAAAGAACAATCTGCAAATGGTGGCTGGCCTTGGTTCCCGGGAATGCCCGAAAGTCGTTACATAACACAGCATATTGTTTCAGGATTTGGACATCTTCAAAAATTAAAAGTAGTTGATTATAAAAATGATGATAAAATAAAAACAATGGTCGAAAATGGAGTTGATTATCTTGATAAAAGAATAAAAGATGATTATGATTATTTGTTAAAACATTATACTAAAGAAGAGATGCAAAAAAAGTTCATTAGTTCTATTCAAATTCAGTATTTATATGCAAGAAGTTTTTATTCCGAAATTTCAATACCGGCGAGATGTAAAACAGCTTTCGAATATTATAAAGGGCAGGCAGAAAAATATTGGTTAAGCGAAAATAAATATATGCAGGGAATGCTTGCATTAGGATTAAATCGTTTTGGCAGTATAAAAGTACCCCAGGATATAATAAAATCATTACACGAAAATTCTTTAACAAACGAAGAATTAGGAATGTATTGGAAAGAAAACGAAGCTGGATATTATTGGTATCAGGCACCAATTGAAACTCAGGCACTTCTTATTGAAGCTTTTGATGAAGTTGCCAACGCTCAGAAATCTGTTGAAGAATTAAAAATATGGTTGCTAAAACAAAAGCAAACACAAGATTGGAAAACAACAAAAGCCACAGTAGAAGCTATTTACGCTTTGTTATTAAAAGGTACCGATTTATTGTCCAACGACCAGTTAGTTGAAATAATTGTTGGCAGTCAGAAAATAGAACCAAAGAAAATGGATAACGTTCCCGTTGAGGCAGGAACTGGTTATTTTAAAACAAGCTGGCAAGGTGGCGAAGTAAAACCGGAAATGGGAAAAGTTACGGTAACAAAGAACACCGAAGGAGTTGCATGGGGAGCAGTTTACTGGCAATATTTTGAGCAGTTAGATAAAATTACACCTCACGAAACGCCTTTAAAACTAAAAAAAGAACTTTTTGTTGAACGATTAACTCCATCAGGAAAAGTTATTGAACCAATAAAAACTCCAGCGATTTTAAAAGTTGGCGATAAAGTTATTGTTAGAATTGAGTTGCGAGTTGACAGAATGATGGAATTTGTTCACATGAAAGATATGCGTGCTGCTGGCTTTGAACCATTAAATGTTTTTTCATCATATAAATATCAGGATGGCTTAGGATATTATGAAAGCACCAAAGATGCAAGTACAAACTTTTTTATGGATTATTTGCCAAAAGGAACTTATGTTTTTGAATATCCATTAAGAGTTCAGCAAAAAGGCGATTTCTCTAATGGAATAACTACAATTCAATGTATGTATGCACCTGAATTTACATCACATTCCGAAGGAATTAGGGTTAAAGTAGAATGAAAAGTTAAGTCTGCCGTTAGATTTTAAAATTAATACTGTGCGTGGGATTCACCACGTTGGATAATCTGTTGGATAACGATATATGAACTTATAAAATTTACACCGTTTGATAATTTATTTCATAGTTATTGATACTTTTTTAAAGCATATCAAACGGGGTGAATATCACACGTGGTAAATTGTAACTACATAGTGTCTGTCTATAATGTCCGATTTTTTCGTTATGCTCGTTTTGAAAACAGTCATTTACTACAGTAAACTCCTTGGTTTTCAAAACTTCGCAAGCCTTGTCATCGAACTTTATATTCCAGACTCTCGACTTTATGGACAAGCACTACATAGTGTCTGTCCATAAAGTCTTGAAGTTAAAACCTTGCATATTTTCATAATATATTTATTGTAATAAGTTCGATTTTCCCTATTAGTTTTAATCGAAGCATTGCGGTGGGTTGTCCACGAACGGCTTTAGCCCTCACGAACACCATAAAAAAATAAGAAAAAGATGTGAGTAAAGTGCGAACTACAATTGTTGGGCAAATTATGCACGGTGTTACAACAAATCATCGCCCTTGTTTGTGTCCTCACAAACAAATTATGCGTGTCAAATATTTTAAAAACTGATTGCAATTGGAAGCGTTTGTGAAGACACAAACGAAAGCAGAGGGTTTTTTGTTTCTTTTTTAGTGGTGAAAAAAGAAAAATAAAAAAAATTTTAAAATATTTTTAAATTAAGAAAATAGATATTACCTTTGCAACGATAGCTCAATGGGGTGCCTTAATATAACGGGCTGAGAATATACCCTTTGGACCGGGATGGGTAATGCCGAGCCGGAAATCCGTTAGACAACCATTGACTTAAATTTTTAATGAACAACCATGAAGAAATATTTCTTCGGTTTATTTTTGATTTTTATTTAAAGAATTAATAAATCATTCTAAAAAATAAATTCTTTTTTGTTCATGATGTTAAAATTAAATTAATTATGGAGATAAAGGTGAATAACCAAATTGAAAAATTCCCTGAAAACTGTTCAATTCAGTTACTGGTTGACGAAATAATAAATGAAAAACAGAAGGGAATAGCCATCGCAGTAAATAACCAGGTAATAAAAAAAGAATACTGGCAGGAATATTTTCTTAAACAAAACGATGAAGTTATAATCATTAAAGCTACACAAGGAGGATAGTACATTTTACATGAAATAATCAAGCAAAATCCACAAAATAAAATAAACTAAAATTAAGTTGAAAATGACAAAAAATGATATTACAACTGAACCTTTAACAGGCTCAAAAAAGATTTATGTTCATGGTAAACTCCATGATATTAAAGTCGCTATGCGCGAAGTATCACTTTCTTCCACCATTCATTCAAATGGACTTGTTGAAGAAAATCAACCGGTAACATTATATGATACCAGTGGTCCATATACCGACCCTAAAGTAAATATTGATATTAAAAAAGGGTTACCTCAATTACGTAAAGAATGGATTCTAAATCGCGGAGATGTTGAACAACTGAATGAATTCAGTTCCAAATATTGTAACATGCGTAATGCTGATAAAAGCATTGAACACATTCGTTTTGAACATATTAAAAAGCCCTTAAAAGCAAAAAAAGGAAAAAATATTTCCCAGATGTTTTATGCTAAAAATGGTATTATTACTGCAGAAATGGAATATGTTGCTATTCGTGAGAATCAAAGAACAGATTATTTAATTAAACAACGTTCAAAATATTCGGAAACCTTAACACAACAACATGCAGGGAACAGCTTCGGAGCAAACACGCCTAAAGGTATAATTACTCCTGAATTTGTACGTAACGAGATTGCTGTTGGACGGGCTATTATTCCGGCAAATATAAATCATCCGGAAAGTGAACCCATGATTATCGGCAGGAATTTTTTAGTAAAAATAAACACTAATATCGGAAACTCTATTGTAACATCCGGAGTTGAAGAAGAAGTGGAAAAAGCAGTATGGAGCTGCCGTTGGGGTGGAGATACTTTAATGGATTTATCTACCGGAAAAAACATTCATGAAACCCGTGAATGGATAATTCGTAATTGCCCGGTTCCGGTAGGAACAGTTCCTATTTATCAGGCCCTGGAAAAAGTAAACGGCAAAGCCGAATGTTTAACATGGGAAATTTTCAGAGATACATTAATTGAGCAGGCTGAACAAGGAGTTGATTATTTTACAATTCATGCAGGCGTATTACTACGTTACGTTCCATTAACAGCAAAGCGTATCACAGGAATAGTTTCGAGAGGTGGTAGTATAATGGCAAAATGGTGCCTTGCTCATCATAAAGAAAATTTTCTCTATACTCATTTTGAGGAAATGTGTCAAATTATGAAAGACTATGATGTTGCATTTTCTCTTGGCGATGGATTACGACCGGGTTGTATTGCCGATGCAAATGACGAAGCACAATTTGCAGAACTTAAGACCCTGGGAGAGCTTACTAAAATAGCCTGGAAACATAATGTACAAACAATAATAGAAGGTCCTGGTCATGTTCCTTTAAATCTGATTAAGGAAAATATGGAACTGCAATTAAAATATTGTAACGAAGCACCTTTTTATACACTTGGTCCTTTAACAACTGATATTGCACCGGGATATGACCATATTACATCAGCTATCGGAGCAGCATTAATTGGTTGGTACGGAACAGCAATGCTTTGTTATGTAACCCCGAAAGAACATTTAGGGCTACCCAACAAAAAAGATGTAAAAGACGGGGTAATTACTTATAAAATTGCCGCTCATGCAGCAGATCTTGCAAAAGGACATCCGGGAGCACAATTCAGGGATAACGCATTAAGTAAAGCCAGGTTTGAATTCAGATGGAACGACCAGTTTAATCTGTCATTTGATCCGGATACTGCTTATAAATTTCATGATGAAACCTTACCAAAAAATGAAGCCAAGGTTTCTCATTTCTGCTCAATGTGCGGACCTCATTTCTGCTCCATGAAAATCTCACAAGAAGTTCGTGACTATGCAGATAATATGAACGATAAAGAATACGAATATATCAAAAAAGGACTGGAGGAAAAAGCAGAAGAATTTAAATCCGCCGGAACTGAATTATATTTATAAAATGATGTTACGTAAAGTCCCGTAGGGACGTAATATTTATAGAAACATGGAGCAATTAAAAACTCAGTCCCTTTAGGGACGTAATATTTATAGAAAAATGAAACAATTTACAACACAGTCCCGTAGGGACAAAATATTTATAGAAACATGGAGCAATTAAAAACTCAGTCCCTTTAGGGACGTAATATTTATAGAAACATGGAGCAATTTACAACACAGTCCCGTAGGGACGTAATATTTATAGAAAAATGAAACAATTTACAACACAGTCCCACTTCCTTCGTCAGTGTAAACTCCGGGACGTAATATAAAAAAATATGGCTAATACCTGTACAAAAAAATATTCTTTTGTATTTGCAGTTCAAGCCCTAATTAAACTGATAGAGATGAATATATAGAATTTTTAAACAAATCCGTCCCGAAGCTCCCTCCCGAAGCTTCGGGAGCTTCGGGAGGGAGCTATCGGATTAAAATTGATTATGATGAGAATTTCAAAGTACTTGAATAATATATCGTCCCTACGGGACTTACAGGTTTATGACATATTATATTCTATACATATATTGTCCCTAAAGGGACTAAGTTTTTGTGTAACATCAGTTATAAGATGATTATTGTTATCACTAATCCGGTTTTTATTAAAGATGAAATCAACCTCATCCATCAGTTATTTTATGATGGACTGGAGGTACTTCATCTCAGAAAAAAACAATACACAGAAGAAGATGTCAGAAAATTTATTGATGCAATTAATAACAATTATCACGAAAGAATATGCTTACATTCTCATTATCATCTGGCACAAGAGTATCATCTGAAAGGAATCCATGTCCCTGTATCCTGTAATGTTCAAAGTATTAATAAATCCCTAAGTATTTCATTTCATTCAGTTAATGAAATTATGGAATCCGATAAGAAATTTGATTACGGGTTTTTAAGTCCGGTTTTCAATAGTATCTCAAAGCAGAATTATAAAAGCAATTTTAATCTTCAAAATCTCAAAAATTATCAGAATCTATTTACCGAAAAAAAAATCTTTGCCCTGGGTGGAATTGATGAAGACAAAATTGATCTTTTAAAAGATACAGGATTTCCCGGAATAGCTTTACTAGGAGCAATTTGGCAAAACAGTAATCCAGTGGAAAAATTCAATAAAATAAAAAAAAGATGGATGAAAAAAGAAACTGTGTGTTAAGCATTGCCGGCTTTGACCCCAGTGGCGGAGCAGGCATACTTGCTGACATTAAAACTTTTGAAAGACACCGTGTTTACGGAGTTTCAGCCATTAGTTCCGTTACTTTTCAGAACGATATTGAATTTAACAGTATCCAATGGATTAATGCAGATGATATAATAAAACAGGTTTCATTGTTAAGAAAAAGATTTGAATTTTCAATTATCAAAATCGGATTGATTAAAGATTTAGAATCGCTTGAAAAAATAATAAATTACCTGACTTCGTCTATTTCAAACCCGATTATAATATGGGATCCCATTATTAAAGCTAGTGCCGGTTTCGAATTTCATAATAAATTTCAAAATAAAGACTTACTTGCTATTATTAAAAATATTTTTTTAATAACTCCCAATATTGAAGAAATAAAATTTATAACAAATATTAATGCTCCAGAAAAAGCAGCAAAAGAATTATCAAGGTATTGTAATGTTCTTTTAAAGGGCGGGCATAATGAAACGGAACCTGGAACAGATTATTTATATATAAAAAACAATGTGGAGAAGATTTTACCTTCAAAAGAAAATGTTTTTCCCAAACATGGTTCGGGTTGTGTGTTATCTTCAGCTATTGCAGCAAATCTTGCTTTGGGATTTGATTTATTGACTTCCTGTTATAATGCAAAGATTTACGTTGAGACATTTTTATCGTCAAACCGTTCATTAATTGGTGAGCATTATGTATAGCAAACTCCAGTATATTTCACAGGGCTCAACACCTGAAGAACAATTTTATAATATTAACAGTACGCTTGATGCCGGCTGTAAATGGATACAATTACGTTTTAAGAATTGTGAAAAAAAACAGTTAATAAATTTAACTGAAAAAATAAAAAAACTATGTTCATTATATAATTCTACATTAATAATTAATGATAATGTTGACATAGCAAAAATAGTTGATATTCATGGTGTCCATCTTGGACTAAAAGACATGCCAGTTCGAACTGCCAGAGAAATTTTAGGTGAAGATAAAATAATCGGTGGTACAGCCAATACTTTAATTGATGTACTAACGAGAATTAACGAGGGCTGCAATTATATTGGTATAGGACCATACAGGTTTACTACAACCAAAGAAAAATTAAGCCCGATTTTAGGATTGGATGGTATTAACAGAATAATGAACACACTTACAATAGAACAAAGAAATGTACCTGTCTATGCAATTGGAGGTATTAAACATGGTGATATTGATGACATTTTAAAAACAGGTGTTTATGGTGTTGCCATTTCAGGTCTTATAACATTAGGAAAAGATAAAAAAGAAACAATAGAAAAATTAAATTCATTGTTATATGAAACATCCACGACTATTTAAAGACACACAAGGGAATGATTATTAATAAGATTGAGAAAACAAGATTGATAAGATTGAGAAAACAAGATTGAAAAGATTGAGAAAACAAGATTGATAAGATTGAGAAAACAAGATTGAAAAGATTGAGAAGGCAAGATTGAGAAGACGAGATTGAGAAGACAAGATTGAGAAGAAGGATTGAAAGGATTGAAAAAACAAGATTGAAAAGATTGAGAAAACAAGATTGATAAGATTGAGAAAACAAGATTGAAAAGATTGAGAAGGCAAGATTGAGAAGACGAGATTGAGAAGAAGGATTGAAAGGATTGAAAAAACAAGATTGAATAGATTGAGAAGACAAGATTGAAGAACGTCTTCATCAATCTTATCAATCTTCTTCAATCTACATCAATCTGAAAAATATAAGTAATTAATAATGAAACAATAACTAAAATATAAACAGATGAAAAGATTAATAATAGGGGGTAAAGAATTTAAGTCGAGGTTATTTTTAGGGACAGGAAAATTCGGTTCTTCAAAACTTATGGCTGATGCTGTCGTTTCATCCGGTACCGAATTAGTAACTGTGGCACTAAAACGAATAAATACTTCAAAGAATTCAACAGACAATAAAATTCATGATGATATTCTCGAACATCTTCAACATACCAATATTAATTTATTGCCCAATACTTCGGGTGCAAGAAACGCTAAAGAAGCAATTTTTGCCGCTCAACTGGCCCGGGAAGCATTAGAAACAAACTGGATAAAATTAGAAATTCATCCAGACCCAAAATATTTAATGCCTGACCCAATTGAAACATTAATAGCCACAGAAGAATTATCCCGGCTTGGGTTTATTGTTATGCCATATATACATGCAGATCCGGTATTGTGTAAACGACTGGAAGATGCCGGAACATCGGCTGTTATGCCGCTGGGTTCACCGATAGGAAGCAACAAGGGCTTAAAAACAATTGACTTTTTAAGAATTATTATTAAGCAAAGTAATGTTCCTGTTGTTATTGATGCAGGAATAGGTGCGCCCTCTGATGTAGCAAAAGCCATGGAAATAGGTGCTGATGCAGTTCTGGTAAATACTGCCATTGCAATTTCCCAACATCCGGTTGACATGGCAATTGCCTTTAAACTAGCCGTAGAAGCCGGCAGAATAGCTTTTGAAGCAAAGCTGGCTAATAAAGTAAATAATGCTGAAGCCACAAGTCCGCTTACAGCGTTTTTAGAATAGAAGTTAGAAATTAGAAGATAGATATTAGAAATTCATAGAAATAGCAACTATAATAAATATTCAATAATAAATATTCAATAATAAATATTCAATAATAAATATTCAAATGAGTTTTCAAGAAATATATGATTTACAGGATTGGAACAAAATAAAAGAGTCCATTTTAAATAAATCTTTTAATGATGTTGAGAATGCATTGTCTTCGAATAACAGGACTATAGAAGACTTTAAAGCATTAATCTCTCCTGCTGCTGTTCCTTACCTGGAACAAATGGCACAAATAAGTCAACAATTAACACAAAAGCGTTTTGGCAAAACAATTCAATTGTATGTTCCTTTGTATTTAAGCAATGAATGTAATAATTATTGTACCTATTGCGGTTTTAATTTTAACAATAAAATAGAACGTAAAACGCTTAATACAGATGAAATATTAAAAGAAATTTCAGAAATTAAAAAACAGGGATTTAATCATATTTTACTTGTAACAGGTGAGGCACGACAAGTTGTAAACCTTCAATATTTAGTTCAATCTGTAAATCTGATAAAATCAAGTTTTGCAAATACTTCCATCGAAGTACTTCCCCTTTTACAGACCGAATACGAAGAATTAAACCTTGCAGGTGTTTATGCCGTTTTGGTATATCAGGAAACATATAACAAAGAGAAATATAAAGTATATCATCCTAAGGGGAAAAAATCAAATTTTTATTTTCGTCTTGAAACACCTGACAGAATAGGACGCGCGGGAATACATAAAATTGGATTAGGAGTATTATTAGGACTGGAAGACTGGCGTACAGATTCCTGTTTTTGCGCTTTACATTTAGAATATCTGCAAAAAAAATACTGGCAAACAAAATATTCGATTTCTTTTCCACGAATCAGACCATATAAGGTTAATGCTCAAGTTCAAAAAATATTCGGAGCTTCAGAATCATCAATATCTGACAAGGAACTTGTACAATTAATTTGCGCATACCGATTATTTAATGAAGATGTGGAATTATCTGTTTCGACACGTGAGTCAGAAACTTTTAGAAATAATATTATTAAATTAGGTGTTACAAGTATGAGTGCAGGCTCAAAAACTAATCCAGGCGGATATTCAGGCGACCAAAAATCGCTGGAACAGTTTGAAATTGCAGATGTTCGTAATGCAGGTCAGATAGCAGAGATAATAGCTTCAAATGATTACGAACCTGTATGGAAAGACTGGGATAATTCATTTTTATAATCATGATTGGGAAAACGAGATTGATTAAAGATGGTTTTTAGTTTCGGGTTTATGGTTTCAAGTTTTTAACAACCAAAAACTTCAAACTAAAAACCCTAAACCAATAAAAAAAATCATAATAAATCAGTGTTCACCCTGTGAGATAGCTTTTATAAAAGACAGAACAAAAAAATGATTGATTATCTAACAGGGTAAATCAGCGTCTAATAAAAATATAAACAGATGAAACATCCACGACTATTTAAAGACACACAAGGAAATGCTCATAAATAAAAAAGTTTCAAGTTTCGGGTTTCAAGTTTCGGGTTTTTAACAACCAAAAACCTCAAACTAAAAACCCTAAACCAATAAAAAAAATCGTATCCTGTCAAAACGCAAGGGTAAATTCTACAAAAAACAGAGTAATGAAAAATCAAAAAACCTTATCTTGTTCATTTAACCTTAATAGAAAAAACAATTGACATTTGTTCAAACCTTATTACCTT
>Ga0210044_10004494_pt1 | contig 19425 bp, 12 predicted proteins | sample CryGey13umfilter_2_FD_183959 | JGI IMG/M metagenome (GOLD analysis project Ga0210044, IMG submission 183959) | Groundwater microbial communities from aquifer in Utah, USA - Crystal Geyser 4/9/14 3 um filter (SPAdes) (version 2) | ecosystem: Environmental > Aquatic > Deep subsurface >... | reverse complement strand
GATTGCCACAGTTTGGGCAGTCGGCACCGCCGCAGTCGACGTCGGTCTCGCCGCCATTCATGATGGTGTCGTCGCAGGCCGGCGCGGCGCAAAGGTTGTCGGTGCAGACACCGCTCTGACAGCCCACCGCGGAGGTACACGCGCCGCCATCGCTGCATGGCCCACAAGAACCCCCGCAATCCACGTCGGTCTCGTCCCCGTTGACGACGGCATCGGTGCAGCTTGCAACGGCACACACTCCGTCACCGCAGAAGCCGGTGCCGCAGTCGCTCGCCGCTACGCAGGCGCTTCCTTCAGCACACCCCCCGCAGCTCCCGCCGCAGTCTTTGTCGGTTTCGCTCCCGTTCTTTGTGCCATCTGTGCAGGAAGCGGTGGTGACGTCGCCCTCGGTATCGTTGAGGCTCATCGTGTCGGTTTGACTTCCCCCTGCGCCGTCGACGCAGCTGCCCAACGTGGCTGCCAAGGCGAGGCCCATGGCGATGGAAAGAAATAGCCTAATCCCTTTAGAACCCATCGTTTTTCCCTTTTGTGTTGGTCACCGTTTGCGATTTGCCGTGCGTCCACTTTGCTTCCAAGAGACACAGGTTAGGGTGTTGGGTGCTGGCTTGCTAGCGGATTCGTCAGAGCAAAGGATGGCCTTGCCGGAAGGCTCCATTTTCGTGTTCTTGCCTTGCTTGCCCAGACCGATTGTCGCATCGCAAGGCCGGTCAACCTGGCGATCCGACCACGCACTGCACCTTTGTGCAGGCAGCGCGCTCGCGCCAGCGCGGCGATTGGACCAAGGCGAGCGGGCAACGGGTCTTAGTGCACCGGGGACCGTCGGCGCCAGGAGAGTAAGGCAGAGCCCAGCTCCTCGAGCAGCGCGAAGGCGGCGGTGTTCACCCCGAACGACTTACGCGTTGCACTCCACAGGGCCGGAGGTATTGTGAGCACGACGCTCTAAGCGGCGAATTCATGGAGCCGAACAAATCGAGTGGAATGGTGATGACGAAAAGCAAAGTGCGCAGCACCGCACAGGCGTTCTGGATCGCAATGTTCGCCGCCGCCCTCGCTGCTTGCTCATTGGACTTCGAGAAGCAAGCCATAGTGCTCGAGAGCGATGGAGACGGCAGCATCACTGCCGATGGCCAAAGCGATCTCGAGGACGGGAAAGACCAGGCGGATGACCTCACGACGGACCTCACGATCGACAGCGTCGACACTCCCGATGTCACCGGAGACTTCGCTGACCTGACCGATACCGCAGACCTCATACCGGACCAAGACGCCACCGAAGTGCTCGACGCCACCGACGTTGCAGCCGACACCGAGGCCGACGGCACCGTGGTCGCGAACCCCTGTGCATGGTCTGATGCCACAGATCTGGGGGGACTCGACTGGACAGTTGGCGACGGCGAGGTCATCAGCGGGCGTTATGTGGGCATCGACCATTTCGAGGTGCCAGCGGGCGTGACGGCTGCGGTCGGAGCGTTGGGTAACGACCTCTCGGGAAAGGTGGAACTCTGCGCTCGCATCATCACCATCGACGGCGAAATCAATGCGGCCGGTGCTGGCCCGCCAGGAGGGGTCGGTGGGGCGCTCAACCATGCAGCCGAGCCAGGGTTGGGCGTCGCCCCTGGTGTCGGAGGGCAGACCGGTGACGCGGCGAACGCCACGTGCAGACCTTACGATTCCACACCCCACCAGCGGGGTGGCCCAGGCGAGCTAGGAGCCGGCGCGTATTACAGCGTGCCGGCGGACATCAGCACCGATGACGAGGTCTGGATTGGCTCCGGTGGTGGAGGGGGCGGTCGCGGAGGGAAGGGCGGGGCGGCCACGTGCTGTCAGAGAACGGCGGCTGGAGGCGGTGGGGGCAACGGAGGCGCTGGAGGGCCGGGGGGAGGCGCCGTCGTGCTCGTGGCCACGGAGAGCCTGACGGTGAACGGGGTCATCAAGACCAGCGGCCAGTCCGGACCTCAGGCTCAGCAGGGGCCGCAGGCTCCAGCAGCAATCCGGCCTTCTCGAGCTGTGGGGCGGCGTGTGGGTCGAGCTGCCCAGGATACGACTCTCGCTACGCCTTGTGTGATTCGGCCTGTACCGAGCAGGAGTGCTGCCGGCTCTACAGAGGTGGCACTGGAGGCGCTGGCGGCGCAGGCGGGGCTGGCTCGGCGGGGGGCATCCTCCTACAGGCACCCGCGCTCACTCTCTCGGTCATCAGCACGATCGAGGCGCTCGGAGGCGACCAAGACACGGCCCATGGAGGCACGGTCAAGCTGCGCTACAGAGGGGCGGGGCCCGGACTCTCGACCATCAAGGCAGCGCGGGTCCAAGAGGCCCCATTATTGCCGTGACGAACTCCGTCGCGTGCCTCGTGCACCTTCTCCAAACTCTTGTGTGCCGCAGCTTTTCGCCGCTCTCAAGGACAAGACCACCATGCCCGGACCTCTGCAGCCGTTACTCGACGCCATTCTCGCCGACCCCGAGGACTGGGAGGCTTATCAGGCCTACGCCGCTGCCTTGAAAGCGGCCGGCGATCCGCGCGGCGAGCTCATTCGCTTGCAACTCGAAGCCGAGGAATTGGACCCCGACGACCCAGAGCGCGAAGAGCTGCAGAGCAAGGCGGCGAAGCTCCTCAGAACTCACCGCGCCACTTGGCTCGCCGAGCTGCCGATGCTCCGCAAGGCGCAGTTCCGCCTCGGCTTGGTCTACGCGGTCACCGCCAACGCACAGGCCTTCTTCGATGGAATGCACGAGCTCTTCGCTCGCGCTCCCGTGCGTCGCCTCAAGCTCAACCAGCTCAAGAAGAAGCACTACTCCCTGCTCGCCGAGTTGCTGGCGAGCCGCGCTTTTGAGGCGCTGGACCTGTCTGGAAACAAGCTCGAGGCGCCCGCGCTCGAAGTGATCTTCGCCAAGGCCGACCTGTCGGAGTTGCGGTCACTCGACCTCCTGGACAACCCCATCGGTCCCGCGGGTTGTAAGACCCTGGCGCAGCTGCCCCTAGAGGCCCTCGAGGAGCTGATCCTCGGTGGCAGCGCCGCAGCGGCGTCCAGCCTCGAGGAGACTACCTTCGGCGACGAGGCCCTCTTCGAGTTGCTAAAAAGCACGTCGATGCACAACCTGCGCACCCTGGAGCTGAGCTACTTCGCCGTCGGCCCAGAGGGGGCTGCCGCGCTCGCGGCCTCACCGCTCTTGGCTGGCCTCGAGGTCCTCAACCTTCAGGACAACGCCATCGGCGACGAAGGCGCGGTCGCGCTAGCCACCTCATCTCACGCCCCCAAGTTGCTCGGCCTAAACCTCGGGCGCGCGCAGATCAACACCATTGGCGTAGACGCGCTGGCGGCTTCGCCCATGGTCGAGCACCTCGTGCCCTACGGCGGTGCCGAGTTCAAGCTCGTCCTCTGGGGCAGCCAAGCCAGGCGTGAGTCCCGCAGCCGCCTAGAAGCACGGTTGGGAGGGAAGGGCACGGTCATTTGGTAGCGCGTCGCAGCGCAAGTCGAGACCGGCGGGCAGAAGTCTGTGCCCTCGTCCGTTGAAGCCGGGCAACACCTCAGAGGAAGGACAGCTCGGGCGGAACGATGCAAAGCCACACAACGATTTGGCGCAGACCGCCAGGGTTCGCCGGCATCGTTCACTGCTTACTCCCTAAAAGAAATAGTTATCGGAAGACCCTGCCGGCAACGCCAAGTTCGGGTCGAAGTCGGCCTGCAGCAGCCGACTTTCGAACGCTGTCGCCTTCACCCGCTCCTGCATCAACTGCCGGTAGGCCAAGGCGTGGCGCCGATCGTCGAGGAAAGTGCCGCCAATGATGACGTCGTCTCTGAGCAGCAGCGAGCATGGCGCCGTCCTTCCCCTCGAAGCGCTCCACCTCGTCCTCGCGCTCGAGATCGCCGCTCAACTAAACTGTTGCGGTTGGCTCAACGGACTTCTTATCGAGACTGGATCTCAAGGGTTGCGCGCAGGAAGTGCGCAACGACCTTCAGAGGGAACAATTGCCTTTCCGAAGCCGATCACGGTGGCTAAGCTGCCAAATAACGAAGATTCGAGAGCCCCTCGCTGACCGTTGCACACGCAAGTGTTCCACCTGGCCAAGACGCTGACACGAGGGTTCTCTCGGGCCGCATTGCCAGGCAAAGAGGTCCCAAACAGGCCAACGAGCCCGGAGGGAAGCATGTCCACTCAAGGAAAGCGAGTCGTCCTCGTCGGCGCGACCGGAATGGTCGGAGGCGAGGCCCTGAAGCTCAGCCTCGAGCACGCCGAGGTCTCCAAGGTGACCGTCATCGGCCGCCGAACCACTGGCGTGCAGCACGCGAAGCTGACCGAGGTTCTACACGCCGACTTCTCCGATTGCGACGTCCTCGCCACCGTCCTGGCCGAGCAGGACCTGGCGCTTTACTGTCTGGGCGTCTACAGCCGAGTCGTCCCTGACGCAGAGTTTCGGAAGATCACGTTGGACGCCACTGTCGCCTTCGCGAAGGTGCTGCGGGAGCAGAGCCCCCAGGCCGTGTTTTGCTTCCTCAGCGGGGCCGGCGCCGACCCAACGGAGAGGAGCCGCCTAGCGTTCGCCCGCCACAAGGGCGCCGCCGAGAGGGCGTTGCTCGAGATGAGCTTCCCGCGCCTCCACCTCTTCCGGCCCACGTACATTTACCCCGACCCCCCTCGCAAAGAGCCCAACTTCGGCTACACGGCGAGCCGTTGGAAGTACCCGGTGCTCCGCCACGTATTTCCCGGCCAAGTCATCCCCTCCCGTGACCTCGCTCAGGCCATGCTCCTCGCCGGGCTCTATGGCACCGGGGATCACCTCGATCCGGTCATCGAGAACGACGCCATTCGCGTGCTGGCAAACTAGGCGACCCGGATCAGGTCGGATCGGGTTGAAGACCAGCGAGTAGACCTCCGTGAAAGTGCCGGTGATGGCGGAGCCGAGGCTGCCACTCCGTGACGCCCGCGACGAGGACGACCCTCTAAGGCTGCGGCGCCGCTCACCCCGCTCGCCCGCAGCCCGCCGTCGCCGAGAGAGAAGGTCCGACGAGAAGACTCCGGGCGTCCAAGACCCTCTCGTCACCCCAGGCCGCCACCGTCGCTCCGAGCACACGCGCGGCGTCAACCAAGGCGAGCAGCGGGGAGAGCTCGACCCGCTCGCCGGAGTCTGCGGCAAGGGCAGCCCCAAGAGCCGTTGCGCGGGCGCCACCGCGCGGAGTTAGATGGGCACGCAACCGCTTCGCGTGTGCTATATCCGTCGCTCGGCAACTCGGCCGAAATCCATTTGGATTGCCTTGCTCGCCCACGACCGACTTTCGCGTCATTTTGAAATACGACCTTAGGCGTCGTCCGGGAACAAAATGCGCATTTGGGCGAAGTCAGAGGTGGGAGGGCAAGGAGGTCGATGCAGGCGATGCCGAGCATCGTCGAAGCAGACCGACGCTGCCATCACGTCTCTGGCGATGCTCAAATGGGCAGGTTGTTTCCTGACGACGCCTTAGGAGGGTGTGTGCGCAAACAATGGGCCGAGGCTTTTTCGAAAACCGCGCACGCGTATTGGACGCCAGAGCGCACAGAGCAGCTCAACCGCGGCAAGAACCTGCTCGTCCTGCCGGGCGAAGCGCCTCTACTGCTGCGGGCGTTGGGACTGCTCAACGGCGACGGCAGTTTGCCGTTGAGCCAGGTGCGCAAGTACCACCAGATCAATCACCTCGTCGCGGTGTTGGAGCCGTGCCTGCTCGAGCTTTGCGAGGCCCACCCCACCGTTCACTTTCTCGACGCAGGCTGTGGTCGCAGCTACCTGACCGTGCTCCTCGCCTGGGTCTTCGTCCATCGCTACCAGCACCCAGTCAAGATTCTGGGCGTCGACCGCAACCCAGAGCTCATCGCGTCGTGTCGGCGGCGCACCGAGATGGTGGAGTTCGAGCACGTCCTGCGCTACGAGGCGGTGAACATCCAGGAGCTCGAACTAGACGCGACGTGGCAGCGAGCCTTTTCAGAGTCGAGCGGTGGCGCGGTTGCCTTGCACGGCCTGCTCTCGCTGCACGCCTGCGACACGGCGACCGACGACGCCCTGGCCTTAGGCATCGCACGCGGCGCCACGTTGATTGCGGCCGTGCCCTGTTGCCATGCCGAGCTGGCGTCGGCGTGGACCCGAATGTCGCGGGACGAGGCGACCAAGAACCATGCGCTCGCCCCACTCTGGTCCATTCCGCACCTTCGACAGGCCACCGCGGCGACCCTCACGGACACGCTGCGAACGCTGCTCTTGAACGCTGCGGGTTACCGCACGACGGTGGTCGAGTTCATCGCGGCGGAGCACACGCCCAAAAACACGCTCATCCGGGCCATGATGCGACACGACCCGGAACCGGCGGCGCTGGACCGCTACGTCGCACTGCGACAGGCGATCGGGGACGTGCGCATCGCGCTCGAAGGGCAGATGCCCACGTCGCTGCGACCGGCTTCGTTGGGGCGGGCGATTCCTGCCTGCTCGTCGTCTGGCTAAAACTCGTCTGGCCGCTCGCTGGTCGTGCGCACGGTCCAGATCTCCCGGCCGGTTTTCAGGCGCTGCTTGTCGATGACGACGTCGGCGCTCTCGGCCTCTGCCATGCTGACGATCTCCCGCTCGTCGGCTTCCTCGCCGTCGCAGAAGCCCAGCGGCGTGCTGGACTGTGGCGTCTTGAGCATGACCTGGAAGCCACCTTTGTCCCAGCGGGTTTGGTTTGCGTTGTTGAACTCGTGAATCATTCGCCACCTCCGTGTCTCGAATTTCTTGTGCGGGCTGGGCCCCTCACAGGCCAACATATCGCAGTCCGGATCGGCCGTCATCGCCGTGCCATGACTATGGTTGCCGCGATGCGTCACTTCTGCGTCGAGCCCGCCGACCTCGAAGCTGGCGTCCTCGACGAGAGGATCGCTGTCTTCTACCGTCAGCCGTGGGTCCGTGCTATCCAGCACTCGGCAATTTCTACGGATGGAATCATGCGGAACCCCTACTGGCAAAGAACCCTCATCGCTCTCGTGGCGCTGGTCAATATTGTCCTACCGTCCATATCTCGAGCGGAAGAAGCCGAAGATTCGCGCGTTTTTGTCCAGCTCGTCGGGGACGCTCAGGCGCTCGAGGCGCTCTCCGGCGCCCGCAATCGGTTCGAGTCCGTCATCACTCGTGACTCGGACGTGACGTTCGCGGGGACGGTCGACATGGACGCGACGCTGGCGAGCTGTCGCGAGGAGGTCGGCGTGTCGCCGACCGAGGAGCGCAACTGCAAGCTGCAAGCTGCTCGGCGTCTCTTTGTCAGCGAAGTCATCATCATCGAGATGGTGGCGCTCGAGAAGTCGGCCGACGGCTGGGAGCTGACCTTGGATGCTTGGGACGCGGACTCGAACGTCATGACCTTCTCCACCTTCTTCGAGGCGCCGAAGTCGTCCAGGCTCCAGGCGGCGAAGGCAGGTATGAGCGCGCTGGCCAGTGGTTACCTGTGTTCGCGCGGTGTGCTGCGACACTGCGTCGGAAACGGAGACGCGGGGCTCGTCGAGACCGGCCTCGTCTCGTCCTCGTCGGGCGAGCAGTCTTGCGCTCTAGGGCTGGAGGTCTCGCCGGACACCGCCGGACGCTGCTGTTGGCCCGGTCAGGCGTGGAGCGGCAAGGAGTGCGTGGGCACCCCGTCGACCTGCCCCGCGGGCTACCGCGCCAACCCCTTCGGCCAGACCTGTGAGCTGCCGGGCTGCAAAGAGGGCAGAGGCCGCGCTCAAGATGGTGTCCACTGCTGTTGGCCGGGGCAGGCCTGGTCGGCGAGCAACGCAAAGTGCATCGGCCTCCCCAAGTGTCCAGAGGGCACCTACCAAAACGGCGAGGACTGCACCGTCGACGCCGATGGCGACGGGATCGTCGACGAACAGGACCTCTGCGAGGGAGAGCCCGAAGACCTGGACGGCCTGCTCGACGACGACGGCTGCCCCGAAATCGACGCGGACACCGATGGTATCTTGGACACCAACGATACCTGTCCCTCGGAAGCCGAGGACCTGGACGGGTGGGACGACGGCGACGGCTGCTTCGAGCCCGACAACGCCTGGACCATCGCGGGTTGGGGATTCTTGGGCGCAGGCGGGGCCGTCTTCGCGGTGGCGGGAGTGCACGGGCTCTTGATGCAACAAGACGCGGACCAATATCACGCCGATTTTGACGCCGGGAAGAAGACCGCCCCCGAGATGGTCCAGCGATGGAGCGAGTTGGAGGACACCAAACGGCTCAACACGGTCATCTGGGGCGTCGGCGGTGTGCTCGCCGTCACCGGGGCTCTGCTGGTGGTCTACGCTCGAGATGGCGGGGACAACGGCGGATTCATCCAGCTTGGTCTTGCCGGTCCAGGCGTGGCTGGCCGCATGAGCTTCTGAAACATAGGTGCTAACGCCCTCGCCCCTGGACCCGAGTTTGCGATGTTGAGCAGAACAGGACCTCACATGACCACAGCGAAACAGACCCCACTCTTGCTCGCCTTGGCACTCAGTCTGGCGCTCGCCTCAGGCTGTGACATCGGCGACGAGGGAGACCTCAACGATCACCTCTGGGCCTGCAGCTCGGACGCGGACTGCCTGAACTCGACGGTCTGCTTGCCGCGCGACACCTCCACACCCGACGACCTCATCTGTCGGCCGGCCTGTCCGCAAAACACGGTGCCGCGCTATTCGAAGGACGCCTACACCAACCACGACGAGTACTACTGCACCACTCCAGAAGGCAGAGTCGACGGGCCGTGGGTCGAGTTCTGGGTGAACACCATGGACGACTCCATCGAGCGCCGGACGTGCCAATACAGCCAATGCGACTTGGTCGACGCGTCGAGCGATGTCTACTGCGCCAGTATGCTCGAGCAATGCATGGGACTCGGCCTCTGACCTGGCGTAAGCCCATCGGCGGTCATTCGAGCCGTGAGGTTTTAGCGCACCAACGCAACATCGGGAGCCCCATGAAGACAGCAAACCAGCGCCCTGAGCGCCGCGGCCTGCGCCGAGGGGCGCACGTTGTCGCGGGGCGACGTCGACGCGCGATTCAAGCAGATAAACGGGTAGAACCATGCGCCTAGCCCATTGCCTCGAGGCCGCTATGAAGATCGCTGGGCTCTGGCGGTATGTCGCTGATATTGCTTCGATCTTATCGCAGAGACGCAGAGTGCGGCCGAGGCGCAGAGAGTTTGAGATAAGGAGCTGTTTCTCGTGCGCTTATGGGGTTGGATTGCAGACCCCGAACCTAAGTCACCAAAATTGGGTGTTGACCCATCACCGCGTGCCCGAGCTCCCCGCAGAAGCTGACCGAAGGCCGTTGCATGGCACGCCTCGGCGAAGCCCTAGTGGTAGAAAACCACGCCGCCGGTCTGCACCCCATCACCAAATGGATCGCCCTCCACGTGTCCTTCGATGGCGATGAAGAAGTCGTCGAGCCCATCTCCGTCGACATCGCCAAGCGCCGTAATGTTGCCGCCGAACGAGTCCCAGTCGGGAGACATCGTCGGCGAGCGAAGGAGCTCGGGAGGGTCAGTCGAGAAGGCGGTGCCATCTGGTGTGACGGGAAACACCGCCACTGCGCCCCCCAAGTCGGCGTATCTCATGCCCACTAGGAGTGCACCCTCGCCGTCCGCGTAGTAGTCCGGCGTCCACGCCAGCGAGTCTCCAAAGCCCATCCCCGCCATTCCTGCTGGAGCGTCCAAGCGGCTGGGGCTCTGGGCGAGCTCGGCGTCGGAGCCGATCGGCCAGACGTAGACAGCGCCTGGTGCCATCCCCGGAGTGCAGACAGAGAGGTCCGTGCCGGCCGAGATGCAGTCCATGGTCGCTGGGCATTCGGGGTATCCAGGACCACAAATGACCAGACACATGTCTCGTGTCTCGGTGGTAAGGTCGACGGAGATGCAGGCTTCGTCGGCAGTACAGATCTCTGTGGGGCCACAGGCGTGGGTGCAGATGGGGAACTCGAAGGCATCGTCACAGACCAGCCCAGCGTCGCACGGCTGGTCGACGCGACAGCAGGAGCCCAACGCCCCTGTCCCCTGGCACGGGGAGAAGTTCCCCGCACCGGCCACGAGGAAATCCCCAGCGAGGGTGAACATCCCCCCCATTTGTGTTGGGAAATCCTCTGGTGGTGTCAGAATGAGACTTGGCCCGGCCGACCAGTCGTCCCCCCCCATAAACACCAGGATGCCACCGGTGTGTACGCCGGCTGCATCGGTGCCCTTGATGAGCCCCCACGCTCCGAGCGCCAGATCCTCCGCTCCGTCGCCATTGAGATCGGCCCACAGACTCTCCGCACCAAGATATTGGCGGTTGGCGAGCAATGGGGTGGTCAGAAGTTGGTCAGGGAACTCGGCCAGCCCAGCATCGGAGCCGTGCCAGATGGCGACCAGACCTGTGTCGTTGGCGCCAGCGTTCTGCCCGCCGGCGAGCACATCGCCCCAGCCATCGCCATCTAAATCTGCGCAAAGCACGGTCTGTCCCATGGAGTCGGAGCGGGTTCGCAGGGTGTCGTCGAGTCTCAAAAACTTGGTTCGTTGAACGTCGAAGCCATCGGCGCCGCCCATAAAGACCACCACTCGGCCCGACGCGGAGAGGGCGGCGCTGGGGCCGTACAGATGGTTGCCCACGGGGAGGTCGGGGAAGCCGTCCTTGTCGACGTCACAAGCGGGTCCAAAGTCGAAGCCAAAGCCCCCTTGAGCGGCGCCGTCGGGAGGCTCGAGCACAGCGACGGCTTCCTCCACCTGGAGGGGCCAGGACCCCATACCGAAGAGGTAGACTCGCCCGGCGTCAGCGCCCGAAGCGATTGGGGCGTAGTGCGCGCCGATGGCGAAGACGTCGCCCAATCCCGGCACGGGGCCTAATTGCAGCCCTGAGATCCCGAAGAAGCCCCCTTCGCCCAACAGGACCTCGGCGTGAAAGCGGGTCGCTGGGACTTCGATATCGGTGAGTTGGGCCGTGTCGAAGAGCTCGGCCGTGTCGAGGAGCTCGGCCGTGTCGGGCAGCTCCCCAGGGTTTGTGTCTACGGCATCGGTCGTGTCGGGGGCATCGGTCAGCTCGGCCGCGACGTCTGCAGCGACATCGGATTGCGAGTCAAGGTCCTTCTCTTCGCCCTCGCCTGGGTCGTCGCAGGCGAACGCGAGCAGGGAGAGGGTCAGGAGAATGGCGGCGATAAGTGTTGGCGAGACTGGTCGGGACATGAGTGCGTCCTAAAGTGCGTGGAGCTCCAAATCGGCTCGTGCATAGGGTCTGTTACGGGTCGCAGTGCGGACTCGAAGGATATCAGCCGTGTAGCAAGCCTATCGCCGATTCTGCTGAGTTGGAACAGGAGAATCTCTGTTGGTGTATGGTCTTGGTTGGCGATAGCTTCGGGCAACAGGACCTGAGTGATTTGCGAGTTGTTGCGCGCATCCTGGCTGAAAGCACGTGGAAAGCCCTGACTTCCCCTATTCCAGATGCAGCGCCGCGCCGACAGCGCGCGCCAGCGCGCTTCGATTCTTCTTCGTCAGCCAATCTTTGTGGGCGTAGGTGGCCAGCCAACCGTACGGGTGGTGGTCGACGTCTCGGCCCTCCAAGAACCGCCCGAGCATCTCGAGGTGGTCGCGGTTGTAGGCCCAGAGCTCGACGCCCCCGGCCGCCAGCCGATAAAAGAGCGCCGGCAGCGCCTCGAAGGCCAGCCCGCTCGTCCGGTACGGGCAAGAATCACAGCGAACCTGCCAGTCCGCGACGTCCCAGGTCCCAGCCAGCTCGCTGATGAGCACGCTCTGGCCTTGCTCCGAGTCCTTCGTGGCCAGGGCGCGGCCGTGGCAGCGAGGGCAGCGCACGTGCAGGTCTCGGGCGCGACACCGGTGATCGTAGCGGGCGTGGCTGGGTCCGTTGAGCATGAGACCTCCCAAAACGTCGAGTCTAGAATCCCGCATCCCACACGCAGTCCGCCGCGCTCGTGGGGTGCACGCTCGGGTCGTCCCAGGCGCTGCCCGCGGCCTGCTCGGTGAGGTCGCACCAGCCGTCGTCGTCGAAGTCGATCACGCGCGGGATGGCGCCGGCATCGATGACGCCGGCCCCTTCGAAGGAGGTCGTGAGGAACTGCACCATCATGGCCTGGGTCGCGAGGACGGGCTGCTTCACCCAGATGGGTGGGTCGAGCTCGGGGAAGGCCGGACGGACGCCGTCCTCGAGCTGTACCGGGAAACTGTAGTTGCGTGGATTCCAACGCCGCGCCAAGTTTGCGGAGTGGCTGGCCGAGCCCATGTAGACCAGGCCGCGCGCGGGCTTCCCCGCGGTGCCAGTGACTGGCGAAGGGCTCGTCTCGAGCAACGGGATGGGGCGCGCTGCTGGCACGACCAACGGGATGTTCAGTGCCGCGGCCAGCAGCTCGGTGCTGCGGTTGGGGACGTACTCGTCGTACTCGACCTCGGTCATCAGGATGGCGGGCCCGGCCGGGTCGACGTCCTCGGCGGAGGAGCCCGCGAAGCCAGGTTCGATGGCGCCGAAGGCGATGTTGACGAACGGCGTGAAGCGGGTCAGCTCGACGTCCGAGCCCATGCCGAAGAGGAAGAGAACCACCTCGATCTGGGCGCGGTTGGACGGGGATTGACCTTGCCATTGTAGGGCGTCGCCGTTGCCGACGTTGAGGAAGAAGGCGCGAATGTCGGGCTCGACGGCGAGCAGCGTGGCGCCCGTGAAGGCTCCGAAGGAGGTGCCGACCCAGCCGACTCGCGTCCCGTCGAAGCCAAGCGCTGTGCCGGCTGCGTACTGGTCGGCTGCGCTCGAGAGGTCGAGCGCCGGGTTGGCGACCAGACGCCGCAGCTGGCACCATTCCAGCGCGTACTGCCAGAGGTTGGAGCGATACCGCGCGGCGCTCTTGAGCGTGGCGCTCAGCTCGATGGTGCTGGCTGGCGTGTCGCTGGCGTCGGAGAAGCCGTCGGGGCCCACGTAGGTGCCAGGGAAGTTGTTGGCGTCGTCGGTGCCGTCGGCGGTGCGCACGCCGTGGTAGAGCCCGTCCATGGCCACGGTCGCGATGCCGGCACGGGCGAGCTCGTTGGCGATCGACATGACGCCTTGGCGGTTGCTCGGCGTGCCGTGGGAGTAGATGACCACTGGGTAGCCCGAAGCCGGCGGAGCGGTGGCTGGCAAGATGAGGGTCAACGGGACGACGACCGGCGAGGGCATGGTCTCGGCCTGGCCGTTGACGAAGGAGAAGTTGCCATCAGTGGGGTCTGGGGTGCCGTTCCAGTCGCGCCGGAACTCTGGCGCGGTGAAGGCGCCTTGCACGACGACCCCGATGGCGTCGTGCGGCCAGCCGGTGTCGGCGGGCTCGGGATGTCCCGATTCCCCAGGCGCGCCGGGGACGTCCGAGCCGGACGCATCGCGCAGCGGGATGCCGAGCCACTCGTCGAGGGTCGCGGTGCAGCCGACCTGGGCCTGGGCACAGAAGCGCAGGGTAGGGTAGGGCAAGGTGGCGCTCGCCTCGGTCAAGAGCTGCGGCGCCGGGCCATAGTCGCCGTTCGCCAGGGCGTCGCGCACAGTGCGCAGCTTGCGGTGCTCGGTGTGGGCCGAATAGACGGCCATGCCAGCGATGTGCTCGGCGGACCATGCGGGGATGGCGGCGCTGACGCCGTCGAGGGCCTCACCGAAGAGGGTGGCCTCAGGGGTGCTGCGGGTCCCGGCGAGCAGCTCCGCGAAGGCCGGCGAGGCCGTGACGGGCAGGCCGTCGGTGCTGATGAGCTGGTCGCTGACGACCACCGCATAGCGCCGGCCACCTTGCAGCGGCTGGCCTTCCGGGGCCACGACCAAGACGCCCAGCCGCTCGAAGTAGCCGGCGAAGCAGGGCAGTCGGGTGGGCTGGCTCGGGTCCGTGACGTCGACGATGGCCACGGGCGACGTGGCGGCGAGGCAGGCGGTGCCTGTCTTCGGGAGCGAGGCGACGTCGAGGTCGAGAACCTTGCGAGGGAGGCTAGGGTCGCTCGAGACCAGATCGAGGCGGAAGAGCGCACCCGAGGTGTGTCCGAAGCCATCGAGGCCGGTGTAGGCCTGCTGCAAGACGGCGGATTGTTGGGTGATGCCCGCCAGTTTCCAGTCGGCGAGGGCGTCGGTGACGACTCCGTTGAAGTTGGGGCCATCGCGGTAGAGGTCGCTGGGGAATGGGATCGCCAGCGGCGCGGGCAGGCCCGTTGCGGGGAACTCGAAGCGGACGTGCGCGGTGAGGGTTGGGGCCACGTCTGCGTCGCTGTCGCTGTCGCTGCTGGTGTTCGCGTCGCTGTCGACATCGACGGCGACGTCCACCGTCGCATCCGCGGTGTCGGTCGGCGTCGTGGGCTTGTCGTCCTCGCAGCCCGCAACCAGGAAGCAGATTGCGCAGAAGAGGACCAGCGTGGGGTGTCGTCCGTAGGGGCGGCCGGCGGCCTCCCTGGATTGTGGCGAAACCTCCGAACAAAACACGGAAGGGGAGCGACGAGCGCAATGACGGACAGTCACGAATATCACCTCTTCACCGTCGGCGGAGAATTAGGATTTGAGCACACGGGTTAGGATGCCCGATTCTTGTGCGTCAGCCAATCGCGAGCGCAGGGACCCGGGGAGGCTCCGCAGGCTCCGAGCATTCTGAACCGCTCTTGACGCCTTCGGCCGAGGCGCCTATGGTCCCCGGCTTGGCGATTCCTGGCTGCGTGGAGTGAAAGGGATCGTTCGGCACGACGCCCGCTCGGGGCATTGGAGAGTTTGGATTGTCGGGCCTATTGTTCATGGTGGCGTGTTACGCCATTGGCATACTGACTTTTCTGCCAGCCAGGTGGGCGCCGCAGGTGACGCTCAGGCTGGGGCACCTGGCAGCGCTCGCCGGTGGGGTCACAGGGAGCGTCGTCTCGCTGGGGGTGCTCACCAACCCGACGGCGCCGCCGCTGCACATCTCGCTGCCGGATCTGTTCCCCTTTGCGCGCATGTCCCTGACAGTCGACGGCCTCTCGGCGTTCTTCCTGTTGGTGGTCTCGCTCGTCGGCGTCGCGGCTGCCCTCTATGGTCCGGCCTACCTCGGCGCGCACCACGGCACCGCGGCGACCCCATCCGCGCGCTCCATGGTGGTCAAGACGGTCGCTCTCAACGCCTTCATCGCCTTCATGGCGCTTTTATGCTGCGCGGGGGACGCCCTCTCGTTCCTGCTCTTCTGGGAGGGCATGACGGTCGCGAGCTACGCGCTCATCGTCGCCGAGGCTGGCTCCCTCGGCAACGCCCGCGCCGCCCTCATCTACCTCGTCATGGCCCACGCCGCGACGGCGCTGCTCATGGTGGTCTTTCTGGTTCTCGTCGAGCGGGGGCAGGGTTTTGATTTCGAGGCGTTGCGGCGCGGCGCCGCCGACCTCCCGGAGGGGGCGCGGACCGCGCTGTTGCTGGCTGCGCTGCTCGGGTTCTCCGTCAAGGCCGGCGTCGTGCCGCTCCACGTGTGGTTGCCTCACGCGCACCCGGCGGCGCCAAGCCACGTTTCAGCCCTGATGTCAGGGGTCATGCTGAAAGTGGCCATCTACGGCATGTTGCGTTTTGCCTTCGACCTTGTCGCGCCGACGTCTGGACCGCTCCCCTCGTCGTGGGGCTGGACGACCCTTGCGTTCGGGACGCTGTCAGGGGTGGTAGGGGTGCTCTATGCCCTGCAGCAGCATGATATCAAACGCCTGCTCGCCTTTCACAGCGTCGAGAACGTCGGCATCATTCTCATGGGAGTCGGCCTCGCCATGCTGCTCAAGGGGCGTGGTGGGGCCGCAGACGGGCTCGCGACCCTGGCGCTCGTGGCGGCGCTGCTGCACACCATCAACCATGCGGCGTTCAAGGGTCTACTGTTCCTCGGTGCGGGCGCGGTGCTCGCGAAGACAGGCCATCGAAACATGGAGGAGCTCGGTGGCCTGGCGCGGCGCATGCCGTGGACCGCATGGCTCTTTCTCTTGGGGGCGGTAGCCATCTCGGCGCTCCCGCCACTCAACGGCTTTGTGAGCGAGTGGATGACGCTGCAAGCGCTCGTCTTGGGCGGCGCCGTCTTGCACGGCCCGTCCGGTGTCATGTTGGTGTTCGCCGCCGCGATGCTCGCGCTCACTGGCGGCCTTGCGGCAGCCTGCTTCGTCAAGGCCTTTGGGGTGACCTTCCTCGGTCGCCCGCGCAGTGCAGAGGCCGAGCACGCGACCGAGGCTCCCGCGTCGATGATCGCGGGCATGGTCGTGCTCGCCGTCGTCTGCCTCGCGTTGGGCGTCCTGCCGGGGTACGCCATCGTCCTCCTTGACGGCCCCACGACCCAGTTGCTGGGCGGCCCGGCGGCGAGCGCCGTGGTGACCGCCCAGGGCCCCCTCGTGTTGTCGGTGACGGGCGGCCCGGCGGACGTCTCCGCCACGGCCATCTCGGCTACGGCCGTCGCCATCCTGCTGGCCTCGTTGACCCTCGTGGTGTGGGCGCTGCGCCGCAGGGCGCGCGGTCGCCGACGCTTCGCCCCCACCTGGACCTGCGGCAATGAGCCGCTGAGTCGCTTCGACTACACCGCAACTGCCTTTGCCAAGCCACTGCGCGTCGTCTTCGCGACGCTCTATCGCCCGACCCGACACATCGAGCGGGAGCTCGGTCCCTCGCCTTACGCCGTCACGAGCATCCATTACTCGGAGGAGGTCGCCGACCTCGCCGAGACGCAGATCTACGACCGCATGAGCCGGGTGATCGGACGCCTATCGTTGGCCATTCGCGCCAGGAGCACCGGCCGCATTCACGGCTACATCGGCTTTGTGCTCGCGACGCTCATTCTGACACTGATCATCTTTGGGAGGGCCTGATGACCTGGGTCACGACGTTCGCGCTCGCCCTCGCGCAGATGGTGTTCATCGTGGCGGTCGCGCCACTGGTCAACGGCTTTATCCAGAAGCTCAAGGCCCGGCTCCAGTCGCGCAGCGGGGCCAGCGTCTGGCAGCCGTACCGCGATCTCACCAAGCTCTTCCGCAAGCGCGCAGTGCAGAGCGACTCGACTTCGTCATTCTTCGTCGCGGTGCCCGTGCTCGTGCTCGGCGCCACCCTCACGGCCGCGGCGCTCGTCCCCGCGCTGTGGGCCCTCGCCAACGATGGCCAGGGGCCCGCGCTGCCGCTCGGAGACGGCATCCTGCTCATCGGCCTGCTCGCTCTCGCTCGCTTCCTCACCGCCGTCGGCGCCCTCGACGCAGGGGGCGCCTTCGGAGGCATGGGCGCCTCGCGCGAGATGACCATCGCGCCCCTCGTCGAGCCAGTGCTCATGCTGGTCGTCTTCTCTGTGATGGTCATCGCGGGCACGAGCGACGTCACGGAGATCGCGCTGCGCCGCTCGTCGCTCGTCGCCCTCGGCGTGGGTGCTCCGGATATCATCGCGCTGGCTGCGGTGCTCGTCATCCTGATCGCCGAGACCGGACGCATCCCCGTCGACAACCCGGACACGCACCTCGAGCTCACGATGCTCCATGAGGCCATGCTCCTGGAGCACTCTGGACCCGCGCTCGGCTGCCTGATGCTCGCCACACACGTCAAGCAGCTCGTCGTCATGTGCCTGGTCTGCGCTCTCTTTTTCCCCATGGGGATCGCCGGGGAGCTGGCGCCCACCGCTCTCGTTGTGGGCTTCGGCGCCTTCGCTGCCAAGGTGCTCGTCCTGTCCCTCTTCCTCGGGCTCGTGGAGTCGTCCTATGCCAAGCTGCGCCTCTTTCGCCTCCCGCAGTTCCTCGCCACCGGCTTTGTCTGCGCCTTCGTGGCGCTCGCACTGAGGCTCTTATGACCAGCGAACTCGCTACGCGCCTCATTGATGACATCGGAGCGCTGCTGCTCTTCACGATGATCTTGGTGCTGGGCGCCGGTCAGATCACCAAGGCGATCTACGCCATGGCCGTGCAGTCGCTCCTCATCGGTGTGGGCGGCATCATCCTGGGCGTGGCGACCGGCAACGTCGAACTCTGGATCATCGCGGGAATCACCGTGATCGTGAAGGCTGTGGCGTTGCCATGGCTGCTGATCTGGGTGATGCGCAAGATCGACGTTCGCCGGGAGGTCGAGCCCGTCATTCCCATCGTCGCCACGCTCGGGATTGCCGGGGGCATCGTCGTGCTCTCGTTCAGCCTGGGCACCTCGCTCGGTCCGGTGCGCCAGGCCATCACTGGCGACGCGCTCCCGGTCGGCATCTCGCTCACGCTGCTCGGCGTGCTCATGATGGTCTCGCGCCGCAAGGCGCTGACGCAGATGGTGGGGCTCTTCGCGTGCGAGAACGGGATCTTCTTCACGGCCATGGCGGTGAGCGAGGGCATGCCGCTCATCATCGAGATCGGCGTCATTCTCGATGTCGTCCTCGGTGCCCTCGTCATGGGCATTCTCGTGCTTCGGGTCCGCTCGGCCGTTGCTGTCGACGTCGCGGACCTCGAAGAACTCAAGGGTTAGTGGATGTCGAACCTCCTGTGGCTGACACCGCTCATCTCCGTCGCCGTCGCTCTGGCAATGCTCGTTGTACACGATCGCCGCGTGCTGTCGTTGCTCGACCTGTGCGGGGCCTTCGCGGTGCTCATCCTCGGTTTGGTCATCGCCCGCGACGTGGGGGTCCACGGCCCGTCGCAGTCCGGCTTGCTGCGTGCCGATGCGCTGGCGGTGGTGTTCTTGCTACTGCTTGGCCTCATCGCGGTCTCGGTGGCCATCTACTCGGTCGGTTGGATGAAGGGGGAGGTCGACAGCGGCCATCTCCCGTTGAAACAGGTCCGCTACTACTTCGCGCTGGTCCACGGTTTCATCGCGACGATGGTCGTCACCGTGCTCGCCGACAACCTTGGCGTCCTGTGGATCGCGATGGAGGGCACGACGATCACCTCCGCGATCCTCGTCGGCTTTCGCGGCAACCAGCACGGCCTCGAGGCGGCCTGGAAGTACATCATCGTCACGACCGTCGGCATCGCCTTCGGGCTCTTCGGCACAGTCCTCATCTACGCCGCAGCCGCCCACACGCAAGGGGGGGTCTTCACGGGCGCGATGAGCTGGGTGTCCATCGCCGCGATCTCCAAGCAGCTCGACCCCGCCATAGTGCGCATCGGTTTCATCTTCGTGATGATCGGCTATGGCACCAAGGCCGGGCTCGCGCCCATGCACATGTGGCTCCCCGACGCCCACAGTCAGGCCCCGACGCCGGTCTCCGCGCTCCTGTCTGGGGCGCTCATCAAGTGCGCCATCTTCGGCATCATCCGCTTCCACATCATCGCGCGGGCCGCCTGTGGCCCCGAGTTCAGCGGTGAGCTCCTCCTGATCTTCGGCCTCGTGTCGGTGGTCGTGGCGACGCCCTTCATCCTTGCCCAGCACGACGTCAAGCGCCTACTCGGCTACCACAGTGTCGAGCACATTGGGATCGTGGCGTTGGGTCTCGGCTTTGGCGGTCACCTTGGGGTCTATGGCGCACTGCTCCACGTCATCAACCACGGCGTCACCAAAGCCCTTGTTTTCCTT